>WNGO01000571.1_pt1 | contig 22801 bp, 20 predicted proteins | sample 5400511 | NCBI WGS metagenome assembly WNGO01 (sample SAMN13153380, study PRJNA577476) | soil metagenome | isolation source: 20 cm soil or saprolite under Garry oak tree replicate 2 | place: USA:California | collected 2016-06-15 | reverse complement strand
ACCCGGCAAACGCGGCTCAATCCGCTCGATGTGCCCACGGCCGGATATGCCGTCCTCAACCTCGAGGCGGGCCTCGATCGGCCGCTCGGGGGGGGGCGCGGGATCCGGATCGACCTCGCGGTGCGGAACGTGGGGAACACGGCGTACCGCAGCTTCCTCAGCCGGTACAAGGAATTCGCGCTCGACCCGGGGCGGAACCTCGTGCTGCGGCTGTCGCTCGAATAAATCCCGCGCAGGGGGCGTCCGTGAGAATCCGGCTGGTCGCCGCGGTGCTGGCGTTGGGCGCGCCGGCGGCAGTCGCTCAGCAGTTCCGCCAAAAAGACTTCGACGCCTACGTGAGACGCGGCCTGCAAACCCTGCGGGTGCCCGGCGTCGCGGTGGCGGTCGTGAAGGACGGCAAGCTCGTCTTCGCGCAGGGCTATGGCGTTCGCACCCTCGGCGACACCGGCCGCGTCGACGCCCACACGCTGTTTCAGATCGCGTCGAATACCAAGGCGTTCACGACCGCCGCCCTCGCCATGCTCGTGGACGAGGGGAAGCTCGCCTGGGATGACCCCGTCACGAAGTATCTCCCGGACTTTCAGCTGTATGATCCCTACGTGACGCGCGAGTTCACCCTGCGGGATCTCGTCACCCATCGCAGCGGGCTCGGGCTCGGCGCGGGGGACCTGTTGTGGTTCCATTCGAGCTACGGCCGCGCCGAGATCATCCACCGCATCCGCGCCGCGAAACCGGCGTCGAGCTTCCGCAGCCGGTACGCCTACGACAACGTGCTGTACATCGCGGCCGGAGAGATCGTCCCGGCCGTCACCGGAAAAAGCTGGGACGACTTCCTCAAGGAGCGCATTCTCACGCCACTCGGCATGACCGAGAGCGGCACGTCGATCGCGTTCCTGAGCTCGACCAGCGACGTGGCGGCGCCCCACGGAGTGGAACGCGGGCAGCTGCAGGTCGTGCCGCGCGATTCGATCGACAACACCGGCCCGGCGGGCGGCATCGTCTCGAACGTGAGCGACATGGCGAAGTGGCTGCTGTGCCGGCTAGCCTCCGGACGCTACGCGGGCGGGCGGCTGTTCAGCGAGCGCCAGGCGCGGGTCATGTGGGCGGGACAGACCATCCTGCCGATCGGCGATCCGCCGCCCCCGCTCGCCGCCCTGCGACCCAGTTTCTCGGAGTACGGGCTCGGCTGGTTCCTGCGGGACTACCGGGGCCGCAAGGTCGTGGCGCACACGGGCGGCCTCGCCGGGATGACCTCGCAGGTCATGCTGGTGCCGGGCGAGCGGCTCGGGCTGGTCGTGCTCACCAACGGAGAGTCGTCGCTCATGACCGCCTTCGCGTACCGCCTGCTCGATACGTTCTTCGGCGCGCCGCCGACGGACTGGGTCGCGGCGTTCGCTCAGGCCGAGCAACTGGAGCGCGCCCAGGCGGACTCGATCGTGCGCGCCAGGGCAGGCTCGCGCGACTCCCTCGCCGGCCCGTCGCTCCCGCTCGGGCGATACGCCGGGACGTATCGCGACGAGCTGTACGGCGACGCGGCGATCACGCTCGAGAACGGCCGCCTGGCGCTGCGCTTCAGTCACTCGCCGGCCTTTGTGGGCGACCTCGAGCACTGGCAGTACGACACGTTCATCGCCCGGTGGCGCACGGCGCACATCGAGGACGCCTTCGTGACGTTCGCGCTCGAGCCGGACGGCTCCATCGAGCAGTTCAAGATGGAGGCGGTCTCGCCCCTCGCCGACTTCAGCTTCGACTACCAGGACCTCCTCTTCAAGCCCGTGGCCCGGTAGTGCAGATTTCCGGTATGCCCGATTTGCTGTACCGCCCCTGGCCCTGGTATGTGACCGGGCCGCTCGTCGGACTCGTCGCCACCGGCCTGCTCGTGATCGGCAACAAGCAGCTGGGTGTGTCGAGTAATTTCCGCCACCTCTGCGCCGCCGCGTGGCCGCGCAACGTCTCGTTCTTCAAGTACGAGTGGACGCGGTCCGGCCTGTGGAACCTGGTGTTCGCGGGCGGCATCGTAGTAGGCGGCTTCATCGGCGGCGTGCTGCTCGCGAGCCCCGACTCCGTCGCCATCACCGCCCGGGCACATGCCGACCTGGCTCGCCTCGGCGTGCACGACTTTACGGGGCTCGTCCCCGGCCAGCTGTTCCATTGGGGGGCGCTCCTCACCCTAAAGGGATGGCTGCTGATCGTGGGGGGCGGTTTTCTCATCGGATTCGGCACGGCGTACGCCGGCGGCTGTACCTCGGGTCACGGGATCACGGGACTGGCGGATCTCCAGCTCCCGTCTCTGATCGCGGTGGTGGCCTTCTTCGCGGCCGGAGCGCTGGCGAGTCACTTCCTGCTGCCGCTGCTGCTGACCGGGTGAACGGCGTGACGACCACCGCTCCCGTCACACCCGTCGCCCGCGCCCGCGAGCGCCTGCTGCCGGCGTATTTCCTGGCCGGCGTGCTGTTCGGGATCGTGCTGACCAAGGGCGAGCTGGCGTCCTGGTTCCGCATCCAGGAGGCGCTGCGCTTCGACGGAGCGTACCTCTACCTGGTGTTCGCCTCGGCGCTCGCCGTGGCGATCCCCCTGTTTGCGGCGCTCGAGCGGCGCCGCGTCCGCTCTCTGGCGGGCGAGCCGATCGTCATCCCGCCCAAAGCCCTGGGCCGGGGGCGTCGCTACGTCATCGGCGGCGGGATCTTCGGACTGGGCTGGGGCGTCACCGGCGCCTGCCCGGGCCCGTTGTTCGCCCTGCTCGGCGCCGGAGTCTGGGTGATCCCCGTAATGATCCTCAGCGCCTTGGCCGGCACGTGGGTGTACGGATACCTGCGGCCGACGCTGCCGCACTAGCCCGGCCCAGGATCGTCACGGCGGCGCTGGTCCTGGCCGCCGCCGCGGTGTTGCGTTCCTACGAGATTCCGCCGGTCCCCACCTGGCTCTACGTCTTCGCGTGGTACCCGACCCTGCTGATTCTCGATCAGCTGGTCGTGCTGCTCGGAGGTGAATCGCTGCTGGCCCGGCCGCGCGCGCTCATCGCCATGCTGTGGTGGTCGGCGGTGATCTGGTTCCTGTTCGAGGCGATCAACGTCCGGCTGCAGGACTGGTACTACGTGTTCCTCCCCGCGAATCCCGTCGAGCGCTGGGCCGGGATCACGCTGTCGCTCGCGACCGTCGTGCCGGCGGTGCTGCTCCCCGAGCGGGTGCTCGACCGTCTCGGCGCGTGGCGGCAGCTGCGGTGGCGCCCCCTCGCGGCCGGTCCCCGGGAGCTGCGTGGCGCCTCCCGGCTCGGGTGGGCGGCGCTCGCCGCGGCCCTCGCGTTCCCGCGCTACCTCCATCCCCTCACCTGGGGCGCGGTGTGGCTCATCGCCGAGCCGCTGTTGTATCGCGCCGACCCCGAGCGATCCTTGTTCGCCGACATCGCCCGCGGCGACTGGGGCCGCATCGCCCGGCTCATGGCGGCTGGACTGTTCGCCGGCGTGCTGTGGGAGTCGTTCAACGCCGCCTCGCGCGCCAAGTGGATCTACACGGTCCCGTTCCTCGAGCACGTGAAGCTGTTCGAGATGCCGCCGATCGGTTTCCTCGGCTTCCCGTTCTTCGCACTCGAGGTGTGGTCGCTGTATCACCTGCTCGCGCCCCGCACCAGCGCGCGGACGCTGCTGGCGTCGGTGCTGTTCGCGGGGCTCGTGCTGGCGGGCGTGGACCACTGGACGGTGAGCTCGGTGTCGCCCGGGCTCGCGGACCTGCCCGGGATCAGCGACGGCGTGCGGGCGCGGCTACGAGACGCGGGATGGACCGACGTGTTCCGGCTGGCGCGCGCTCCGGCCGCGGAGGTCGCCTACCGCGCGCGCATCACCCCGGACGAGGCGCTGGCGGCGCGTCGGGCCGCGCGTCTCAGCACGCTGCGGGGGATCGGGACGCGTCACGCCGCCGCGCTCATGGCCGGCGGCGTGAGCAGCGTCGAGGCGCTCGCGCAGGCCGACCCCGACTCGCTGTGGCGCCGTCTGCACCGCAGCGCGCGGCCTACGGCCGCCGAGGTGCGCGTCTGGATCCGGGCGGCGCAGCGGGGGAGCTAGCAGCGCCTTCAGGGCGTCCAATCACCCCCGGGTGTATATTTGCGCGGCCCACACCGACCCCCAAACGATGACGTCGCCCCCCACTTGCACGCGTTGTGGACAGCCCGTCGGACCCGCGGACCGCTTCTGCCCGCGGTGCGGGTCCGATGTCTCCGGAGTGCAGGCCAGCATCGCGACGGCCGTGGTGCAGGGCCACGCCCAACCGGCCCAGGCCGCGTCGCAGGCCGCCCAGCTCGACGCGGTGCGCCAGGCCACGCTGGGCGAGTACGAGATCCTGGGGGAGCTCGGGCGGGGCGGCATGGCGACCGTGTACCTGGCCCACGACATCGCCCTCGATCGCCGGGTCGCCATCAAGGTGATGGCCCCCGCCCTGCTGAGCGGTGAAGGCATGGCGGAGCGGTTCAAGCGCGAGGCGCGCACCGCGGCGTCGCTCAGCCATCCCAACATCATCCCGATCTACGCGGTGCGAGACACCGAGCACGCCCTCTACTTCGTCATGAAGCTCATCGAGGGCCGTCCGCTCGACTCGATCATCCACGAAATCGGCCCGCTGCCGATCCCCATGGCGCAGGCAATCCTGCATCAGGTCGGAGCGGCGCTCGGCTACGCGCACAAGCACGGCGTCGTGCACCGCGACGTGAAGGCCGCCAACGTCATGGTGGACTCGGGGGGGTGGGCGGTCGTCACCGACTACGGGATCGCCAAGGTCGCCGAAGCACACGGCCTCACGGTGACCGGCGCGACGGTGGGCACGCCGTCCTACATGAGCCCGGAGCAATGCGACGCCAAGGAGTTGACCGGGGCATCGGATCAGTACTCGCTGGGGATCGTCGCCTACGAGATGCTGACGGGCCGCCTGCCGTTCACCGCGGTCTCGGTCATGGCGATCATGTACGCCCACTTCAATGAGCCGCCGCCCCCGATCACCGGCATCCGGCCTGACGTCCCCGCAGGCCTCGCGGCCGCCGTGATGCGGATGCTCGAGAAGGATCCCGCGAAGCGCTGGCCGAGCATGGAGGCCGCGGTGGCGGCGATCGGCGGAGCGCCGCTCGCGCCGGGCGACCCCGTGCACGTGCAGCTGGTCACCCTCGCCTCTGCCGGCAGGAGCGCGCAGCTCGGACGACGGATCAGCACCCCGTTGAGCCCGACGCCCATCGGCCGCGGCGGCGTGGGAAAAACGACGAACGTGGCGGCGCTGTCGATCACGCCCCGCGACGTAACCATCGCCGTGGGCGGCGCGGTCCAGCTGACGGTGACGGCGAAGCGCCGGAGCGGCTCCACCCAGGCCGGACACGGCGCCACGTGGGCTTCGACGCATCCCGAGGTGGTGACCGTGTCCTCGAGCGGGCTCGCCACGGCCGTGAGCGCGGGCGTCGCCACGCTCACGGCAACGATCGAGAACACGAGCGCGACCGCAACCGTCACGGTGACGCCCGCGGGGGCGCGGCGCCGGCGCGCCGTGGCCGTCGTCGCCGGTCTGGTGCTCGTTGGCGCGGCTGGCGCACTGATATGGGTCAAGCCTTGGGCCCGGAACGAGGCGCCACTGCCGGCAGGTCCCGCGCGCCTCGTCGCGGACAGCGCCCAAGTGGCCCAGGCACCGCCGCTCATCCCGCCCCCGGCGACGCCGGAGAGCACGGCGCGCAGGCCGCCGGCAGGGAAGCAGCCCCTCGCGCCGCGACGCAATCCCTGGCCGGCGCCGCCGCAGCGCGCCACGATCGCCAACACGAGCGCCGTCGCCCTCGCACCGCCCCGCGACATGACACCCACCGTCGCACCGCCGGTGACGCCGCCGGCGGCGCAGCAGCCAGCCCCGGCGGCGGTCGAGGCGGTACCACCCGCGCCGCCCCCGCCCCCCGATCCCCGCCCCCAGATCGACGCGGCGATCGTCGCGTACGCGCGCGCGCTCGAGGCGCAGGATATCAACGCCGTCAAGCGCGTCGCCCCGGGGCTCAGCGCTCAGTCAGTGCAGAACCTGCGAGCGTTCTTCAAGGAGGTCCGGAATCTCAAGGTGACCCTGCACGTGCAGCACGCGGACGTGAGCGGCCAGAGCGCGCTCGTAGACGTCACCGGCACTTATGAGTTCCTCCAGGGCGGCACGTACCAGAATCAGCCCGTGAGCTTCCGCGCCGCGCTGGAGCACGGCGCGGACGGCTGGCACATCACGGGATTCAAGTAAGGTGATCACACTGCGCCGTCTGCTGCTCGGCGCACTGGTGGCGGGCGCCGCATGCACGGAGGAGCGCCTCATCACGCCGCCGCCCGCCGCGTCCCTCGCCATTTCGCCGGACAGTGCGGTCGTGCTGCTGGGGGACTCGGTGTTCCTTCAAGCGGTGGCGCGGGATCAAAGCGGGCACGCCTTCATCGGTGCGCCGACGGCATGGTCAACCAGCAATCCGGTCGTGGCGACCGTTTCGGCGACGGGGGTCGCGAAAGGGCTGGCGCTGGGGCGTGACACCATCACCGCGGCATCAAGCGCCCTGACTGCGACCGCCGTGCTCGACGTCGTGCCCCGGCCGGTGATCGCCTTCTCCGCGGACAGCGTGGGCTTCAACGCGACGGTGGGCGGGTCGAACCCAGCACCCGACACCGTCATCGTCACGAACTCGGGCGGCGGCTCGCTCGCCGGGCTCGCGGTCGGCACCATCGGCTACGGTGCGGGCGCGGGCGGCTGGCTGAGCGCCACCCTGACGCGCACCACGGCGCCCGACACCCTGGTGCTCACCGCTCTGACCGGCACGCTCGCCGCCGGCACTTACACCGCGACCGTCCCGGTCACTGCGGTGAACGCGACCAACAGCCCCCACACCCTCAAGGTCACGTTCACCCTCAACTGAGCGCCCTTCCCCCTTCTCTCTTCCCCGGCCTTTACCCGTCTTCTTAGAAGTTGTATTCAATCCCGCCGGTCCACACCGCGCTCGCCTGAAGCCCCGAGTTGCGCAGCGGTATCAGGGCGTTGGTAACAAGGAGGATGCCGCGCTGCGTCGTGAACTTGAAGCCGAGCGACGCGCTCATCAGGTCATCGCGCTGCGACGGGATATTCGTCGGGATCACCTGATGCGGATAGGGCGAGACGTACTGCACGGGGCCGGGGACGACGAGCTTCGAGTCGCCGATCTGCCAATCGGACAGCACATCGAAAGCCAGCGTCGCGAACGGGGCGAGCAGCTGATCGAAGCCCAGCGTCGCGAGGACGGAGTTGTTTTGTAAATCGCCGTCCCGGAACGCGTACGCCAGATTCAAGTGCGGGGTCGTGTTGCCCCAGGTCGCGGAGACGATGCCGACCCCGCGACCCGCGAAGGCGCCCGCACCGAGCAGGTTGTCGGCGTCGCCGGTCGGGAAGCGCGCGTCGAGCAGCATGGCGACGCCGACGTGCTTGGTCTGGGCGACGTTCACTTTGAGGCGCGCCGCCACGTCGCCGAGGCCGGTCGCGGAGCCGGTGGTCGCAGCGAAGGCCGTGAACACCGGATTATTCAAGTCCCCCGCGAAGAAGTGCGGGTCGGGGAATCCCCCCAACGGCAGGATGTTCGCCACGCTGCTCCCCTGCACGCTGGTGTGTACCACGGGCACGTCCACCGAGAGATCCACGCCGTCCACCAGCCCGTAGCTCAGCGCGAACGACGTCACGATCAAGCTCACGTCGAGCGAGACATGGACGGCGACGATGTCGTTCTCGAAGATCGGGCTTCCCAGCCCGGCGGGCGGCGTGTCCTCGTGGGTGAAATTGAACTCGATGTCGTCGACGCGGATGCCGCGCAGCCGCTGAAAGCGCATCTGGGTGATGTTGGCGCCCACGAAGAAGCGGCCGCGACCGAGCGTCTGAGCCCGCTCCCCGAAGATCGGGCCTGCCGAGGTGGACGTCTTCACCGGCAGGCCGCCCACGAACTGGAACGTCACGCCGCTCGACGCAGACGTGAGCGGCGTGTTGGCGACGCTCGCGCCGATGGCGTTGCTGATGAAGTTCAGGATGCTCGAGCCGCTCGCCGTGTCGGCGGGGATGAAGTGATTGCCGTGACCGGCCAGCGCGCCTGTGAGGCAGAGCGGCTTGCCGCAGGTGCCGAAGGTGAACAACTGCTTGGAAATACGGGTGCGGAGATCCTGAGCCGCGAGGGGACCGGCGAGGACGGCGACCGCGACCAACGCTAACGCGGGACGACGTTGCACGAGAGCTCCGGTGACCGGGCCGCGGCTATGTTACCGCCCGCCGCGAGGGGTCGCAATGGGCGCGCGTCAGGAGGACAAACGCACTCCGACTTCGTCCAGATGTCCCAGCAGATCGGCGGGGTCCTGATACACGCGATAGGCGCCGGCCAGCTCGAGCTCGTCCTGGCCGTACCCGCCCGACAGCAGGCCCACGCCCAGCGCGCGGGCGCGCCGGGCGGCGAGGAGATCCCACACGCTGTCTCCCACCACCACCGCCTCGTCCGCCGGCACGTCGAGCTGCGCGGCGGCCGCGAGGAACAGGTCGGGATCGGGTTTGGCATGCTCGACCTGATCGCGCGTGATGACCGGCACGCCGGGCGCCACGCCCAGCATCTCGAGCAGCGGGCGCGCGCTCTCGAGCCGCCCGCTCGTCGCGATCGCCCAGGGCACGCGGGACCGGGACAGGTAAGCGAGCAGGTCCACGGCACCGGGGAGCGCGTGCACCGCTGACACTTGACGCTTAAAGGCCGTCGCGTGGGCCTGCTGGATGCGGGTGACGTCGTCGGCAGTGAGCCGACGGCCGGTCTCCCGGCCCAGCGCGTCGAGGAACAGCCCGCCGCTCATCCCGATCCGACGATGGATGCGCCACACCGCGAGCTCGATGCCCGCTTGCTCGAGCGCCTCGCGCCAGGCCAGCACGTGCTGGTATACGCTATCCACCAGCGTGCCGTCCAGATCGAACAGGAACGCCGGTCCCCGCTTTCCCCGCCCACCCACAGGCTTCCCCTCCGTCTCAGGGAATCAGCAAGAGTTTACCGGTCGTCTTGCGGGCCTCGAGTGCCCGATGCGCCTCGGCGACCTCGGCGAGGGAGAACTCGTGCTCGATCCGCAGCTTGAGCGCGCCGCTCTTGATCCACGACAGCACCTCCCCCGCGCGCGCAACGAGCTCCGCGCGGGTCTCGATGTAGTGGGCGAGCGTGGGGCGGGTCAGAAAGAGCGAGCCCTTCTGGCTCAGTACTTGAGGGTCCAACGACCCGATCGGCCCGCTCGATTGCCCATACAACACCATCATGCCCCGCCGGATGAGACAGTTCAGCCCCTTCTCGAACGTGGTCTTCCCGACGGAGTCGTACACGACCTGCAGGCCGACGCCGTTGGTGAGGCGCTTCACCTCGACCTCGAAGTCCTGCTCGGTGTAGAGGATCACGTCGCGGGCGCCCGCGTCTCGGGCGAGCGCCGCCTTCTCCCGAGTGGACACGGTCCCGATTACCCGCGCGCCCCGCCGGCTCGCGATCTGGCAGAGCAGCAGACCCACGCCGCCCGCGGCGGCGTGCACAAGACATGTATCGCCCGCCTTCAGTGCGTAAGTAGTAGAGGCCAGATACTGCGCCGTCATACCCTGCAGCATGGCGGCGGCGGCCTGGCGCGTGGTCACGCCGTCCGGCAGCACGACCACCCGGTCGGCGGGAACGACCGCGTACTCCGCGTACGCACCGAGAATGCTCGTGTACGCCACGCGATCGCCCGGTTTTGGATCCGTCACGCCGGGGCCGACGGCGCTGACCACGCCGGCGGCCTCCTGTCCCAGGGTGAACGGCGTCGCCACCTTGTACAGGCCGGTCCGCTGGTACACGTCGATGTAGTTCACGCCGGCGGCTTCGACCTTCACCAGCACCTGCCCAGCCGTGGGCGACGGCTGCGCCACGTCCTCGTAACGCAGCGCCTCCGGGCCGCCCGGGGCATGGACGCGAATCGCCTTCATCTCCCCTCCTCCGTACGCCCACCTCACACTCGAGCTCGAAACGACGCCACCTTGCGCGCCCGAGGATGCGCGCCACACGCGGTCAGCGCGTCGCTCACCCTCCGGCGATCGCGGGAATCACCGTTACCTCGTCACCATCCTGAATGGGCGCGGCGAAGCCGCCGCGGAACCGCACGTCCTCGTCGTTCAGATAGAAGACGACGAACGGGTAGGGGTTGCCGTCTTTGTCGCGCAGCCGCGGTCCGAGGGCGGGAAAGCGCGCCGCCACGTCGGCAACGGCCTCGCCGAGGGTGCGGCCGCTGGCGGCGAGCGAGCGAACGCCGCCCGCGTGGGTCGCGAGCACCGAGGGAAGGTTCAGCGTGATGGGCATGGCATGGTCTCCTGAGTCAAACCGGTCACCTGGTAACGGCTTGCAGGCCGCTCGATGACGAATGTCTCCGCCGTCACGTCGAGCGCGGCCCACGCGCGGGCCAGCGCCGTCGCCACGGCCCGCGCAGCGGCCGCGGGGCTCACGGCGAGAATCGAGGAGCCGGAGCCGGAGAGGGTGGCCCCGTATGCGCCCGCCGCGCGCGCCGCGGCGGTGACGGCATCGTACCCGCGCACCAGCGAGCGGCGGTGCGGCGCGTGCAGCACGTCGTCCAGCGCCGCCGCGAGCAGCCGCGCGTCGGCCCGCGCCAGGCCGGCGACCAGCGCCGCCGCCTTCGCGGCCGCCGTGGCCGCGGTGTGGTGGGACACGCTGGCCGGGAGCGCCGCCCGGGCCTGCTCGGTCTCGACCGCGAAGTCGGGGACGGCGAACACGAACACGAGCGACGCGTGCACCTCGAGCGGAGCGACGGTCAACCGTCCCTCGGGCCCCGGGACCGCGAGCACGGCGCCGCCGTAGATCGCCGGCGCCACGTTGTCGGGATGGTGCTCGACGTCGGCGCACAGGCGGGCCAGCGCGGCGTCGTCGAGCTCGAGGCCGAGCAGCGCCCGCGCCGCCAGCGCTCCGGCGACCGTCGCCGCTCCCGAGGAGCCCAGCCCACGCCCGATCGGAATCTCGGACGTGGCGTCGATCACGACGCCTCCCGGCACCTTGCACCCGGCGCCGCGGCACGCGGCCGCGAAGCCCGCGAACAGGGAGTCGCGATCGGCCGGCACGGTGACGGCTTGGAGCGTACCACGGCGCTCGATCCGCACCGGCGCCCCCCCCCCGCCCCCGGGCGTCCGCTCGAGCCGGACCGTCGCGCTGAGCCGGCGGTCGATCGCAATCCCGACGCAATCGAATCCCGCCCCGACGTTGGAGGTCGAGCCGGGCACCCGTAGCTGGACGCTCGAGACCGTCACCGCTCGTTCCCCTCGACCAGCGCGGCCACCTGCTTCACACGCGGCTCGATGAGCGGCGCTTCCGGGAGCGCCCCGCTCACCGCATCCGGCGTCTTGAGGCCGTGCCCCGTGATGCAGAGCACGACTTCATCCTCGGGACGGAGCCGGCCGGCGCGCGCGAGCGCCAGCGCCGCCGCGGCAGTCACGCCCCCCGCCGTCTCGGCGAACACACCCGTGTCTTCGGCGAGGAACCGGATGCCGTCTACGAGCACGGCGTCGCTGACGGCGGCCGCCCAGCCACCCGACTCGCGCACCGCGCGGGCGGCGAACACGCCGTCCGCCGGGCTGCCGATCGCGAGCGAGCGGCAGATCGTATCGGGCACTTCGGGCTCGAGCCGCGCTCCGCCACGCTCCACCAGCCGCACGATCGGGGCGCATCCCTCCGCCTGTGCGCCGTACAACCGCGGCGCGGCACCGTGGACGAGGCCGGCCGTGAGGAATTCCGCGAAGCCCTTGCGCAGCTTGGTGAGGAGCGAGCCCCCCGCCATCGGCGCCACCACGGCGCTCGGGAGCCGCCAACCGAGCTGTTCCGCGATCTCGTACGCGACCGTCTTCGACCCTTCCCCGTAGTAGCAGCGCAGGTTGACGTTCACCATTCCCCAGCCGAACCGGTCCGCGACCTGCGCGCACAACCGATTCACGTCGTCGTAGCTCCCGCGGACCCGCACCAGGCGGGGCCCGTAGATGCTCGTGCCGATCACCTTCGGCGCCTCGAGCGTTTCCGGCACGAAGATCCACGCCTTGAGCCCGGCGCGGGCGGCGTGCGCGGCCACGGCGTTCGCCAGGTTGCCAGTCGAGGCGCAGCCGATCGTGTCGAGCCCGAACGCCGCCGCCGCATTGATCGCCGCTGCGACTACGCGGTCCTTGAACGACAGGGAGGGGTGACACACGGTGTCGTTCTTCACCCAGGCGCGCGCCACACCGAGGCGGCGCGCCAGCGTGGGAGCCTCGACGAGCGGCGTGAAGCCGCTGTCGAGTGACAGCACGGGCTCACCGTCGAACGGCAGCCACTCGCGATAGCGCCAGAGCGAGGGCGCACGCGCGGCGATGGTCTCACGGTCGGGCAACGGCCGCCCCGGCTCGTACAGGGGTTCGAGCGGCCCGAGACACTGCTCGCAGATCGAAACGGGGCCGGCCGCGCGCTCGGCGCCGCAGGCGCGGCAGCGGAGGGGGCGAGGGGCGAGCGAAGACCGGACGGTGACCGGCGCGGCGATGGATGTCATCGAGGCCTCAACAAAAAAGCCCGGGCAACGAGGGCCGCGGGCGGTCGCTTTTTAGCACCTTGTTTAACGTGGCGGCAATACGCGGCAAATCACCACGGAAACAGTTGTCGGTCGTAAGATAGCCGACGGCCCGGAGAGGTCAAGGCGCCCTTCAGGGTGTGGACCTACCTCGGCACCGCCACTCCTGTGCGGCTCCCCACCCAGCTCCGGATCCGCTGCAGCGCCAGGTCGATCAGGGTGGGATCGGTCGCGTAGCACATCCGCAGGTGACCCTTGCCCCCCGGCCCGAACGCAGTGCCGGCGAGCACGGCGACATGCGCGTCCTGGAGCAGCCGCTCGGCAAACGATTCGCATGTCAGGCTCGTGCGCTCGAACAGCCCGCTCACGTCCGGGAAGCAGTAGAACGCGCCCGCCGGGGTGGCGCAGGAGATCCCCTCGATGGCGTTGAGGCCGCGCACCAGCTGATCTCGCTTCCCCCGCAACCCCGAAACCATGCGTTTGACAGGGTCCTGCGGTCCCGTGAGCGCCGCGAGGCCGGCGTACTGCACGAAGGTCGTGGTGCACGAGATGTTGTTGATGAGCAACGTGGTGACGGGGTCGGCGAGCCACTTGGGCATGACACCAAAACCGAGCCGCCACCCGGTCATCGAGTAAGTCTTGGAGAAGCCGTCCACGATGAAGGTGCGCTCCGCCATCCCCGGGAGCGCGGCGATCGAGTCCCATTTGCCGTCGTAGCGGATCTGCCCGTACACCTCGTCGGAGATCACCCAGAGATCGTGCTGTTGCGCGAGCCCCGCCAGACGCGCGAGGTCGTCCGGCGCGGCGACTCCACCGGTCGGATTGTGCGGCAGGTTGAGGATGATCACGCGAGTGCGCGGCGTGATCCGCTCGGCCAGGGCCGCCACGTCGGGCGCGAACGCGCGGGTCTCGTCCAGCGGATAGTAGACCGGCCGACCGCCCGCGAACCGGATGACGGACTCGTAGATCGGGAAGCCGGGATCGGGCGTGAGCACCTCGGCGCCGGGCTCGATGAGCGCGAGCGCGGCGCTGAACAGCATCGGCTTGGCACCCGGGGACACGAGCACGTTCTCCGCGCTCGCCCGCACGCCGCGCGTCGCGAGCGACTTGGCAATCGCATCCCGCAGCTCCGGCACGCCGGCGGCCAGCGCGTAGCGGGTGAGCCCGTCGCGCAGCGCGCGCACGCCGGCCTCGACCACGTGCGGCGGCGTCGGCATGTCCGGCTCGCCGATCTCGAGGTGCACGACCTGGTGGCCCGCGGCCTCGAGCCGCCGGGCAGCCCCGAGCACCAGGTAGGCCTGTTCCGTACCGAGCGAGTCCAGTCGCGTCGCGGCGCGCATCGTCCTTCCTTCTTCCTTCCAGTGACAAACGAACCCCGGGGGCGAGCCCCGGGGTCGGGATGCCACGCAATTTACGTGCGCCGCTCGGGCGGCGACCTACCCGAACGGGCGGGCCTTACTTGGCCCGTTCCAGATAGACCCCCTCCCGGGGGTCGACCCGCACCTTTTCCCCTTCATTGATGAACTCCGGCACCTGGATGGTGACGCCGTTCGACAGCTTCGCCGGCTTCGTACTCGCCGTCTTGGTGGCGCTCCGCATCACCGGTGAGGTCTCCACCACGGTGAGCTCGACGACCGACGGCAGCTCGATGCCCACCGGACGGCCGTTCAGCCACTCGACCTGGATGTGCATCTCCGGCTGCAGCCAGTCGGCGTGGTCGCCCGCCGCTTCGGCATCGAGCGTGTGCTGCTCGTAGCTCGTGGTGTCCATCAGGTGCACGCCGCCGTGATCCCGATACAGCACCTGGAACTCCTTGGTCTCGAGCGGGGCCTCGTCCACGAACTCTGTGGCGGCGAGCCGGGTGTCGAACGTGTTTCCCGTGGCCAGGTTGCGGAGCCGCAGCTGGACGAACGCGCGCAGATTGCCCGGCGTGCGGTGCGTGAAGTCCATGACGCGGGACGGCTGCCCGTCGATCAGGATGACGTGGCCGCGCCGGATGTCGGATGCCTTCATGACGGGCGGGAAGATAAACCGGAAACAGCAGGGGTCAACGGGCGGAACGCCTTGCGGTGGCGCGCCGTGGCGCCCATATACGACGAGCATCGGAGCCCAAGAGATGGCCATCGCGCGGCCGGGAAAGATCGTGTGCGTGGGACGCAACTACCGCGAGCACGCGGCGGAGCTCGGGAACGTGGTTCCCGAACGGCCGCTGCTCTTCTTCAAGCCGGCCACGGCAGTGATCGGCGACGGCGACACGATCGTGCTGCCGCCCGAGTCGACGCGGGTCGAGTACGAGGCGGAGATCGCGCTCGTGATCGGCAGGCATATCCGCCGCGCGACGGAAGCGCAGGCCCTCGCCGCGCTGGCGGGAGTCACCTGTTTGAACGACGTCACCGCCCGTGACCTGCAGCGGCGCGAGGAGCAATGGACCCGCGCCAAGGGGTTCGACACGTTCTGCCCGCTCGGGCCGCGGGTCGTCCCGCTCGAGCCGGTCCGCCTGGCGGAGCTCGAGGTGCGCTGCCGCGTGAACGGCAGTGAGCGCCAGCGGGGATATGCGCGGGACATGGTGTTCGGGCCGGCGGCGCTGGTCGCGTTCATCTCGCAAGCCATGACGCTCGAGCCCGGAGACGTAATCGCGACGGGGACGCCCGCAGGGGTGGGCCCGCTCGTCGCCGGCGACGTCGTCGAGGTCGAGATCCCGGGTGTGGGCGTGTTGCGCAATCCGGTGAGCACGGAACCCTCGAGCTCCACGACCGCTAGATAGAGGAGTGTCGCGCGCCCGCCACCTCTCGTTCTACACTCTCCCCGTCGCCCTCACCCTGGCGGGCCCGCGCGCGGTTCCGGCCCCGGCCCACCCACCCGCTCCCGTAGCTGTCCCCGAGTTCGCGGTCCTCGCCGAGCTGTTGCGCGAACGGCAGGGCATCGATCTCGGAGGGCCGGCCGGCGACGATCACGGCTCGCCGTCCTTGCCACACTTTCAACTGTTCGGCACGGGCGAGGGCGCGACGCTCGCCGCCTTCGAAGAGCACGCCGACGGCACCGTCTATCTCGCCTATCTGCCGCCGGTGGTGCCCGAGTGGTATGACGTCGGCCGGGCCGACGACACCGAGGAGAGTCGCGACCGCGTCATCCCGGTCGGCCGGGACCGGCGGCGCTTCGCGGACGCAGCGCAGCGCAATGTGCGCCGGGACGACTGGGTGTCTCCGGCGCGCGCCTTCCCGGCCGGTCGCGCCCCGGTCCCGCAGTGGTTCACCTTTCCGCTTCCGCTGCTCGATTCATGCGCGGCCGACCGAGCGCGGCTCGCCGCGCTCGAAGCCGGTCAGGAAGAGCGAGGCCATGGGGCCCGCGCCGTGATCGCGCTCGTCCGCCGCGGCATCGAGCGCGCCTTCGTCGCGCGGCTGCGCCGCCGCCTGGCGAGCCCGCGCTGCATCAGGCGCCGCGCGCCCGACTGGGGCACGGCGCTCGCGGGCGTGGCCGGGGCACGGGCACGGCTCGCCGTCGCCCGCGCCACGCCGCCCGTTCCCGGCGCAGGCGACTACTGCTTCCGCGACGTCGTCTCCAAGCTCGACCCCATCTTTGGTAACAGCGGGCCACCCGAGTGGCAGACCATCCTGCCCGTGGACACTCGTTCGGTCGGCGATAGCCAGGAGAACGGCCAGCGCCGCCGCAATCCGGACCGACCACTCGACGCGCCGGGCAATCACGCCGTGTCGTGGGACGAGCTCGTCCACCTCATGCAGACCGACCTGGCCGCCGGGTTCCGCATCCTCCGCTGGGGCGGCCATCCCACCCGAGAGGACATCAAGGACCGCCCGGTCCCCTGGATCGAGTCGGCGGCGGACGGCGTCGTGACGAACAGCTTCCTGTCCGGGGCCGACTACGCGGGCGACCACTACGAGCCGCCCGAGGGATACTGGCTCGGCGTCGCGCCCCCGGTCGCGCCCGAAGGGTGCGGCACGTTCAATGCGCAGCACGCCCTCTGCAACGACTGGATCGTGGACCTGCGCCCCGACCCCGAGTACGGATTTCTCCTCGCCTACGACACAGAGCACGAGGACCCCGAGCAAGGATTCGGGAACTTCAGCGTCGAGCTCCAAGGCAGCCTGGAGAACGAGGTGGAGCAGTGGCTCGTCCCGGTCGGCTATCGCCCGGAGCCGGGCGATCGCATCCACCTGGTGGGGCGCTGGGTGATCGACTGCGGGCACGAGGATTGGCACGCCGAGCTCCACCCGATCGAAGCGTTCGTGAGCACCCACGCGCGGGTCCGCGCGGCCACGAACGGCGGGTCCGAGGGCCTAGCGTCTGTCGTGGTGACCGGCGACTGGCCAGGCGGCCGGCTGGCCCTCGACGTGTGGCCCCCCGCCCGCCCCGACGCCGCGACCACGCTCGCCTGGCGGCGCGACCGCACCGGCGAGGCGCTGTCCGGGCTGTCGATTACGGAGACGCTCGAGCCGGCCCCCGCGCCGAACCACCTGCACCTCGAGATCGTGTCGACCGACGCGCGCCGTCCCCTCGCCACCGGCGACTGGAATGAGGTCGAGCCGCACCCGACGCGCCGGCTCGCGACGCGCTATCACCTCTGGTGGAGCGAGAGGTCGGCGAGCGACACCGGGCGCGTGAGATAGCCCGTGAGCTCGCGCGACCACCAGGCCCCGCTGCGGGCGCGCTCCGCACGTGTGGTGAAGCGGTAACGGTAGTACGCGAGACGCACGTAGCGCGGCGGGGCGTCGGGGAACGGATCGGCGCCGAGCAGCGACACGACTTGAGGCGTCCCTTCGAGCACGCCCCGCATCAGCCCGCCGAGCCACGACTCGGCCCCTGCGGGGTCGAGTGCGGCGAACCACATCTGCCAGTCGAGCCGCGGCTGATGCGGCGCCACGAATCCCGGCCGCTGCGTCACGTCGCCCGGCTTCCAGCGGAACGCGTACTCCCGCCAGTGCACGCTGTCCCGGCTGCCCTCGAGCACGATCTCCGGCCGCTCGGTCGTCATCACGCGGAACAGGCCGTAGCCGTTCACCGAGCGCAGCGGCGCGACCGCGCGCAGCACCGGAATGTCGACGGACCCGCGGCCGCCCGGTAGCGTCGCGCCAATCTCGCGCGCGAAGGTGAGCGCGCTCAACGGAACGATCACCGCCGCCAGCGTGCCCGTCACACGGCGCCACCACCGCGGCTCGGCCGCACCGCCGGCAAGCCGGAGCGGCAGCACCCGCCGCAGCGTGGCGTCGTCCAACAGCGCCAGGCACAGCACGATCGCGAGCAGGTTGAAGAAGCCGTAGTTCCCCGTGAGCGCGATGCCGAGCTGGCCGAGCACCAGCAGGACGCAGGCGGCGACGCGCAGCCCGGGAAAGCGGCGCGGCGCGAAGATCAGCCACGGCGCGCCCAGCTCGATCGCGAACATCCCGAGGGTCATGCTCTGGTGCACCCAGCCGGGCAGCTGTTGGGCGTACCACGCCGTCCACGGCGGGAGCGGCTGGGTCCAGAAGTGGTAGTCGAGCGCGGTGAGGTGACGCCACGTCGGATCGCCGCTCGCGAGCTTCGTTATCCCCGACAGGAACATCAACTTGAAGAGCAGCAACCACACGAGCCACCTGATGACGCCGGACGGCTGCGGCTCCCGCCCTCGGCTCGGCAGCCACCGCAGAGGCGCGTATAGAACGGCGAGCAGGCCGGTCTCGAGCAGCAGGCCGTCCCACTGAAACCAGAGGAACGTTTGTCCCACCACGCTCACCGACAGATAGCACGCCCAGAGGAGCGCGAGCACCGGCGCCTGTGCCACCCCGGCTACGACGAGCAGTGACAGCGCAGCGCCGCCCCAGCAGAGCACCCGCAGCGCCCCATCCCCCGCCCCCAGCCAACACACCGTCGGGAACAGGCGGTACGCGGCGCCCCCGTACAGCGCCCGGGTGCGGTCGAGGAAGGCCGTAGCGGGGAGGATGCCATGCTCACCGACCAGGCCCGTGACTTGCAGCGCAAGAGAGACGAAGGCGATGAGGTAGACGAGACCCAGCAGCCTGAGGAACAGCCAGCGAGACAGGACGTAAGTCGGGCCACCCGTGGAGGTTTCCGCGGCGGCTGGCACTTGGCCCTGAGCCTGATGCGGTGTGACGTCCATCGCTGTACACTCAAGATGTGAGTCGCTATTGATTCAGGGAACACGGTTTGTTGCGGCGAAACCACGACGCGCTCTGCGGGGTAGCAGTGTCCATCCCGAGGCTGTTCGCGCCCCGACAGCCAGCCGTGTGACGCAGGTCACCCCAAGATTAGGTAGGAGGTTCCAGCAAATGTTCAAGCACAGCCGTCTGGCGGCGGGCGCTGCGTGGCTCCCCCTCGCTCTGCTCATGGCCGCAGGTTGCAAACAAGGCCCCTCTCCGGAAGCGCAGGCGAAGATGGATAGCCTGTCCCAGGCGTCCGCCGACAAGGAGCGCCTGATGCAGGAGGTCGCCGAGAACACCCGGCTGGTCAGCGAGATCAGCAAGGAGCTCGCGACCGTCGCGGTCCCGGCGAAGCGGCTGAAAGTCGGGGCGGCGGAGTCGCCGTTACGGGCCTCGCGCGACACCATGGTCGCGAAGATCCGGTACATCACCACCCGGGTGCGGGACCTCGAGCCGAAGCTGCAGCAAAGCGAGCAACGGGTGCGCGAGCTCAGCACGCTCTCCGACAGCCTGAAGGACGCGCTCGCCTCGACGATTCAGAACCTGCAGAGCGTGATCGACAATCAGAAGGAAACGATCGCGTCGCTCAACGACCAGGTCGAGAAGCTGAGCGCCGAGAACGTGGCGTTGAAGGACACCATCGACAACATGGCCACCGAGGCCAACACGGTCTACTACGTGGTGGGAACGAAGGATGAGCTGGAGCAGCGCGGCATCGTGAAGGAAGAGGGCGGTGCTCGTTTCCTGTTCGTCCTCTGGAAGAGCGGCAAGACGCTGGTCCCGGCTCGCACGCTCGACCCCACCGCCTTCACGCCGGTGGATCGCCGCGCCTTGTCCGAGATCCCGCTCCCGGCGTCCGACAAGGAATACCGCATCGTGTCGCGTCAGGACGCGGGCGCGTTGGCGAACCCGCCGTCGGCCGACGGCACGATTACGGGCCGGGTCAAGATCGCCGACTCGGCGCGGTTCTGGGCGAACTCCAAGTACTTGATCATCGTCGAAGGGTGACCCGCCGGCCCCACAGTCGCTGCTTGACCAGCTGTGGGGCCGTCGCTACATCTCCAGCTACAGGCCGGACACCGTCTCGAGCCCAGACGGGGTCCGGCCTGTAGCAGTTGTGCAGCACTGGTTGTCGGCGGTCATACGATGTGTCGCACCAGGCGACAGCAACACGCACGACCGCTCCCGCAGACTATTGGGCGCGGGACTTGCACGGAGACTACTCGGCCACACAGGGGGGCTCATGCACGCAGTAATCCGGCGGTACCGGGTGAGGCTGGGGACGGTCGCGCAGGCGGTGCGTTACGCGGAGAAACAGTTCGTCCCGCTGGTGCGGCGCATCCCGGGGTTCGTGGGGTGTTACCTGATGGATGCGGGTAACGACGTCCTCACGTCCATCGGGTTGTTCCACACCCAGGAAGGCGCCGAAGCGGCGATCAGCCTGCAGCGGGACTGGTTCCGGGACGAGTGGTCATCGTTCCGGCCGCTCCCACCCGAGATCGTCGCCGGGGCGGTACTGGCGCAAGCCACTGCCGACGGAGCGGCCCCGGCCGAGCGCCGGATGATGATCGATCGACGGCACACGGCGGCCGTGCTGCCCGCGGGCCCGTGGAACGGCGTCGAGCGCCGGGCCGCTTCGGATCGGCGTGTCGGCGTGAGCCCGATGCAGCGCCCCGAGTTCGCGGGGCAGGCCGGCTGGCAAGCCACGGCCGGTTGGAGAGACGCAGGTTGACGTGATCCGCCGCGCTCGCGCGGCGGACAGAGGACATACAAAGCGGGGAGTGGGCCGCAACTGCTCACCGGTGGATTGTGCCTGGCCCGGTCGCAAGACCGACGCTGGACCCCCGGTGGCGGCTCCGCTCCCCGCTCCGCTTTTCCGGCCCCCCCCCGGCCCCCCCGGTTTCCCCTACCGACCGACGGCGCGCGGCGCTATCTAATCCCGACCCATGTCGCTCGCCCGCCGCCTGCTGCTGCGCGCCTCGCGCAGCACCTGGCTCGCCGATCAGTTGCGCCGCCGCGCGTTCTTCCGGCGGGCGGTCCGCCGCTTCCTGCCGGGGGAAGACCTGGGCGCCGCGCTCGATTCCGCCGCCGAGTTCGCCCGTGCCGGCCTGGGGAGCGTGCTCACCCAGCTCGGCGAGCAGGTCGGCAACCGGGCCGAGGCCGTGGCCGTGCGGGACCACTACCTCGGCGTCCTGGCCGCGGTCCGGCAGCGCAAACTCCCGACGCAGGTGTCGGTCAAGCTCACGCATCTCGGACTGGAAGTAGATCGCGGCGCCTGCGAGCAGGCCGTCGACGCGCTCGCAGCGCGGGCGGCGGACAGCGGCTCGTTCCTGTGGATCGACATGGAGGAGTCGCGCTATGTGGACGTCACGCTGGAGGTGTTCCGCGCCGTGCGGGGCGAGCATCCGAACGTCGGCGTGTGTCTCCAAGCGTACCTGCGGCGCACGCCCCAGGATTTGGCCCGCCTGCTGCCGCTCGGGCCCGCGATCCGCCTCGTGAAGGGGGCGTACAACGAGCCGGCGCAGGTCGCGTTCTCCAGCAAGCGCGAGGTGGACCGGTGCTACGCGACGCTCGCCGATCAATTACTCCAGGAGGCCACCCGCGGACGCGCGCGGCCCGTGTTCGGAACCCACGACCTCGGGTTGATCGCGGACATCCGCGCGCGGGCCGAACGACACGCCACGCCGCGCCAGGCGTACGAGGTGCACATGCTGTACGGCATCAAGGCGGCGGCGCAACGCGCGCTCGCGGCCGACGGGTACACAGTGCGCGTGCTGATCAGCTACGGGACCGCCTGGTTCGCCTGGTACATGCGGCGCCTCGCCGAGCGGCCGGCGAACGTCTGGTTCGTGGTCAAGAACCTGATCTGACTGCTCTTGTCCCCACCCGGACCTGGCGTACCTTCTTTTCAACTGTCCCTGCAACGAGGTACCTCCATGAGATACGCGACGCTGCTGCTGCTCTTCACGCTCCCGGCGTGGCTCGACCCGGCTCCTGCCGGCCCGGAAGACGAATCGGTGTTCGTGAAGAACTTGCGGCCGGACCAGCACGAGTCCCTGTTGTATGTCTGGACCAGTGACGCCGACGCGAAACAGCCGGACTTCCTCACGGTGGTCGACGCCGATCCCAAGTCACCGGGCTACGGCAAGATCCTCACGACGGTTCCCACAGGGTCGACCGTCGACAACGAGGCGCATCACTTCGGCTATACGGTGAACGCCGACCGCATCTTCGCGGGCGGCCTGGTCTCGAACCGGCTGTTCATCTACGACGTCAAGGCCGACCCCAAGCATCCCGCGCTCATCAAGACCATTCCCGACCTGGGCGCCCTGAGCGGGTACTCGGGCCCGCACACGTATTACGCCGTCCCGGGCGGCGTGATGATCGCGATGCTCGGGTCCAAGGACGGCACCGGTCCCGGCGCGCTGGTCCGGCTCGATGAGCAGGGGAACTTCGTGTCGGCGCTCCCCGCCCCGAATCGCCCCGACGATCCGGGATACATGTACGACGTCGGCGTGAAGCCCGAGCTGAACCGCATGGTCACGTCCAGCTGGACGCACCCGCATCATTTCCGCGGCAACCCGATCGCCCCCGAAAACGTGGGCGACGCGGTCGCCGTGTGGGATTGGAAGACCGGCAAGGTGCTCCAGGTCGAGCACCTCGACAAGATGCCGCTGGAAGTCCGGTGGCAGCACGGGCCGGCGGCGCGGGGCGGGTTCATCAATTGCGCCGGGGCGAGCACCATCTGGTACTGGGAGGACAAGGACGGCAAGCTCGCCTTCACCCGCGTGATTCAGCTCCCGGCGAACTCGACGCCGGCGGACGTGCGGATCTCGTACGACAACCGCCTGCTGTACGTGTCGCTGTTCACCGGCAACGCGGTGCAGCAGTACGACGTCTCCGATCCGCTGCACCCCAAGTTCGTGAGCGAGGTCAAGCTGCAAGAGCCGAACATGATGAAGCTCACGCCCGACAGCCGGCGGCTGTACGTGAGCAATTCGCTACTCTCGAACCTGGACGGCAAGGTGCCGTTCCGCGTGTGGCTGCTGAACGTCGGCACGGGCGGCATGACTCCGGACGACA
>WNGO01000610.1_pt1 | contig 22803 bp, 8 predicted proteins | sample 5400511 | NCBI WGS metagenome assembly WNGO01 (sample SAMN13153380, study PRJNA577476) | soil metagenome | isolation source: 20 cm soil or saprolite under Garry oak tree replicate 2 | place: USA:California | collected 2016-06-15 | reverse complement strand
GTGTAGCTGGACTTGTAGTAGCCGGGCCACGTGCTCTTAAAGAGCGTAATCAGGGACGCGGTAACGCTGTGCAACGTGAACACCCCCGAGTTTTCACAGAAGGTTGCAAACCGATTCAACTCGACATGGTACACGCGCCGGGTCTGCTTGATTACGCCCTGCACTTCCTTTTCCTTTTCAAAGGCAGATATGGCCGCCCGGATAGTCTGCGCCGTATCGTCCGCGCTCGGTTTGGGTATGCGCCCGGCTAGTTGGTCATCCAGCTTGCGCTTGGCATCCTCGGCCTCGGCCCATGAACGAGTCCCGGCCTTGCGCCGGTGCTGCCTGCCGCCGCTACTCCAGCGGAAATGCTTGCGGCAGTTGCACCGCTTGCAAAACTCATCGCCCTTATATTTGCAATCGGGGGAGTGACGAACAAAGATTGTGACGACTGGAGGGCCAGTAGGCGTGCGCAAGCGCAAGTTTCGAAGTGCCTCGGCTCTTTGCTCTTTGGTCCAGGAAAGCGGGTCTACTAGGTCCGGCATGGTGCATCCTCTCCGAACCCCACGCAACGGAGGCTAGCACATTCCTAACACAAAATGCAAGCTAATTTTACAAACGCCAGTGTTTATACGGGTTAAATAGAGTTAGGGATCTGGTCGATGGGGGAATCTGGCGGAGCGTGAACGGCGGGGTTTCGTGGCTTTCCATTTCGAACAGCGGAATCACGAACTGCGGCGACGGCAATGGCTGCGGGGCGCAGCAGGGAACCTACAACCTTGAGCTGTTGGCGATGTCCGACGGAGCGGCTACTGATCTCTATGCGGGCGCAATCAACCTCTACAAATGTCAGATCAGTTCACTGAATCCAACCTGCACGGCGTCGCCATTCATAAACCTGACGCATGCGTACGGGTGCATACCGGTAGCGGCCCCGTCTCACGTGCATCCGGATCAGCACGCTCTGGCGGCGATGATTCCGAGTTCGGGCAGCGATTCGGGCAACGCACTTTTGTACTTCGCCAATGACGGCGGGATTTACCGCGCGCTGGATGGCTTCCACGGCCTGGCGAGCGGCGCATGTTCGGGAATCAACCAGTTCGATGATCTGAACCAGAACCTTGGTTCCATGGCGCAGTTCGTGAGCTTCTCGCAGCATCCGAGCGATCCCAAGACGATGCTCGGCGGAACCCAGGACAACGGGTCGCCGGCAACCAGCCAGGCGACCACAAATCCAAGTTGGACGAATGTTCTCGGCGGCGACGGCGGGTATAACGCCATCGATCCGATCATGAGTTCGAACTTTTATGCATCGAATCCTGATATTCCTCCGGAAGGGCTCGGCATTCAGCTTTGCAGCAACGGAGTGTTCTGCAACAACGCGGGATTCAACTACGTCGTCACCAGTAGTAGCTTGGATGGGGACGACGGGGCATTTTACTTCCCGTACATTCTCGATCCCGGCTCAGAGACTTCCATGCTGGTCGGGACGTGCCGGGTATGGCGCGGACCGCGCACCGGCGGCGTTTTTACCGCGGTGAGCCCGAACTTCGATACTTTAGGCGCGGCCACATGCACGGGGAGCGAAGTGAATCAGGTGCGCGGGTTGGCTGCCGCGGGAAAGATCGACAGCAACGGATCGGGGACGATCTATGCCACTACCAGCGGACTCGGTCCTGTTGAGGGGCCTGCCCACACGCCCGCGGGTGGCCGGGTCTGGGTAACAACGAATGCTTCGGCCGGCCCCGCGATGTTTCTAGATGTCACTGAAAATGGGCCGCAGGGAAATATCAATCCGAATCAGTATCCGATTTCAGGTGTGGCCATCGATCCTTCCGACGCCTCGGGAAACACGGCTTACGTCACCCTAATGGGCTTCACTGGCGGTGCGGGCCACGTATGGAAAACGACCAATGCCGGTGCGAGCTGGAGTGACTTTACGGGCAACCTTCCGGATTCTCCCGCGAATGCAGTGGTCGCCTACACGCCCATGACGCAGGTGTTTGTGGCGACCGACGTAGGCGTGTTCGCGAGTCCGACTGCCGCGCCCAATTGGACCGAGTTGGGGCCGAACCCGATTACCAATCAGGCAGGGTTTCTACCAAACGTTGCGGTCACGGCACTGGGAGTGTTCAATCGCGGCGGACAACAACTGCTGCGGGCCTCTACATACGGCCGGGGCATGTGGCAATTCAACCTGGTGATCACGCCGGATTTCCAGTTCTCCGTCTCGAACACGCCGCTCACCGCCTTTGTCGGGCAGACGGCATCTTTTAACGGCACGATGACTGCCGTGAACGGATACGCAAGTTCAGTGACGCTGAGTTGCACCGCTGGTACGACTGCACCGCCGAGCACCTGTACGCCATCTCCGGCGAGTTTTACTCCCGGCAATAAAACGCCTTTTACCGTGGCCGTGGGTGGGGCAGCGGGGGACTACACCTTTAATCTGAAAGCAACCGGGGCCGACACGAGTCACATCACGCATACGATCCCTTTGACTCTTCATCTTCTGAACTTTGGAATCACTACGCCCTCTCCAACCAGCCTGACAGTCTCGCGTGGGAGTACTTCCTCGCCAGTCAGTTTTCAAGTCACGGCCGCGGGATCATTCAGCCAGAGCGTGACGGTTTCATGCACTTCATCCATCCCCAGTGCCACCTGCAACCTGACGCCAGGGGCAACCGTGAATCCGAGATCAGGATCCCCGGTGAACATGACCGCGAGGGTTGCGGTTCCGGTGGGGACGGCTGCCAACACGTATCCGGTAACCCTGCAAGCGACGACGAGCGGAGCTGCGGCGCCTTTGACCACTTCGTTGAACTTGGTCGTGACCGCAAATCCTGACTTTGTATTGAGCGAACCGAGCGCGTTCCCTGCCGTCAACGCCGGGAGCACAGGCGTCAACGGGCCAATTTCCATTACCTCGCAAGACGGGTTCAGCGGCACCGTGACATTCACTTGTCCAGCGACGTATGGCGCGGGAAGTTGCAGCGTTAGTCCCAGGTCGGTCAGCAGTTTTCCTGCGACCGTGACGCTTACCATCAATGGCTCTTTCTTTGCGGCCGGTGCATACGCGCTTTCGATCAGTGGAACGTCCGGATCGGTGGTGCACACACTATCCGTCCCCTTCACTGTTGGGGATTACTCCATCTCCGGTACGCAGACGCTGTCGGGCACTCCCGGGGCGCAGGCGAAAGCCAATCTGCAGCTGACTTCCACTTTCTCTTACGGGGGAAAGATCAACGCGACTTGCGATGCCAGTTCGCTTCCGGGAGCCATGTGTACGCTCGCCCCGGCGAATCCACTGACTCTCGCGAGCGGAGGCACGACGAGTCTCACCGCAACGATCAATGTTCCCAACGATGCGAACGCGAACCAGTACAACGTTAAGATCAATACCCAGGACACGACCGGAAATCCAAGCCACAACCTTAGCGTTTCGCTCACGATCGCGCAGGACTTCCTTGTGACCTCTTCGACGGCTAGCCAGACGGTCACGGCAGGACAGACAAGCGGTGCTTATGCGCTGAGAGTTCTACCCATCGGCTCGTCTTTCAATGGGGCCGTTACTCTTGCCTGTAGCGCTGGGCTTCCGGCGGGGGCCCAATGCGTCTTTAATCCGTCAACGCCGGTGACTCCGGGAAATTCAGCAGTTGACGTAGTCATGAACATTTCGACGAGGGCAAACAGTGCCCGCTCCGATATGCCGGTGAAGGGAAACTTTCCTCTATCAGCGGTGTGGATTCCGCTGGCTGCGATTGCGATCGGGGCGAGCGCTTCCGGAAATCGAAATCGGGCAAAAGCGCGGCAGCTGTCAGAATGTGTAGTTTTCTGCTTGATGATGATGGCATTTGTCTCGTGTGCCGGTGTTAGCAACGGAGGAGGCGGTGGTGGACAGCCGCCTCCGCCCGTGACCTATCACATTACAGTGACCGGTACCTCTTCGGGCACACCTCCCAATGCCGGGCAGAGCACCACCGTGACACTCGTCGTAAACTGAAGGGTTTCGTAGCGTACGATTATGCGGTCGTGAACATCGCTCGCAGACCGCCGGCATGACCGATTCTCGATACAACGTGATCATCATCGGCGGAGGCGCGGTTGGCCTCGGGGTCGCGCTCGAAATCACGCGACGGTTTCCGCGCCAGAAACTGCTGCTGGTGGAAAAGGAAGATAAAGTTGCATGCCACCAGAGCGGCCATAACAGCGGTGTCATCCATTCCGGCGTCTATTACAAGCCAGGTTCGCTGAAGGCGCGTCTGTGCGTTGCAGGAGCCGCAGCGATGGTCGAGTTCTGCCGCGAACATGGGATTTCCCACAATGTATGCGGCAAGGTGATCGTCGCGACGAACGAAGACGAGCGTCCGCGGCTGGAGGAATTACGCATACGCGGCGAGGCGAATGGACTTACCGGACTTCGCCTGATCGGCTCCGAGGAGTTGCGTGAACTCGAACCGCACGCGAGCGGATTGCAGGCGCTACTTGTTCCTTCCACAGGAGTCACCGATTACGCCCTGGTTTGCGAAAAGTATGCGCAATTGATCGTGGCGAGTGGAGGGACGGTTCGAACCTCGGTCGCCGTCACGGGGATTCAGCGCTCCGCACAGGAAATCGTGGTCGAAACCAACACGGGCGCATTTGCGACGAGTGCGGTAATCAACTGCGCGGGTCTGTACAGCGATCGCATCGCGCGCATGGCGGGTGATGATCCGGGAATCATGATTGTGCCCTTTCGAGGAGAGTATTACGACCTCACTCCCGAACGCTCGTCGCTGGTGCGGGCGCTGATCTATCCGGTACCGGACCCGCGCTTTCCATTCCTGGGCGTGCATTTCACACGCCGCATAACTGGCAGGGTCGACGCGGGTCCGAATGCGGTGCTTGCGTTGGCGCGCGAAGGATACCGGCACAGTGACATCAACGCCCGCGATCTGGCGTCATCGCTCGCGTTCCCCGGATTCTGGCGCATGGCCGGAAAGCACTGGCGTAATGCGCTGGGAGAATGGCATCGCTCTCTTTCCAAGCGGGCGTTTGTTCGAGCCCTGGAACGATTACTGCCTGAGATAAGGGAAAGTGATCTGGTTCCCGGCGGCTCGGGAGTTCGGGCGCAGGCTCTCAAGCCCGATGGCGCCTTGGTCGACGATTTTCAGTTTGTGCCTTCCGGCAAGATACTGCATGTTCTCAATGTTCCCTCTCCAGCGGCGACAGCTTCGCTCGTGATAGGCAAGACGATCGTAGACACGGCGGCCGCGAGTCTCGGACTGGCTTAGCAAACACTGAGCGCTCCATCCGTCCTAGAAGAAAATTCAATCAGTCAGAATTGAAAAGAAGGACGCAATCACCGCCAAGCTCGTGCTAGCGTCATTGCAATAGGGACAAGTGCCCGCAGTGAAATCGGGAGTTTTAACATGAGAACCTGTATGAACGCGAAGTGTGTCGCCTTCGGTCATATCGTTTTTTCGGTTGCCACTCGCTGCCCGCTATGCCGCTGGGATCTGCGGAGAATACTCCCGGCCAGCGAAATCTCTCCTGCAACCAAACCCGCGCAGCCACAACCATCAACGAATTAAAGACTCCCGCGCACCGGCGCTACTTACCGATATCTTCATTCCACAAGTCAGCATGGTCGCGTATGAACTCCCGCATCATCTGAATGCACTCGGGATCCTGCACGAGCGTCAGATCCACGTCGTGCTGGCGGAACAGTTCTTCCGCACCCAGGAAATTCTGGTTCTCTCCGATGACCACTCTCGGAATTCGATACAGCAAACTAGTTCCAGTACACATCACGCATGGACTCAGCGTACTGACCAGGGTCAACTGTGACCAGTCTCGTCGTCGGCCCGCATTACGGATGCAGACGACTTCGGCGTGCGCGGTCGGATCTCCGCTCTGGACTCGCAAGTTGTGACCGCGGGCTAGAATGCGCCCTTGCTGGTCGGCGAGCACTGATCCGATGGGCAGTCCACCCTGGTGGAGTCCGAGTCGGGCCTCCTCAAGAGCGGCCCGCAGTAGGATTTGTAGATCCATATCAGTACTCCCGCCCACTTCCGGGGATCTTGAAGTAATCAAAGGTTTTGTTACTGCCGTACCAAGACCTGCCGAGCCCAGCCAGGATAGTCTAAATTCCAGGAAGAATACCCCAAGAGTGCTATTTCCCTCCCCCGACAGTGTAATTGACCATGGCTTGGGGTGAAGGCATTCTCATAGGGCCACATTCCGGGGTAAGTGTCACTGGCGAACGAAGCTGCCTCGAATCGGTGCGTTGAGTTTACAAACCGGGCCAATTGTTGCGAAAGACGGTTGTTGAAGGACTGGGGGAAACCTAAGCGTGCTGAGCGAAAGAATCAAAACGGCCAAGCAGTTTGCGCTTTTTGCGGAAGTCATACCCGCCGAGCTTGACCTGATCCTCGGGGCTGCCCGCGAAAAACGTTTTGACAAAAGAGAGACCATCTTCAGTGAAGGGGATCCTGTTCGTCACGTCACGATGGTAGTTTCCGGCATCGTGAAAGTGACGCAGATGGGGCTCAATGGCAATGAAGTAATCCTGCGCTTGAATGCTGCCGGCGAGATCGTGGGCTCTTATCGCGTCTGCGTCAACTGTAGCCATTGCGCGACCGCGCAGGCTGTACAGTCGTGCGTTGCCCTGGTGTGGGACGCAGCGGTGTTTGAGAAACTGCTGGCCCGGATTCCGACGTTCCGCCGAAACACAGTGCGTGCTCTCGAGGAGCGTCTGCTTGAGATGGAACAGCGATTCCGGGAAGTATCCACGGAAAAAGTAGGGTCGCGGTTGAGCAGCGAACTCGTTCGCCTCTCCGACCGGCTGCGCCGCTGTACCGAGAACGGTCTTCTCGAGATCACATTGTCGCGCGCGGAACTGGCGCAATTAACCGGGACCACGCTGTTCACGGTAAGCCGGCTACTTTGTCAGTGGCAGACCCAAGGCATCGTCAGGGTTCGTCGGGAGTCAGTTCTGGTGCAGGACTTCGCTGCGCTGGCGCAGATTTCTCAAGCCGAAGAGCGCTCCGCTTAAGATCCGCAACACAGCCGAATAATCGAGCTGACAGGGAACTCTGCTTCAGAGTTCCCGTTGGCGTGCGTTCTGGCACCTGCCTCCAATCAGTGCAGTTGAGAACTCCATAAGCGAGTGCCGACGTGGTTGCCTGCGATCGGGCGGAATCTACAGTAGCTTAAACAGACTGGTGTTGGACGGTTCGGGTGGTTTGAACGAAAGCCTGTAGATCAGGCACAAAGCGGAATCAATCGGGCAGGGAATTCAACTTAGAGTTCAGGTTGTCGTGCGTCCCCGCACTACCTATTCAATCAAAAGCGCAGTTGAGAACTCCATACTGTGTACCGATGGAGTGCATTCCATAGGGGCAGGGATCCGCGGTCGCCTCGGTAGATCGGGGCTTGGCCCGTTCCGGTGGTTGGAGCGATAACTTTTGTTCGTCGGGCGTTGCCTTGACCGGACGGACCAGAGTGGTTGTAGTGACAGCGCTGGGGATCTGCGCAGGCGCCGGTGTCCTGGACGGTTCGGGCTTTGGAGGCGCGGCTGGCGGAGGAGTGACTGCCTTCTGCGGCGCGTTGCGATTCGGAGAGTTTGGAGAGGCAGTCTGCTCCATGGTGTTCGGGGTACGAGCAGGAGCATTCCTTCTTGGGTCCGTGTGTCCCACCGTGACCGAGGTGCCACGGCCGAGGTCGACCAGTCGCAAATTGTCGTCAGTCACTTCCTGTGCACGGACGATGTGAGGAGTGATCGCGAAGACGATCTCGTTTTCCTGCCTCTGCTTGTCCTCTTGTCCGAAGAGGTATTTCAGGATCGGTATCTTGGTGAGCCAGGGATATCCACTGAGCGAAGTCGTCTCCGTGTCTTCGAGGATGCCGCCAACCAGATTGACCTCTCCATCGCGCAGGCGGGTTTCGTGTTCGATGCGCCGCTGTCCGATGATGGGCTGACTGATTCCGCCGATATTCTGCGTTCCACTCACCGACGACACTTCCAAACTCATCTTCAGTGTGACTTCATGTTCGGAGTGGATATGAGGAGTAATGTCGATGTTGACGCCCACGTCGAGATACTGGAACTGGGTGTTGACGAGTGCGCTGACGCCGCCTCCACCCGCGGCGGAACCGAAGGATCCGGTAGCGACTGGGACGCGGTCGCCAATCTTCAATGTCGCTTTTTCGTTGTCGAGGGCGCGGATCTGCGGGTTCTGAATCAGTTTTGTGTCGCTGTCGCTCATCAAATACGTTACCGATGCCCCCGGAATATTCACCTGGAAATTCGTGGCATTCAATGCGCCGAGAGAGTTCAGGGTGAAGGAGCCGCCCGATCCGCCGCTGCTGGCGCCGGTTGTGCCGGGAACCATCACGATATTCGCCGAGGTCGGCGGATTGACACCGAGATTGCGAATGCGGCTGCGGCTGACCTGCAGCACCGCGATCTCGATGACTACTTCGGGTTTCGGCTTGTCGAGATCCGTCAGCAGTTTCTGCGCGAGAACCATCTGATCGGTTGTTCCACGCAGGATCAGGGCATTCTGATTGGGAACCAGCTGGATGCGGTTGAGATCAAGAATGCTCTTCAATGTAGCAGCGGCTTCCTGCAGTTCGCCGGGAGTGGAAACGTTCTTAAGGTAGAACGTTTTCATCACCGAATTTTCCATGTCTTTACGTTTCGCCGTCGTATCTGCCGCGATCAGAATCGTGTTGCTGGAAACGGGAGTCCAAAAGGTCTTCGTCTGCAACGCAACGGTGTTCAGTGCTTCGCGCAGCGTGACGTCGTTCAGTTCGACGGTGATCTTCGGTGGTTTGTAATCCTGATCGAATAAAACGTTGATTCCGGCGAGGTGCGCGATGGTCTTGTAAACCATGGTCGCGTTTTCAGTGAGACGCAGGCTGATGAGCGTGTTGGAAAGCTGCTGCAACTCCACCGGACCAGCGGCTTCCTGCGCCATCTTGTCGAGAGGCAATTCTTTCTTGGCTGTCTCTTCGCTAGCGCGCGCTTGCTTCTTGATGATCTCTTCGGTGCGGTGCGCTTCGGTTTTAGCTGCAAAGTTAGTGGGATCGATTTCGGCCGCGCGCTGGAACTCGGCGACAGCCTCCTGGAGCTTGCCGCCATCGCGCAGTGCCTGTGCCTTGCTGACGTGTTGCACAGCCGCATAAAAACGCATGCGGGTGAAAGCCGTGAAGTATTTCGCATCTTTCGGCTTCAGCGAGTGGGCCTGGCTATAGTCCTGGAAGGCCTCATCGTAATCGTTCTTGCTTTCGGCCTGAACGCCTTTTTTGAACGCCGAACTGGCCTGATCCGCGTGGGCGGCCACAGAGAATGAAACCAGAAGAATGAGAGCTGCGAAAACCCGCGCACGTTTCATAGTGTCCGTTTGTGTACGTCCCATTAAGAATCGGAAGAGGTCTCGCCGCGCATGCCTGAAACTCTGGGGGTTCATCGCTTGCAGTGCCGAGACAACCTGGGGGAGCAATTTGATAGCACCCAACGAACCGGTTTTAGCCGTGGGCACGCACAATGTTGATTAGTGATAAACCACGCCGGGGTGCTGGTATTTGCTCTTGAGCAAAGAAGAGCCTCTTAATATTCGGGGCCCGGCTAAGGCTGCCGGAGGTACGGAATTCCGGTTGGACTGCTTGACCGACGGTAAACACATCGGTAACACCTCTATACGTATTTTACAAATCTTGCATTTCTTTACAAAACTTTACATTTGTATTTGCCTAAACGCAAAGAGTTAAAAATAACCCCCTAGTACTGTGACGCCACGGGTTTTGGGGAACGCAATCCGTCCGAGTCCCCCAAGTACGTGGAAGATTTGGGTTCATCTTCCCGTCATCGGACGGCGCACAGACCCGCCCCCATTAAAAGCGTAGGTGCACTGGAGCGGAGACAAGTTTCCGCCCACGAAGGAGGCTGCAAAAGCCATGAGGAATACGTGTCGGTATTGGTTGCCCATTTTTCTCCTAGGTTTCGCGACGGTGACTGTGAGTGCGCAGTCGTTCCGTGTGCAATGCCCGACGACAACGATCACCCACCCTGTAGCCACAAATTTGGAGCCGGCCTACACCGGGCCCGGGGTTAATGGCGCCATCAAGTGCCAACAGATATCAGGCGGTGATGGCTACTCCACGATGGGTGATGGCACCCAGACCTATATGTTCTCCTTTGGTCCGTTGTCGGGACTGGCGGACATTGCGGCCGGGAAGCCTGGAACACAGTTCCCGAACATATTCAACACTACCTTTGCAGGGTTCCAACCCGGCGATCCGGCGACCACGGATCTCGCTGGCACTACTCCAATCCCTGTTCTTCCCAGCCAGTTGACGTTTGGCTACAACGGCGCGGTGGGGTTGGCTCTCGATGTGGCGAACACTGTCAACATTTATGACATTGCCGAAGTCGGCAACACGGTCTACGTGCAGACGAATGCGCCTCTCGGGCTGAAAACAGGAGACTCAGTATTAATTGCCCACACGGGCGCGGGCGTTTTCCCGGCACCCGGCCCCTACGATGGCACCCAGACGGTCCTCGCTGCGAATGTGACTACTTTCCCGAGTGGCATCACGAACTTCGGCTTTCCGGCGTCAAACAATTTCTCGTTCACGATCGGAACCGCGGGGCTGCCGGATGTAAACGTGTCATCGACAGCGACGGCTTCAACGCCGAAGGCTCTCGACGGTCACGTCGATCCGCGTCAGATCATGGACGTGGGCGTGATGAATGGCAACATTCCCGCGCCGCTGATGGCGATCGATGAAGACGACGAGTTCTTCCTCACCCTGACCAACGTGGGCATGATCATGCGCCCCGACCTGTTCGAGCAGCACACGGTCCACTTCCACGGATATCCCAACGCTTCCTCCTTCTATGACGGCGTGCCGGACGCTTCGGTCGCCATCAACATCGGCGCCAGCTTCACCTATTACTACCTGGCTCCCGATGCGGGCACCTACTTCTGGCATTGCCACATCACTCCGCCCGAGCACTTGCAGATGGGCATGGTGGGACAGCTTTACGTGCGTCCGCGGCAGAACCGAGTGCCAACAGGAACAGATCTGGGCGTAGCTTTGAAAGCCCAGCAGGGAGACAACCGAACCAAGTGCGATTCCACTGCCGATATCCTGTGCTCCAACCCGATGCCGGCGAGCGCTAACACTAACACCGGGGCCACCGGTGTGGCACAAATCGCGGGCGGCATGTACGCCTACAACGACGGCGATGGCTCGACCCGCTACGACGTCGAATATCCGATCCAGATCCACGGCTTCGACCCGAACTTCCACTTTGTGGGAATGACGTTCAACCCGGAAGGGTTCTCAGACATGAAGGACAAGTACTTCCTGCTGAATGGACGGAGCTATCCGGATACGGTGACGCCGGGCCCCCTGTACACGATGTCTTCAGACGGCAGCAATCATTTCTCGCAGCCGCTGTCGGCGATCATCAACATTCCGGCTGGAAAGAGAGCCCTCCTCCGTATTTCCGACCTTGACGTGACCGAGTATCAGACGCTGGCCTCGTTGGGAATTCCGATGCAGGTGGTTGGCTTCAACGCCAAGCTGCTGCGCGATCAGGCGGGAAACAACATGTACTACACGACCAATTCGATCACGCTGGCGGGCGGCGAGTCCCTCGACGTAATTCTGGATGCGACGGGCTACACGGCCGGCCAGGTCTTCTACCTCTACACCCCCAATCTCGATCACCTTTCTAACGACGCGGAGAACTTCGGCGGATTGATGACCGAAGTCCGGATCAATTAGGAGCGCAGCCATGAGGGCGACGAACATGAAAAAGACAATCTTTCAGACACACTTGCTTCTGGCGGCGATGGTAGCCGTAACCCTGTTGTTCACGGTCTCCGCAAATGCTGCGGCTCCTGGGATCAAGGGGACCACATTCAATCTGGTCGCGGCGCCAGCCTATCTCAACCAACCCGATGGACAGGCAGTGTATTCGTGGGGCTACGGTTGCGCGGCGAACTTCAATCCGACGTTTGCTCCGGCCCTGTCTCGGTCGGGTTTCTGCAACGTCATGCAGGTACCTGGCCCAACGCTGATTGTCACAGAAGGGACGCCGGTCGTTGTGACGCTGACGAATAGTCTGCCTCCCTCGGCGGGTAACACGTCCATCCTGTTCCCTGGGGTGACGCTCAGCGCATTCACGGACGGGACTCCCGGGTTGCTCACACAGGAGGCGGCTCCCGGTGCCACAGTGACCTATCGGTTCACTGCCCCTTCGCCGGGCACGCGCGCTTACTACAGCGGAACCCAAGGCGACCTGCAGGTGGAGATGGGACTGTACGGCGCGCTGATCGTGCTTCCCGCAACCGCAAGTGTTCCTAGCAATTGCACGGCTACCGGGACGTTAGGTGCGAAGAACCTGGCCGCTGAAGCCGCCCACGGCGAAGCGGACTACCGTCTCTCGCAGTCTGCTTACGATCATCCGGACACCTGCTACGACCGCGAATATCTGTTCCAGTTCTCCGAGATGGATCCGAGAATTCACACGCAAGCAGAAGCGCAAGTGACCGCGACGGCAGGCTGCGTGGTGGGAGCTGCGGGATGCAGTCTCAATGTCCCCACCGAGCCTTATCACCCGGCGTACTTCCTGATCAACGGACGCTCCATGCCGGATGACATGGACCCGAACTACGCGACCGAGTATCCGCATCAGCCCTATAACGGCGATCCCCACATGCATCCGGGAGAATTGACGCTGATCCGCGTGATTGGTCAGGGTCGGTGGCAACATCCGTTCCACGAGCACGGAAACCACGTGCGCATCCTGGGTCGCGATGGAAACTTGATTCTCAGCAGCTCCACGTCGACGTTGAGCTACGAAGGCGTACCGGCGACACCGTTGGCGGGGCCTCTGCAATTCACCACGACCACGACTCCGGGATTGGCCTTTGACGGAATCTTCTACTGGACAGCCAAAGGGTTGAACTGGGATGCGTACGGACACAATCCTACTTCCGGGGATCCCTTGGCGACTTTGGCCTGCACGCCGGATGCAAATGGCTACAACACCGGCGATCCCACAGCGATCAACTACTACGAGTGGTGCGCAGATCATTTCAAACCAGTGGAAAAGGTCCCCTTCGGCGATGTAGCGGGCGGTGGTCCGGCGACCCTGCCTGATGCGAATTTGTTCACCAACGGCGCCTGGTACGGCGGTAGCCCGTATCTCGGTCCGGATGCAACGGTGCGAGCAACAGGCTGCAGCACAGGTCAGCAAGCCAACGGCCCCGGCCTACAGTGCGGCCAATCCGGCTCAACTCCTCCCTCGGGAACCATTGCAAACTCCCCGAGCTCCGAAGCCGGTTTTGCTTTCATGTGGCACTCGCATAACGAGCGCGAAATCACCACCAACAATATTTTCCCGGGCGGAATGCTGATGATGATGCTGGTCGATTCCCGGGAATACGTCATCGACGAGACCAACTAAGTGAGGAGAAGAGCAATGCGATCCAACTATCCCAAAACTCTAAAGACAGCAGTAGTCGCGGTGACACTTCTCCTCCTTGGAGCGTGTTGTGCGGTCGCCCAGTCGGTCAATCTGACCGCAGGGCCAGCCGCTCTGACGATGCCCGATGGCAACACCGTGCAGATGTGGGGCTATACCTGCAACGACCCGGGCACTAGTGGCGCGACTTGCGCCGCGTTGAATCCCGCCGGAACCTGGTCTCCGGTCGTGATTACGGTTCCGACGGGCGCCAACCTGACGATCGGGTTGACGAATAACCTGCCAACCGCAGTGACAGAGACCTCGCTGGTGATCGTGGGCCAGCTAGGCGGCGGGCTAGGGACGACGGCAACGTCCCTTTCGAGCCCTGACCACACCAACTCTCAGCAGGTCACATGGCCGATTCCGGCGCCTGGACCGGCGAACACGCCGCCAGCGCAGGGAAACCGCGTGCGGTCGTTCGCGACGCCAGCGATCCATGGCACTGCTGCTTCTCTGACGTGGAACAACCTCAAGGCGGGCACATACCTGATTGAGTCCGGCACCTATCCATCGATCCAAGGGCCGATGGGTTTGTACGGCATGCTGGTGGTGACGACGCCGCCGGCTGGCGCCACTGCTGGCACTGCGTACCCAGCGGTCGGTACGACTGCAGCGGTCACCTATAACGCTGAAGTTCCGCTGCTTCTCAGCGAAATCGATCCGGTGCAAAACAACACCGTCGCAGCGGCAGTCGCCACGACGGGTTTCAGCGAGCAAACGGTTTGGAATGGCCAGATTGGTGGCTGCGGCAATCCGAAGGCAGGGCCGACTGTCTATCTGACTTGCTATCCGCCAGCAGTGAACTACTCACCGCTCTACTACCTCATCAACGGGGTGGCGTTCAACAAGAGCAGCGCTGGGACCTCGACGTTCGCTGCGCTGCCAGGAACCTCTGCAGTTCCGGTCACCGGAACAGTGTTGGTGCGGCTGGTAAATGCCGGCCTGCGCATGCACGTGCCTTCGATCGTGGGATCGCAGACTGGTACGGCGGTTGCGCCGGCGCTGCCTCCGGGCGGCTTTTCGCTGATCGCGGAAGACGGCAATGTACTGCCGGGCGTTCCGCGCGTGCAAAGCGAAGTGTTTATGGCCGCGGGCAAGACCTACGATGTGATGATCAACGTGCCCGCCGCTGGCGGCACCGCGCTGCCCATCTTCGATCGTGAGTTGAGCTTGTCGGGCAACGCTGTCTCGCGTGATGCCGGCATGCTGGCTTACATCGGCGTGAATGGTTCGGGAGCCCCAGCCATTGCTGTGCCAGTGGCGAACGCTGCCGCAGACACATACAATGTGCTTACGTGCGCCGCGGCTCCGTGCACTCCGTTGACGGTCTCGGATCCCTCGAAGGGCGTGATGGCCAACGACACGGGTGTATTCAATGTCAGAGCTACGACGCTGCCGGCTCAAGGAACGTTGACGTTCAACCCGGACGGCACATTTGTATATACGCCAAATCCTGGTTGGAGCGCGCCGGACAGCTTCACTTATCAGGCCAACGGCAGCGGCCCAACGGCAACTGTCACCCTGAATGCCTGCGCGGGTACGTGCCTGGAAAGTGCTACTGGCATCACGATGGGCAATGCCACCTACACCTCGAAGGTGGCTACACACCTGATGATCGCTCCTCCGGGCATACTCGCGTATGACAAGGACGGTGCAGGCCATCCACTGACGGTGAACGCGGCGAGCGTGACTCCGTCGGCGGGCTTGACACTCTCTGTCGATCCGAACGGTGGATTTGTCGCAGACGCGACCCCCGGCACCTATACGTTCACCTATAAAGCGCAGAACTCGCAGAACACCGTAAGTTCCACAAGCGCGACCGTAACGCTGATCTTCCCGACACCGAGCAATCTGGCAGTGACGGTCTATGACCCAGTCACCAAGCTTCCAATCACCGATTATCGCTGGGTGATTGAAGAGGACCGGACGTTCTATGTAGACCCAACCAACACTACGAACACCTGTCCGCAGGGTTCAACGTGTCCTATCGTTCCCACGTTTGGGACGAACTTCCACACCAGCTACATGCCTCTTGTAGCTACAGGTTGCACGGGGCCACTGTCCTGCGAATCAGGTCAGACAGTCCTCGGACAGCCGGCGGTCTGCGACATCGGCAACGGTGTTTGCCGTACGACAGGCAGCCAGGAGACGCAGGTTGATCCCGGCCAGGTTCACCTGGATCCGACCAAACGTTATTACATCTCGGTTCTGCCGGGCGATGCGGCGAACCCGTTCATCGGTGGCAATGCCAGCGCACCGGCGAACTGTGCACTCGGCGCCTATGATCCCAGTGACCCCACCGGCCTGAACACGGCTTGCGGGCATGGAATGGGAGGCGCTCCGATCGGTGTCGATCCGAATACGCATGTGCAGCAGACATCCGTAACGATTCTGACGCAGCCGAGCCCGTTTCCACCGGCGAAACTGTCGGTGTTCGTGTTTGAAGACGACTTCCCACTCAACGGCGAGCAGGACGGTGGCGGTGGAATCGACGTTCTCTCTCCCAATGAGCCGGGATTAGGCGGCTTCAACATCACCCTGTTTGACGACGCCGGCGGCACAGGCGACGCCACGGGGCAGATGACCTACGACATGTTTAACATGCCGTTGAATAACAGTCTGGCGGGTACCATCGACCCGGCGACTCAGCTCGATGCCTGTCCGATCGGGGCCAATGGAGTGACTGCCGAGACGACAGGTGCAGGCGGACCCGGGGTGCTGGGAATCACGGGCACGATCGTGACTTGTCCGAAGTATGAAGCGGACGGAACGACTCTGTCTCCGCTGGCCGGCCAAGCGGTGGTTGCCAACATGATGCCGGGACGTTACGGCGTCGTGGCGACGCCCGCTGCCGACCGGATTGCACGCGGTGAAGAGTGGCTGCAAACCAATACGCTGGACGGGCAGAAGGCGCACGATTCGTTCCTGCGAATCGGCGAGCCCAGCTTCTTCCAGGAATTTGGACCGGCCGGATACCACGTATCGATCGGCTTCGCCAACCCGGGCATCATCAACGCGCGCAAACAGTTCGTTTGCAACGGCAGCGATCCGAACATTACCGGGTCGAACTGCAACAACAGCATTACCGCGTTGGTAACGACGGAGCGCATGAGCCGGACGCCGGATGAGCGGCTGTTCAGCAGCGGCGACAACAGCAGCTTCGGCTTCACTCAATGCTATGTGAGTTTCGGTGATCCGGACGGCGAGGACTTCGCATTCACCAAGTGCAACGGCGATGGCACCTTCACTTTGTCCGGCCTGCCTGATGGGGATTGGAGGATCACGGTCTTCGACCAGTGGAATGACATGCTGGTGGATGGACTGTCGACTCCTGTCCGCCTGGGTGGAGGGAAAGTGACAAACTTGGGTCAGCTTGCCATGAACCAGTGGCAGGCGAATATCTACACCAAGACCTTCTTTGACGCGAACGGCAACGGTATTCAAGATCTCGATGCTAGCGGGAACCCCGTGCCGGCCGAAGACGGACTTACGCTGGTAGCGACCAACAATCGCTTCCGCGACGGCAGCTACTCCAACTTCAACAACACGGACCTGGCTGGGAACGCGGGCTTCAACGAAATCTTCCCGCTGTTCAGCTGGTATGTAATCGAGACGGACACGACCCGATACAAGAGCACCGGCGCACACGTGGTTTATGATGCGGGCGGTCCTGCGGATGGCGATACCACCTGTGGCACGAATGGATTCCCACCGTGCGGCAACTCAAACATCGGCGCCAACATGGCCAACACCGCGGAAGTAGTCTCTGTGCCTGCCGCGCTTCGCGTGCCGGGCGCTCGTTACTGCAAGTCGGCGGATTGTCCGGCTGGCGACACGACTGGCGGGTCTACCGGCCGAGTCGATCCTCCGACTCCGTTTGGTTCGTATGGCTGGCAGGGATTCTCGGGCCAGAACAGCTTCATCGAGTTCGGAAAGAAGCCTTTCGCACCTACTGAGACCGGTGGTATCCACGGCGAAGTGATCTATGCTTCGACGCGGCCATTCGACGATCCCGGCTTGCTGATCCACACCAGCTGGACGCCGGACGTACCGGGCGTTACTGTCAACCTGTACAAAGAAGGAACCGCTCCGGACGGCACGACCAGCCTCACGCTAATCGATCACACCACGACCAGCAGCTTTGACGACTGGGCTCAGGGCTTCCGCACCGACGGCAACCCCAACATGAACTGCCCGGGTCAAGGCAGGGACACAGGTGCTAACGCGGATCTGTTCTTCTTCACGCTGTTCAACCAGCCGATGTGGCTCGACGTGTACGCCAATGGCGGCACACCGGCTCACACGGTTCCGAACAACTCGCAGTTCAAGTGCTTTGACGGCATGCACAACTGGAACCAGGTTCAGCCGGCGCCTTACGACGGCTACTACACGTTCCCCAGCGTCACGAGCATTGATCCAGTAACCGGAAAGTGGACCGCCAGCAACTGCACGGCTTGCGTGCCGAACCCCGACACCGCCGACACTTTCCGCGCGGGAACGCCCATGCTGCCTCCGGGCAAGTATGTGGTGGAAATGATCGTTCCGCCGGGATACGAACTGGTGAAGGAAGAAGACAAGAACATCCTGATCGGCGATAACTACATCGCGCCGGCCACGCAGCAGTTCGCCGGGCTGGGCAACGTATTCATCCTGCCCGACCAGGCGGAAGTTGCGGCCTCAACGGCTTCAGGTTGCACGTTAGTGACAGGCGGTTACCAGTGCAACCCGCAGAACGGCTCGCAGAGTTTCGGCCGCACCATTCTTCCCAGCCACGAAGGTGACACCGGCAGCGTGGAAGAGTTCTGGCCATGCGTCGGAGCATCGCGCGTGGTTCCGGACTTCATTAGCCTCTTCCCGCAATCCGGTGAAGCTTCCCCGTTCGCCGGTGCGACTCGCAATCTGTGCGACCGCAAAGAAGTAACTCTCACGCCGCAGGAGTCGGTCCTGGCGAAGTTCTGGATCTTCACCTCGGCCCACGTTGCCGCGCACTTTACGGGCGTCATCACCGACGACTTCACGTCGGAATTTGATCCGTTCTCGCCGCAATTTGGTGAGAAGTTCTCGCCGCCGAACCTACCAGTTTCGTTGAAGGATTGGTCCGGCACGGAAGTCTCACGCGTCTATTCCGACCAGTGGGGAACCTACAACGGGTTGACCTACTCCACGTGGGAAGTAAACCCACCGAACCCGACCGGATACGGGCCCACAATGATGGTGACGTGTATGAACGACCCGGGTCCGATCCTGGATACGCGGGTGGGCTCGCCGACCAACGGACAGATGATTACCGATCCGTTGTTTAACCCGCAGTACAGCCAGTTCTGCTATGAAATTCCGTTCATGCCTGGTCAAACCCAGTACATGGACACGCCGGTGGTGCCGACTTCGGCATTCGCAGGCGCAGGCTACAACAACCCGGACTGCGCATATCCCAATGCAACACCCGCGGTCAGCGAAGTTGACGGCGACGGTGTTGGACCTTGGGTGAGCGCGGCAGGCAAAACGCTGACGATCCATGCTCTGGGTGACCAGCAAGTACCGAACAATGCTTACTCGGGACCGAGCGCTACGACGGCTCCGTTCAGCGCGAAGACGGTACTGCGCCACTACGGGTTCGGCGCGGCGCAAGGCACCGGCAGCGTGACCATCGGAGGCGTAGCGGCGACAGTCACAGGCTGGAGCGACACGCAGATCACGGTCACGGTACCGTCGGTAGGCGGCGCAAGCGGCATCCCGTTGTGCCCGATCCAGCAACAACAGCAGTACAGCCACCTGACTGGTCCAGCTGCGAATACTTACTGCGGCCAGTTGCTCATCACCGCTGGCAATGGGAAGCAGTCCATTGATGCGGTGACGGTGACGGTTGGAGGTAGCGCCCCGAAACCCGTCGTGGGCAATACTCCGATGTCTCCGACTGGAGTGGGTTCGATCCAGCAGGCCATTGACCGCGCCAACCCTGGCGACCTGATCATGGTGCCTGCGGGTACGTACAACGAAATGTTGCAGATGTGGAAGCCAGTCCGGCTGCAAGGTGTCGGAGCTGCCACCAGCATCATCAACGCCAACACTCAACCCGCCGGCAAGATGAATACGTGGCGGACACGGATTGACTGCCTGGTCGGTCTGGACGTTAACGGCTCGCCGACCAGCTACAACCCGGCGTGCGGTTCTGGTTGGACGGCATTCAAGCCGACCCCAATCAATCCGCAGGTTGATCGTCTGCCTCTCGAGGCTGCGGTCGGCTGGGACGCGACCCTGAACGGCAACCTGGCCGAGTTGCTGCAAGAGCCATCGCTGATGGGAGCGCTAGAAGGCGCAGCCATCACGGTGCTAGGAAAGGGCGTGAACTTCCCATCGAGCCCGTGGGATACGACGTTGGCAGCTGGCTTCCCGACCGGGACGACACTGCTGGCTAGTGGTCCTCAGAATTGCGGCAGCGGGAATGGCACCGGTGGTAGCGCCAATCCGTTCCCGAGCAGCTTCTGGTGCAACCCGTCCAGCATCGACGGACTGGGAATCACGGATAGCTCTCAGGGCGGCGGCGGCGTCTTCGTCCACGGCTGGGGTCATAACCTGCAGATTGCGAACGACCGGATCACCAGCAATGCTGGAACGCTTTCTGGCGGCATCAACGTAGGCCAGGGTGAATTCCCGCCCGGCTACATCGCCGGCGCAGGCGCGGTGAATGCTCCTCCGGGCTCTTGCCAGACCAGCAACGTAACCGGTCTGCAACTGCCGTACTGCTTCGACATGAACGTCAACATTCACAACAACTACATCACCGACAATTCTTCGACCGGTGACGAGTTGTTCTCAGCAACGCCGGCAGGCGCAGGCGCGGTCAGCTTCTGCACCGGCAGCGACTACTACGCCTTCGATTACAACTGGGTCTGCGGAAACCTCAGCACCGGTGACGGCGGCGGAATTGCTCAGCTTGGGTTTGTCTATCACCACAATGATCAGGCGCACCCGAGTGAGGGCATCCGGCACAACACGATCATCTTTAACCAGAGCACCAATCCCACGATTCCAGCCAACGGCGGCGGAGTCTTGGTTTATGGTACGCCGGACGTGGATCCACTCTGTGGTGCTACCACGGACCAGGATTGCGTACCTGCAGTGGGCACGGTCGGACCCAGCGACGGCGTTGGTCCGGGGCTGGTCATCGATGCAAACCTGATCATGGGCAACGCAGCCGAGGCGGGCAGCGGCGGCGGCGTGCGGTTGGCCAATCTCAATGGCACGGACGTGATCACGTTCCCAACCACCCCGACTCGTTGGTGGGACGTTACGCTAACCAACAACGTGATCGTCAACAACGTCGCAGGCTGGGACGGCGCTGGCATCTCGTTGCAGGATGCGTTGAACGTGAACATCATCAACAACACGATCATGTCCAACGACACCACAGCGTCGTCGGGCGTGCTCTTCAACACCCTGGGTGCACCTTTGGCCAGCAGCGGCGGTCCGACGTGCACGACGAATTGCGGCACAACTTCGGCGCCTCAGCCGGCTGGCCTGGTAGCTATCCAGAACAGTTCGGTACTTGAGTCGAACCTACCTGCGACCATCACCTGCCCAGCGGGACACTACGCTGGTAATACCGCAAGTAACGGCTCGTGCCGGACGGTCTCGTATCCGGAACTGTATAACGACGTGTTCTACCAGAACCGCGCGTTCTACATCGGTGTGGGTTCACTCGGTACTGGAACCCTGAACCAGCAGAACGTGGTCGCGCTGTACAACGCGTTCGGCACAACGGCAGCTGCGAGCCAGACGGTTACCGGTGCTTGCCCGACGGCCAGCTACTGGGATATCGGTGTCCGCGGTGACACGGGCCCAGGCAATCACGCCTCCACCGTGACTCTGTCGCCCGAAGCTTCGCTGATCGGCGACCCGGGTTACGCTGGCGGAGGCGCGGGTTTCCGGGCTAACACGAGCGCCAACCCACAGGTGGTGAGCCAATACTGCAACGGGTCACGTTGGCCACCGGAGTTTTTGTCGGCAGGCTACCAGGTACCGCCGGGAATCTCGGACGCGACGGTTCCGAACCCGATCTTCAACCTGACGCCGGCTGCAACGGTGGACGAGGGCAACAACTGGATCAATATCAGTTGGGGTCCGCTGTCGCTGACCAACCCGGCCGGGACCACAGTGCTGGGCAACTACGCACCAGCATCGGGTGGTTCGCCGGTCGTGAATTACATCACACCGGCCCTCTCGGCCACGACGTACGCGGCGGCGCCGCCGACGGACTTCTTCGGTAACGCGAGGAAGACCAACAACGCGGTTGACATCGGTGCGATCGAATTCACCGGTGCCGCGGTGGGTGCGCCGACGCTGACATCGATCAGCCCGGCAAGTCACACTCGCGGGTCAAGCTTCACTGTTACGCTGACCGGTGCGAACCTGACCGGCACAAGTGCAGTGAACGTGACACGGCCTGGCGGCGGCGCGGTGGGCATCACCGTCAGCAATATCGTGGTGGTCAACGACACCACGGTGACGGCGACGTTTACGATCGCGGCCAACGCTAATCAGAGCGCCAGGAACGTTACGGTGACGACCTCGGGCGGAACCAGCGGCCCCGTGACCTTCACAATCGTTACGCCGGTACTGACTAGCGTGAGTCCCAACACCGGACTTCGCGGAACGTCGGTTCCAGTGACCATCAACGGCGGTGGCTTCACCTCTGCCACCGGGGTTACCGTGAGCGGAACTGGTGTTGGCGTCACCGGCTTCCACGTGGTTAGCGATACTCAGATCACGGCAACCTTCAACATCACGACTACCGCCGGACTTGGTAACCACAGCGTTACGGTGGTCGTGCCTGGCGGAAACACCGGAACCTTGCCCTTCACGGTGCAGGGAGCAACGTTGACTTCGATCTCACCTACGACTGGATTGCACAACACGACCGTCCCGGTGACTTTGAATGGCAGCAACCTTAGCGGAGCAACCGCGGTGACGATGAACGGGGGTGGCATCACCTGTTCCGTCACCGGATCCACGGCTACGACGATCAGCGCCAACTGCAGCATCACCAATGGCGCTGCTCATACGGCCAGGAACGTGACCGCAACCACGCCCGCCGGCACCACGAACACCCTGAACGCGGCGTTCACGGTGAACTAAAAGCGTGTCAACAACATACCGGACATCCAGAGAACCAACTGGATGTCCGGTTTTTTTATGTTTTACAACGGCGTTCCTTGTGCTACAATTCAAACTCCTCCCCGTAACAGAAGAATAATCCCATGAATTGGCGCAGTATTTTCACCAGCGTTCTGCTGTGC
>WNGO01000570.1_pt1 | contig 22804 bp, 26 predicted proteins | sample 5400511 | NCBI WGS metagenome assembly WNGO01 (sample SAMN13153380, study PRJNA577476) | soil metagenome | isolation source: 20 cm soil or saprolite under Garry oak tree replicate 2 | place: USA:California | collected 2016-06-15 | reverse complement strand
GAGTTGCTGTCTGTGGTTCGCCGACGTTTCCCGCAGATATTGACCGTGGCCATGAGCGGCGCGTGCCCCGAAGGCTGTTTGCCGCTGGGCGTAATCGCGGATGGATTCTACGCCAAAGGTGGGCAGCCCAAGAATCTGTTTCGAGCGATCGAGCAGTTGATCTCTTCTGCTTCCGCCCACAGCGGTGCGCATCGACGAGAGGTCGTTCCGGCCTGGATCCCCCGCAATGGCAATAATTCGAACGGGATTCCCTATGTGATGGTTACTTGCGAGGAATGCCTGCGAGTATTTCAGTTGGCAGCAATCGAGGAGACGACTGGACAGATTCTTGAAGTGCCCTGCCGGTTCTGTCCGGGCAAGAACAGATACATCATTGAACCATCGGTTCAAAGTGGGCGCGAAGCATGCGGGTAGATTCTATGCTATTCCGTTACTTTAAGCTGCTTTGAACGTCCCGCCACATTCCAAACAACATGCTTCGTGGCGAGGTGTGATCAGTCCGCAAGACGGGCAGATCCGCTGTGAGGCGAAGTCCCCAACATGTGGTTCGACCTTGAGGAACTTCCGCAGCGATGCGGCCAACAACGCAAGCAGACCACGAAGACTGGCAAGAAACGGATGCGGGGCGAAGGACATGGTTGAAACTCCAAACGTACGAACTCTGCAAGATCAACCATGTCACATCGCATCCCATTGATTCTGTGCAAGATTGCTCGCTTTAAACAAAATCTAAAGATTTTGTGCCAGGATCGATATCGAGGGTCCTCCAAGTCTGCAAGTGAGCAATACAGACCAGCTATCCCGGTATCGTGCGCTCATCATGGTTCTTGAGATGAGCACTTCCTCTCTCTCTTTCAGGTCCTCTGAGCTAAGTCAGCGTATCTAAAGTATTATCCTCTTAGTCCTTCGCGGCTCACAGTTGAGGAGACTCGTATGATCCATCCAGCCAATTAACTCTCTTCGAGAGTGAGGAGGGAATTTTTCCCGCTTGAGCTTATGATTCAACGACATTGTCCACATTGCAGTAGCGAGCTAGTGAGAGCCAACCGCACCGATCAGCAATCAGTGCCAGGGATCGCGCCAGCCGCATTTCCTGGCTGGCGTCGCAGCGTCTGCGGGCGGGAGTTTACTACTGAGCAGATCCGTGATAGCAAGCGTGCCAAAGCCGCTACGGCGAGCGCGGCATTACGCTAATTTGCTTATGTAGACGTTCGAAAATATTGTGTTTGTTGACGAATTTTAGTTGAAGCAGGCCATGCTCAGTTACGCGGAGCCGAAACCCCGTTCCGCGTCGGCAGTGGTATAGAGCAATGAGCGAGCGGGCCCTAACTGGCATTGCGAAACTTGGCGAGATCGTGTTCTCGTTCTATCGACGCGAGCAAGGCTTGCGCTTTGAGAACCAGTTCGGACGCGATCTGACTCTCGAGACTACGCGTCTATGCCGGCCGCCTGTGCCAGTCGTTCAACTTCGTTTCCTTCTTGTTGTGTGAACAAGATAGGTCAGCGCCTCGGGCAGAAGATGTTTAAGCAGCGGTGCTGCATCGAACCCGGCATGACCGGCATAATAAGGTCCAAGATGATTACGTCGGGTTTTAGCTTTTCAGATTTCTATTACAGCGTCGGCTCAGGAAGCCTTCCGGTCCAAGTGTGCCTCGGTGCGCGGGGTACACGGGTTGAGTTCACAAACTTCTCGGTCGCCGCTCTACAGGTGGGGCAACGCACGGACAATATCTGTTTCGAAGTGAGTCCTTGGTCTTCATGACCGCGTGATGAGACGTTTCCCGGCGCAAGAATCCCCACTTTTGCTCATTGTCCGCGCATATGAAAGGCAACCTCAATCACAATTTTGACGTTGCCCGCTCGCCGTCTCGGGCCGGTATGACCAATATTGATCAGTTCCGTGTGCTGGAATGTGGGATTATCCTAATGGAATCTGTGGAGGTGGATTATGGTGCTGACAATCGTGGCGGTGATCTTTGGAGTATTCGCTATTGGTCTGATCGTCCTATTGATCTACAAGAGCACACTCGTGATGCACAGGGATGAGCAGTTGTTTCTGGATGACGCGAGTTCGCACATGCACGCGGAGCAGACGGAACTGTTGACCAAGGTCAACCGACTTACCATCCCGATGCGCGTGCTTAGCGTCGGGTCCGGGGTATTTTTGATGGTGCTCGCGGCGCTGTGGTTCTACCAGAAGCTGAACGCGATACAGTAGCGCTACTCTTGGATAACGGTTGGAGTTTTATGTGGCACGGGCCAATTCCTTGTTGCGTTGGCTTCCAATGATTCGCTTGACTTGGCAGAGTTCGTGAACGGGTTTCCCGTTCTCGTCCGTCGTGGTGTTGCCCCCCAGCGCGGCATTGCGCTAATTTGCCCATGTAGACGTTCGAAGATCTGGTGTTTGTCGACGAGTTTTTCCGCTGAATCCAGCCACTTGGAATCAGCAACTTGGACGCACGGGCAGAGATTTTTTGTTCGAACACTCGATAGCATTTGAACCCACGATTTCCACCCACGATTCTGGTGTCTCTCACGTCTTCTCAAGTACTTAGGCGGCCACCTGAAGTCACTTAAGTTGTTTAAAACACAGCACTGAAAAGGCTGGCGTCCGAGGTTCATCTCCCTCCCTAACCACCATATGCTTGTTTTCGATGAGATACGTAGCCCGCATTGTGAGATGCACCAAACTCAAACATTTGCTCATCTCATAATTCTTTGCTCCCGCGCGCACGATTAACTCCACTGCGAATCCCAGCCTTTGAAATCAATAGGCGTCACAATGCTCTGGAAGATTCGAATCGCTATTCGGCAAACTGCAGGCTCGCGGCCCGGTTTTGAAGGCAGTTCCAAACGCCCGGCCTGATTTGCCCGAAATCTGAAATGCCCGTATGTTCTCGCCTGCAACACGGAAATCAAACTCACGCGCGATCGCAACGCAATCGCAGGAAAGGAGCATATGAGATTGTCAGATTGCAGAAACGCCCGCCTTCGCCGCGTTCTCGTCTATGTCCTGGCGATTTGTTCATTCCAGTTGTATCCGCTGGTGTCTCATGCCCAGAACCTAGGAACGCAGCCTGCCACAGGGCAGGCTGTTCAGGGTCAAACTGCGGCCCAACCCGAAGGAACAGTTCTCAATCTCGTGAACTGGGTCGGCAATGTGATCTCTCCTGTCGGAGCGGCGCTGGCGGTGGTCATGGCAGTCATCTCTTATTCCCAAGGACGCGGTGTCGCGCGATGGGCGGTAACAGCGGCCGGATTGCTGGTGATCTCCGGCCTCACTCGCCTGATCGAGTTCTGGATTCAGAACGGCACGGCGGGCGTGCAGTAGGAACGCTCACTACGGAGTGCTCAGGCAATGACTCTGCCCCAAATCATCGTCGATCTGTTGACACTGCTATTCGACATGGCTGTTCCGGCTGCAATGTGCACGATGGTGCTGGCTGGAATCGCATTGCGGCAGGAAGGCGGTGTGAACTTCCAGGCGGGCGGAAGGTTCCAGAGATGGGCCCTGTGGTCGGTAATTCTCTTGACACTTCCGCAGTTGCTCTCCTGGTTTGCGGCGCAGGGTATCGCCATGCCTGCGCAAGGCGGAGGCATCAGCAGTTCGTGGGTCGCGAGCTTGCAGACGAGCTTCAGCGGTTTTGTTTCGAACGTCGTGGTTGCCCGGTTGACTCCCGTGCTCGCCGCTTTCTGCGTGCTGAAAGCGGCGCTCGATGCGGCGGAGGGGTACAGCCCGCTCGGGTCCATCGTCGCCGCCATTTTTCTGCTGTCTGCGTCCGGCACAGTCCAGCTTTTCCAGAGTTGGAACAGCGGGTCACAGTTCGCAACCACAGACATGCTGACCGCATCCTGGAACTTTCTCGCTGGGACGATCCTGCCGGAAGCAGCAGGATTGGCGATTGTGGGAGCGATTCTTAATTACGCGCGCCATCGGCCATTCATGCCGCTGGTTGGATCGGGTCTTGCTTTCTTGAGTGTTTCGGCCATTTGGAAGCTGGTCCAGGCCATGGCCGGCTGATGAGGATTGGAGGTGATCCTGTGAATCTTTCAAACGGTTTGCTCAACCTGACAAACTGGCTGGGCAACGTCATCATGCCGACCATGGCGGGTTTGTTCGCCGCCGCCGCGATTTACCGATTCAGCAAGGGTCACCTGTACCAGCATCTCGGTTATGCGGCACTGGCCTCTCTGATGTGCTCTGGGTTGTTGCGCTCGATGGAGTCTTTCAGCAACCAAGCAGCCTGGAACAACCCAGACCGCTACTGGATCTCAATCCTGACGCTGGTGAACTGGGTCGGGAACGTTCTACTGCCACTGTACGGGGCTGGCCAGGTAGTGCTTGCGGTCGTGCACTTCGCAGGGTTGCTGGAACGGATGACGATCGGCGAGGCCTGGGTGCGCAATCTGGTCGCGGCGATGTGCTGTTTCGGACTATCGGGACTGTTGCGCTTAGGAGAGTTCTGGATTCAACACGGCACCGCCGGAGTGCGATAGGAAAGAGTTACGAAATGCCATTGCAGGTGACGCCCGTGAATCGGAACTTACAGACGCGAGTGACATTCATGCTTCTGGAATTGGAGGACCTGTTCATCGTGCTTGGCGCGGCAGCCATTATGAACGTGGTTGGTCATTTCGTGGGAGGAGAGTTCGCGGGAATGCCACTGAACATTGTTCTCCAGTACGGGGTGCCACTTTTGTTAGTGCCACTACTTATGGCCTTCAAGTATGGCAAACCGCGAGGCTACGTCCGGGATCTCGCTTTCTGGTACACGAAACCGCATGCCTACTGCGCATTGGCACGCGATCGCGAAATCCGGACGGGGTATCTAAGGGAGGACTAGAGTGCCGCTAACTCTTGAACAACACGAGCGCAAACTCGACGATCCGCCAATGTGCGAGCAACTCCCGGTCCGCGATTACCTGGACAACATTGTGGTTCGCACCAATGGTGCCTTTGTCGCGGGCTACGAGTTGAAGGGGTTAGCTTCGTATTTTGCGAGCGACGAAGGCCGAGATCGGGGGAAGTTGATGCTCGAGGCGCTCCTGCGCTCTCTGCCGGAACAGAGCATGAGAGTGCAGTTCCGCTATGAAGTGGTGGAGGATCTCGGAGACCTGCTTGAGCAATATGCCGAAGCCCAGCAATCGGAACGGGAAGAAGTAATTGCACTCGATGAGTTGCGCGTCGAACGATGGCGCATGAAAGAAGAGAACGGCCACTACATGCGGCCTCTCTTACACGTGTACTTCATCTGGGATCCGGTCGTTCATCGCCGTATTGCCGGTAAGCCGCTCAAGCCGACGGCCAATGCCTTCAGCTTATCGGCGCGGAAGTGCATTGAGCGCAGTCATCAGGAACATCAGCAACTGCTGGCAGAATTTGAGAGTCTTCTGCATGGCCTTGAAACGACGCTCGAAGCGGCAGAACTCGGCGCACGCCGGCTGACCGACGATGAGTTATTTCTTGAGGCGAAACGAGCTCTCAATCCCTTGTGTCCGGATCATCGGTCGTACAGGCGAGGTGAGGAGCAACTGGAATACCGGAGCGCCCGCGAACAAATTGTTGACACGAGTATCGCCGATGAGACCGACTCCTATCTGAATGTCGGCGGAATCCTCTATTCATTTGTAAGTCTGAAAGAACTCCCGGACGCTACTTTCCCCGGAATCCTGAGAGAACTGGTCGGTCTCGATTTCCCGCTCATTGTCACTGCGCAGATCACCATTCCTGACCAGGCGAAAGTGCTCAAAGGCTATAAGAGCCGATTGCGCAAGATGCAGGCCGTACAACGGGACTCGACCGGCGGATTTCGGACCAACGTGGAAGCCCAGGTTGCCGAGTCCCAACTGGTCAGGGTGCAACAGGACATCATTTCGAGTTCGGTTAAAACGGCCAAGCTGAGCCTGGTCGTCGGAACGCGCACCTCACGTCCGGCGATAACGACTGCGGAACTGGAGCAATCCGAGCGAACCATCGACAACCGGCGCCAACAGCTTCTCTACGCGATTTCCCGCATGAACGGCGCGAAGGCGGTAGCTGAGTCGCTGGCCAAAAAGCGCCTGTTTCTCAGTTCACTTCCGGCCATGGCGGAGCCCGACAAGCGAGACCAGGACTTGCTGACCTCGAATGCGGCGGATCTTGTGCCAATCGAGACACCTTGGCGCGGAACACCGCGGTCACCACTATTCCTGCTTGAAACTCCGTACCGCCAGCTCATTCCCTTTTCGCCTTTCGATCCCAGCTTGAGTGACGCGAACATGCTGGTGATGGCGAAAACTGGCGGCGGAAAGACCGTCATGGTGCAGCAGTTTCTGCTCATGGCCGCGAGAAGCAACCCGCTGATTTCGATTCTTGAGCGTGGCGATTCGTATCGTCCACTGGTTGAGTTGATGGGTGGACGAATGATCACCATGTCGCTCGATAGCGAACAAACAATTAACCCGTGGGATCTGCCGGACGGAGAAAGAGAACCAAGCAAGGATCAGGTTGCATTTCTGAAAAACCTGACGCGCCATATGCTCGGTGAGGGCGGGGCGGAAGACACGCAACTTCTTGACAACCTCATCACCGAGGCCATTCTTCGGACCTATAAGAGGGCTACAATCCGGCCCTCAACTCCCATTCCAACATTCTCCGACCTTCGCGACGAACTGTCCCAATGGCGTGACGAGGAAAAGAACCAACGCGTCATGGACGAAGCCCACCTGGCAGCGATCAAGCTGCGCAGCTGGACCGGCGAAAAGGGAGTGTATTCGAAGTTGTTCGACCGGCCCACAACGATCTCGCTGGACAATCCCTGGTTGTTCTTCAACGTGGAGCAATTGAGCGATGACCGGCGGCTGGAAACGGCAATGAGTCTTCTCATTGCTCACGCCACTGCGCAACGGGCAGCAGGTAAGGCCGGCAGAAGGAGCATCACGGTTCTGGATGAGTGCTGGTTCCTGCTGGGTTCTCCGGTGTTGGCGCCCGAAGTGGTCCAACTGTTTCGTACGGCGCGCAAACGTAATGCCAGCGTCTGGGGAATGAGCCAAACAGCAGAGGATTTTGTCGGAACGGAATCGAAGCCCAGGCCGCACGGTGCGGGCATCGTGAAGAACTCGACCACCAAGATCATCGGCCAGCAGCCGGGGGACATGACCGCCCTGCGGGAGCACCTGCACCTGAACGACACCGCTTTGAACCAAATCAAGCATTTCAGCGCTCCCATCAAGGGCAAGAGCGCCGATGCGCTCATCGTGATCGGCGAAAAAGCCGACACCACGCACACGATCCGCATGTCACCGACGACGGTCGACTACTGGATCATGACGACCTACGCGCGGGAACGCGTGTATCGGTCGTGGTGGCTGGAGCAGAGGAAAGCCACGCCTTTGATTGAAGCCTATCGCGAGCTGGCCGAAAAGTTCCCCGCAGGGCTGGCCGATGTCGATCCACTTCCGGAAGAAATCTCAGGAGAAGTCGCAAGAGGTACACACATATGAAGATGAAAACTCTGGAGCTCCTTCGCAACTTTCAACACAGATTCAACCGCAGCAGGCGATGGCTGTTGGTAGCAGTGATCGCCTTGTGCTTGATTCCCTCGTACACGCGGGCTCAAGTAATCGGAGACATTTTGTTGCTGCTTCATACCATCACAAGCACGCTCCAGGGCCCGATTGGTGACACATTAAGCGAAATGCGGAAGATTAGTGCCGCAGTCAACAACTTTCGCCAGCAGGTCATCTGGCCGCTCGCCTTGATCAACCAGACGAGATCGTTTGTCGCTGCAACGCGGGCGCACTACACCGGCCTGATGTCTCAGATTGAAGGTCTCAAGAACAACAGCGCGACCCTTGCTCTTCCCATGCAGCTGGAGTCGATGTTCCGCGGCGCCCAATCGGGGTCAATCGGCCAGATTCCCGCGATGTACACGCAGGTCTACCAGCCGGTTGCGCTCGCTGGAATTGCCCAACCGGGGCAGCGCAACCTTATGGACATAGACGACGCAATGGCCATGGATTCGCTGAAGACTTCCATGGTCTCCGATCAAACGACTCAGGGGATGCTGACTCTCGCCGATTCTCTCGAACAGCAGGCGATGAGTGCGGCTCCTGGGTCGGCGAGTATGGTCACCGCCCAGGCCCGCGTCGCGAATCTTGTAACTCAGGCGCAGCTGGCGAAAATGCTTGCCGCTCAATTGCGCCAGGAAGCAACGAAACTGGCGCACCAGAATGCGACGCTTAAACACAGCGCCACAACCACGCAAAATCTTTTCAACCAGATCCAGCAAGTCCTAGCTCATCCATAACGAGTTCGCAAAATGAAATTGCCCACACTCTCACGTGCTTGGAAAGTCCTCCGGAACGCAGTGATCGCGGTATGCGGTCTGGCCATTGTAGTTGCCCTGCTCCCCAGCAAGGCTCGCAGCCAGCTTGGGCTTGACCCGTGCTGCGCCATGATGTCCGTCGGGCTCAACTCGATCTCCGGCCTGTTGCGCAACGTGGTGGCCCAGCCGCTTGGTTCCATTCAGCAGAACCAACAGCAATCTGCAAACTACGAGCAGCAGGTGGTGTTTCCCATGGCCGCGATTACTCAAGCCAGAAACATGGCTGTTCAATTCCAGGGCCAATTCGTCCAGATGCGCCAGCTCTTCCAGTTGCCGATATCGAGCGCAACCCTGCGCACACCGCAACTGCTCGAACAAAGCCTGCTCTCAGGCAATCCGGGCGCAATGCCGCAAATCACGAGCAACTACTCCGCTCTGTATGGGACCCTGATGCCGCCGGCGAACGCGCCCCAGCCCGTCCGGAACATGGTCGATATGACCGACGCGGAAGCACAAGCTGCCATGAAAAAGGCGGTCGAGATCGATGCCCTGGCCAACCTGGAGCTTCAGGCAGCCGAACAGATCAATCAGCAATTGCAAACTGCCGCGCCCGGCAGTTCCACGATTTTGGAAGCCGAGACCGCGGCATGGCTGGTGCGGGCCAACGCATACACGCAATCCGCCATGGCGGAACTGGTGCGAGTGCGCTCGATCGAGTTGGCGAACTCGAGCGGTCAGCTCAAGTTCAGCGCTTCCCATGCGTCAACGCTTCACACGACGGGCAACCAGGTCTTGCAGCCGGGGGTGCAGTAGCCGTGTTTTATTTTCAGCAACTTCTGAACACGGCGCTAGCCGGGATCGACGGCACCGCGATCATCTCGACGGTCACGAACATCGCATTCGCGATCCTGCTGATTGGCTTCCTGATCGGCCTCTATCAAGCGGCGTTTCGTGGCGGTGATCTGCAGGCGCTGGCGGGAACGGCGATCAAGTATCTGGTGGTAGCCATGATCGTTTCCAACTGGGCAACCGTGTTTCGCGGCGTCAACGGCTCCTTTAACACGATCGCAAATTCCATCGGCAGCAGTTCCGGTGCAGGCGACATGTTCCAGAGCTGGATGGGACAGCTCCAGCAGCAATTTGCCAACAACCCTTCCTTGACGCTCACGGACATCATCACGGGCGATGCAGCCAGCACCATCACTGTGGTCCTGCTCGTAGTTGCTTACCTTCTCTATGCCCTCGCGATGATCGTGTTCTGCTTTTTCTACACCTTGTTTGGCGCAATCCTCTACGTGGTCGGCCCGTTGGTGCTCGCGCTCATTCCCATCCCGGGGGTCGGCCAGTTGGGGAAGTCGTATGCCGTCAACGTGATGATCTGGAATGCGTGGGGAATTCTCTACGCCGTGTTCGGCGCACTCATTACCGCCATTCAGGTCAACCAAGTGAACAACATCCTCGGCAAGGGGTTCCTTGGTTTTCTGAAGGGGGCGGGGGACTCGATCATCCTAGGGCTGGTCAGCATCTTTTACGCCCTAGCCATCGCGTTAATTCCCTTCATTGCCAAAAAGATCATCTCGGGCGATGTCGGGTCAACCGCCTTTGCGCTGGTGAGAGCAGGCGGGGTTGCGGCCGGCGCCGCCCTGGCTGGTGTCAGCGGCTTTGCGGCAGGAGCGAGTTCGGGTTCGACGGGCGTCACGGCATCGGGCGGTGTGGGTGCTTCGTCCACGTCTTCTGTCCTGGCGTCGTCCACAGCGCCCCCTACTCCCACGATGCCCGATTTCATTCGCTCGGGAGTTGCGAGCGCGATGAACAGCAACAGTAGCCCCGTCGTGCCTGCCACAGGCCACAACGAAGGTTCTGGCAACCGAGATGTCGCTGTTGCGATGTCGGGCCGCGGTGAACGACATGAGTCCAGGTATCGACCCCATTCGGTCACCCAAGTCGTCAGTTTTAACGTGGGGAGAGCGCTCGGAAGAGCTGCGGGACGGAACAATGCCGAGAACAATTAGCTTTGGCAGAGGAGGTTTCTATGTGGAGGCAGCCACCGATCTGGGAGCCGCAAGGGACGAAGTTCCGACCTTACAGCATCACGACCCTGATCTTCTTTTATATCGGAACGTTTTTCGGCCGTTTGTTTGGCCGGCGTCATTGATTGTCGTTGAACACCCAGAAGGTACCCAAACATGTGGTTGAAAAAGAAAAACCCGTCTAAAGAAACCGATGCGCCGGAGAAGCTCCGCTGCAGCCGCTATTACGAACATGATGGGATCCTGCGTGCGTACGCCAACCGGGCGATGATGCTGGCGTTCTTGTGCATTCCGACAACGATGCTCGCACTGGCCTTCGCTGTCTATGTTCGCCTACAGCCTCCCACAGTCATTCGTGTGGATGAGAACGGCCTGGCGACGATCTTGGGGGTAAACAAACCGGGTTTTTCGGTAACGCAAGGCCCAGGATCGGAGCCGACCGAGTTTGAGAAACGGGCTTTCGTGCACCGGTTCCTGGAACGCTATCTGAATTTTTCGCCGACGAATGTGAGCCGTAACTGGGCTGACAGCCTGAACATGATGACTGCTAATCTGCGGCGCACGGCATACACCGGCATGCAGAAAGATGACTTCATTGGAAAGATCGAAGACGATCAGACGACCTCGGAATTTCAGATGCGCTCGCTTGAAGCCTCCAAGGACGATCCGCTTACTTATACGGCGTTCGGAGTCAAAGAAGTCCACCACATTCACGAACACAACGAAACCATCGACAAGGTGGTCAGCGAATTCCGTGTAAGGCTGCTGGTGGAAAAGCGGTCGGAGCAGAATCCCGGCGGCCTGCTGGTTGGAGAGTATTGGGAGCGCGCGATCGAAGGCGAAAAACGCGATTGGGTGCTGCAGCAAGCCGGCCTCAACAGTCCGCAATGAGGCGGGACGGAAGGAGTGGAAACATGGAAACTAACGTACCAAACAATTCTGCGGAGCCGCCGAGCAGAAGCGTCGGTGGCACAAACGCACGCCGTAGACACCGTAATGGCAGCGACCCGAATCTTCGTTACTTTCTCCCCAAATCAGGGTCTTCTTCGGCCAAGCCGGAGTTGGGCCAGGAGATGGCGAGCGAAGGTGAAGCGTTAATCGAAGCGTTCAAGAACGGCCAGCCGTTCTATACGTTGACGGCATGGAAAGCCGTTCCGGAGGTAAATGGCGGCGGTAGTCCTGTGATCGTGAAACAGGCTGTCGTCCAGAAGCCGACTCAAAGTTAGTTCGAAAAGATCAGCACGAAGAGTTCTCAGATGACCAAACGATGATGTTGGTCCTTTGAGCGCCCCGCGGCTTTATGTGGGGAAATGTGCTGACCGAGGCTTTTCACCCAAAGGCCTGGCCGAGCAAACCCGAAAAGGGGGCCAGACGAGAGGGAGAAGGCTTGCGGTCACGCAAACTCCTTAACTCTTTCCGGTCTCCCGGAACAAACAGTTAAGGAGAATAAAAAATGACGAACAATACCAAGACGAAGAAGTACAGAATCCCGGCCGATCAGCTCCAGAATCTTGAGATCGACCGCAACGGACGGATCACACCGCGGTTGCACGATCTTGATCCACTCCAGAACACGCTGCTCAGCGTGCTCTATCCCGGAATCAAGATAGCGAGTGTGAACGTGCCGGCTGAGCCTCTCGACGATTACGAAGAAGCACAGGTCGAGAACGCCTTAGCCCGGCTCGTCTGGAACGGCGTTCACTACAAATTAGTGGGCGCCAGCGGGTCGGCAAAGAAGGGCAAGTTCTACTTTGTCGACCAGCAGCACAGCCGGCCCATCGCCGAGCGGTTTCAGCATTGGCCGCAGGCGGCGATTGTCTATTTCGGGATCCTTGTCTCGCCCTGCAAGGTGATGATGGAGGAACCCGAGGCACATGTGCTCGTCGTTCCCGATCGGAAGCTGGGAACCAATGACTGCCGTGGCTGGATCAGGCGATCCGTGTTCCAGCGTCTCAAAGAAAAGCATGACCGCGAAATCCTGTCGGTCCAGAGTGAACGGCTTCGCCGCGAGCGCCATGGAAAGGTAGGCGGCGCAGACCTGGACGAGCAGCAACAATCGGCTCTTCTCGGGGACGCGAAACGGGAAATTGCCCGGAAACGTCTTGCGGAAGGGCGCTTCTATCAATTTCGCATGGCCTTCGCCGATATCCAGGCGAAAGGCGCATTCAAAATCATGGAGGATGATGTTGCCGACGCGCTGGAAGCGGATTTTGTGCTGCCGGAAAGCGCGGTCAAACCGGGGCTGAAGATACCAGCGGTAATGTATTCGATCTTCGGGCCGGGCAGAAGATTTCGCGGAGATGTCGTCGTAGGCATTCGCGAAGTCTCCCGCCAGCTCGAGTTTGAGTCCAGCTACACGCTCGTAGAACATGCACCTGAAGACTCAATTCAGCTGGAGGTTTTACCACAGGCGATGAAGCAGGTGGCCAAGCTGAGTGAGGCGGTAGGCGAGGGCCGCTACGAGGATCTTCTTGAAGTCCTTGGGCACCATCCGGATAGGTCTTTGCCGGATGGACTTGAGCAGGACACCAGCGAAGAATTCCGAGTCGTTGAGGGACTGCTTTTGGCCGATGCCAGTGGCGAAATCGTCCGTCATCCTTACGTCAACAATCAACTCAACAAACTGCTTGCGCGCTGGGCGTTCAAGGCAGCGACCGGCGGAGGCTTCCGTCTTCCCGCATTTGCTTTGATGGACGATGGTTATCTCTTCCTTAAAGATGGCGAAGTGTTTTGCGGATCCGATTGGATTCCCCAGCACAAGGCCATTGTCACACTGGCGTCTAAACACGGCTTGTGTGTCCGCTACCCCATACGCATGGTTGACGATCTTCTCCCCTTTGTAAACCTCTCCGACGAGGAGATCATCGCGCAGCTCGATAAGGATCTTTGCCGCCAGGAGTGCGCTCTGATCGAGACAGAGCTTCGTGACCTCGTCACGCAGCAACTGCGACTCGAGGGCGCGTATGTTCTCCATTCCGAGACGGCAAAGAAAAACGGCGGTGACTTTGATTTCGACTGGATTTGCGTGGTCGAAGAGGACCGCTTCCCACGATTTGTAACAGACCGGTTCTCACGAGGCCTCGGACAGCAACAGGGGAAAAACAAGGCCAACAAGGCCCGCGACCCCTGGTTCAATCTGGAGCACGTGGCCATGAAGGCCCGAGGGAATCACATCGGCTCGATCACCGACTTGATGACCTCGTGCCGCGCAGTAGGCCAGGAAGAACTTGCTGCGCAATTGGCCAAGGAACTTCAGAACGCTCTCGACAGCCTCAAGTGGCAGGTCCAGCCCGATCTCAAACTGGTCGCCGAAATACGCCAGCAGATACGTCAGGCGCCCTGGCTCCGTTACAAAAACGAACGCCGGTGCTCCGATTTACCACTCCATCTGGAGGTGGAGAAGACCGACCGCGTCGGCCACCTCTACAACCATGTTCGCAAGCAAATCGAGGATTTGCTGATCAACAAGGCCCCGATTGAGGCATTCAAGGCGCTCGTGGTGGGCGAACAGGTCACCCGCGAGATGCTGGAAGACTGCCGTTTCATCAATCGGGTCTATGCCGCGATGGTCGGCAAGATCGCCGAGAGGCGAGAACAACTCAAACAACAACTGGAGAAGACAAAGGCCGAGTGGGACACGGTACGACAGACTTCCGACAAGGAGCTGCGCCGACAGAAACTGTTCGCCATGAACCAGGCACGCGGCACATGCCGTTGCGACGAGGAACGTGGCAAATATGAGATGAAGGCTGTCTTGGCCTACATCCGTATCTGGGCGCAGAACAAGGCAGAGAACCGCATGGGCTGGCTACAGGCGCTGAACCGCGTGGTGTGCAACGGTGAGCGCTCAAGCGGCTCGATTCTCTTTCTTGCCTTTCCTCAGGAACTGATCCTGAAGCTGGCGGAGCGCACGGGAGGCAAGCCGGTTCGCGTGCACGTCCCCAGACTTTACGAGGGACTCGTTCGTACCGACTCTTCCGGCCGAACCTTCCTCGTTGATCCACTCAAGGGAGGAGGACAGAAACACACATTCTTGTTCAAGTACAGGGATGGGAAGGTCCTCCTCGACGACGACAAACCCGAACAGGCCCAAGCACAATCTTCAAGCGAGTCTTGCGCTGAAACAGACATCGCAGCCGATCGCGCAATACCCGCTGCCATTGTCGATGAAGCTGTGGAGTTTCTTCCCAGCACCTTCAGCGATGAGGATGCGAGTGATGTGCCCTGGGTCATGTGAGGCAGCAACCGCTTTGAGCGGAATCCTTTCGGATTCCGCTCAGGGCCTAAGAAGGAATTATGAAAAGACCTGTTTCGCTCATCCTTATATATAGCCTCTGTGCGATCGCTGCTTTGTCTCAACAGTCCAGCCCTCCCAGCCCGGATGCCGTCGTCCACGTTGCGACCGCCCTGAACCACCTGACGGTTCTGGATTTTCACGAGCCGGTCACGATGGCTGCCGCCGGCAGTTCGGATTTTCAGATTGAGCGGGAGTCGAACAAGGTCTTCGTCAAGCCAATCAAATCGGGAGCCGCAACGGATCTGTTCGTGTGGACGGCTTCCCGGCGCTTTGCGTACGAGCTTGAAATCACTCAAGAAGTGAAGAACATGAATTTTGCCATTGATAATGCTCCACCGGCTCCCGCCCCGCCTCCAAAACCCGCCGTGGACACCGAGACAAATCAGTCTGCCGACGTGGTGTTGACCCGCGCGCTCCTGGGGGCCGAGGAGATCAAACACACTCGCGTACGTGCGGCGAAAAACCACGTGAGCGTGCGCGTGGAGCACGTGTTTCGCACGCCGAGCGCTGTCTATATCCATTACACGATTGAGAACAACAGCAATCTTTCCTATCGCGTGAATACGCCAGGCGCGTACGAACTAAAGATAGACGACTCTCCCATTTGGTTGGCGAGTTTGGCCCACACCCAGCTTGACCGAACCATGCTCGAAGAGCTAGGCGGTACGCAGGAACTCGCGCTGCCTGTCGCTCTTGCCGAAGCTGAGGCCGACGATCTTCACCCGGGAGAGACTACCCAACGAGTGGTTTCCATTCGGCAGGATCTGAAATCACCGGCAGTCGTGCAGTTGGTGTTTCGCGATGGGGTAAAAGCGACGATCGTGCTCTGAGATGAAAGCGAATACAAAACTCGGCGAGATGCATGAGCGGCTGATTGACTTCCATTTGCGTAACCCGAGGGAACTCATTGGCAATGTGCTGCTGATGTGGGTGGAGGATCCCCTGAAGCCGCGAGATGAGCACGGCCGTCTTCGCGTGAATCCGATTCTACTGGTTCTGGCAATCGTGGTTGCGCTTGGCTTCGGGATATTCCTGGTTTTCAGCATGGTTCAGTCATGACCGCAGAAAACGAATATCGGCTCGGGCCGCGCGCCTTCCATCAGAACCAAGAAGAGAGCGTTGCCGTTGCCATCGCTATTGTTGCAGTCTTCCTGCTTGCCGGCGGCTCCTACATCCTGGTAAACCGTTTTCACGTGCGCTCGCTGCAACTGCTGGAAGGTTGCCTCTATGCGTTCTTTGCCTTGGTCGCTGGCATCGCCCTCGCCTGGTATCTGTTCACCCTGCGCCGCCGGCGGGAGGAAAACTGGCCTCATCCTCCTTTATTTATAAGCCAAGCCAAAGACCGGGAGGCCGTCGAGGCCGCGTACGCACAAAACGCAATCGTGCTGGGCTACGACGTCCATGGCAAACCCTGGTTCTGGCCGGACGCAACGCGGGTTATGCAGTCGGTGGTGCTCGGCGCGACTGGTTCCGGCAAGTCCACACTTCTGAAAAACATCATCACCCAGGACTTGTTCCGAGTGCTCGGACCTCCGGAAGACCAGCACCGCATTCCCATGTTGATCTTTGATGGCAAGGGAGACCAGGAGTTTCTCTCCGACCTTCTGCCGGCCATCGAAGCCGCGGGCCGGATGCACCAGTTGAAAGTGCTCAGCCCATCGCGGCCGGAAATCTCAGTGAGCTATAACCCCTTCTTCAGTGACGCTGGACTGTACGAGGAGCATTCATATCTCGTGTTCGAATCGTTCGATCAGGAGGAAGATTTCTTCCGCGGCCATCAGGGCAACTATCTTACCGACATCTCGCGCGTTCTGACCTACACCGGCAAGCGTTACAACGTCTACGACGTGATGGTGATGGCGCTTGACCCGGTGGTCCAACGGGAACAGATTGCTATTGCTCGCGCCAGAGTTCAGACGCTTGAGGGCGTCAGTCATCAGCGCCGACTGAACTTCAACATGTCGGCGAAGATGTTGCTGCAGTCCCTGCAAGACCGCGAGCGAATCACCAAGATCCAGGGCCTATTAAACCAGCTGATGACTTTTCTCCAGGACGAACTTTCCATCATCACTGGCGCCTACGATGAGATGCTGTCGCTCGACGAAGTCATTGACCAGGAACTGATTCTGTTCGTTTCGCTGAATACCAACAAGAACTCGAAAGCGGTCACGGCCCTTGGCCGGATGCTCCTGCAGAACATGCAATTGATGATTGGCAGGCGTTACGAGAGCGAGCAGGAGCGCTGCCGTGATAACCGGCCGATGGTCAGCGTCATTCTCGACGAGTTTGCGCCCTTTGCTTATTCCAACTTTGCCCAGATACTGCAGACGGCGCGGGGCACCAACACCGCTTTTCTGTTCGCCCTGCAGGCGCTGCCGCAGCTGCTCACCGTGGGCCGCGGCTTCAGAGATGACGTGTCCTCGGCACCGAATACGAACATGCTGTTGCGCACGAAAGATGAGGAGACGGCGCAGTATTTCCTGAGAGCATCGGCGCGCGTTCCGCAGAAGCGGCGCACCCTGACCGTCCAGCGCACCGGGGTGTTCGAAGACAAGTACGAGCCCGTTGGATTCGGCAGTGAAACCGACATCAAGGACACCCGGGCGCAGGACGAGCACATCAAGAACCTGCCCGTCGGCCAGATGGAGATCCTGATGACCGAGAACCGGCTCGGGACACTCCATTCCCATCTGCATGTCCGAGTGCCGCGCCAATACCGTTTCCCGGGACTTGAGCCGAGAATCTATCCGAGGCTCCATGCAGTGTCTCACGTTGAAGGCGCGAACCTGCGCTTCAAAGACCCCGAAGTTGTTCGTCGCACTGGCCGCTTGGCCACGCGCACTGGCCGGATGACATGGATGTGAGCCGTACATCCCGGATTGCCGTCGCCGGCCTCTTCTTGGCCATGCTGCCATCGCTTTGCTTCGCCCAGGCGCGCCGTTCCGCCAACGATCCTGCCGGCCAAGCGCCGTCTTCGAAGCCGAAGGATGGCTTTGTCGATTTCGCCCTGAAGCGCATCAATCCTGCCGATAAAGACTATGGGCAGTGTCTTGATGAGGGCCGCAGAGTATTGATCGAAGAGACCGTGAGGAACGGCTACTTCTGGTCGAACTTGGTTGCATTAGGGCTGCTGGCGTGCCTGTTCGTCATCATTGTTTATCAGCACAGAGTGCAAACCTGCCGGGAATGGACCGTGGCGGAGATGCTCGCACAACACGAGCACGCCCTCGCGCGAGCAAATGCTCAGGTGGAGGAGGCCACAAGTAGGAATCGCGGCTTAATGGAGGCGTTAACCACGCTGAGAGAATCCGCGCTCTGTTCCCAAGTGCCACCTGGAGAGGCGCAGGCCCGTCCGGCACTACAGACCGTTAGCAGCCGAGCATCGAGCATACCGGCCAGCCAGGCAGCGGCACCAAAGAATGGCAATGCCGCAACAGCGCCCAGCCGCTCTGCACGGGCAGCGACCGCGATACCGCCCGCCAATCAGATCGGACTCTTCAAACCAGAAGTAGACCTGGTCATGAAGGTGAATTCGCTGGAGCAACAGCTTGGCCGGTCCCAGGATGAGGCCAAACTTTTGCGCCGTCAGCTGAACGAGTCAGACCGGCGGCTCCAGGAGGAACAACAGAGGAACCGCAGTCTGAAAGGCGCGTAGCTCGGCACCAGAATCGAGAAGGAGTTCCCAAGGAGATGTCGAAAGACAAGAAGGAGAACCGGTCGCAACCAAGATCTGGCGCTCTCGACAAGTTCGAGCCGGACGGCGAGTCGGGCCCGCTTGATGACCGCAACGAGTACGAACAACGGCTGAATTCGTTCCCTGCGGACCAAAAGGAGTTGGCAGAAGAAAGCACGCGCTTTGCCGATCTCTGCCAGTACTTGTCCCAACGAAGGCCAGTACTTGTCCCAACGAAGGATGGATGGACATTCCGGCGTCCATCGTCGAAAGGATTGGAAATGTTTCCAAGCTTCCGGTGAAGGATCGCATTCGCGCCATGAAAGACATCAATCGCGAACTGATGGAGTACCTCAATGATGTTGGTCAAGATCATGGAATTCGGCAGTAACTGGTGGGCGCGGTTCGGCCGTGATCCGCAGGACCGTTACCGATACACGAGACATGCCGCCTACTTCAATTCCACGGGTGTGCGCTGCGGAAGCAAGATGAGGCGCTACTGGATCGTTCCTGGCTTGATCCGGTTCAACGGCGTCGGAGATTTTAACCCACAGTTCCCGAACCGGGCTGTGGGGGAGGTGTTTGAATGCGCCGATCTTGTCTTTGCGTGCGGCGGGAATCGGTTCTTGTTTCGACGGAAAGCCCGACAATCGTGCCGGCCCGATTACTTCCTTTTGGTTGTATCGAGCGGCAGGTTCGGTTCCCTTAGCTTCGAAGCTTCCGACTGGAAATCAGAGTCTCTGACCCCTATCGCCGTGAGCCATATCGGTGAAAGACAGGAAGCACTGTTGCTCATGAAAGCCGGCGATTGGGTCCGAAGTACACTCGGCATCTGGCAGCTCAGGGTCGCGCCAAATCTCCGGTATGGCGCTTCCCTGCAATTGCTCGAAGACGGAGTTCTGGACTGAAGGTTGTCACTTATGCGTTACGCCAAAGGCGGGTTGGTCATTAACCCGGAACGTGACATCCCTCTATTACGTCAGGTCCGCAACTCGCGGTTCGTCAGCCATAACCAGTTGTTTGAGTTGATGAAGTTTGGCGGCTCGGATCGTTCGCGAGACAGCTTTAACTGGCGCGTCAGACGGCTGCTTAAGGCGGGTCACGTCAGCATATGTGGCGGCGTCTTTTGCGCAGGTTCGGCGGTATATCGGATTACCAAAGACGGCCTTGGCTTGCTCGAACATCATGGCCAGTTCACCACCGTCTTGCACTCGGATACCGAGCACCTTCCTCACGCTTCCCAAGTCTTTCATGCGCTCGAATTGAACGCAATCCAGATCGCCTTGGCGCACAAGAACCAGCTTGCCAGTTGGCAATCGGAAGTCGAAATCGCTTCCTTCAATACGATTTCTCGGTCTCCTTACGAGAAGGACTACGACGCCATAGTCGACGTGTGGGTTGGAGACAACAGAGCACGCTTTGCACTCGAATACGAGCGCACTCTAAAGAGTTCGAAACAATATGAGCGCGTACGCGCCGCACTTCAGGCTGAGCGCCAAATCGCCTGCATCTTGTATTTGACGTCTGGAATGGAAGTGCTGGTTCATCTCGTACATGAGTTGGAATCCGTGTCCAAGAAGCTGGCATTTGCCAACGCCAAGGATTTTACGCAGACACTTCTTGAAACCAGGGTCTTTGTCCGCGGGGACGCCACCGGGACCAGATTCCGGGAGCTGCTTCAATGAGGGTTCAATCGATCGCCTCAGCATTGCCTTCTCTTTGGCTTGTCGTTGCCGTTTGCGCGCAGTCTTTACGCGGTCTGAACGCCGTAGGTATGCCCTTTTTGGGGAGGCTATAACATGCTTGCGTTCAGCGACTTGCGTTCTGACTACCCCCTAAATTTGACTTTGGTTGAACGTCCGCATGCGCGTGCTTTGAAGCAGTCCTATCGGGCTGGACTCACCTCGGCTCGCGGGACCCCCGTCCCGCTCATTGGCTCCAAGCGGTGGTTTCTTGCGCCGCTCCTTGTGCATCCTGCTTTCGACGCTCAGCATTACTCCGGCACCAATGGTCGCCATTGCCATTCGGTTGAGCCGAGAATCTGCACAGGGTCCCGCGCTAACTTCTGTTCGTCGGCGTGCTCCAAATCGACAAGTGAATCGATGCGCGGATTGACACACGTACGTGCATCGGTTCGAGAGTTCCGGCTTAACATCGACCAACGATTGGCGCATCTCGTCGAACATTGGTGTGCAAGTCGGCGCGGAAACACTGAACTCGATTCCCGCGAGTTGGCCGCTTCCTTGTTGTCGCATAAGTCAGCGGCATGTGTGGTCGTCGCGGTCCACATGCTGTCCACATCGGGACATCACTCGCCGATAACCACACTTCTTTGTCCGGGGTTTCAGATGCGGAACTCGACGGAAGGAGTGCACATCGGGTGTGTTGCTGTCTGGCGTGCCTGTTCGTGGACAGCAGGGCAAGTCAGATCAACTCAAGCCAGATCGTTTTAGGAGGAGCACATGATGTCTCAAAGCAGAGGAGCAGTAAGTTTTGAACCGCTGTTTACCGCAGAGGACATTGGCCTGCGCAAGGAGGCCAATGTCGAACACGTGATGAAAGTCTTTATCACCCTCGGCGAGGGGGTGGCTTCTCGCTGGATTGAAATGCCGAAAGGCGTTTTGTTGCTGCAGACCGTGCCCGACAATCCCGCGTCCGGCGCCATTTACCTGTACGACCGCGAGTTGCAAGTCTTCTACTTTGTGGTCTTCGACGAAGGACGTGACGACAGCCTCACCGCGGCAGAGTTCGATGACCTTGTCACGGAGTACAACCTCGTCTCGTGGACGGCACATCCGGCGCTTCTCCGGAGGGCCGTTGGGAAACCTGGGATGGCGTGACGGCGAGCTTAGAGAGGGGACTTTATGAAAGGAGAAGGCCAAGCGAGCGGGGAAATGGCACAGAGATATTTTGCATTGTTCGTAAATCGCCTGGCCTACATCCTGCAGTCTCACAAACCGGGCGCGAACGGGAAGCACTACTACTATCGCCCGAAGCAGGATCGCCGGATCTCGCTCCAGACCATTTGCGAGCATTTGAACGGTCAGCTGACCATTGGCCTGTACGCGCTGAATCCGAATACGCAGCGCTCCAAGTGGGTGGCAATTGATGCTGACTATGAGAATGCGCTGGAGGATCTGCTGAAGTTGCAATGGGAGCTGCGTCAGGGTGGAGTTGAGGCGGCGCTCGAAAAGTCCCGCCGCGGTGCTCACCTCTGGATCTTCGCGGACAAGCCATTGCTGGCAAGACACTGCCGGATCTACATCTACAACCTGGCTCGTCGGTTGAAAGTGCCGGTAAAGGGCGGCTCTGGTCTGGCGGAAGGAATCGAGGTATTTCCGCGCCAGGATCAACTCGGTCCCGACGAATTCGGGAATGCTATTCGGGGGCCGCTCGGAATCCATCGTGCTACCGGAAGGCGCTACTGGTTCTACGGCGCAGACTACCAGCTCGATGCGCAACTCGACTACCTGGAGCGCCTGCGAAAGATCACTGAGAACGAAATGGGACGGTTCATCGATGGGCTCGAAATGCCGGAAGAGTTTCGTCCGAAGCCAAGAGTTGAGTTGCCGCCATACGATCCGACCCATCCGCAATTCCGCATTCTTGATTACGTCCGGCCGACGTGCAAGCGGGCAGGGAACCACTGGGCACGTTGCCCATCATGCGCGGAACATGGACGAGATCGCGGCGGCGACAATTTGGCCATTTCAGTTTCGGATCCGCGCAAGTACAAGTGCTGGGCCGGATGTACCAAGGAAATGATCCGAGCGGCCTTGGGACACCCGATTCGAGTCAGGAGGTCAGTTGAATATGGAATCTCAGCTCACAATCCACAATAGGTATCTGGAGGCCGAGATACTGGCTCGGCAGGGACTGCGGCTCCCACCGATCACGTTGAAGTGTCTGCGGACTGCCGGCATCTACTGCCAGCCCTCGGTTTCAATCGAGCATCAACACCTGGCGAAGAAGTATGTGCTTCGGGGAGTCGAATCAGGTGGTGCGGTCGCGGAGGTTGGCGCGTATGCGAGCTTCGTAGATGAACAAGGCAACGCATTGCCCTGGCTGCAGCGTGTGGACAGCATTGGCGTAAACGGCGTGCACGCGATCGTCGTCGCGCCGGCACTGATCCGGCTGCAAATGCTTCGGATAGAGCGGACCTACGATCTGCTCATTACCCGGCACCAACTGGCAAAATCCGGGGATAACCAGAGGCCGCGGCTCGAAAGCTCGATCCTCTTTTACGGCCGCAGGGGCGGCCTGGAGATGGAGCTGTGGAGAAAGGACGCAGCGTTCCGCGGCACCGTCCGTCCGGTTTTCTACACCCGAGCGGGGGAGCGTGTGGTGCTGCCAAACGACTTCCAAGATGCTGCCACTCGAATCACGTCTGCCGTGTGCTGTCTCGGCTGCCGTCATTGTCATTTGCTCGGACCTAAGCTGATTGCCCCGGACCGGACGGAGAATCCCAACGCTCTCGATGTAACCGAGGAGCGGGGCG
>WNGO01000569.1_pt1 | contig 22821 bp, 34 predicted proteins | sample 5400511 | NCBI WGS metagenome assembly WNGO01 (sample SAMN13153380, study PRJNA577476) | soil metagenome | isolation source: 20 cm soil or saprolite under Garry oak tree replicate 2 | place: USA:California | collected 2016-06-15 | reverse complement strand
AGCCGGCGTCGATCACGCCGCACACGAAATTCAAGGCGGAAGCGTACGTATTGACGAAGGAAGAAGGGGGTCGACACACGCCGTTCTTCACGGGGTACCGTCCGCAGTTTTACTTTCGGACGACGGACGTAACGGGAGATGTGAAGCTGCCGACGGGAGTAGAAATGGTGATGCCGGGGGATAACGTGTCGGCGGAAATCAGTTTGATCACGCCGGTGGCGCTGGAGAAGGGGCTGCGGTTCGCGATCCGCGAAGGCGGCCACACGGTCGGCGCAGGCGCCGTCACGGAGATTATCGAGTAAATTATGTCAGCCGGAGAAAAAATTCGCATTCGTTTGAAAGCGTACGATCACCGAATTCTCGACCAGTCCACGCGCGAGATCGTCGAGACCGCCAAGCGCACGGGAGCGACTGTGGCCGGGCCGATTCCCCTGCCCACCACGATCAACCGCTGGACGGTCCTCCGCTCGCCGCACGTGGACAAGAAATCGCGCGAGCAGTTTGAAATGCGCACGCACAAGCGGCTGATCGACATTCTGGAGCCGACGCCGGACACGGTCGACGCGCTGATGAAACTCGACCTGCCTCCAGGCGTGGACGTGGAAATCAAAGCTTTCGGGCGGGAACACGCGAGGAAGTAAGGGTTTACATGCGGGCTCTACTTTACGCTGAACGCCCCGATCAGATCGGGGCGTGGAGCCCGGCGGAATAATCGGAATAAAGGGAGAGACGGGCAACTTTCATGGCTGTCAACGGAATTCTCGGAATCAAGCTGGGCATGGCGCAGGTCTTCACCGACGACGGTATGGCGGTCGGCTGTACGGTACTGCAGGCGGGCCCCTGCGTGGTGGTGCAGCGGCGCACCAAGGAGAAGGACGGCTACGACGCTGCGCAACTGGGGCTGGTGGAATTTATCAAGCCGCAGCGCGTCACGAAACCCATGATGGGGCACTTCAAGAAGTCGGATGCGGCGCCGATGCGGCGTTTGCGCGAAGTGCGGCTGGATGACTCTGCCGATGAGACCAAGGCCGGCGACCGCGTTCTAGTTGATCGCTTCAAGCCCGGCGAGTTGGTGGACGTTACCGGCATCAGCAAGGGGAAGGGCTTTGCCGGCGCGGTCAAGCGATGGCACTTCCGCGGAGGCGATGCCACGCACGGTTCCATGCATCATCGCGCGCCCGGCGGCATTGGCGGGAGTTCGTTTCCGTCGCGGGTTTGGCCCGGGCAGCATTTTCCGGGGCACATGGGCAATTCCCGGGTGACGGCAAAAAACCTCCGCGTCGTGAAAGTGGATACGGACGAAAATTTGCTTTTGGTGTACGGATCGGTGCCAGGTCCGGTGGGAACGTATATTCTCATCCGGAAGGCCCGAAAATCAAAGTAGCTGAGAAGTAAGTCAGTCAAGGACTCGACGACCATGGCGGTTGTAGACATCAAGAATCTCGAAGGTAAGAACGTCGGCCAGATGGACCTTCCCGACGCGGTGTTTGGGGCGAAGGTGAACCCCAACCTGCTGCACGAGACGGTGCGCTGGTACCAGGCGACGCAGCGCGCGGGAACGCACAAGACCAAGGGCCGCGGCGAAGTGTCCGGGGCGGGCCGAAAACTGTGGAAGCAGAAGGGGACGGGCCGCGCACGTGTGGGATCGATTCGCAGCTCGATCTGGCGCAAGGGCGGCACAGTGCACGGGCCGGTGCCTCGCAGCTACGCGTACCGCTTACCGAAAAAAATGCTCCTCGGCGCTCTGCGCTCCGCGCTCTCCGCGAAGTTTGCGGAGCAGAAGCTGACCGTGGTGGATGCGTGGCAGCTCGATTCGCACAAGACCAAGCCGTTTCGACAAGCGCTCACCCGTTTGGACGGGGACACGAAGACGGTTTTGCTGGTTGAAACGTCGGCCAACCGAAACCTGGAGCTCGCTAGCCGGAACCTGGAAGGCGTGAAGCTCGTCGCGCCGCACGCGCTGCAGCCGTACGACCTGTTGCGGCACGACCATTTGGTGCTATCGAAAGAGGCGGCTGTGCGCCTGGGAACGACGCTGGGCCCTCGAACCGCGGCGCCAGCTTCGGAAATCGTCAATATAGAGCCCGCGCAGCCAGCGGCGACTCCAAAGGCTGCCAAGCCCGTTGCAAAGAAAAAGGCTGCGCCGGTGAAAAAGGCCGCGAAGAAAAAGCCGGCGGCGAAAAAGGACAAGGGCAAGAAGTAAGCCCGGGACGAGCCGATGAACATCAATGCTTTTCAAGTGATTCGCCGGCCGATCATCACCGAGAAGGGTCTCGGGGTGAAGGAGACGCAGCACACCGTGGTATTTGAAGTGGCTATGGCCGCGACGAAGACGCAAATCAAGGAAGCGGTCCAAAAGATTTTCAAGGTGAAAGTTGCCGGGGTGCGCACGGGAATTTTCCACGGAAAGTTTCGCCGCCGCGGCCGCGCGGAAGGCCACCGGCGCGACTGGAAGAAGGCGTACGTGAAGTTGGCGGCCGGCGAAAAGATGATCGAGTACGCAGATAATCTTTAGCCCGGGGCTCTAGCCCGGGGTTTCGGCGGCGGCTGCTCAGGCGGCCTCCAGCGGGGACCCGCGGGGCGTGCCAGAGGAAAAGAGAGCGTTATGGCACTGAAAAGCTTTAATCCGTACACAGCATCGCGGCGCTTCGTGACCATGCTCGACAAGAGCGAGATCACCAAGCAGACGCCGGAAAAGTCGCTGGTCGAACCGAAGAAACGCTCGGGCGGACGCAACGCCCACGGCGAGATCACGATTTGGCATCGCGGTGGCGGTCACAAGAAGCAGTACCGCTCGATTGATTTTCGCCGTGAAAAAAAGGGGATTCCGGCGCGCGTCGCGGCCATTGAATACGACCCGAACCGCTCGGCACGCCTTGCGCTGCTGCACTATGCCGACGGGGAGAAGCGCTACATCCTGCATCCGATTGGGCTTGAGGTCGGAATGACGGTACAGACCGGCGAGGGCGCGGACATTTTGCCGGGAAACGCCATGCCGATCCGGTTCATCCCGCCCGGAACGCAGTTGCACAACCTGGAGCTGCAGCCCGGCAAGGGCGCCCAGGCCGTTCGCGCCGCGGGCGGCTCGGCGCAGTTGCTCAGCAAGGAAGGCGATATCGCGCTGGTCAAGCTGCCGTCGGGTGAAGTTCGAAAGTTCGGTTTGGATTGCATGGCCACGATAGGCCAGGTCGGTAACCTCGACCACGAGAACGTCACGTACGGCAAAGCGGGGCGAACCCGGTGGCATGGGCGGCGTCCGACGGTGCGCGGCGTGGCGATGAACCCGGTCGACCATCCGCATGGCGGCGGAGAGGGACGCGTCAAAGGCAATCATCCTCAGACACCGTGGGGCTTTCCCACGCTGGGCGCCAAGACGCGCAGGAACCGGCGGTCGGACAAGCAGATTGTTCAACGGCGCAAGCCGTAAGCAGTGGTTGTTTCGATTGGTTGAGAGCACGAAAAAATGTCAGCCTGGCGCGGCGGGCATTGAGAGAAAAACTATGAGCGCAACAAGAAGCAGACGAACACGTTCGACAGCACGCCGCGTGGCGCGTGCGCGCAAATCGGCTCGCCCGGCGCGTCCGGCAAAGCCAGCCAAACCCGCTGGGCGGTTTGTAGCCGCTCCTCCCGTGCAAGTGCAGTACCGGTTGTGCAAGCCGGGATGGGCTGTCGCCGTGGAGAAAACGCCGAACGCGCAAGGCACGCGGTTTGTGTGCCCGTTCTGCCCGCTTTCACACCGCGTGCCCGGGCCGGTGCGCGGATTCCGCAAGCTGCGCCGCGCGCAATGGATCAAGCTGCGCCGGGTTGAAGAATAAGGCGAGAAATAAAAACGAAGAGTAGCCGAGGAATAGGGAGACACGATGGCACGCTCGCTTAAAAAAGGTCCGTTCATCGATGACCACCTGCGCATAAAGGTGGAGGGAATGAACGCGCGCAACGAAAAGAAAGTCATCAAGACGTGGTCGCGCCGTTCGACGATTCTTCCCGACATGATCGGCCACACGATTGCCGTGCACAACGGCAGAAAATTTATTCCGGTGTACGTCACCGAACAGATGATTGGACACAAACTTGGAGAGTTCGCGCCGACGCGCACGTTTAAGGGCCACGCTGTAAAGGCCGCACTCGAGCGGGCGGCGGGCATTGCCGGCGCTCCGGGAGCACCGGGAGCGCCAGGCGCGCCAGCGGCTGGCGCGGCACCGGCCGGAGGCGGCGCGCCGTCTGCGCCGAAGGCTTCCTAACTCATGGCAAACGAACCGATACAGGCTCCGGCGATTGAAGCGATAGCGATGGCGCGGCACGTGCGCATGTCTCCCCAGAAGGTCCGCCTGGTGGTGGACTTGATCCGGGGGCAACGCGCCGAGGACGCCCTGCAGATTTTGCGCTTCACCAAGAAGCGCGCGACACGCGACGTCGAGAAAGTGCTGCGCAGCGCTATTGCCAACGCGGAGCGCAAGGCCGAGGACGCTGGCGCATCGCTCGATGTCGATCACCTCTTCGTTGCGCGCTGTTTTGTGAACGAAGGCTCGCGCTGGAAGCGCCTGCGCCCGGCTCCGATGGGCCGCGCGTTCCGGTATCAGCGCCGCACCAGCCACATCGTGGTCGGGGTCGTCGAGCACCACCACGCCGTACAGCAGCGCGTCGCGGCTGCCGCGGCGGAAGCGGAATCGCAGAAGGGCGTTAAGGGAGCGGTGAGGAAAGCTCGCCAGGCGCTCGGTGGAAAGAAAAAGCCGGCCGGGAAGAGCAAGAAGTAGCGGGAGGAAGCTTTGGGACAGAAGACACATCCATACGGATTCCGGCTAGGCTACAACAAGCCCTGGAAATCGCGGTGGTACGCTGACCGCGATTATGCCGACCTGCTGCACGAGGACGTTGCCCTGCGCAAACAGTTGAAAGACAAACTGCGCTCCGCCGGGATCAGTTCGATCGATATCGAACGCGCCGCCAACAAGCTCGTGATTCGCCTGTTCACGGCCCGTCCGGGAATCATCATTGGACGCAAAGGCGCGGAAATCGACAAGCTCAAGGGTGAAATCCAGAAGCGCACGAAACGCGAAGTGCACATCGACATTCAGGAAGTCCACCGGCCGGAACTGGACGCGCAACTGGTCGCCGAATCGATCGCGCTGCAACTCGAGAAGCGCGTCGCGTTCCGCCGGGCCATGCGCAAGGCGGTGGACTCGGCTCTGCGTTTCGGATGCAAAGGAATTAAGGTGCGTGTCGCCGGGCGATTGAATGGCGCGGAAATCGCACGCAAGGAATGGTACTTGCAAGGCCGGCTGCCGCTGCAAACGCTTCGCGCGGACATCGATTATGGTTTTGCCGAGGCGCACACGTCGTATGGCGTGATCGGCGTGAAATGCTGGGTGTATCAAGGTGAAAATGTTCCCGAGCGCGGACAGAAAAAAGTGGTCGCGCTGGCGGCGGCCGACTAAGACGCAACGGACGATTTGATGGAAGGGTGTAAGGGACAACGACGATGTTAATGCCAAAGAAAGTGAAGTACCGGAAACAGCAGCGGGGCCGGCGCAAGGGCAAGGCCTGGCGCGGAGGGGAACTGTCCTTCGGCGAGTATGGCCTTAAGGCGCTCGAACCGGCGTGGATTACGGACCGGCAGATCGAAGCCTCGCGCGTGGCCATCACGCGGTTCATCAAGCGCGGCGGGAAACTTTGGATCCGGATTTTCCCGGACAAGCCGTTCACCAAGAAGCCGGCGGAAACCCGCATGGGCAAGGGGAAAGGCGCGCCGGAAAAATGGGTGGCGGTCGTAAAGCCCGGGCGCGTGATGTTTGAAATGGCGGGCGTCGACCTGGCGACGGCGAAGGAAGCGATGGAACTGGCGGCACACAAGCTGCCGATTCACACGCGGTTCGTCAGCCGCGAGGGGGCCCTCTAATGGCGCGGGGAATCGAGAAGCTGCGCGATCAGGGCACTCCGGAACTGAGCGAGCGCGTGAACGAACTCGCCGAGCAGGTGTTTCGCCTGCGATTTCAGCTTTCGACGGGGCAGGCCGAAGCGGTGACCAAGCTTCGCACGGCCCGCAAAGATCTTGCGCGCATCAAGACATTGCTGCGCGAGCGCGAATTGAGGAAACCAGATGGCAAGTGAACCTGCAGCGGCGGCACCCGCGCGGCACAATCGCCAGGAACTGACCGGCATAGTGACCAGCGCGAAGATGGAGAAAACGATTGTCGTGAAGGTGACCCGCCTGGTGCAGCACAAACTGTATACGCGCGTGATGCGAGTCACAAAGAAATTTTATGCGCACGACGAACAGCGCGAGGCGCGCCTGGGCGACAGGGTGAAAATTGTCGAGACCCGGCCGATGTCAAAGTTGAAACGCTGGCGGCTCGCCGAGGTGCTCACGCGCAGCACCCGGGTAAATTAACTTGCGCAAAAGGGAACCGTGCGCGGGCTGTATTTTCACGCTGAACGCATCCAGTGAAGCGTTGAGCCCGCCGGAACCGGGTTCGGGCTCTACTTTGAGCCCGCCGGAACAAGGACAACTGCCATGATTCAGATGCGAAGCTGGCTGACGGTGGCCGACAATTCGGGGGCGCGCCAATTGACGTGTATCCTCCCGCTCGGCGGCGATGTCGGCAGCCGCGCGGGACTGGGCGACGTGATCACGGCTTCGGTGAAGGAAGCCGCGCCGGACAGCCCGATCAAGAAAGGCAAAGTCGTGAAGGCCGTGGTCGTGCGTACACGCAAGGAACACCGCCGGAAGGACGGCACCTACATCCGGTTTGACGATAACGCCGCAGTGCTGATCAACGACGCCAACGAGCCCGTGGGCACGCGCGTATTCGGGCCCGTGGCGCGCGAACTGCGCGAAAAGAAATTCGCGAAGATTGTCTCGCTCGCGCCGGAGGTATGGTAATGCCGTTGCGAAACCGAGTGGAACAAGCGCCGGCCACGGCCGGGATCAAGAGGGGCGACCAGGTGCGTGTGATGACCGGGCGCGACCGCGGAAAAACGGGTCGCGTGCTGGCCGTGAATCCGGCCAAGCGCACGGTTACGGTCGAGCACGCGGGCATGATCAAGCGCCATACGCGCGCGAATCCATCGAAGAACGTCAAGGGCGGCATCGTCGAGAAGGAAGGATCGATGTCGATCTCGAACGTTTTGCTGCTATGCCCTTCTTGCAACAAGGGCACGCGCCTGGGGCATAAGTTTCTGCCCGACGGGACGAAAGAGCGGGTATGCCGCCGCTGCGGGAACACGCTGGAAAAATAACGGGCCAAAGATTCACGGAGAGAGTGAAGAGACAGGATCATGATTAGCCGAATGCAAGAACGGTACCGCAAAGAGGTTGTCCCCGCGCTGATGAAGCGGTTCGGGCGGACCAATCCGATGGCTGTGCCCAAGGTCGCGAAAGTCATTGTGAATATCGGGATGGGCGAGGCGAGCCAAAACGTGAAGCTGCTGGACGTGGCGGTCGCCGAACTCGGACAGATTACCGGGCAAAAGCCAATTGTTACCCGCGCGAAAAAATCGATCGCGAACTTCAAGATTCGCCGGGGCATGCCGATCGGCTGCTGCGTCACCTTGCGTGGCGACCGGATGTACGAATTCCTGGACCGCCTTTGCAACGTCGTGTTGCCGCGCGTGCGCGATTTCCGGGGCTTGCCGCCCAACGCGTTTGATGGGCGCGGAAACTACACGATGGGCCTGCGCGATCAACTCGTGTTTCCCGAGATTGATTACACACGCGTCGACAAGATCAAGGGCATGAACATCACGCTGACGACGACGGCTAAGAACGACGAAGAAGGCCGTGAATTGCTGAAGCTGCTGGGCGTGCCGCTGCGTCCCCAGGCTGAGGCGGGTGCGGGCTCTATTTCTAGCCCGTCCCAATAGGGTGCGGGCACTACTTTGAGGCTGAACGCCCCGGCCTAGCCGGGGCATGGGGCCCGCCAAGACGAGGATTTTGAGGAGAACCCATGGCGCGAGACTCTCAATTCGCCAAGATGCGCAAGAAGCTGAAGTTCAAGATTCGCATACGCAACCGCTGCCGCCTGTGCGGCCGGCCGCGCGGCTACTTGCGAAAATTTCAAATGTGCCGCATCTGTTTCCGCGGCCACGCGCTGCGCGGGGAAATTCCCGGCGTGGTGAAGGCCAGCTGGTAAAGGCGGCGGAAAGCGACTATGCAAACTGATCCTATCTCCGATTTACTGACCCGGATTCGCAACGCAGCCAAAGCGCGCCACGCGCGCGTGGACATCCCGACGTCGAAGCTGAAAGCGGAGGTCGCGCGAATCCTGAAGGAAGAAGGCTACATCTCGACGTACAAGCTGGTCGAGGAAAACAAGATGCGGAAGACGCTGCGCCTCTTTCTGAAATACACCCCGGACCGTCGAAGCGTGATCACGGACTTGAAGCGCATCTCGAAGCCCGGCAGCCGCCGGTACAAGGGCGCATCCGAAATCCGCCCGGTCGTGGGCGGGATGGGCATCAGCATCATGACTACACCGAAGGGTGTGATGACCGGCCGCGCCGCGCGCAAGGCGCACGTGGGCGGCGAAGTTCTTTGCGAAGTCTGGTAGAAGCCTGGTAGGAGAGCCATCGAGCTATGTCGCGCATTGGAAGAAAACCGATTGCCGTTCCTGCGGGAGTTAAAATTCAAATTGCCCCGGGTTCGGTCGAAGTCCAGGGACCGAAGGGCAAGTTGAGTGTGAATCTGCCGCGGGGAATTCATCTCGAGCAGAAGGGCGCCGAACTGCATGCTCTCCGTCAGAGCGATGACCAAGCGGCGTTGCACGGCCTGGCGCGGGCTCTGGTGGCGAACGCCGTGCAGGGCGTGACGCAGGGTTTCAAGAAGGATCTCGACATCGTCGGTGTGGGATATCGCGCCGAGCTCAAAGGCAAGCAGGTGAACTTCGCGCTGGGGTATTCCCACCCCATCGAGTTCCCAATCCCCGAGGGGATACAGATTACGGTTGAGAAGCAGACGCACCTGACGGTTTCCGGCGCCGATCGCGGCCGCGTCGGGCAAGTTTCGGCTGACATCCGCTCGCTGCGTCCGCCCGATCCGTACAAGCAAAAAGGGATTCGCATAACGGGCGAACGCTTGAAGAAGAAGGCCGGAAAGGCCGGCGCGGCCAAGACGGGCGCCTAACCGGGTACGGGCTCCATGGGGAGCTTGCTGAACGAAGGAGAGAACTCGTGGCAACAGATCCAGTCCGGAAATTATCGCGTAACGAGCACCGTCAGCGGATTCACCTTCGCGTGCGGACTCGCGTTACGGGAACGCCTGAGCGGCCGCGCCTTTGCGTGTACCGCTCGAATGGGCATATCTACGCGCAGGTTGTGGATGACCGCAGCGGACGAACGCTGGCTTCGGCGAGTTCGCTCGACCAGGATACGCGCAAGGAACTCAAGGGCGGCAGCAACGTGGCGGCCGCCAAAGTGATTGGAAAGAAAATCGCTGAGCGCGCCCGCGCTGCCGGGATCGAGCAGGTCGTGTTCGACCGCGGCGGTTATATGTACCACGGACGAGTGGAAGCCCTGGCCGCGGCGGCCCGGGAAGCGGGGTTGAAATTCTAAGCCTATGTCGAAGCACATTTTGAGAGAAACCCTGGCCGTCCGGCGAAACATCCAGGTCAACGCCAACAACTTGAAGGATCAGGTCGTGGCCATCCAGCGCGTGACCAAGGTCGTCAAGGGCGGCAAGAACCTCAGTTTTTCGGCCTTGGTTGTCGTCGGAGACCAGGCGGGCAATGCCGGCTTCGGCATGGGCAAGGCGCGCGAAGTGCCCATGGCGATCCGCAAGGCGATCGAGCAGGCCAAGAAAAACCTGATTCACCTGAATTTGAAGGGAACGACGATTCCACATCAGGTGTTGGGCTTGTACGGTTCGGGTCAAGTGCTGCTGAAGCCCGCGCCCGATGGCACGGGAATTATTGCCGGCGGCCCGGTGCGCGCCGTCATGGAAGTGGCGGGTATTTCCAATGTGCTGACGAAATCCATCGGCACGTCTAACCCGCACAACGTGATTAAAGCCACCTTCGATGCGCTGCTGCGCCTGAAAGATGTGGCCAAGGTCGCGGAACTTCGCTCGAAGACGGTGGAGGAACTCGGGCGCTAATCGCGCCAGGAACGAACATGGCTACGTCGACAAAGAAATCGGGAAGACTCAAAATCAAGTGGGTGGTCAGCTTCATCGGTTGCCCGAAGGACATGCGGGCGACCATCCGCGGTCTGGGGTTTCGCCGAATGCAGCAAGTGGTGGAGCACGACGATACGCCGGCCGTCCGGGGGATGATCCTGAAGGTCCGGCATCTGGTTGTTGTTGAGGAATAAGTAAACTTATTGAATAAGAAACGTGGAAAATAGAGGGAACTATGGCAGTGAATCTTTCCAATTTGAAGCCGGCTCGGGGATCGCGGCACCGCAAGGTGCGCGTGGGCCGCGGGATGGGCTCGAAGCTCGGCAGGACGGCCGGCAAAGGCAACAAAGGACAGAAATCGCGCAAGGGCTATTCACGGCGCCCGGGTTTTGAGGGCGGCCAGATGCCGCTGCGCCGGCGAATCCCGAAGCGCGGCTTCCACAATCCGTCCCGTTTCGAGTATGCCGTGGTGAACGTGGAATCGCTCAACGCATTTACGGCGGGAGAGACGGTGACGCCCGAACTGTTGATTGCCAGCGGCCTGATTCGCGAAGTACGCGCCGCTATCAAGGTTCTGGGTGACGGCGAATTGAAAGCCGCGCTCACCGTACGCGCGCACAAGTTCAGCAAGTCGGCGGAGGAGAAGATCACTCGCGCCGGAGGTAAGGTGGAAATTCTGCCATGAACCAGTTTTTCGAAGCCTTCGCCAATATGTTCCGGATTCCGGACCTGCGCAAGCGGCTGCTATTCACGCTGGCCATACTGGCGGTGTATCGGCTGGGCGCGTTTCTACCCACGCCGGGGATCAACACGGACGTCCTACAGCAATTTTTCAATCAGAATGCGGGATCAGTCCTGGGAGTCATCGACCTGTTCAGCGGCGGCAATTTCCGCCGCCTGACGATTTTCGCGCTGGGCATCATGCCGTACATCACGGCATCGATCATCCTGCAACTGATGACCGTGGTCTGGCCGTACCTCGAGCGCTTACAGAAGGAAGGCGAGCTCGGCCGGCGCAAGATTACGCAGTACACCCGCTACCTGACGATTCTCTTGAGTATCGTGCAATCGCTTTCGATTGCGTTAACGCTGGAGAAGACCGGCGGCCCGGGCAATCAGCCGCTGGTCTATAACCCCGGCGTCGGATTTATCCTGATGACGATCCTGACGTTGACCACCGGTTCGGCGTTCATCATGTGGCTCGGCGAGCAAATTACCGAGCGCGGCGTCGGTAACGGGATGTCGCTGATCATATTCGCCGGGATCGTCGTTGGCCTTCCGCGCGCTGTTGCCGACCTGTTCGACAAGTTCAAGACGGCGCAGTGGGGGCCATTCACGGGCCTGGCGCTGCTCATCTTGATGGCTTTGATGATTGCGGTCGTGGGCGTCATTGTTTTCGTCGAGGGTGGACAGCGGCGCATCCCCGTGCAATACGCCAAACGTGTGATGGGGCGCAAGATGATGGGCGGGCAAATGACGTACCTGCCGCTCCGAGTCAATTCCGGCGGCGTGATTCCGCCGATTTTTGCCAGTTCGCTGCTTACGTTTCCGGGCACGATCAATCTGGTTCTGGGAAAGAAATTCAAAGTCCTCGATTGGCTTTCGACGAATCTGGCCTGGGGCGAGCCCTGGTATATTTTGGTCTACATCACGTTGATTATCGTGTTTGCGTTTTTCTATGTGGGCATCGTGTTCAATCCCACGGAACTAGCCGACAACATGCGGAAGTACGGCGGGTTCATTCCGGGAATTCGCCCCGGGCGCAATACGTCGGAGCACATCGACCGAGTTCTTCGCCGCTTGACGTTTGTCGGCGGAGTCTACCTGGCGGCTGTATGCCTGCTTCCGGAGTGGCTGATGGCCGGTATTCATCTCCAGCATCTCCCAGTGGTGGGCACGTGGTTTGACAACCACATGTGGCGGTTTGTGCTGGAAGGCTTGAAAGTAAACTTTTATTTTGGCGGCACCTCCCTCTTGATCGTCGTCGGCGTGGCGATGGACACCGTCCAGCAGATCGAGGCTCAATTGGTGATGCGGAATTATGAAGGGTTTGTCAAGAAAGGGAAGCTGCGTGGCCGCCGTTACGGCTGATCAGCATCTCACTAGACGCGTATCTGGTCTGCACCGTGCGGTGATCCTATTGGGCCCTCCTGGAGCGGGCAAGGGAACTCAGGCGCAGCGGATCGCGGAGCGGTATCTGTTACCGCATCTGTCGACCGGAGACATGCTTCGCGACCACATCTTTCGGGGCACCGAACTCGGGCGAAAGGCAAAGCCGCTGATGGAACGCGGCGATCTGGTCCCGGATGAAATTGTGCTGGGAATGGTCGAGGACCGCATTTCCCAGCCTGACTGCGACAATGGGTTTGTGTTCGACGGGTTTCCACGCACGCTGGCGCAGGCCGAAGACCTGGAGCGGATTTGCCAGCAGCACAAGTTCGATTACACCGTTGTTTTGCACATGGTGGTCGACCCGGACTTGTTGATGCGCCGGCTGACTGGCCGTAGAATTTGCAAGACCGGCGGGCACATTTACAATATTTATGACCGGCCGTCGAAGGTGGAAGGGATTTGTGATCTGGACGGGAGCGAGTTGATTCACCGGCCGGACGATACCGAACCCGTGATCCGCGGCCGCCTGTCCGCATACGAGCACCAGACCCGGCCTCTAGTGGACTACTATAAGGGGCAAGGCCTGCTGGTTGAAGTGGATGCCATGGCCGACGCGGACGCGGTGACGGCAAGCATCGGAAAGACTCTGGACAGGGCGGAAGCAGGAAAATGATTGTGTGCAAGTCGCAGGCTGAATTGGAAAAAATGCATCGCGCGGGCCTGGTGATTTGGGAAGTCTTGAACCACCTGCGCGGGATGGCGCAGCCGGGGGTTACGACGAAAGAACTCGACGAGTACGCGGAACACCGAACGGCCGAACTAAAGGTCCGGCCTGCATTCAAGAATTACCGGGGCTATCCGGCGACGCTGTGCACGTCGATCAATTCCGAGGTGGTGCACGGCATTCCGTCGAAGTCGAGGCGTCTTCAGCAGGGCGACATTATTTCGCTCGATTTTGGAGTCGAATACGCCGGCTATTATGCCGATGCGGCCGTGACGGTTCCCGTGGGCGAGATTTCTCCCGAGTTGCAGCGGCTCTTGCAAGTGACTCGTGAATCTCTGGATCTGGCCATAGAAAAAGTGCGCGTGGGCAACCGGCTCACGGATATTTCGGCCGCGGTGCAGGATTGGGCGGAGCGCAAGAACGGCTATTCGGTCGTTCGTGATCTTTGCGGTCACGGCATTGGTACGCACATTCATGAGGAGCCCAACGTGTTAAATTACGGGGAACCCGGCCGCGGCCTGCGCTTGCAGGAAGGCATGGTGTTCGCGATCGAGCCAATGGTGAATGTGGGCGGACCGGATGTGCGTGTGCTCGAAGACGACTGGACCGCGGTGACCACCGACGGCACGAACTCGGCGCATTTTGAGCACACGGTGGCGGTTACCTCGAATGGGCCCTGGGTGTTGACGCGTCCCCGCGAAATGCAGGGACCGTCTTGGTGACCGGAGCGAGAGGGCACATGGGCAAGCGACCCGAAGCGGATAAGCGCAAGGCCGACGCGTCCAACCCGAAGGAAGACGCCATCGAAGTGATGGCGACGGTCATCGAGCCGCTGCCCAATGCGATGTTTCGTGTGGAGTTGGAGAACAAACATCAGGTTCTCGCGCACATTTCCGGGAAGATGCGCAAGAATTTTATCCGCATCCTCGCCGGGGACAAGGTCGCCGTGGAGCTTTCGCCGTACGATCTGACGCGCGGCCGCATCGTGTACCGGTATAAGTAGGCGGGTGCGGACTTGACTTTAAGTCCGCCAGAAATTGAAGCCCGCTGGAGATTTATCAAGGAGCAGGGAAATGAAAGTCCGGGCATCGGTAAAGAAAATTTGTGACAAGTGCAAGGTGATCCACCGGCGCGGCGTGGTGCGCGTGATTTGCGTCAATCCGAAGCACAAGCAGCGCCAGGGATAGTTAGACGGAGACGGATGCGGGCTCTGCTTGGAGTCCGCAGGAATTTTGAGGAGCGCGTATGGCACGCATTGCAGGAGTAGATCTTCCGGTACAAAAACGCATCTGGGTAGGCCTGACGTCGATCTACGGCATCGGACAGCCGCGCGCGAAGGCGCTTTGCGCGAAGGCGAATGTGGATCACACCAAGAAGGTGAAAGATTTGACCGAGGAAGAGATTAACAGTCTTCGCCAGGCGATCGAATCCGAGGGCCGCGTCGAGGGCGATCTCCGCAAGGAGGTCCAGATGAACATCCGGCGGCTGATCGAAATTCAGTGCTACCGCGGGATGCGCCATCGCCGGAACCTGCCGGTGCATGGCCAGCGCACGCACACCAATGCGCGGACGCGCAAGGGTCCGCGGAAGGGCGCCGTCGCGGCGAAGAAGAAAGTCGCGGCCCGGAAGTAGCCCCCCGGCGGGCGCTGAAAAGTCCCCGGAAATCGTCAAGACCGCAATCGAGATTGAAGCGAGGGTACTGACTTGGCAAAAGAACCGCAACAGCAGGACGCTACAACACAAGCGCCGGCAAAAACTTCGAAGCGCAAGAAAGAGTTCAAGAAGAAGCGGGAGAAGCGCGTGGTCCCGCACGGCGTGGCGCATATCCAGGCCACGTTCAACAACACGATTATTACCATCTGCGGGCCGGATGGGCGCGCGGTATCCTGGTCCTCCGCCGGATCGATTGGCTTCAAGGGCTCGCGCAAAGGAACGCCTTACGCAGCGCAGCAGGCCTCGGCGTCAGCCGCGGGAGTGGCGCGCGACCAGTACGGCATGAAATCGATTGAAGTTCGTATAAAGGGCCCTGGCTCCGGCCGCGAATCGGCTGTGCGCGCGCTGGCTTCGTCGGGCTTGCACATCGTGCACATCAAGGACGTGACGCCGATTCCGCACAATGGCTGCCGTCCGCCGAAGCGCCGCCGCGTCTGATCGAGCGAATTTAATTTTGGATTCGAGAACGCGCAAGATAAGGAGAAACGCATTTGGCACGTCATCGAGAAGCGGTTTGCCGGCTCTGTCGCAGGGAAGGACAGAAGCTGTTTTTGAAAGGCCTGCGCTGTTTTACTGAGAAGTGCGCCATTGAAAAGCGCAACTTCGTTCCGGGACAGCACGGACAGTCCCGCCGCGTGAAAAAACTCGCGGGTTACGGACTGCAATTGCGCGAGAAACAGAAGGTGAAGCGCACCTACGGACTGCTCGAGCGGCAGTTCCGCAACTACGTTGAAAAATCCGAGCGCGCGCAGGGACCCACGGGCGAAAACCTCATCGTCATGCTCGAGCGGCGCTTGGACAATGCCGTGTGGAGGTCGGGTCTGGCGAGTTCGCGATCCCAGGCGCGGCAGATCGTCCTGCACGGCCACGTCCGCATCAACGGGAAGAAGGTAAACATTCCCTCGTACCTGGTCAGCGTCGGCGAGGAAATCGCGCTCAAGGAAAAAATGCACCAGAACACCATGGTGCTCGAAGCCCGCAACGTCGCCCAGAGCCAGAACGCCGTGCCATGGCTCGAAATCGACCGCGAGACCTTCAAGGCGCGCGTGGTGGCGTTGCCGAAGCGCGAAAACGTGCAGACTCCGCCCATCACCGAACAGCTCATCGTCGAGTTGTATTCGAAGTAGTGGCGCTGCGAATTTCTAATCTCAAATTTCAAATTTGAGATCCCGGATCGTGAATTGTTTTCCCCGCCATCGCGGGGAGGAAGGACTCAACAGATGTGGAAAGGTTTTCAGAAACCGAAACGCTTGGCGGCCGAACTCGAGTCGCTTACAGATAAGTTTGGGAAGTTTTCCGCGCAGCCGTTTGAGCGCGGCTGGGGGACAACGGTCGGCAACGCCCTCCGCCGAGCCCTGCTGAGCTCAATCGAGGGCGCAGCGATCACGGCCGTGAAGATTGAAGGCGTCCTGCACGAATTCTCGTCGATTCCCGGCGTGGTCGAGGATGCTACCGATATTATCCTCAACCTGAAACAGGTACCGCTCAAGCTCAACAACGACCAGCCGAAGACGATCTTCGTCAATGTGGAGAATCCGGGCGTCGTCACCTCCGCCATGATCGAGGAAGACGCCGATTTCGCCGTGCTGGACAAGACCGTCTACGTAGCCACGGTGAACGAAGGCGGAAAACTGCAGCTCGAAATGCGCGTCAAGAATGGCCGCGGCTACGTCTCGGCCGACCGCAATTTCGACGAGGATTTGCCCATTGGTTACATCCCCGTGGATTCGGTCCACTCGCCCGTGCGCAAAGTCAATTATGCCGTGGAAGCGGCGCGTCTCGGACAGATGACGGATTACGAAAAGCTGGCGCTGGAAGTGTGGACCAATGGCGCGATCACTCCGCAGGATGCCATCGGCCTGGCCTCCAAACTGGTCAAGGACCACATGAGCATATTCATCAACTTCGAGGAGCAGCCGGACCTGCCCGAGGAAGCGGTCGAGTCCTACAACGACCCGCGCGTCGAGCACCTCGATCGTTCCGTCGAGGAACTCGAACTCTCCGTCCGTTCTTACAATTGCCTGAAGAACGCGAACATCCAGTCCATCCGCGAACTGGTCCAGAAGAGCGAGAACGAGATGCTTAAGACCAAAAACTTCGGCCGCAAATCGCTCAACGAGATCAAGGAAATCCTGACCAAGATGGGCCTGAGTCTGGGCATGAAGTTCGACGAGCATGGCCGCATCATCTGGCCGCCGCTCCCGAGCCAGACCGCGCCACCTACATCGGAGGAAACCGCGGGCCTCTAAGCGCGCGAAGATCCCACTTATGCGACATCGCAACTATGGTTCGAAACTCGGGCGCCAGCCGGCGCATCGTCGCGCCACGCTGCGCAACCTGGTGACCAACGTCATCGAGCGCGAGCGGATTACCACCACGCTCACGCGCGCCAGGGCTGCGAAACCGCTCGTCGAGCAGATGATTACACTCGGCAAGCGCGATACACTTCATTCCCGCCGCCAGGCCGCCGCCTATCTCATGACGCCGGGCGCCACCCAAAAACTGTTTGCCGACATCGCCCCGCGATTTTCCGGCCGCGCCGGCGGCTACACGCGGATCATCCGTGCCGGCTTCCGGATCGGCGATGGAGCAAACCTGGCCATCCTCGAGCTGCTCGGGTCAAAACTCAAAAAGAAGGAAAAGAAAGATAAGGCCGCGCGGCCCGAAGCTGTCGAGGAAGAGAAAAAAGAAGAGAAAGCGGGCGCATAACTAATTCAACGGCTAAAAGGTTAAATAAAAGGCCCGTTCCGTACTTTCGGAGCGGGCCTTTTGCGTTTCTCCGGATTGGTTTTGACAAACCTGGGATTCTCGCCACGGATGTTCTACGAACGCTGCTCTCGTCCGACCTTGTGCAGTGGACGCGGGTTGGTGGCGCCCCGACACGTCGGGGCGCCACGTGACCCCGTGCTCGGCTGCAAATTATGGCAATAAACGCGGGCTAGTTTCGCGTTCCTGAAGCAACGTTCTCCGGATCGCCGACAAAGTTCCCGGAACGAAACCGGAACCAAAGCCACAGCAGGACCTGAGCGGTTGCCGCGCCCGCTGTATCCAGCAGTGAGTCCCAGGGAGACGCTGTGCGGCTCGGCACGAACGACTGATGAAATTCATCGAGGGCCGAATATCCCGCCGCAATCGCCAGCGCGGCGATCGCCCAGCGGATCTGCCATCCTCGATGTTCCCCGCGTATCGCGCGCAGCAAAAGAAAACTAAATACGAAATACTCTGCAAAGTGGGCGGTCTCGCGGATGAAGAAATGCAATCGGTCAAGAGTATCGGCGCTCGCGTGCGGGAATAGCCAGTGCAGCGCCGGAATAATAATGAGGGACGTGTGGCTGGTGGAGAAGGCATCGGTCGAAGCCCAGGAAATCAGGATGGCCCACGCGACCACCGGCAACCATGGTTTCAGAGGGTGCGTCATCGGCCGTATGGCGGATTCCACTATTCAACCTGATAGTTTGGAGCCTCACGCGTTATGATCACATCGTGTACGTGGCTTTCTCGTAAACCAGCGACCGTGATCCGCACGAACCGGGAGCGTTCCTGCAGCTCCGCAAGCGTAGCAACGCCGCAGTAGCCCATGCCGCTCATGAGCCCGCCCACCAACTGGTCCGTCAACGCGGCGAGCGAACCCTTATAAGGCACGCGTCCCTCGACGCCCTCCGGCACTGACTTTCCTCGGGGCGCGCCTTCCTGCGCATAGCGGTCCGCTGAACCAGCCTGCATTGCGCCAAGCGAGCCCATTCCCCGGTACGACTTGAATGTGCGGCCCTGGTAAAGAATCGTTTCGCCGGGGGATTCCTCCGTCCCCGCGAACAATCCTCCGAGCATCGTGACTGCGGCGCCCGCTGCGATTGCTTTGCTGATGTCGCCAGAATACTTGATGCCGCCGTCGGCGATCACCGGCACTCCTGTTCCCTTGGCGGCGCGGGCCGCTTCTAGAATGGCCGTGATTTGGGGCACGCCTGCTCCGGTCACCACACGCGTCGTGCAAATCGATCCGGGACCGATGCCCACCTTGATTCCGTCCAGGCCCAGCGCGATCAAATCGCGCGCGCCCTCGAAGGTCCCTACATTGCCCGCGATCAACTGCATTTCGGGCAGGCGGTGCTTCACCGCGCGGATTGCATCCATGACGCGCGCGGAATGTCCATGCGCCGTATCGATTGCCAGCACGTCCACCTTGGCCTGTTCCAGGTCCACGGCGCGCTCCAGGAAATCTGCCGTCGCGCCGATGGCGGCGCCCACGAGCAGGCGGCCCTGGGAGTCTTTTGCGGCGTTCGGAAACTCCAATTTCTTTTGTATGTCCTTGACTGTGATCAGCCCTTTGAGGCGGAACTCGGCGTCCACGACGAGCAGCTTTTCAATCCGATGTGTTTGCAGGATGCGCTCGGCCTCTTCAAGCGTCGTGCCCACGGGCACCGTTACCAGATTATCTTTCGTCATCACATTGCTGACTGCCTGGTCCAGGTTTTTTTCAAAGCGCAGGTCGCGATTGGTCAAGATGCCCACCAGGCGCGGCCCCTGCGTGACCGGCAAGCCTGAGACGCGGTATTTCGTCATGATTTCCATCGCGTCGCGCACGGAAAGGTCGGGCGAGATTGTCACCGGATCGACGATCATCCCGCTCTCCGAGCGCTTCACGCGGTCGACTTCTTCGGCCTGCCGGTCAATCGACATGCTGCGGTGCACGAAACCCAGGCCGCCCTGCCGCGCCATGGCAATGGCGAGGCGCGACTCGGTGACCGTATCCATCGCCGCGGACACGAGCGGGATGTTCAGCGGAATTTTCTTCGTAACGTGCGTCTGCGTGTTAACTTCCGTGGGAAGCACCGAGGATTTTCCCGGCAGCAGCAACACGTCGTCAAACGTCAGACCTTCGGCTATCGGTCCTTCCATTCCCATCTCCTTGGCACGTTAAAAAAATGGCCCCTGAAAACAACGCAGCCCAGCGGAAGGCCGCTGGGCGCGAGAGTTGTGGCTCCAAGAGTGCGGACAATCATCGTTGAAAAAACATTCTATGCGCGCGGTCACCTGAAATCAAGCGCGCCCGTCATTCAGTGGTGGGCCAGTTTCCGATAATCCTGTTTGAACGAAGCCGCTGGCGCGGCGGACGCTACGCGCGCTTCCGATAGAAGCCTAGCGTTTCCCGGGACCCAGCTGGCCCTGGGGAGAGTGACAGGTTGGCAGTAGAATACGCCCGGCATTTTGAGGGCGGGTGGGGCCATGTCGTGCAGATACGTAGAGAAACTTAAATTACATGTGGTCACGACAGTGACCAGTCTCATTCTGGTCATCTGGTATTGAACACGAGCACTTACCGCCAACGGACATACACGACTGGGCACAGACCATCCTCGCAGATCAGAGATGGAGTGGTAGACTGACTTAAATTCGTGGGAACTAATCCACAAACAAAAGGTCTAGATCTGCAATCCCGCGTTACGCGAGGAGATCCATGGAATTCAGAATTCCGAGTGGGATGGGTTGGGCACTGGCTTTGCTTGGAGGGTTGGCGGCCGTCGTACTGCCGATGTCTCATGGCGCACAGCCGGAGCCCCACCAGAGGGTGTCGGTGCCCTACGATTGGAGTCACCATCACGCGAAATTCTCGATCCCCTCAAGTTCTATAAAAGCCTTGAAGGTTCAACAGGAGCCCCGCTACTGGCACCAAATGTTTCGGAAGAATCCGCCTCACGAAATGGTGAATATGGACCCCGAGGGCCGCAGCGAGCGGGCGAGTTTGAGGTTCCGCCGCAAACACCAACTGCACAGGGACTGGGCATTCTCAATGAGTTCCCTTGCGGCCGGCACGGCCACGACAGGAAGCGCGACCACATATCCCGCGAAATTTGGTTTTGATGCCAATGCCGCTCCGGACTGTGTGAACGACTATGTCGCTTTTAACACGTCTCTTCCGGGCGCTTCCGGAACCCCAAATATTATTGCGCTCAATCAACTCTATACATCGCAGGCTGGTAGCAGTCCCGCCGGGTTTTGCGGGATAAATGGGCCGTCGGTGATGTGGTCCTATTTCACGGGCACCGGCAGGGCACAGACATCCATTGCCCTATCCTTACTCGGCGATAAGCTTGCGTTCGTCGAGACCTCCGTGCTCAGTGGCGCCGTCCTCCGGATTCTGAAGGGCGCGGCAGGCGAAGGTACCACCATCGCATCGCCGCAAATTCCCACGAATAGCTACGTCAACACAACAGAAGGCGCGCTGGGTAACACTGCCTGGAACACAACCAGCTGTCCCAATGGCCAATCCTGCATGATTAGCGTTCCCTTTCAGAATGGGAATCAAGATACGAACTCGTCTCCGTTCTATAATTTCGCAACCGATACGCTATACGTTGGCGATAATAGCGGCGTTCTTCACAGTTTCTCGGGAGTATTCCTCGGGACACCGGCCGAGGTAACTACGGGCGGTTGGCCGATCACTGTGGACGCTGGCACGATCCTCACAAGCCCGGTCTCCGACTCGAATAGCAATAATATCTTCGTTGGCGATTCGGCTGGATCAATCTGGTACGTCAGAGGAGCAGGAAGTTCGTCCGGATCGTGCGTTTTTGGGACCTCACTGCCCTGCCTGGGTGCAACGAACATAGCGCTGTCCGGCTCCATCGTTGACGGACCCTTGGTTGACATTACAACTGGACGTGTCTTCTGGTTCAACGGTCAAGACACTACCCATAACGGTGAAATAGTACAAACCGATACCGCGTTGGGTAATTCCGTGACGCTTGCTGGTGTGGGTGGAACTTCAACTGGGTCGCCGATGTTCGCTGGCGATTTTGATAACAACTATCTGAATAGCACGGCGAATAATGTCACCGGCTTTCTCTACTTCTGCGGCAAGGATCCAACGCAAGTCGATGCTCCCGCTATTTGGCGCGTCGGGTTCAGTAGCACTGGTGTAATGAATGCAATTCCGGACGGAGGTTCAACTGCCTATCGAACTCTTGCATACAACGGTGTGATTTCGAATCCGCCTAATGTTGCGTGCTCTCCGGTAACCGAGGTATTTAATACAAACACTTCCACGGATTGGATTTTTCTCAGCGTCGCGAACCTGAACTACCCATGCAACGGCCAGACCGGTTGCGTAATGTCTCTTGATCTCACCACTCTAACTCAATGGCCTCCTGGTCCCGGAGGCAATGCTAACAGCAATGGTGGCACGGGTATGACAGCGTTCTCAGATGTGAGCACCGGCGGCACGAGCGGAATAATCATCGACAACGTCGCTGTGACTACGGCAGGAAATTTTCCGCAAGCATCAAGCATCTACTTCTCGTGGCTCGCTCCAGCAGGGCCGAGTGCAATCGGGGGGGGCGGGTCCACCTTTCAATGTAATTCGGCAACCACTGGGGGATGCTTTCAAAAGCTAACACAAGCTGGCTTACAATAGTCGCTACCGAAACTATTTGGATAGTGCGTGAGAAGCCGTCCTCCCGGAAGCTGGCCAATACACGCCACTCCGCCGCTCCACATTTTCAGGGACGTCCTATGCTTGGGGTGTTGCAGTCGGTGGCGTGTCGTAGAATGATCTGCGAATGGAGACTTTCGACCCACATCCCCTGCTGCGCAATCCACATGCACAGACGCTTGCCTCTTCTTTCTGGCCTCGAAGATTTCCCCGCCTCCCGAGAAGCACTGCGCGGGAATTTGAAACCGAACCTGGCACGCGCATTCGCGGCGAATGCCATTGGCAACCGCAACCTCGCGAACGCCCTACCCTGGTGCTCGTCCACGGACTTGAAGGGTCGAGCGAATCCGGATACATGCGGGGGCTTGCCGAGCGCGCTTTCGCGGCCGGATGGAACGCGGTACGGCTCAATCAGCGCAACTGCGGCGGGACGGAGTCGCTCACGCCGACACTCTACAATTCCGGGCTTTCCGGGGACTACCGTGCGGTCCTGATCGAACTCATCGAGCGGGATTCTCTCTCACAAATTTTCTTCGTCGGCTATTCAATGGGCGGGAATCTCGTTCTGAAAATGGCGGGTGAACTCGCGTGCGCCGCGCCGCGGCAGTTGCGGGGCGTTGCGGCCGTCTGCCCCGCGCTGGAACTGGCTCTGTGCGTCGACGCCGTCGGCCTGCCGTCGAATTTCGTATATCAAAGACATTTTGTGAGCGACCTCAAGGATCGCATGCGGCGCAA
>WNGO01000659.1_pt1 | contig 22842 bp, 33 predicted proteins | sample 5400511 | NCBI WGS metagenome assembly WNGO01 (sample SAMN13153380, study PRJNA577476) | soil metagenome | isolation source: 20 cm soil or saprolite under Garry oak tree replicate 2 | place: USA:California | collected 2016-06-15 | reverse complement strand
CATTTATTAATCAACTACATAAGCAAGCTGGCAAGAAAAAAGCAGGACACAAGGACAATAGATGACAACAGACAACATTGACAATGAAGGACAACGACGACGACAAGAATGACAATGGACAACAAAGGACAATGATGACAATGACAACAACGGACAACAACGACAACAAAGGACAACGACAAAGACAACAACGACAACAACAACGATGATGATGACGACAAAGGACGAAGACAACGACGACAACGAAGACAACGACGATGACAACGACGATGACAACGACGACGAAGGACGAAGACGACAACGACAACGACGATGACAACGACAACGACGATGACAACGACGACAACGACAACGACGACAACGACAACGACAACGACAACGACAACGACAACGAAGGACGATGAAGACGACGAAGGACGACGACGACGAAGAAGGGTAAACGAAGTGAGGGACGGGGGATGAATAAAGTAACGCACTTGACAGGTCCTTTTATACTTGTTGAGATGGGAAAGTTACGAAAGTCCAATTGCCGCAGACCCTTAGCGTGTGACCAAGTTAAATATGGTAGCCCACCTCCGAACTCGAACCACCTCATTTGCCCGCAATGAGTACGGCATTAGCATCTGGACTTTCCACTCCGTAATAGCCTACTTATAGATATATGGTCCTCAACATGACGGAAAGACGACGCAGTGAGTGAACGCGAGGACGGAATTGCTACCGTGGCAATTCAATTACGACCCTGCTTGCCCTGAGCTATATTTGGTGGCCATGATGATCCCGACTCTGGACTCGTCGGCGTGCCTCATTCGTTTGCAATGTGCTACTAGCCTTGCGCGCTTTCCAACTATAACAGGCCATATAGTATCCTCAACATGACGGAAGAGGAAGGCTGAGATCTAAGAAGACGGGGCATTATGGAACCACTCACGAAGACAATTCAATTTCGACCCTTCCCTTGCCCTGAGCTAAATCGATAGCTCCGAACAGCTCCGAGCTGACACTAGCCTGAACGGTGCTCTATTGAAATAGAGTATAGTAGATGCGATCGCGGCGTGCGTTTCGTCGGGTCTATACACGCCGTCCCGGACATTTTATTATGAGGTTGAAGAGCGAGAATTTCTATGGCATTACGACTAGTAGATCAATTATCTAGGAAGGGTGCCTACTAGTAGTAGAAATCAGATAATGATCTGATAGCGTCTCTGAGCTTTCGAAATCATACAATCGGACGCGGGCGGGTGCCTCACTGCCTAGCCACCATGTGATGTGAGAACAGAAGAAAAAGGGCTTGATGTTATGCCTTGTGACAATCTCAATAACGTACCGCTGGGCGCTCGACGACTTGAGATGCTGACTCAATGCATCTTCGTTATGCAGTCGGGCATGGTTAGAGGGATCGAGGAGGTTTGAATGGCCGGATTCGATGATAACTGGGCTGAATGTTAGGGCATTGTGGCATGCGGGTCATGGTGGCGAATACCTTTGGAAAGAGGTTCGTGGGCCTATCTTGACAAAGTGACGGTCCACGACACGCCGGAAGATAATGCAGTTACGGAAAGACTCAGGATATGTAGAGAATTGAAGACGTTTAGGCTCATGCGTACGCAATTTCCTCTGAAAGTAATACGTCAGCAAGCGCATCAATTCCCGCCCTCCCTGTGTTTCGCGCAGCATGCCTTCATTCTTCGCAAACCTCACTCGCCATTTCTCCCGCTCTACCGTTATTGCTACCTCCTCGCACCCGCCAGTCCGTCACATGTCGAGCAAATCAAAGAATCGGTTCTACGCCTACCAAAAGAAGACCGAGTGGGACTTACCGAGTTCAGAAGAGAAGGAAGCGGTGGAGAGGACTCGACAGGCGGTGAGAGATAATGCGAGCCAAATTCGAGGCGCGTTTCGAGAGGATCGGGATGTGGACTGGGTTATCATGTGAGTAAGAGTCTTGTGACCGTCGTCTGATACACTGACAAGAAGCAGGGGAGGAGCGGATGCGCACGACCAGCCGGGTGATCGGCACTGGACAGTGCGGGGGTTCCAGGATGGCCATCCGCACTACACTCTCCACGTTTTCCCAGGTACGAAGCTGGCGGAGGTGTATAATAACGGAGGCCGTGGATGGGCCGAGATGGTCGACGGACGGCCCAACTATGGTCTCGACATTGCTCACAAATGCCGCCGGCTGAACATGGTTGATACTGGAAGCGACGAGAAAACGTCGGAAGATCCGAACGAAGGTGGCAGAGGACTCCAACGATCGCCCGAGGGAGTTACAGTGGTGCCGAAAGTAGAAATGAAACCAGAGCAAGCGGAGCAGAGTAGGGAAGGGGGAAAGAGGAAAGAGGAGCCCGTTGCGACGAGATAGAAGAAAAGGACCGGAGGATAGATGACCGGATCTGTGAATATCAAATGTTATCATGTACCATATCCAAATTTAACATACCCTACCAAGTTCACCGTTGTTTATTAAACCTCATCTTGTTCTTTGCAAAGGAAAAGATCCCTCAATCAATTCGACGACGCGTATTAAACTGCAATCTAATCAGGACGCGTTTGAGACGCCTGTAAAATAACATATACCTCCCTCCACGTGAAAAATAAGTTATTCACAACATAGCTATATATAACAGACACGCGCATTATTTAAAGCATTTAAAGCAAAGAACGCACATGAGGTTTTCGACGTCGCGAAGTTAAAAATAGATGCGCACCGGAATACCTCACCCGCCATCAAGATCATCGATCACGCGTCAATTCCGCCGAGCTGAGCTAAGGCACGTTTGCTCGTTCCGCTTTGTTCTGCCCAACGGTCTGAAGAGAGTGACATGTTATGCAGAGAATTCACATGACTTGGGTTCGCGTGTGCGTACCTTCCTCATAAAGTAATATGTCGGCACGCGCATCAATTCGCGCGCCCTGTGCCTCGCGAAGCGTGCCTTCGTTCTTCGCAAAACACACTCGCCCTGTTTCCCACTCGACTGCTTTAACAGTATTTTCGCTGTCACTTTTCCTGGTTTCTGTCCAAGCCTTTGATCAGTTACAAAGAAGAATGTAACATTGGTTTCAGTTATCTGCAAATAGAACTCTATACAATGTAGGCGTGTAACCGGCAATATATATGATTAAAGATACGGCCTTCTATTTTGGATCGCACCTGGCTAATCTGCTCGGATCCATGGTACATGACGGTGGCCCTGAGAAACTTAGACGGCCCAGTGGAAAAGAGCCATCTGATTTGGGCTTCCGCGTCATGTATACTTCCCCGACCCTGTCACCACTAATAACAACCACCTCTTGTCCCCTTGACGTCGGCCTCTGAGGGAACAGGAACTTCGCGGGTATTGTCACTGACCGGTCCTTTACGTGGACTTCTATCTTATCTTCCTGTCCTCCGGACAAAATAAGAACCCTTTGGCCATCGTATTGACCTTTCCCAAAGCCCCCCCCCTCCATGGGATTTGGCTTGCTGTTGCGGACATGGGCATAGATGCGCTTTCTCACTAATCCATGCCTTAACATCCAGTCAGCGGGAAGTACTGTCGGTAATGTCGGTAATAGGATGTCAGAGCGGGATAATCAGATCACGAAGGTCATACCTTCATCCCCATAAGTGATTATCGGAGCCTCTGCTGTCAGTGTGGACGCCTCTGGTGCGTTTGCGGATGGCAACGATATGGGTCGGTCTTCGGGGTGGTTTTCGGCTACGTCTGCTTCTTCAGGACGGGGTGTAGCGGCTCGCTTGGGTTGCGTCGGTTGCCTCTGAAAGCAGGGTATTGGGTATGCCCCGGCCGCAGGTATCTTGTGCAAATGTATGTGGTAATCCCGTAGGTCTGGACCATTCTCTTCCCTGTAACAAATAAGTATGTTTTGAACGAATCCCGCCTGGATAACTCACGTATTTATCAGGAAGTCAACATGTACGTCCACCCATCGACTTCCCGAGCTCGCTTCGACACGAAATTGGTGGTTTCCATGATATTCTCGTATCCTTCCGAATAAACCTTTATGTACGTGTGGTCCAGATATGACGACCCACGTGCCGACGAGTTTCTTGTAGCCATCATTATCCCTAAGACCTGATAAATTGGCTATCGAGGAGGGGGCTTGCACCGTAGGGTCAGAAGGTGTGTCTGCTTTCAGAAACCACGGTGCCACCATGAACTACCGCAATATACATCGTCAGTGCTTCGACCGGCTAAAATAATTACTATACCGTTGTCTTTGTCTTGCTATCGATCACCTCGATGACAGAGTCCGACACGCTACAGATGCTACCGTTTTTCCCATACTCTGCTGACAAGGGATTGATCACCTGCACCGCCTTGCCGACTTCAAACCGGCGATTCTGTTCCATTTCAAAATCGTCATAAGGGATAAGTTGCCATGATTTCACGTCAAACTGTAATGGATTTAATATTTGCTGGCTACGGGCATGGAGTTCATACCGGTTCCTTTCGATCCTGGTCGAATACTTCAATTTGATCATCCTGGACCCCAATGACCAAACCTTGCTGGTTGATCATCGACGACTTAACGACCTTGACTCTATCTCCAAGCTGATAAAACCTTCTGACGGATCGGATATCGACTTCAAACTCCTCTCCTGTCTCGATCGTGCGCACGATCACTTTATCGAAGTGTATGTCCTGTATAACTCCTTGGGTAATCCCCATATTCGACTTGACCTCCACCTTGTTACCGATTTCGACAGGAGCGGCTACATCATTCTCGTACGTCCACCTGAAGAATTCCGTGTGCGGTAAATCTAATTTCATTTCCTTCGCTCCGATGGTCATCCCTTCCGCGAACAAGTTTAATTCTTTAAGTCTGGGCACCACGTCTGATGACTGTAATGCACTGACAGGTACATAGAATATCGCGAATGGCGGCACTAAATCGTCTCCGTCTATTGTTCTCTTCTGGCTTTTTGGATTTGCCAATTGGCACACGCCAGGCTTGATAGCCACGAGGTCATAGAAGCACTTGGGATTCCACCACACGGTCGGATGCAAAGGATGCATTGTTTCTGTGCCCGGAGTCGGTTCAGAGATAGTATTGGGATGTAAAAGTCGGGGTAGTCGTTGCCTTCTCAGCTTCTTCTGTTCATCCCGATAATCGGCGGAACCCTGCCTTCCTACCTCAACCAATAACCGCGGGACCAGATAGATCAGGACCTTTGACTCATTGAAAACCTCGTGCACGTAAGCGAGGTCATTGGCGTATTTTAGAAGTCTCTGGTCGATATTGTGGTCCTTGTCTAGCAAATCCCTGAGCTCTGACCTCTTCTTTATCCGGACCCACGACGGGGACTTGATGCGCGGCGTAGTTGGACACCAAGTGACCCATTGTACACGTTGGTCCACAGGTACTAATAACACGTTGGGAGGTTGATAGACCGTGGACAGGTCTACACATAACTCAACCACGTTTTTGTGTGAAGTTGATTCGACGCATATCCAATTATCACTTCGCGGTGGCATAAAGACGGATAACGCTAACTGGGGACGTTCGCGCAAACGGTCGTGCATTAACCACAAAGTTTCTTCTACCGTTCCCTTCTGTATCCCATTCTCAGATGCTTAATGGCAAGAAAGAAAGACCACGGACTCACATATACGCTTACTATCCAAAAATTGGAATCCTGGGCCGTGGGCATTCGCATGGCACGTTCTGTCAACGAAGCGAGCACCTCGACGTCGAAGCGAGTTTCGCAAACGTCTTGCCCGCCGTGGCCTTCACCCTCTGATGCATGAGCCTCGTATCGGCGAACAACACCCGCCATCCGATAATCCAACGCCGGTTCCGATTCATTATGACCCCGTCCTATGTTGGAGGTATCAAATCCCGGGCTGGCTGTCATACCGTGAGTTAACTCAGATAGCAAAAGTTGAAGTGGAACCTACATTCACCGTCATAGTCTAGGTCATCCTCACTGGACTCTTCATCCTCAACTTCGATGTCCTGACCACCATCCAAATTCACTTCATCATCATCAATTAAGTCGTCGTAACGTCAGTTTAGCTTTCGCGCGTTTTGCCCTTTTCGACTTACATCCCCTCGCAGGTCCTTCCATCTCTTCGTCGCTCGAGCTACTGACCGAAGCTTCAACGTCCAAGAAGTCATTCAGTGCGACCTACAGATAGTGGACTTAGTCAAAGCGGTCATGACGAGTTAAGATCGACATTACCCTCTTTCTTTTCTTTCTACTTTTTTCATGTTCAGACGTGCGAACCCGTTTTCCTCGCTATCAATTGTATTGAGCTGATTCTAGCATATAAGTCTATCTTTTTACCGACGCATCCATTCTTGACGTGTTATCTTAGATTATTAGAATTGGATCACTACGAGAAAGTTGATCAGCAGAAATGCGCATCAGAGAGGCTCTCTTCCGTTATACAAAGAAGCATTTCTCTCATTCAGACTTACGAAGTGTATTACGATGATGTCACAAGTTGCGGGCTTTGCGACACTCGTGCCGCCCTACAGCTTAAAAGTTACGACTCTACTATGACAAGGATGCACACGAAGCTAGCAAGAGCTATTTTAGACCCCGCGCCATGGTGATGTACCCCGCGTCCTTCTGTTGTACCAGTGTTTGACCCCTAACTTACGCAAAGACAAGGAGGGCTGGTATTTAGCAGCGCACAAAGCCCGCGGAGCTTTCTTTCGCCCCCCATACCGCAAGAAGGGGACTATGCGCGACTGAGCGATGGAATGCAATCAATGTCTTATTCAACGCATTGTGTCAATGTCATAAGTCTATATACCCCTTTCGAAGCGCACAATGATCAGTCACTGGAGCGGTTCTTTCCGTTCCCATCGACGGTGACGTTGATGGTGGATTTGAACCCAAAGACATGGAGTTGAAGCTGCTAAGGTAGGCATCGGTTCACTGGTGTGAATCATTTTGACTCATACTACATACCTCAGGCTCGCCCGCCTTGGCTGATGGCTTCTTTTTCTTGGTCTTTATGTTGGACCTTGCAGTCGCTGCCTTTTTGCGTTGATAGTACCTCGAGAGACGTTGCAGTTTGTTGTTTTGGGCTAAGGCAGGTAAGTCAAATCACTTATTTATTTGTTTCATTGATAACTTACGGCGGTTACGCTGCAGTATTGGTGGATTGTCCAACAACTCAACCTCCGGTGAAGATGATTTGCGAGGCCCGGGGGCGGAACCATTCCCGTCCACGTTCCGAGGGACGACCGGTGCATCTACATCCATTTCCGTGTCGGAACTCAGTGAAATACAGGACAGAGGTGGAGCTAAAAACGAAGTAGCGTTAAAGAGGGATCATTTGCCACTGAAAACGAAATAGTTACTATCCCATGGCCGTGGCTGCGCCTGGGGTGGGCTAGGCGAACGGGTTCCAACTAAATCGAAAGACTCGCTTTCGCTTTTAACGCTCGGGTACGAGCTGGCGTCGAGTCCAACAGACCCGGGGTTGGAATGAGCGGGGACACGGGATGATGCCCCCAGTCCTCTCGGACTTGTCTGTTCTTCCAAAAGAGAAAGCGTATAAGGAGGCATAGCGATGGAGGACGAAGTGGTTTGGAGGACAAAGTCACTATCGGTATATATACTTCTCTACCCCTTACACCGAAGTAATATCATGTTGGATATACAGCCCCCGAGAATTGAGGATGGTCTGATAATGTGTGCTACGCCCTGGAAACGGCATTCTAAGCGTAACCACGTCTGGTGTGATACGCGCAATGAATACAGTACGCCATGGATTCTCACATCATATCTCGTAACCAGTGAGCACATGAGCCATTCCTAATATCGCCCGTGTTTTTTTTCACTAATTTATCTTGTACGGCAGGGAAGTGATCGGCGCTAAAAATGTGTTTACGGTATCGATGGCAGTTCCCTGAATCGCAAATACGCGCTCAATTCTCCGTGGGCCGGCTCGGCGAGTTCGAGTTCTTTGGCTGTTTCATTCCATCTTCCCATGGAAGAACTGACAGGTACCGTCTTCAAAATAGAGAGTCCAAGACGGCGTTCCGTGAACAGTCAAGGTTCGCGTTCTTCTTCTAATCTTGTGCGGTGACTGACTGTAGCTTAGTGAACTATCAATTCGCGATGGCATTGATCGCCATCCTCACTCCTCTGGATCTCTCGCACGCGGGGATTAAGCTGAAGCCGGATAGCTCTGTTGCAAATTTTCTCTGATCTGTTTTGCTCTGTTGTGAAGCGATTGATACTACGAAATCGGAGCCAGCGCATGCGTCGCCCAAACAGGGCCGTGCTTAGAGGGTGGAGCGACTGCGGGAACTTAAATGTCGTCGGTCGCTTGCAAGCCCCTCATGCCCCCACGCCAGAAGACCCAGAAGACAAGGGGACAAACCCCGGTAATGCCTCCCGGCGGAGAGCAAGAGGTTCGTTTCAGCCTCCCTCGTTTGATAATTCTGACTTTTTTACATCTCATTCAGAACGGCAATGCCAAAGGGACCAGGCCGTATGGGTTTCGGCAGTCGACATTGACTGCCCGCTCCGCTGAGCCGGTTCACCTCAATCCCACTCAAAACCGTCCCAATTCTCGCTCCCAAAACGCAGTAGACAAAACATTGAAGGACGTTGTCAAGGAAGTCGCTCAACAACTACAAGAAAAAGACGGGGATTCAGCGCCTAGTATGCCACCAGTTTCAAAGAGCAACAACATGAGTAGCAGCGACAACTCGGTGAATGCTGACAGTAGGTACCTCCCCATTCACGAGACCCTTACTCACCGTAAGAAAGCAATTGGGCTAGGAAATCCTTCCACTAGAAGAGATGTAGAAATGGTGCGGACTGCGAGTGGAGGAATCAAGCGGAACAGAGAGGGCGTGGATGATGTTGACGACACCGCTCCGTAAGTACTGTACTATCTTAACATCCCTTTGATGTATCTGAAATCTGTATATCAGGGCTCAAAAGCTTATGCGCTCTGTGTCTCGCACTGGTTCCGACGAAGAAACTAATTCCGTGCGACAGTCAGTCAGCGGAACCAACATCGGCTGGCACGCTAATCGTATTTTAAGCCCATCTCAATCTCAAGAGCCAGAAGGCGACCATCCGCATGAAGATTCTGATAGTAAGACCCCGCACTAACTTCAGTTACCACTAATTGATGAAGTTATGGTTCATGAAGCCGAAGGAGATAGTTCATCTTCAGAATCGGATGAAGACGGCTACGCGAGCGGCGGTACCCCAAACCACGGAGTCGTGATCAAACGCAAGAAAGGTCTCCCGGCAGCAGCGAAGGTAATTCTGTCGTTTCCTCACGAAGTAAGCTTACGTTTTTTAATGCAGACTCAGAGAGGTGCAACTAAGCCTCGTCAGTCGAATCATGATTCGCGAAATCATGCTTCGGCCACAGAACACTCTCCCTCTGATTCCGAGGCTGCGGTCCATGACAGCCGTCAACCTCCCCCCGCCGCCCCCGAGGCTTCACAAGGCGCATCAGCTGCAATACGTATGATTTCCACTTCACTGCTAGAAGCACTCAGCTAATACTTACGCAATGTTTTACAGGAGTCCGAGGTGGTGGCCCGGCGCAACGACCGGTAGGCTATTATGGCCGATCTGCAAAGGCTAAACGGCGGCAAGAACAAAGGGCTCAGAGTCAAGTGAGTTAGGTGTTTCCCACGTATATCTTTACTCATTCGGTCGTGACCCAACAGCCAAATCGCCCGTCCGGCGATGAGACTGGACGTTCAGGTGGAATTAAGACACATTGGACAATTAGCGACCTTCCACCGGAGACTGATCTCCATAAGTGGAATGTTTTCGTTGTCCCCCGCTTCCTTAAACATTTCGCGTGTTACGGCGAACCTTGGGATGCAAACGCTTATCTCGAGATCGCTCAAGCTTTGTGGAAAGATACTTTTCCAAGGTCTAAGCATGTTCCCGCACGAAATGGTGATGCAGTATATCCGCTCGTCCGTCATTTTCCTTTTTTTCACATTCTTTAGATTCATTTCGCTATATTTTAGCTGCGCCAACACATATATGACTTCCGCAGTGGCATGGCTGATCGTGCAGAGCGCGCCGTGGAAGAATTTTTCGGCCACTATTCCCTGTTTGGTTCTGCAGAAGGAATTTATAAGTATGTTAACTGGGCGGCACCTCCAGCTCGAGCCATAACCGATAGCAATGGACGGAGATTCTTGGTGGAGGACCATGTATTCCCTTACATGTATAGTTACAACAACAAGGATCCGATGCCAGGATCCGTTGGGGTGAGTAGCCTTCTCTATAAATGACCGCTACCAATGACATACATTTATTGCAGAAACTCAAAGGCGCATTCCAGCATGAATGCATTCTCAACACGCTTGCGCACTATATAGAAGCCATCGTACATTTACCAGATGAGCTGAGCGCGGACGAACCGCCACGCGCTGCATTGACCCTGGCCACGGTAGCTGTATGTATCTTTTTTCTGGCTTGTACGATTCTTCAACTTATTGACTTTCCCGCTAAAAGGTTGAGAGGGCACTCAAACAATGGTCAACGGGGGTGTACGTAGCATGTCCAATCCATTTCTCCGCATCGGAATGGGGCGCAGAGACACAAGACTTACAGCTAGCTGTCGACAGACTTACTGAGGCCAAGTGGGAGAAGATCCTCGAGAGCTCCCTTGAGTCCGTTGGAAAATACAAGCCAATTTCGGCATTTAAAGGAAACTATGCGCATAAAGCACTCAATGGACGGCGTTCAGGGCGCGCTAATATTATTATATCTGATGACGAGGAAGGTTTAGATGGTACCACGGCCCCAGCCGCGTAGATTGGTATTACAGCGAGTCAATACTAGGAACCAAGAACTTAATACTATGCTATTTGTTTTTGTCTGGTGCCCAATTAAATAAACGGACGGGTAGTATGTATTATATAATGCACGAGTGGTGCTCCGAACTTTGGTCCCTTCTCAAATTCGTCTTACTCAAGATCTTTGCCCATCCACCCAACCACTTGGTTCGTTTTTTTCGCCACTTTCAGTAACGGTCGCTTACTAACTCGCCTTCAAGCAAAGAACTTGACTCGCAATCAATGACGGATGCTGTTTCTCGCCAAGTGAATGGGAAATATCGCGTGGATCGAAAGGGTCCGCGTTCTCTCGATCTCCGCTTATGACATCCCATCTTACTACATAGTAGGTAACATCTACCTCGGCATCAACATGATCTCGGGAGAGGAAGTTGCTGACTATGAATGACGTCATCGACTATCGTGGGTTAGGGTTCCGCTTGCTGTCAGTCACAACTACATTCATATCTGAACACACCACTCTTGTCAAAGTTGGCCGGCAAAGGCCCCCGGCCCCCATCATCCCATCATCCATGACCAGCAAACGCAAGGCAGGAATTATAATATCTAGGTAACCTTTTTTGCACCAATCTTTCAGTCTATGATGACCGTAGCAAAAAACAGCCGAACACCCTTTTCGACTCCGCTTCCTAGTACGGCAGACCATGCGCACCATCGGGACCACCCACAAAGCATCCTGCTTCCCAGACGACGCGATAAACTACCTCTCTCCTACCTTGCGAGTGTCTTCAGGACCTCCATGATTGCCGCAGCCCAACACCGCGCCTCCACCCACTGATTCGACCGCCCCGCCTCTTTATACACCGACAACCAGCCAAAGGTGTCTATCTCCATCTGTTCAGACGTCGCAAAATGGCTTGCGCTGGAAGGAAAAAAGAAACGAGAACGGAAGGAATGGGCCGGGTTTGCTGCTGGCATAAAACAATAACGCGGAGCTGGATCCTCAGCAGGCAACACTCCGCGAACGAGAGCAAGCATCGCGCTCGGGGATTCTGAGCGGAAAGACAGAGGGATCAATCTCCTTCAGCCAACCCATGCCAAACCCTAACATACTCCATCCCCTACAATCCGGCAGGATCGATCCTTTTAGTTTTTCCCTGCTAAGTCTCCAAGAAAGGCCCGTTTTCGGGGATATCCCATCGGCAACGTTTTCATTTAGCGTTGATGATACCCCTTCCTTCATGCATCACCACTCAAGGCGTACCAACTTATTTTCAGTCGCGGACTAAAAAAAAACCAAGACACGGGCGCGGAAGTACAAAATTTGACAAGTCTGCTGGGTGAAATCCAAGATATGTTAGGCGGCGCTCTGGTAAGGCTCAGGTCTGAGATTTAATCCGCGAATCCTACGTTGACGCGAGCGCGTTTAGCCGTGGAATATACGTCCTCCACAATACACACTCCGTCCGTCCGTCCACCTCAGGCACCGCTGCCGCAACATCCGTTTCCTCCCACCGGAGGTTCCTCCCCAGTTCCGATCTGCTGTCCCATCAGAAACATTATGATTGGAGACCGACACCCGGCTGCAGGACACTCAAACTTGGCTCGCTTCCCACCCACGTCGATAAGATCCGAGTCTTGGAGGAGACACTTAAGCGAGAGATGTGTGTCCTGCGCGATATGATGGTGTCTCGCTTCTTGCTACCGCGCAGCGTGGAGAGGAGGCAGACAGGGAGAAGGACGATCATGCGTCGAGGATGCTTCGAGGAAGCCACGAAGCAACTTTGATGTTGATGACGCTCGAGCGTGGCGACCGTTACTGTTAGGGAACTCGAGCGTATTGATGGGGAGAACGAAAACCGTCTGGAGCAGATGAACCAGCATGATCCTGAGGAGATCCAGGACCAGGATGTTAAAACTGAAGAGATGCTTCGACGCCGAGAACGCCCTAACCCCCCCCTTCCCCGTTCAACTCAGAGAGCCGGACCATGAAGGGAATAGACCAATCATTCCCTTATTACTGCGTGAGAAGCAGATGTTGGCAGCATTGTTGAAGCAGGTGGGCATGAAAGAGGAAGGTGATAATGACGACGAGCGGATGCTGGCCCTCGCTGGGGAGATCAAGGAATACATCCCTATGATCAACCCGAAAAGTCATTGACAGAGCTTGTCCCGATTTACACATCAAATTCTCGTTGCAACTTCCTTCTCGCGTCAAGACCAATCTGGTTGACTCGCGTCACCATTGTCATTCACCCAATTCTCCTTATTTCAACAATCCTTCCCCTTTCCAATCTTCTCGTTCATCAAATTCGTCTCGTGGGGCTTCTCAGCAGCTATCCCCGCTCGCCGGACAACCTCCCAAAAACAGGTAAGAGGGCAAATTGCTGACGATCCTAGGGGAAGTGACAATTGAACTGCCTGCTCCGAGTCGGTCAGTACCCGTCTTCTTCTAACCAAATCGTGTCTTACTTAGAATCTCACTTATTTGGACCAGCGCCATCAACCATTACCCCCGCGAGCAATGGAGTCATGAGAGCGTATCTATCAAGAATGTCACCCTTCCCAGGCGCACAAGATCGTGCCGCCTGCTGGCGGGGAACCCGAGTATCCCAACCATCGAGGTCGCAGCCGTTCATGCTCCAGCAGGAGCTCGTTATCTATCGACGTCGAAATCGTTTCGCCGCCATGACGGCATCATACCACGTGCAGATCATCCAGACACACGTTTTTGCGCCGAAGAAGTTTTCTGCTATGGTAGCATCGGCAACTTAGCCACAACGGGAACTGGTGGGTTCTTTTTTAACCACTTGGCCCGTCTCACCGTAATTTCTCTCAGCACATCTACATGCCAGTCGAAGGAAAATCTGTCGAGAAGTGGGGTGTCCTGCATGGCTGAACATTATCTCTGATGAGGTATGTGTTACTTGCTTTGGGCCAAACTCCCTTACTAATAAAATATATAGAAGTTGGTGAAACACGTTGAACGGGGACGAGTTGCAGCAACTTTCAGCCTCAAATTCACTTAGCGGTATCATCAGGGCTATCCATACAAGTACACCCCACAGGCTCGCAGGCCTCGTTCTCTGTCTGTGGAGGGATCGTCGGGTCACAGACCTATTTTTCGGTCTACCTGATCACCTCGAAGGTGATATGAACTTGATTCCATGGCTTTCGGGAGGTGAGTCATCAAACTCGTCTTCATCGCGTTCACTATAACTTGTTCCACAGCTGCAAAAAGATCCGTTTTACGGTCACGAATCTATCGCCCATCATAGCGTGCACTTCATTACCGTATTCCCCTTCATACCTGTCCCAAGCATACCTTCCTCGCACACCCAACAACAGAAGCTACCCCAAGCCTGGCCAATTCATCGTAGATGCGAACGGTCTAAGCGAGAGAATACATTTTTTTTCGATTACGGGTCATGTAGCCCCTTTGGACAGTGAGCGTGGACGCGTTTCACAGCGTACAAGTCTCATCGTCAAAGCACGGACGGTGACAATGGGCCAAGCACCTTTGCCCTCCAACTCTTCACTGGCATCCCCTCCATAATTGTTACCCACATCGTCAGAACCTACAAACTCATCAACTGCGCGGCTTCTTATTCATCATCATGTCCAATCAACGGTACTTGCTGCGCTACCTTGTCATAAATCGTAATCGAACCGTTTCTGCTCAACTCGCCTTGTGGAATAGAGCCTTGTTCGACGATCCAGCGAATGAAGTGGTAGCGGATGTCGATATGCTTGGTTCTCGCATGGTACTGGTGGTCTTTGGTAAGCTCGATGGCGGACTGATTGTCGCAGAAAAGAACGGTAGGCGCGAGGTCGAGCTTGAAGAGTTGGGTGATCAGGGAGCGTAGCCAGAGCGCCTCCTTGGCGGCGTGTGTCGCAGCGATGTATTCAGACTCGGTAGTGGACAGCATACCCGGATAGCGTGTCTATCCTCAGCCATGTTCCCATCCGCATCCGTATATCCCGCTAACGGCTGGTTTCCTCCACCATAGGTAAGCCATAGGTCGACAGTTCATTTGTAGTACTGATAGAGTTCTTAACGGCGTTCCAGTGGGCGATACCGAGGTTGGAGGAGAAGCGTGAGACGGTTTGATTGGGATAGGCAGTGTCGGGACGAGTCCCGATAGTCGCACACATTGCGGAGCCTACGGCCTCGTGGTAAGGCTTATCGCGCATTTCGGCGTATTCGGCAGGTGTAGAGGGTGATTGTGCTGTGGTAAGGCAAATGTTGACGTCCATAGAGATCGAGACTGGCTTGAGGTCTTCGAATCCATAACGTCGTAGAATAGAAGCGAGGTAAGAGCGTTGGGAGAGAGCGAGAGTGAGGCGAGAGCGGTCGCGTCGAATTTCGATACCGAGCAGCCAGTGCAGCTCGCCCAAGTCGGTTATTTCTACTTGTTTGGCCACTCCGGCTTTGAATTAGATTAGCCGGGTGGAAGTTGCCGCAATAGAGTCGTCCACGTGGACGAGGACTATTGTATCTTTGCCGTGTCGATAAAACACAGCCATGTCGACGTCGCAACGCTTGAAGCCGATGGACGACATAATTTCGCAAAGTTTCTGGTACCAGCGCCTGTCAAGACGAGGTTTGGGGTATTTGGAGCGGCATAGCCAGGAGGTTGTCGCATGTAGATCCGTTCACGGGAGGTGAGTTCTCCGTTCAGATAAGCACCCTTGATATCGATTTGATGTAGTTCCAGGTCCAGATCGGCTGCCATCGCCAAAACGGTCCTTATCGAGGCCAATCGCGCGACGGGAGCAAAGGTATCAAAGTAGTCGACTCCAGGGACCTTGGAGAAACCTTGTGCGACTAAACGAGCCTTATAGCGAATGATTTCTCCGGCAGCGTTCTTAGCGCGGAAGACCCATTTAGAGCCTACAATGTTGGCGTTAGGCGGTGACTCGGTAAGTACCCACGTATCATTCTTTTCGAGCACAGCAAGCTCATCTTTGATAGCAGTCTCCCATAACGGCTAATCCTCTCGGCGTTTCGCTTCTGTAAGCGTACGCGGCTGAAGTCCTTCAGCATCACTCATCTCCGCAGCCAAGACATACCCTCAGCAGTCATCATAAATTATGCCCTCCCCCTCAAGCGTGGCGCTCTCAGCAGGCAGCGGCTCTTCCACCTCTTCTGGGATAGGCGGGGGGAGCTGTATTCCTCGCGGGATGTGGGGATTGGACGGCCTAAGGGAAGTAAACGGCTTTACCGGCGACAATATCGCGTATGCGCTGACTCAACCTTCGAGCGCGTTGGGGTCGCGCTTCACGCACAGGTTCGGGTTCGGGAACAACTTTAGGAGCAGGGGGAAAAGCGGGACCATCGTCTGCGTTAACATTTGGGTCGGCAGTCTCAACAACTGTTTTGGCAGTCTTCTCGGCAGACGGATCGTAGGGGTTTGACACGGTACGGATTTCAACTGTCGGAATGGACACAGGTGCGTCTTCCTCCCCCTCATTTCGGGCAGTTGGTTCATAGTACACGTTCCGTTCAACTATAACGGTTTGTTTATCCGGCCAATAGACTCGGATGCCCTTACTCTGCTCATCAAGACCTAGCTGTCGGGCTTCTTTTACTCGCCCTTCAAGCTTATCGCCAGTGTCTTCAAGATGAACCCAAATACTACGCTCGCCCCATATCCGGAGTCCGCGCATGTCCGGTTTCTTATCAAAGACTGCCTCATATGGCGTCTTCCCATCAACCGCTTTGGCCTCGGTCCGGTTCAACAACCAGATGACGTGCCGCGGCCCGCGTGGCCTTTCTAAGCCCGGAGGGATCGAGCTTCGGTAGTAGTATGGAGCTAGGCAGCTGGTCGGCAAGGGAGATAGAGGAAGAGGAGACGACGGTGAAGGTAGCGGACTTCAGAGAGACTTGCAGGTTGACGCCTTCATCATCACCGGACACAACAACTATTCAAGAGATCAATTTGCGTGTCTGTTTTGTTTCAATATGGACAGCCAGGGCCCATAACCTGTAAGTGCTAGTAACAGAATACTCAGACGTAGCACGTGGCAAATGACTGTATAATCATGCATGATCATTAATGATCATAGCTTGCTGTCCAATTTCATGGAGCAAAATACAGTAACTTACAGCATAAGCTGTACTACCAAGGAATTGTAATAAGCCTGATCACTGTCATATCACTGCACCAGGAACTTGGACATCACTGCCATCACCATGATCATGTGGTCACAGCACTGTGGGAACACCTCCCTTCTTTGTACTTAAATAGTGTCTATTTTGATGAAACTGTTTGTTCTCCCCCCAATCTCCTCCACCAGTGCCCATCCTCAGGCTGTTTCCCCCAGCACTAGTACTGTGACTAAGTTCTTACTACAAGGGCCACCTGCATCCAACCTATATCATGTAAGCCCTTAGTACTACTAGTGGCATACTATGGCTTGAAATCAAAGGGTCATTTAGCTTCTTTTCTCAAGACAGATGGCAACTGCTACTAGTATGACAGCTCAGCAAATTCCCAGCAGGTATTATTGCTCCAATCCAATCACTGATGCATGCAGGCTTGGTTTTGGCAGTCTGTCTGCATATAGTAAGCACAAGAAGATTGTGCACACTGCTCCAAAGCAACTGGGCAGGTCTAAACAAGATCTTCAAGGTGCATACTTCCAAAAGCACCCTGTGATAGATGGTGTGGCATAGAGTATTACTATATGATTCATTATTTATAGTACTAATTTATTACTTGCAGGCTCCCCTTGTCCACCCCCACCTTCTGGTGGCCATGCAGACTCACAAAGTTCAAGTTGGGCACCTTTTGAAAATAGGGCTCAATTTGAATTAGCAGAATTTCTTTACAAGCACAACCAAATGTCTGGTGGTAATATTGACAAGCTCATGCAGATATGGGCTGCCCTACATCCAAATGATGGAAGCCCATTTAACTCACATGATGGGCTATATAAAATGATAGATTCCATTAAAGATGGTGATGCACGTTGGAAATCTTTTGCTATGCATCATCCTGATGTTGATGATGCCAATGATCTTGAATATGATGATCTACCCTCTTGGAAGAGGCAGGAGTATGAAGTTTGGTACAGAGACCCTAAAATGGTCCTGCAAGCTCAACTGTCAAATCCAAAATTTAAGGATGGGATTGACTATGCACCAAAGTTGGTATATAATGGAAAGAATGAAAGGGTATGGAAGGATTTTATGTCAGGGAATTGGGCATGGAACCAATGTGTAAGCTGATGCATATTAACTTGTTTCTTACAGCAGTGGTAGTGATCACATTTACCTTAGAATATCCTGTCTGCAGACCCAGTGTGTCATGGGGCAATGTTTGTCCCAATCATTCTTGGCAGTGATAAAACAACAGTTTCTGTTGCCACAGGACAACATGATTACTACCCAATTTACATCTCAAATGGAAATGTTCACAATAACATACGCTGTCAACACAATGGTGCTGTTAGCTTGCTAGGTTTTCTCCCTGTGCCAAAAGGTGTGTACTAGAGAATAATCTCTTGATCAGCATTGGTGTAAAATTACAATAAGGAACTCGTGAAGATCAGAAGTCTCAGGAATTCCGCACATTCCGACGAAAGCTTCTTCATTCAGCAATAGCAGAAATATTTAAACATCTTAAACCTGCTATGGAGAAGCCAGAAGTAATTAAATGTGCAGATGGCAAATACAGACGTGCCATCTATGGCTTTGGTCCATATATTGCTGACTATCCAGAGCAGTGCATTGTAGCCTGCAATGTTCAAGGATGGTGTCCTATGTATGTAATATATTCAGTTTAATTTATGTGTTCACCTTTTCATTGACATGCATTACAGTTGCTTGGCAAATAGAGATGATTTAGATGGAGAAGGAAAAGAGCTTTCAAGGTCTGAGAAACTCAATGACTGGTGCAGGCAAGAACTTTCCAACAGAAAGGCATGGGAAGATTGGGGTATGGTTAATGATGTACTGGTATGGCAAAGTCCAAATCATTGAATACACTGATCAGCATTATTGATACTACATCTACTAGCCTTTCACATCTGTATTCCCCAGAGCAGATATACATGAGCTTATAGCACCTGATTTGCTCCATCAAGTTATCAAAGGCACTTTCAAAGATCATCTTGTGACCTGGGTTGAAAAGTATCTTAAAGAAAAATATGGTGCTACATATGGGAAAGTTATGATGGATGAAATTGATCGACGGTGATGCTACCAGTTTTATCAAGGGACATTTTATTGTGCTAACTTTCATTTTAAATATTTGTGGGAATAGGATTGCTGCAGTGCCATCCTTTGTTGGCCTGAGAAAATTTTCTGAAGGGAGAAACTTTAAGCAGTGGACAGGTAATGATACAAAAGCTCTGATGAAGGTCAATTTGTTTAACTATTAACATACTATGAAGCTAATCAAATCTTAAAAAGGTATTTTTACCAGCTATTGTTGGTCTGGTCCCAGAGGAAATGGTCAAAGCAATTTCAGCATTCTTGGATTTTTGTTATATTGTTAGGCAGCCCTCTTTGAATGAGGCAGACCTCAGAGCTCTTGATGATGCTTTGGAAAGGTTTTGCAGGTACCGTGATATATTTGTCACAACTGGCATCTGCCCAGATGGGATATCTTTGCCTAGACAACATTCACTTCAGCATTACCATAGGCACATTGTGCAATTTGGTGCCCCTGAAGGACTATCTACATCAATAACTGAATCAAAACATATTGATGCTGTCAAGAAACCTTGGAGGCGTACCAATCACTTTGAAGAACTTAAACAAATGCTTCTTATAAATCAACGAATGGACAAGCTTGCTTCCTTCCGTGCAAGGCTTTTTGGAGAGGGCTTATTGAATGTACCCCTTGTACCAGAGGGGACTGAACCCATAGCAATGGACTCAGATTCAGACACTGGTGGGCTGGCACTGGACAGTGGCAGTGATAACTCAGCATCTGAGTCAGAGGATGATGGCAGTGGCAGTGCTACTCAGGAATCAGATGTGCATCTTCGACTTGACAACTCAGGCACAGATAAAACTTATATTGAAGCAATTTTAATTCTTCCAGGGAAGCCAGGTGAGCATGGAAGTTTGATGGAATCAATGATTAGTACTAACTCATAGTACTATGTCAATAGTAGCAAATAGTGGGAGATATGCTAATAATATTGCCAAGGACCTCTCTATTCCAAGGTTTCCTGATTTAGTAAAAGAATTCCTCCATCAGCAAGATGAGGATGCACTTGGAACTGATCATGATCTGGATGTTTCCTCCCTCAAGAATGGTCCACTTTACAGAAAAATTCATGTGTACTCTTCTGGAACATGTGTATACAATGCACAGCATGACTCAAGTGGCAGAGTTGTGAGCTCAACAAAGGAAGTTATTCATTGTACAAAGTCATGGAAAAAAGGCCCACATCGTTATGACTGTGTCTTTGTCAATAGTAACCCAGAAGCTTCTGGCTTTAGAGGCCTTTATGTTGGGCAGGTTTTGCTTCTATTTTCCATAAAATCTCCACGTGGTTCTAGGGACCCAGATACACCTTGTGCTCTGGTTCAATGGTTTGAAGCAGTTGGTGACCAACCTTGTGACCTTACTGGAATGTGGATGGTAAAGCCAGAAGTTGATCGGAGGACAAAGCAGCGTGCCATGTCTGTCATTCATGCAGACACCATTATCCGACCAGCACATCTGATTCCTATTTATGGTAAACAACATGTTCCTCATCATCTACATGTTGCAGATTCCCTGAATGCATTTAAAGGTTATTATGTAAACAAGTTTTCAGATTATCATGCATATTGTCTAGCCTTCTAGTAGCACTAGTAGATGAAATGAGATTGCATTACTGCTACCTGCCAGTAGGCTACTAGTAACTAAATCTTCACCCAGTCACTCTTCTGTATTACTGGTATTCAACTTGATATGCTATTTATTGACTGCAGAAAATTATAAAGTTCTTAATCTATCACCACATTGTAAGAAGTATGTTTACCACTGTTGCAAGAAGTCCCAAGGCAAGTTGAACTGATTTACTACTAGCACCATTGGAGGTTAAAAATGGAGATTGTGAACTATTTCAGATAGGATAGTAGTCCAGGCTGGATATCTGAACTAGTAGAAGGAGGCCCACACAGCCACATGTTGAGCCCAAGGGTCTACTACACCCATATCAGTACTATCTGCCACATCTCCAGGCTCTCCAGAATATACTGTGCCAAGCAGTTGGCTTATTTGTCAAAGAATCTGAGTGTACTGTAGCATTAATTCATGGTTGACAGTCAGACAACAATTTGATCCCTGGCAGTGACACAAAGTACTAGTACTTGATCAGCAGTGTCAGTTAATTCAGTAATAGGACTGCCATTCTGAGAGGGACTACAGTGCCTGCCAATTGTTTGAGAAGCACTATCATACAAGCTACCTGAATGTCTAATTGTCTGATTGTCTGACAGAGCCTGTCACATAATTGGTCTAAATGTCTGTTATCTGACAGATACTAAGTACACAAATTGTCTGACTTTCTAACTGTCCTGAGAGGCAATGTCACATAAGTTGTCTGACAGTCTGACAGTCTGAGAGCTGCTGCTAATTGAGTTATTTGATTATCTGATTGTCTGATTGCACAAGAGGTACTGACACACTGGTTATCTGACTCTCTGACCCTCTGAGGGGTACTGTTACATAGGTTGTCTAACAGTCTAACAGTCTGAGAATTGCTGCTACACAAGTTAGCTGATTAGCTGGTTGTCTGATTCACCAATAAATACTGACATGCTGGTTGTTTGATGCTCTGATTGTCTGAGAGGCACTGTTACATAAGTTCTCTGACTCTCTGACTCTCTGAGGGGTACTGTTGCATAAGTTGTCTGACTATCTGACTGTCTGAGAGACAAGTTGTCTGCCAGTCTGGTAGTCTGACAATCTGACAATTGCTGCTACACAAGTTAACTGAATGTCTAGTTGCTTGATTGACCAAGAGATACTGACATACTGATTGTCTGACTGTCTGATTGTCTGATAAATGCTTACCCAATAATTGTCTGACTGTTTGACTGTCTAAGAGGCTCTGTTCCATGAATTGTTTGACTGTCTGATTGTCTGAGGGGCACTGTTCCCTAAGTTGTCTGACAGTCTGATAGTCTGACAATCTTGTTAATCAAGTTAGCTGATTGGCTGGTTGTCTGATTGCCCAAGAGATACTGACACACTGATTGTCTGACTGCCTGTTTGTCTGAGACACACTATTCCACAAGTTGTCTGGTTTTCTGATTGTCTGATTGTCTGACACATGCTGACACACTAATTGTCTGACAGTCTGACTATCTGAGAGGTTCTGTTCCATAAATTGCCTGACTGTCTGACTGTCTGAGGAGCACTGCTCCATAAGTTGCCTGACTGTCTGACTGTCTGAGAGACACTGTTGCATAAGTTGTCTGATTGTCTGATTGTCTGACTATCTGACAACATCTGCTTGTCTGACTATTGAGCTCTCTGAAGATCAGCCCAGCTCTGATGTTCTGACAAACTATAATTATATTGGTCCAAAAGTCTAATACAATCTGAATGTCAAATACTCTGAAGGTCTACTGCATCTGATGAATCTGGACATATAAACTTATGAGAGTCTGAGTGACTGCATGGATCTGATGCATTGGTGGCTACTGCTGGTCTATTAGGTTTGTGAACTGACACAATAATCAGGTCTGATCAAGCATCAGATGAAATCAGACGTTGTCAGACTTTTGCCCTGTTTGCTGATGTATAGGGTGAGATCACCGAATATCTTTAGCAAATGATTGAGTACCTTAGCTTCTTCCTTTTTAGGAAGTTTCCCATGTTCCGACGTATGTCGGTTCCAAGGCGCAGCTTTGGTGAAGTCACCCTTCATCGGTTTGGTACCCGATTTGAAGTGACTTGGCTTCGACATAGAAGCCTTTGCCTGGTTGGGTCTTCGTCTTTCTTCCAATGGCATTATGCGGGGGTAAGCCGCATGCCATGGGTTGATATTCGAAGGTGTCCAGGGTTTCCAAATCCAACCTTGGTCGAAACTCTGTTCCATATCCCCATTTGGGAATATTCGACGTTTTACCCAAAC
>WNGO01001212.1_pt1 | contig 22880 bp, 14 predicted proteins | sample 5400511 | NCBI WGS metagenome assembly WNGO01 (sample SAMN13153380, study PRJNA577476) | soil metagenome | isolation source: 20 cm soil or saprolite under Garry oak tree replicate 2 | place: USA:California | collected 2016-06-15 | reverse complement strand
AAGAGCCGCCTATCCTCCTTAAATGGCTTGCCATGTTACGCATAAACGAAGGATCGGAACGTCAAGACGGTGAGTTGTTGCAAACCAGCATAGGTCAGAGGTCGGGGCCTTTGGTATCCACCATTTTCTGCGGCTCGAAATTGACGCGCAGCGGTTGGCCTTCGATTTTGCAGTTGAACTCAACGCTCTTTTCGTCGGGGGCGATAGTTGGGTCGCCTGAAGGAGTTTTCTTCGGGAAGAAGAAAATAGCGGTCGTGACCAACTGTCCCTTTTCATCACGTTCGTACTGAACATGGCTGGGCGCAATCTTCTGCTTGGACTTCTTCGGTTCGAGGAAAGCATTGGCTTGGAAGAATTTTTCGTCATGGTGGACGAAGGGGGCCATGTCCTCCGACTGCACGACGATCTGATATTCCTCCTGTGGCGAAGTAGCGTATTTATCGACGTCCAAGTCTTTGTTGCCTCCATGCAGGGCGGCCCGGCGGGCGGAGGCGACGCGCATCACTCGGGAGGAGGCCCAGAAAACGTGGAAGTTCAGTTCACCACCAACAGAGGCTTCACTAGACTGCGCCATAGCACGTGGAATTGTCCTGTCGCTCCCATCCATCGGGCCATTCGGCGAGTCCTTGCCCGTAAGCGGAACCCAGGTGCGTGTAAGGGTCGCTGTACGAGCCCAAGGAGAATCGGTGAAGACTTTCTGGACGTCTTTGTCATCCCACTGATCGTAAGGCTTTCCTTTCCAGGGCACATCAGCAGCCCAAGCAAGAGATGAAAAGACGAGAAGAGTGAGAAGAAACTTGACGTTGTTTTGTAAAGCGCTTCGCATGGTTGGCCACCTCCATTCAACAATCAACATTATAAGGATTCGCGAACGGACCCACACCCTCAAAAGAGAGACAGAAGCGCACGGCCAGAGGATTGGACTGATAGCGATGGCGAACACTGGGGAAGCGCTCGAGAACCCCAAAATATGCCTGGGGATTCCTTGCTTTGACGGCCGGGCTCGCTACGGAGTGCGATTCATTACTGCTTCGACCATATCGCCCAATTGCTTCGCCGAGTATTCGTTGCCCTCCAAGTTAGCGGCGATGCGGCTTTGCCGGTCTACGATCACGGTATGCAGGGAGTGGGTCAAGAAGCCCTCATCCTGCCAGGAATTCACGCCGAATTCCCGACAGATCTTATTCACATCAGCGACGGGCCCGGTCAGAAAGTGCCAAGCCTTGTCGTCCTTCGCCCACGTCCTGGCATAGTCGGCCAGAGTCTCCGGTTGATCATGCTCGGGATCGAAGGTGATGCTAAGCAAGACTAGATCTTTTCCCATCCGATCGGCAAAGCGCTGGTGAAGAACTCCGAAATTGTTCGACATGCGAAAACAAAAATTCGGAAGGGGGCATCTGGTGTAGATAAACGTAATAGCGACTACCTTGCCCTTAAACGAAGAAACGGTGACGCCCTTTCGTCTTTGGTCGATCAAGGTGAAATCCGGCACGGTCTGCCCGACGAGTAAAGCTGGGCCGGTACGCGAAGGGGGACCCGTCGCGGCATCCAGAATTTCCAATTGCCTCGCGGCCATGGGCTCCTGTGCGGTGTTTTCGTATGCATGAACGCGAATTTGGTCGGCATATACCGTGTCTTTGCGAACGTCCAGCTTGAAATCGATCATCATCCCGGGAGCCAGGCCATCGATAGCCTCGGCATTGTGCACCGGGAATGTCATCACCATCGCATCCATGTAACCCGGAATAGCCTGACAGGAGACCTCCAGAGAGAGATGCTCGCGGTCTACTCGAAGGACCAAACCAGATGCAGAATAGGTTTCTCCGGCAAAAAGGGGAGCTGCCCAGAGCAGCAAAAGCGGCAGGCAGGGGCGGCGGTTCATCGTTCCATTCCCGTTTCTTCGCGAGGATTTCGGCTATTCTAACGCGGATTCAGCCCGGAAGATCGAGCGGATCCAGCCTTAAAAGGATTCGAAGACCCGAGGCGCAACTGTTTCCGCGAAGGTCTTGTGTAATCCTTCGCGAATTCCTTAATTTCGATGAACTGGTTCTTGTCCACATGAGCGAAGCTCTGGCGCGAGTTGGAGGCGGGCCACCAGACTTCCAATCGCACAATTTTCGCCGACTTCCCCAAACCGATATGCTGCTGGATAGGATTGGCTCCGAAGGAACCTCCACTGCCGACGGTGCGGTAAATCGAACGCGTCTGCTGCCCCTCGTCCTCGACGGTCACCTGGATGCGCGCCCCGATTCCCGCGCGGTTTGACTTCACGCCCACTAATTTCACGGTGATCCAGTCATTGGCGTTTCCAGGATTCTCAAACACCCGGAATTGATGCGCGTCGCCCGGGGTGGGTCCACCGATCGATACCAAAAGGTCTTCGAGTCCGTTGTTGCCCAGATCGGCAAAAGCAACTGCATGCCCCTTGTGCAGATCACCAGTGCCCGAAGCTGCCGTTATGTCCGTGAAGTACTTTCCTTCGTGGTTGTGAAGAAGCATTTTGGGTGCCAGCGCGCCGTACTCAGGGCCTCCGGTGGCCAAATAAATGTCCGGATAGCCGTCGTTGTCGATATCACCAAAATTGGCGCCCATAGGCATATTTATTTTGTTTAAGCCGACTTCTGCGGTCACATCTTTGAAAGTTCCATTTCCCAAATTCTTGTACAGCTTGAGGGTCTCGGCGTTCGTCGGAAGCCCTAGGTAACTTCGCAGGGTTTCGTCGGCGGAAAAAAAGTAGGTGGTCACAAAAATATCCGGCCAACCGTCATTGTCATAATCGAAGAACCAGGTCGCAAAACTCTGGGATTGCGGCTGGTGCACGCCAGCTTGCTCGGAAACCTCTGTAAAAGTGCTGTTGTGATTGTTATGGTAAAGAAAGTTGCCGCCGTAAAGGTTGGAGACGTAGAAATCTACGCAACCGTCGTTGTCATAATCGGCTGCCGTGACCCCTTTCGTGAAAGCGATTTTCCCGACGCCGGAAGCCACGGAAATGTCTTGAAAGGTGCCATCTCCCCTATTGAGAAAGAGCTGGCTCGGCCCGTTCTCGTTGCCGACAAAGAGGTCGAGGAAACCGTCGTTGTTGATGTCCGCCCAAGCTGCCGTTTGCGTCCGCGTGGCCGGTTCCGCCAATCCAGCCTCACGCGTAACGTCCGTGAATGTTCCGTCGCAATTGTTCCGCAGAAGAGATTTGCGCAGGGGAAATTCCCACGCGCCTCGCAGAATGAGAATGTCCATACACCCGTCGTTGTTGTAATCCGCCTGAACCATGTTGAGGCCTCCGAGTTGATCGGAGAGACCCGCATGCACTTCGCGGTCAGTGAACGTGCCGTCACCATTATTGTGAAAAAATCGCAGTGGCTGGCACACGTCGTAGCTGGACACGGCAACATCCAGGAGGCCGTCGTTTTCGAAATCATCCGCAACCACGCCGCCCGCCATGGAGAAGAAATTCAGCCCTGCTGCGGGCGCCACATCTATAAATCTTCGGAAATTCTCCTTTGAGACAAAGACCGAAGGCGAAATCAAGTATTTTTGCGGCACGCCTTCCGGATATTTTCCCAGGGTCATATAAGCCAGATTCAACAGCCATTTCACCTGGACGGCATCCGGACGATCTCTTTTAAGTTCAAGGTACCTCGTCAAGTACTCGATAGCCCTCTGCGAATCACTTGTTTGCCGATAACAGACGTTTCCGCGCGGCGGAAAGATACAGCTGTCGCCGGGTTCGCGATAAACGCCGTTCTCCAATTCCGACTTGTGCAGGTAAGCGACACCCAGCACTTCGTCCAATTGGGGAATACCTTCCGGTACGTCGGTGGCCGCGAGCTTATAGGCTTGTTCCCATTCCCTGATTGCTCGATCCATATTGCCCTGATACGCTTCGAGTTGCGCCAGTCCGTAATGTGTCTGAATGGCATCGAAATGCGACTTCGCTGCCATCTCGACCGAATCGGCCAGCACGTTTTCAAGCGCCTTGATCCCCTGTGGCAGCGACTGCTTTCGGACAGCGCACACCTGCTGCAAATCCTGCTCCCATCCAGCCGGTTTCAAAAACTTCTGGAACAGCATATCGGCCAAGACTTGCCCCGCCACGTCGGCTGGGTACCGAATCGCCCCCTTGCCTGCCAGATGAAGATCGCGGTTCGGACCCATGCCCTGTCCCGCAGCGCCCTGTTCCGGAGCACCGCCCGCGAGCCCCCTCGCTGGCCTGGTCTGTTCCTGCGTTTTGCCCAGCAACTTCAGGATGACGAAACCGGTCGGCACCTTCACGATGGGGCTGACTTGCTCCGGCTTGAGCGATTCGACCACGGCCCGCAATTCTGGGCGCAGCAGGGCAACATCTGCTTCGCCGACGTAGCCGCCGTTGCTCGCGTTTGGATCGATGGACATTTGTGCCGCGACCGTGGAGAACTTCTCTCCTCTTTTGAGCCGTTCGAGAGCTTCCTGCGCCTTGGACTCGGAGTCCACCACGATTACTTGCAGGTTCACTGCGATGCGGGGAGCCGCTTCTTGGGCCAGCAAAGTGCGAAGTCCAACGTAGGACAGAAGCAGACCACCGAGACAGACGACCAGCCCGGCCAATCCTGGTGGTTTCCGCTCGGGCAATTCCGCCTGTCGCGCGTGCGGAGGTGCGGGTCCCGTTGATTTCGTCATCGCTTCGCTCCGTGCGGGGCATCGCTGTGCAATGGTTCATCTACCTGCAAAATCTGATCGGCCGACACGCCTCTTAAGACTTGCACGATCCCACTTGGCCAGCGGATCTCCACTTGCGGGGCCACCGACTCCGTTCCCAGGCCGAAGTGCACGCGCTTATCGCTCGAGGAAAGGTAACTGCCCGCGGTGGTCACGGTTTGAAGCTGCACGCCCTTGGAAGTTGTCAATTTCACCTCAGCGCCGATGCCGTCGCGGTTGCTACGGTGGCCAACCAGCTTCAAAATCAGCCAGTGGTTTCGTGTAGGCGTCTCGTTGTGCAGAATGTACGCCGCACCGTCGTTCGTGGTAATCACTGCGTCCGGGCGGCCGTCGTTGTCAATGTCGCCCAAAGCCATCCCTCGCCCAACCCAAGGCTCCTTGAAAACGGCGCCCGCGTCGGCCGAAATATCCTCGAATTTCCCTCCTGCGTTGCGAATCAAAACCGGTGGCTCACGGTAGCGCAAATTGGGGGTGGTCAGCTCCACATTATCCATATCGTGTCCCTGGACGATTAGCAGATCCTTCCACCCATCGTTATCGAAATCCATGAAGCGAAACCCCCACCCGGAGTGTGGCCGGGTGATATCCGCAAGCCCGCTCGTATAAGTCGCGTAGGTGAAGCTGCCATCCCCGTTATTCTTGTACAGCGCGTAGGCCTGATTGCCGAGGTCGGTAATGAGCAAATCTGGCAGACCGTCATTGTCGTAATCGGCGAAGTCCACGCCCATGCCGGCGTATGTCGCCCCGTCCCCGTCCACGGCCATTCCCGCCATCAAGCCCACTTCTTCAAATGTGCCGTGACCCTTATTGTGATAGAGGAATTCGAACATCGAGTCATTGGCGACGCAAATATCCAGGCGGCCGTCGCGGTCGTAGTCGGCAAACGCGATTCCTAAGCCTCTTCCTGCTTTAGAAAGACCAATTTTCTGGGAGACCTCCGTAAAGTGGCCGTCACCGTCGTTGTGATACACGAGCGGGGTTGCCGGCCGGAAAAGATCAGGATTGCAATACGATCTCAAACCTTCCTTGTGCGGGCCGCACCAGATATTGCCAAAGTCCCATTCCATATAGCGCAGGACAATCAAATCCAGCAGCCCGTCGTTGTCCAAGTCCACCCATGCCACGCTGGTGGACCATCCGCTGCCGCGCAGCCCGGCTTTCTCCGTGACATCCGTGAACGTGCCGTCGCCATTGTTGTGATAGAGGCGATTGCCCCCATACGCCGTCACAAACAAGTCGGCATTTCCGTCGTTGTCATAATCCCCTGCCGCCACCCCCATGCCGTAGCCCCACCCCTGCAGCCCGGCCTTTTCCGTGACGTCCTCGAATGTTCCGTCGCGTTTTTGGTGATAGAGCCGATTCCAATGCGGTGGGCCGGTCTTCTGCGGAATCGTTCCTTTGGGAGTAGGATCGCTGAGCGGCGCGCCGTTCACGAGAAAGAGATCCAGCCGGCCGTCATTATCGTAGTCGAAGAGCGCGACACCACCGCCCATCGTTTCAATTAAATACTTTTTCGAAGTGTGAGAGGCCAGGTTGCGGAAGTTCACGCCCAGTGCCGCAGTAACGTCCGTAAATTTCGCCGCCGGTTTTGGAGGACCAATGGTTTTGGCTCCGCTCCCCGCATCAGGCATTTTGCGTGCGGTTTGCCGTCCTAAAATCGGCACCACTGGAACGAGCGCCGAGAAAAGGAAGAGAAGCGCCGAGCGCCGATCCATCAAGGTCGGCGCCCGCTGCTCGCTTGTTTGAGCAAACCGCAGGCAACCATTCTGACGTTCGGGAAACCGCAAAAGCGGCAGGCCCGCTAGGAAACCCATAGGAGCAGAAACTATAACATCTAGTGGAGGGTTTTCGCAGGACGCGGCAAAGCATCGTCTCCGGCCAACGGCCTGCTTCAGGTGGTCGAAAAGGGACTGTGGATCCCGCTGGCCGACCAAGCCTGTTTGCGACATAATGCGCGCGGAGACCTTGTCGCATGGGGAGGGGCATTCTCATGGGCCGATGGCTTTTGAAGGCCAGCGAACTCGCGCTACTCCTAATCCTGTCGCTTCCACTCTCCGGCCAAGAGCAGGAGACTGACATTAAAACGGCGAGGAAGACGCAGGAAGAGGCGATCAAGAGATCCAAGTTGATGAAGCCACATTTCGCGAACGGCAATCAGGCGATGCACGATGCTCAAACGATCCGGCAACAACTCCAGACGGCGACGAGCGATCAAAAGCCTCAGCTGCTTTCCAAGATGAAGGCGGATTATCAGACGGCGATTACCGAATATGAGCAGGCCCTGCAAGAGACCGAAGCGAGAGATGAAAATGGCGTGCAGGTGATCGGGTTAATTGGAGTGATACGCAACGGCTTGGTGAGCCAGCAGAAAGCCGTGGATATGCTCCTGCAAGACAAGGATTGGCCGGTGATTTTGAGCAATCTCGGCATGGCCTACGGTGGATTGGGAGAATACCAAGAGGCGATAACCATGCTCCAGCAAGCTGCAATTCTGAAGCCAGTGGCGGGGACATATATGGAACTTGGAACAGACCTGGCGCAGGTGGGCAAGATGCCGGAAGCGACCGCGACATGCGACAAGATTCTGACCGTGGAACCCGTGACCAAGAACAAGCAAGCGGGCTGCTATAAGAACGTCGCCATTGTGCTCACGAACAACGGGAAGCTGGCTGACGCCATTGCGCCCCTGCAAAAGGCCACACAACTCAATCCCCAGGATGCGCTCACCTGGAAGCTTTTGGGCGACGCCCTGACGAACACGATCGATACCAAACAGGAATATGGCAAGATCGTTTATGTCCTACCCCCGGGAACGGTTGAGGCGTACCAGAGATACTTGCAGTTGGAGCCGAATGGACCATACGCGGGACAGGCGCGGGCAGCGCTGGAAGGGTTCGCGAAGTTGAAAAAGCCGGTTTCGAAGTCGACAGAAGAGAAGAACTGACGTGATCCATGGGTCGCGGGCAATGATGGTCAGCAAAACGGGCGGAGGAAATCCTGTGCGCGCGATGCTCGTGGCCGTCGTGGGGCTGCTCGGTGTAGCGGCTCTCGCCACGGTCGCACAGACCAAAGGCTCGCCTGCTCGATCTACCCAGGCCACGGCGCCTCAGGCACGCCTCACCGTCCAAACCAACCTGGTTCTGGTCCCCGTCTTCGTTTACGACCCCGCGCGGATGGCCCAAGCTCCCAAGGAGGAAATGCCATGCGCTCGCGCCATGGTGGTTACTTTCTTCAAGCTGGCCCCCACACAACCCTATTTGTCGAAGGACTGCGATGTGACGGAAGTTCAAGGTCTCACCGCTGAGGATTTTCGCCTGTTTGAGGACGGTGTTGAGCAACAGATCGGGAGTTTCGAGGCTGGTGCTTGGCGAACCGTGGTTCGCGATAATTTGGGGTGGCACATGCAAGCTTCGGACACACCGAGCGGGATATGGAGTTTGAGCGAGCTGAGCGGTCTTAAAAAGGTGCCGTTCGTGACCACGAATTTCCACATCCTGGGGTATGTGCCGCGCGACGCCAAGGAAGGGTGTCACAGCATTCGAGTGGAGGTGAAGCGTCCGAATTTGCTTGTTTTCGCCCGCGATGAATACTGCGCGGGGCAGTCTCCCTCCGATCCTATGTTGGGAACCCGTCATGGAAAGGAATTGGAACGGATTTTGGCTTCGGATAAGCGCGGGAAGATTCGGCTGTCGCTTCAGGCCGCGACTTTCTACACCGGCGTAGACCAGTGCTTCGTGGACCTTTGTCTCCGTTTCCCGTGGAATGATCTATATCGCAAGTGGGAGCCGTCCAACTGGACGCTCTATGCCAGGATTGGGGTGATGGGTGTGATTCGCAGGAAGGACGGAACTGTTGCAGCACGCTTCAGCGATCTCCTCTATCCTTCTTACTGGCCGACCTTCGATCAGGGCGGAGCCAAGTACATCGCCTGGGAACAAGGTACGGCGAACGTTTCGGGCGCTGTCCCACGATTGGTCACGCCAGGTAGCGCCGGGAAGGTGGCTGTCAGCGACAGCGGCACCGGAAATAACACTCTGGCCCTGGCCTTCCCGAACGTAGCCAATGAAATTACCCCGGATGAAGGGGCCATCAAGACGGCTTTAGACAGTTCTGATCCGTTCTGGCTCCCAACTCGCTATGAAACGCAAGTAGACCTTCCCGCTGGCAATTACAATCTCGAGGTGGCTCTCAACGATGGGTGGAATTCTGGTCGAGCCGAGATGCCACTCATCATTGAACCCTACGATGGCAAGCAACTGGCGCTGAGTTCCGTGGCTTTGTGTAAGACCCTTCGGAGTGCAGCCGTCGCCGCAAAGGAGGCCGCACAGGCGAATTTCGCTCCCCGGTACGTTCCGCTGGTCAGCAAAGACATCTTGTTCTCCCCCACCGGCGACACGACCTTCACAAAGGGCGAACCGCTGTTTGCCTACTTCGAAGTGTACGAGCCGCAGCTCGCGGAGGACCCAGCCGCGCCTGTGTCGGTGCACTTGAGAATTCTGGATACGAGCACCGGCAAGCTCATAGCAGATCTTGCGCCTATCGACGGTGCGGCCTACAAGCAGGCGGGGAGTTCAGTGCTCCGTATCGGACGGAAGGTTCCCATCGACCAGCTCCCGACCGGCAATTACCGCCTCGAAGTGCAGGTTACGACCTCAACGGGAAGAAGCACGGCCTGGCGGGGAGCAAATTTTGAAGTGAAATGAACCACCCTGAGACGTTTCGCCGGAGCGCCTTAGGCTGCGCCAAAGGAGCTTTTGCGCAGCCTTACTCCTCGTGTCCGGTGCCTTTCTCTTTTTCAAGCTCCGCTTCTGAAGGTTTGGCAGATTGCCTTTGCTGCAGCGCGACGCAACGGTCGAATTCGGCTTTGGCCCTCGAGACCATGCCCTCCTGCCGATAGACCTTGCCCAGCATGCACCGTAACGAAGCCGTTGCCGGCTCAAGCACCACAGCCTTTTCCAGTTCGCCTTGCGCCTCGGGGAGCCGCTCGAGCAGCGAGTAGGCCTTGCCTAGCTCCTCATGCGCTTTGGATACGTTCGGACGAATGGCAATGGACTGCAGGAGATAGGGCACGGCTTTTTCCGGCTGATTCTCTTGCAGGTAGAGGTGCGCGAGCTCAATGAAGGGCTCAGGGTCCTTTACCGGGCCCTCAGCCTCCCAGGCGATGGCGTTTTCGAAGGCTTGCATGGCTTGGTCGCCTTTGCCCAGAGCCTCGAAAGACAATCCCACGTTGTATTCCGCCTGAACGTTGTGTGGTTCGAGTTTCAAGCACTGCTCAAAGGCTTCAATCGATTGCGGAAACTGGCTCTCGCTATACTTCGTTCGCCCGAGGTAATACCAGGCCTGCGCGTCGCGGGAGTCCCCTTGGACCGACCCTGTCAGCCAATTGTCGGCGTCGACGTAGTCTTTGAGCAGGATGTAATCGAGAGCCACGATCTTCAAATCAAAGGCATTGGGTCTACGAGAGCGCGCGCCCGCGGTGAATTCCACAAGCGATTCCTTCGCTTTCGCGTCGCGAAACTCCGCAAGCGAGCCGCTCGCGTCGCCGCTGTTATAGAGCAAACTTTCGCCTTGCTCTTTTCCTGCCTCACGCCATTTCTCCCCGATCTCCCGGAACAGGATGAAGCCCAGCAAAAAATGTGCTTCCGCAGAGTCCGCGTGGTCTTGCAAATGCCGCCTCGTTGCCGCTTCCGCCTCGCTCAACTTGCCTAGTTGCAGGAGCTGCCTCGCTGGAACAAGGGCGGGGGCTGGCACGGGAGTATCGTCAGGCTTTCCTGCATTCCCGGCCGCTCGTGAACTCGCGCTCCCCTGGCCTGCGCTGGCGGGCGTCGTAGAGGACGGACCCTGCTCGACCATGCCTCCGAGGGCTTGTGCTCTTGCGGGTGCGCCGTGCACGCACCAGAGGAACCACATGAGGCATGGTAGGCAAAGAGAGGTCCTAGTCCCTGAGACCGTGCTTGGCACGGCGCGACAGGCCAAAAAGGAAAGAGCGCGCGCAGAAAGCTTGCTGCGATTCACGACTCGGAGCGTAGAGGACACCAAGGATTCCCCTTTTGCAATTATAGGACGTCCGCGGGTTAACCCTCAAAAACAAAACGCCGGAAAGCTCGGGTCAACCCCCTACGCTCCAAAAGGCAAAACCGGGACCTAAAGGTCCCGGCTTTGGAGGGTTCCGAATCTGAACTTTAAAAGCCTCAGGTCCTGACCCGATTAGAAGTTTATCTTGAAGGAGGCCTGTCCGGTTCTGGGCGAATTGCCCTGGCACGGTTGCGTGGGAGAATTACGGGCTTGGCCGAAATTCGGATCCGTGACGCCTCCATGGAAGCAGCTGACAGTGCCTCCCGGACCATTGCTGAGCAGCATCCGATTCAGCACGTTGTAGAATTGCATGGTCAACTCGCCGCTGAACCGCTCCCCAAAGAAGAACTTCTTTGTGAGTGCAAAGTCTTCATCCAGGTAAGCAGGCGCTCGCAAAGCGTTATAGAGAGGCGCTGCATTTCCAATTGTCCAGTCTCCCGGAAAAGCGAACGCCGAGGTGTTAATCACCGACAGCCCTTTGTAGTAATTGTTCCAGTTGACGCCGAAATTACTGGACACACGGTTCGGCCGGTTGAACACAAAAACGTTGCCAATGACGGGGTCGCAGTTGAACTGGTCGAGGCAGGAGTTTAATTGGAGCGGCGCTCCACTCTCGTACCAGTTGACCATTGCAATCTTCCAGCCACCGACGACGTTCTTCATGGCCATACCACCGCGATTCAAGAACTTCTTTCCGGGGCCCAGAGGAAGTTCATACACTCCGGCCATGGCGAGCACATGGGTCTGGTCATTATTGCCTACCGACCACTCCGCCCTCGGGTTGCCCGGGTCTATCCCTCTGAAATTGAACGTCGAGAAACCGCTGTCTGTATTTGTCAAATACCTCGAAAGCGTATAAGACACCAGGAAGGTTAACCCGGTGCCCGTGCGTTTCTGGAAGCTCACCTGAAGGGCGTTGTATTTGTCCGCTCCCGAGGTGTCGAAGTTGTTGGTGACGAAGGGCATATGCGGATAAGGAAGTTCTGCCACAAAAAGAGGCGCTCCGGTACCTTGTTCTTGGCAGAAATTATTGTAAGGAGCAAAGTACGTGACGGGTCCGCCAGAGTTCCCGCAAGTATTGGTTGGATACGTAACCTGCCCGAACGTACCCTGGCTAGCCATAAAGGTCTGAGCGGCCGACGAGGTCCAAGCTTGGCCGAGGACGCAGTCCTTGCGGTTAGTGACGGTAGGCCCCTGTGGGCAAACGGATTGCACAAAGCTGTATTTGAGTGATTGGACGCCCGACTCCAGCGTGGCGGGCAAGTGGATGTCATGCGTGTGCACTGCGGAAACGGAAAGGAACATGTTCCAGGGCAACTCGCGCTGAACACCCAGGACAAATTGCTCGTCGTATGCCTGATTCACATGCCTGGGCAGCTCGTGAACCTGCCCGAAGCCTAGAATCGACGTGCCATTGAAGAATTCGGGGCTGAACGGGACCGATGGCAACGAGGGCAAAGGATTCGTATCCCACAGACCCAAGCCGGGAATCTGGGGCGCTGGCTGACCAATCGACACCAGGCCATTCAAATTGTTTCCGTAGTTCACGGCAACCTTGTTGACCCCGTACTCGAAGGCGCCCGTGTCTAACCAGTACCAGGAAGCACCGCCGAGCAAGACGGTTTTGGGCGTGAGTTGGTACGTGAACCCCACGCGCGGGCTGAAGTGGTGCCAGTCCATGTCCATGTGGCTCCAACCACTGCACCCAGAGCATGTTCCTAGCTTCGCCATCGCGCCTAGCAGCGGCTGGCCGGTTTTGGGGTTGATCTCAGGTGCGTTGACCACGTTAGGATCGAAGAACGTAAGCTGATTGGTGCCAAAATCGTTCTTGAAGGGAAGGGCCAAATCCCAACGCACACCCCAGTTGACCTTGAGGCGCGGCTTAATCTGCATGTCATCCTGGAAATAGGGTGCCACGTAAGTGTTCCTGAGGTTGGTGTTACCAGCGCCACCACGGCCGCCTACGCTGACATTCCCGAGTAAGAAGCTGGCGAAGCCATTTCCGGTATTGGTGCCTGGTGCGCTAGTGCAACCGGCTTGACTTCCACAAATGTCGACCTGCTCATTCGGGTCTGCCGTTATGTCGGAGGTAAAGTTCAGCGCTCCTGCCGCTCCCGGCTGGCCCCCGGAGCCGCCCGCTTCGAAGTCATCCTGGTGCGTCTTCCGGATATCCACACCGATGTTCATGGTGTGCCGCCCCATCTGGTAAAGCAAATTGCCCAGGAACGAATACCCTGTTTTGTGGTTGACGGTTGATGATAAGCCGTTCCCGGGCCCAAAGTTTTGTGGCTCCCACGGGCCGCCACCAAAGTTAATGCTCGGGAAAGCGTTGGGCTGCCCCGATAAACCGGAGGGCCGAACGCCGGGGAACGTACTGGTGAGTAGGTGTGTAGGGAAAAAATCATTGCCCTGATAAACATACAAAAACCCGGCCGTCGCTACCATGCGGGAAGTGATGGCATTGGAATAACTGAGGGCCACTGCCCGTCCCAACACCGTGTTTATGAATCGGTTACTGAGAGGGCTATTGACCCAGTCCGCGTTGGATGGGACTGGAAAATACTGACGCCAGTAAAGGCCGTGGATCGCCTGCTTCGCCGACAAGTTATGGTCCATATTGACACTGACGTCCGTCTGTAGGTTCAAACTGATCGTCGTCGGGTTGTAGTTGTTAATCACGGCCGTAGCGTTGGTGGGCGCCGGGATGGGGAACTGCTTTAGTAAGCCTGCCGACACCTGACTGAAACAGCTCGTTGGAATTTTGTTGCCGGGCCACTGCGTTCCTGGGCTACCTGGCCCGCTCGATGGGACTGCGCAACCTGCGGGGATAAGCGATGCATTGGATGCCCAAGCGGTAGGAACGAAAACAGGTATCGGCTTCCCGTTGTTTGGGTTGACCAAGCCGCTAAAATCTCCCGAGAGTTCCGCCTGTGTGGGAAGAGTGATGGGGCCCGCCGCGAAAGACTGCCTGTACCTATCGTAGCTAACGAACCAAAACGTTTTGTTTCGCCCGTCGTAGATTTTGGGCAAGAACACCGGCCCGCCGAAAGAGAAGCCCCAGTCGGTTTGGATGTTGGTATTGGGCTGATCCACCACGCCGTGGTTGTTTGGATTGGTATCCAAAAACGCGCCGGGCGCGGCAAAGAGCTTGTCGTCCCTATAAAAGTAAAAAGCGTCGCCATGGATAACGTTGGTTCCGGATTTTGTCCGATACTGTTCGACGCCTTGCCCCAAACCGTACTGCGCCGAAAACGTGCCGGTCAGCACGTCCACGTCTTTGATCGAGTCGTAAGGCGGCTGATTCCAAAATGTGAAGCCAGCGGTTTCTGAGAAAGCCTCGGGAACTCCATTGAACATGACTTCCGTCTGCTGGTCCACGCCGCCATTGATGCGGTGACTGAATCCGCCCCCCGTGACACCCGGTGCCAGAAATATGAAATTGTCAATCTGACGGTTATTCCCGCCGATTAACTGCGGAAGCTCCTGCGACAGCGTCTCGCTGATTGTCGTGCCAATCTCTGGTTGTTCAGTTTGCAAAGCAAGTGCTGGAGCCGTGACCTCAACTGTCTCGGTAACCGTCCCCGGCACGAGTGCGCCGTTAACCGTCGATGTAGCCCCACCAACGACCGCAACGTTCTTGCTGACAAAGGTCTTGAATCCAATTTTTTCAATCTTAACGACATACGTGCCCGGTATGAGGTCAATCACTAAGTACGTGCCCGCCGATGTAGTGGAAGTGGTCTGGGACACGTTGGTGTCGACGTTAGTCACCGTGACCTTCGCTTCGGGAACTACCGCGCCAGCTTGGTCCGTCACCTCGCCGTTAATTCTGCTGACCGCTTGCGCGTGCAAATTGGCGGGCGCGAGGAACAGCGAAAGGTTGACAGCCAACGCGAACGCGGGCCAAAAGCGGGAAGCCAGAAGCGAAATGGGATTGCGGAACCTGGAGAAGATCTTCATCACTCGCCCCCCTCAATACACTCAAGGTCGGTGCATCCAAACCGAATCCAAGTGCAACGGACAAACCCCGAACCAAGAAATGAGACGGACACCCTTCGCCGTATCCCCAAAACTTTGCGCGCAGTCTTTGACAGACGAGGGTGGGAGTCAATGCACCGGCATGTCATCTTCACGTTCCCTCCTAATTGTATGGAAACACGTGAGATAGAATGGAATATTCCCTCTCGAATGCAACCGCTACAGGGGAGTTACAGAGTCCGGGCGCAAGGGCGAAAGCTCATCAAGCGGCTGAATGAAAGCAGCGCTTTTGTCGACCTGCGACAGCTTGAGAATCTAGCCACAGATTCCTCACCCACTTTGCGGGTTCGGAATGACCGCGCTTGTCCTGGAGCAGTAATTTGCAATATCAGCAGAGCGCAGCGGTTTGGTTGCACCCCGAACAACTAAGGGATGCAAGCTTGTGCGGGCCCGAGGAGACATCTGACTACCATTGTTTCAGGCCAGCTATCGGGAGACAGTCGTGGCAGCGCCTTTGCCTTCAACAATTTGCACGATGCAGTCAATACAGGGAAGGATGAGTTCCTCGCGCAGGCCGCCGGGCCAGAAGATTTCGAGTTTGTCGACTTTGGTGGCGGAGCCGAGGCCGAAGTGGAGGCGCAAGTCGGAAGTGGAGGCGTAGCTGGCGCCACTGAAGACGTCGCTGCGCTGGCGGATGCCGCCTGCGGTCAGGAAGACTTTCGCGCCCATGGCGTCGCGAGAGGAATGGTGAATTGGAGTGTCGGGCGAAGCGGAAATGTGGCCGCCACGGTCGTCGACTGGTACTGAAGAGAACGCCGCAGACCCTGCGAACAGCGTAGCCTTGCCGACCGGGGCTACCGCCTTATGGGAGGAAAAGGCCGACGGGCTAGCGCCGTGGGAGAGGAAGGTAAAGCGCGCCCCTAGAGAAGAGGAAGATGATGGAACAGACGGGAAGGTCTCGCCCGCCAGTTTCAGGGTGACCCAATGGTTCAGGTTGTGGACGACGTTGCGAAGAAGGGTCGGGGCCGAATCCATGTTGTTGAGGACCACATCGATGTGGCCGTCGTTAAAGAGGTCGCCGAAGGCGGCGCCGCGCGCGCAAACGACCGAGGCGAGGCCGCTGCCGGTGACAGGCGGAACTTCCTGAAATTTGGAGCCGTCGAGATTGTGAAATAGCTGGGGGCGCTGCCTCCAAGTGGTGCCCCAATCGCGCTGATCGGCGATGGGGTAGACGTGGCCGTTGGCTATAAAGAGGTCGAGAAGTCCGTCGTTGTCGAAGTCAAGGAAGGCGGTGCCCCAACCGAGGAAAGGAATCGTTGCGCTGCCGAGACCCGCTTTGAAAGAAACGTCGGTGAAGCTGGCGTCACCGTCATTGCGATAGAGAGTTTTGTAATCGTCGGAGAATGTAGTGATGAACAGGTCGAGACGGCCGTCACGATTGTAGTCGCCGAGAGCGATGCCCATTGAAGCTTGCGCGCGGCCTTCTTCGTTGTGAGGCTGACGTCGGTGAAGGTGCCGTCGCCGTTGTTGTGAAAGAGATGATCGCTTTCGCCGAGCAGCCCCAGGGGCCCGCAAAAAACGTTGACGCCGCGGTATTGGCAGGCGCCTTCGGGGACGCCGCCCTTCCCTGCCAGGATGGGATGCTCGAGATCGTAATGAACGTAGCCCGGGACAAATAGATCGAGCAAGCCGTCGCGGTCGTAATCGCCCCAGGTTGCACCGGTGGACCAGCCGCCGAGTGCGACGCCAGCCTTCTCGGCGACATCCGTGAACGTGCCGTCGTGATTGTTGTGGTAGAGACGGTTTTTGCCGTAGTTGGAGACGTAGATGTCGGGCCAGCCGTCGTTGTCGTAGTCCCCGACGGCCACGCCGAAACCCCAGCGATCATTGGACACGCCGGCTTTGTCGGTGACGTCGGTGAAGGTGCCGTTGTGATTGTTGTGGAAGAGCATGGCGCGGGGCGCGGACTCTGCGCCTTTTGTGGCGGCAACGGTCGATCCGTTAAGGAGATAAATGTCGAGCCAGCCATCGTTGTCGTAGTCGAGAAGGGCGACGCCGGAGCCCGGCGCTTCGAGGATGGTCGACGTTTCGGGAGAGCCGGAGCGGTGATGAAACTTGTCGAGGCCGGCTTGATGCGTGATGTCGACGAACACGACGGGAGCGTCGTCCACGAATCCGCCGGCAGTGATGGGGCGCGAGTGGGAATCTTTGATAGGGGCGTGGATCCCGCCGGTGGACATGCCGGAGGGCCGAGGGAGCGGAATATTTTGGGGCTTTTCGGTGGATTGCTGGCTGAGGGCAGATTGTGAAAGGGCCAGGACGCCGAGAGAGCTGAGGGCGACAAGAAGGAGCCGCAAGACACGGCTTGGCGGCCTTGGGACAGGGCCCGCGCTCATTTTGGAGACGCTCCCGCCACCGGGGGCGAGCCGGGCAGCGGTTCATCCGCTTGGAGGATTTGATCGGCTCGGATGTTTTTCAGAGTTTGCACGATGCCACTCGGCCAGCGAATCTCGATGGATTGGGCGACGGATTCAGGGCCTAGGCCGAAGTGAACCCGTTTGTCGCTAGAAGACAAATAGCTGCCGGCGGTGGAGACGGTGGCGCATTGCTGACCTTTGGAGGTGACAAGTCTCACTTCGGAGCCGATGGCGTCGCGATTGCTTTTGTGGCCGACAAGTTTGAGGGTGAGCCAATGGTTTTGCGTGGGCGTTTCGTTGTGAAGGATGTGGACAGGGCCGTCGTTGGTGGTAACGACGGCGTCGAGACGGCCATCGTTATCGATGTCGCCGATGGCCATGCCGCGGCCCAGCCACGGTTGGCTGAAGATGGCGCCGGATGCACCAGAAACGTCGACAAAATCTTTGCCGGTGTTGCGCAGAAGAAGCATGGGTTCGCGGTAATGGAGATTGGGATAGCTGAGCTCGACGGTGTCAAGATCGTGGCCCTGGGCGACCAGGAGATCCTTCCAACCGTCATTGTCGTAGTCGAGGAAGCGAACGCCCCATCCGGAGTGGGGCATGGTGATGCGAGCGATACCGGACGTGAAGCTGTCGTAGGTGAAAGTGGAGTCGCGGTTGTTTTGGTAGAGGGCGTAGCGCTGGTTGGCTAGGTCCGTAATGATCAGATCCGGCCAGCCGTCATTATTATAGTCGGCGAAATCGACGCCCATACCGGCGAAAGTGCGGCCGTCGCCGTCGACGGCGACTTCGGAGAGGAGGCCCACCTCTTCAAAGGTTCCGTCGCCTTTGTTGTGATAGAGGAATTCGACCATAGAGTCGTTGGCAATGAAGAGATCAATATGCCCGTCGCGATCGTAATCGGCGAGAGCGATACCCAGGCCCTTGCCGGGTTTTGCGAGACCGATTTTTTGCGAGACTTCCGTGAAATGGCCGTTGCCGTCGTTGTGGTAGACGAGTGGAGAAATGGGCTGAAAGACGTCCGGATGGCAATAGGCACGGTAGCCTTCCTTGTGCTCGCCGCACCAGATGTCGTCGAAATCCCACTGAAGGTAGCGGAGGACAACAAGATCGAGCAAGCCGTCATTGTCTAAATCGACCCAAGCGGCGCTGGCAGACCATCCAGAACCGCCGACGCCTGCTTTCTCGGTAACGTCGGTGAAAGTGCCGTCGCCCTTGTTGTGGTAGAGTTTGTTGCCGCCGTAAGCCGTGACGTAGAGATCCTCGAAACCGTCGTTGTCATAATCGCCGACGGCAACACCCATCCCATAGCCAGCGCCCTCGAGGCCCGCTTTGTCAGTGACGTCTTCGAAGGTGCCATCAGCCTTTTGGTGATAAAGACGGTTCCAGTAATTTGGTCCAGTCTTCTGAGGGATGGAGCCCTTGGGCGTGGGATCCTGGAGGGGTGCGCCGCTGACCATAAAAATGTCCAGGCGACCGTCGTTATCGTAATCGAAAAGGGCGACACCGCCGCCCATGGTCTCCACCAAATAATGCATGGAGGTGTGCGAAGAGAAGTAATTGTAGTGGACTCCGAGAGCGGCGGTAACGTCAGAGAACCTTCCAGGAAATGGCTTCTCCCCGCTAGCCGAGGGACCCGATTGCCGGACAATGGCAGCCCCCATGAGTAGCACACCGAAAGAAAAGCTCAAGAGAGCGCGCATATTGGATTGATTTTACAGCATGACACCGGGAAGGACCGCGTCAAGGGCTTACGGCAGGCGGTTCCGGCCCGGGAATGAGGAAGAATATCTTTTGAGAATGGAACAGCTTAGGCGGGAACGTTCAAATGACATCGAAGCGGATTGACACCGCGGGAACGCCTATGAAGAGTGCAGCTAGGGCGAGAGGCAGCCGTGTGTGAGGGCTGTGGTGCTTTCCGGTCACCAAGGGTGTTTTACGGCGTAACGCGGATCCACGATAGGTTAGGGCGTTTGTCAAAACTCGGCTCGGTCGCACCAGTTCCGGAAGGGTGCCAGCGCCCAAGGCTTTTGCCGGACCACTGACACCCACCGTCCCAAAGCACGCTGTGGCAGTCACCAGAACAATCGGGAGGGAAACATGGTCACGCGGTCTGAGGATAGTCGTGAGAATGGTTCGCTTCGGTTTGTACTGGTGGCGATCTGCGCGGCAAGCCTATTCCTGCTGGGTGTGCCGGCACAGGCACAGCGTCAGGTGCTCAAAACGCGGATGGCCGCGCCTCCAAACGCTCGCCCGGTTGGTCCATTGCCAGCGACCCAGCGGCTAAATTTAGCGCTAACTCTGCCTCTACGGAACGAAGGACAACTCGAGTTGCTGATCCAGCAGCTTTATGACCCGACTAGCCCGCAATACCGAAATTTTCTGACCGTGCAGCAATTTGCAGAACAATTTGGTCCAACCGCTGCGGACTACGACAAGGTGATCGCCTTTGCAACCAAGTATGGCTTGGCAGTAACGAACACGAGTCCGAACCGGCTCGTACTCGACGTAAGCGGCACGGTGGCGCAGATTGAGCAGGCATTTCAGGTGCATTTGCACGTGTACCAACACCCAACGAAGAGCCGCACCTACCACGCACCAGACGTGGAGCCCGCGGTTGACCTGGGCGTGCCCCTGCAAGGCGTGAACGGGCTGAACGATTTCGAGCCGCCGCACCCCATCGGATTGAACCAAACATCGCGCAGACAATTTACTCCGGGTATTCAGGCGGCCTCCGTTACTCGTGGGAATCAGACTGGCTCGGGTCCGCGTGGCTTCTTTCTAGGAAGCGACATGAGGGCGGCTTATTACGGCGGAACAGAGCTCACTGGGACAGGCCAGGCCGTCGGCCTTTTTGAGTTTGGCCCTTACAACCTGAGCGATGTGCAAGCGTACTTCCATTTTGTGAATCAGCCGCTCAATGTGCCGATCGTGAACGTATTGCTAGACGGCGTTTCCGGAATTTGCGGCGCGGGTTGCGATGACGGTGAAGAGGTCATCGACATCCAGCAAGCGGTTTCCATGGCCCCTGCTCTTTCCGCGGTGATCGTGTACGAAGGTAACAATGACACCGATATGTTCAATCAAATGGCCGTCGATAATGTAGCCAAGCAGCTCAGCTGCTCGTTTGGCTTCCTTCCGCCGGATCCGCAGTCCGATGAACCGATCTTCCAGGAATTCGCGGCTCAGGGACAGAACTTGTTTGTTGCTTCCGGCGACGGTGGCGCCTACTTTGGCGACCTTGCGGCTTGCGCGAACTTCAGCAACCTCAATGGCTGCGTCTTCTATCCCGCGGACGATCCCTTCATTACCGCCGCCGGAGGAACAGACCTCACAACCAATGGACCCGGGGGATCGTGGCAGTCGGAGACCGGTTGGATTGGGAGTGGTGGTGGATTTAGCACGAACGCACTCCTGATTCCGAGCTACCAGGTGCCAGTGGTCAATGGAACGAACCAGGGTTCCACGACGCTGCGAAATATCCCGGATGTTGCAGCGGAAGCCAACACCGACAATTTTTTCTGTGCCAATGGAGGATGCTTTATCGGCGTTGGCGGGACGAGCCTTTCCGCGCCCCGCTGGGCAGGTTTTCTCGCTTTGGCGAATGAACAGTCCAATGGACCAGCGATCGGCTTCCTGAACCCGACGATTTATTCCATCGGGCAAACTCCGAATTACGGTTCGGACTTCCACGACATCACCGGCGGAGACAATTTCAATAACGGAAGTCCGAACCTCTTTAGCGACGTGGCGGGATACGACCTGGTCACGGGCTGGGGCTCGCCAAATGGACAAAGCCTTCTCAATACGCTGGGACCGGCGTTCACCGGACCTAACTTCGGACTGACCGCGTCGATAACGACGCTCCATATCTTTCAGGGCGGTACTGGCAGCAGCACGATCACCGCGAATGCAACGAATGGTTTTAGCGGAGCAGTGGATCTCAGGGCCGTGGCTCTTGGACTTCCCGCGGGCCTCAGCGCAACCCTCAGTTCGAGTGCCGTTGCTGCGGGCGGCAGTTCGGTTCTTACCATTTCGACGACGAGCGCCACGCCCGGTGGGAATTTCCTGGTGGCTGTGACCGGCACTAGCGCCGCCCTGGCGCACACCGCCTATGTCACCGTGGCACTGCCTGGATTTACCATCACCGCTCCGCGCAATGTTTTTGTGAACCAAGGCTCAACAGCCGGTGCCACGATCACCATCAACGACGTGAACGGCTTCAATGGCAGCGTGAAGCTCTCCGCCGCGGGCTTGCCCAAGGGCGTCTCGGCAACGCTCAATTCTCCGCACACCCCGAGCTCCACCACTGTAACCTTTGCCGCGAGCAGTGCCGCGGCAACGGGCTTTGCTTCGGTGACGATCACGGGCACATCGGGAAATATCATCCAGACTGCGACGATCACTCTGGCGGTTAGCGCAGCGACCGGGACTGCTGGAACGGGCTCGCCGATTGATCTTTCCTCAGCGTTCAACGTGAACGGCGTCTATACCGACGGAACCACGTACAACACCGGCGGTTTGGATGGAGTCGGATTTTCGTACTCGGCAAACCTCCTGTCACCGTCGCGCGTTCTGAGTGGAATTGAATTCCAGTTGGGGCCGGCGAATCAGCCCAATGCGGTTGGCGGCGCCGGCCAGGCCGTGAGCCTGCCCGCAGGCCACTTCCCCCGGCTGGTGCTCCTCGCCACAGGTGTGCAAGGCAACCAAACCGGACAAACCATCACCGTGACGTACACCGACGGCACAAGCACGCAATTCCTCGAAAGCTTTAGCGATTGGTTTACGCCACAGAATTTCCCGGGCGAAATCGACGCGGTGGTCATGCCATACCGGAACTTTGCGGACGGCAGCCAGGACAACCGTCCCTTCAGCCTTTACGCCTATGTCTTTCGTATCAATTCGTCCAAGACTGTCAAGAGCATCACACTTCCGAATAATCCGAATGTTCTGGTGCTCGCGGCCACGTTGCTCAGCGACTAATGCCCGAATGGGTGCGGCGAATCAGCGCGCTATGGACCTAGGCCTTGGTTTATCTTGATAAACTCTAAGCGAAATTTCCCGTCTGCTCGAGGAGACTCGTCATGCGAAAATTCCAGAAGACCCTGCTGTCCAGCGTCCCCGTAGTGTGTCTCGCTCTGACCGTTGCGTGCTTCGCGCAGACCACTTCACCAACGGACAACCAACCTGATTTGAGCAAGGAACCGACGCTCTATGTCGTTGGTTACGCGCACCTCGACACGGAATGGCGCTGGGAATACCCGCAGGTCATCAACGAATACCTTCGCAAGACTATGGAGGAGAACTTCGCGCTGTTCGAGAAGTACCCGCACTATGTCTTTAACTTTAGCGGAGCCAATCGCTACCGCTTGATGAAAGAATATTATCCAGCCGAGTTTGCCAAGCTCGCGCAGTATGTTCATGCGGGGCGATGGTTTCCTGCGGGCTCGTCGATGGAAGAAGGGGATGTGAATGCGCCGAGCGCGGAAGCGATTATCCGGCAAATTCTCTATGGGAATGAATGGTTTCGCAAAGAGTTCAGCAAAGCCAGCGCAGAATATATGCTGCCCGACTGCTTTGGGTTTCCCGCCTCCTTGCCGACAATCCTGGCGCACTCGGGCGTCAAGGGATTCTCGACACAAAAATTGACGTGGGGCTCTTCGGCTGACGCCGGAGGACCGGAATCGATCGAAAGGACTCCGGAAGGAACGCCCTTTA
>WNGO01000564.1_pt1 | contig 22881 bp, 29 predicted proteins | sample 5400511 | NCBI WGS metagenome assembly WNGO01 (sample SAMN13153380, study PRJNA577476) | soil metagenome | isolation source: 20 cm soil or saprolite under Garry oak tree replicate 2 | place: USA:California | collected 2016-06-15 | reverse complement strand
AAAGCGGGCGACGAGGGCGGGATCAAAGCCGCGGAAAGCGGCTCGAAAGCTCTCTCTTTTGCGCAGGATCGTCAGCCAGCTGAGCCCCGCCATGAAGCCCTCGAGGATCAGCTTCTCGAACAGCCGGTGATCATCCGCGACGGGCCTGCCCCACTCGAGGTCGTGGTAGCGGCGGTAAAGGTCGTCCGAATCCGACCACCAGCATCGCGAAACCCCGTCGGGCCCGACGCTGACGCCAGACGAAGCCAATCGACCTAGATCAGGGCTTCGAGTTTGGCCTTCAGGTCGCCCTTCATGTTGGGGCGGTAGCCGACCGTCCGCTCCGCGGGCTTCCCGTCCTTGAAGATGATCACAGTGGGGATCGACATGATCCCGAGCTGCATCGGCACCCCTGGGTTTTCGTCGATGTCCATCTTCATGACCTTGATCTTGTCGCCGAGCTCGCCGTGGATCTGCTCCACGATCGGGGCGATCATCCGGCACGGCCCGCACCACGTCGCCCAGAAGTCCACCAGTACCGGCTTGTCAGCCTTCAGGACGGCGGTCTCGAAATCGCTGTCGGTGACTTCTTCGATGTTTGCCACGTGCACCCCCTCTCTAAAAACTCAATCGCCGGAATCCGACTTTGATTCCGTCTTCGACTCGGCCTTGGATTCCGGCTTGGATTCCGACTTGGTCTCTGCCTTGATGTCGGACTTCTTGTCAGGGCTTGGCGAGGCGCCGTTGCCCGACGACTCCTTGCCCGCCGACTCCTTGCCCGCCGCCTTGTAGTCGGTGGTGTAGAAGCCGCTGCCCTTGAAGACCACGCCGGTCGGGTAAATGACCTTGGTCAGCTTGCCCTGACACTTGGGACACACCTTGAGCGAGTCGTCCGACATCCTTTGCTGGATCTCGAACTGGTGTCCGCAGGTGTTGCATCGGTATCCGTAAGTGGGCAATTTGGGGTTCCTAGACTATAAACGGCGATCTCGTTCCAACCGGTCAAAAACCATCCCGGATGGTGGCTTTGGGTGGAAATACGTCGCTTTCTGGGGCAGAGTCTTCCCTTCCTGGGCCAGCTTCAAAACCTCGCGCACGTCCGGCGCATCGAGAAAGAAGGCGGCGGTGCCGACCCCCTCGTCGACCCAGCGCACGGCCTCGGCAGGATCGCGGGTGTAAAGCAGGAACTCTTCTGGGTCTCGCGACCCGAGCAGGTTGTCGATCACCTGCTCGTGCAGCTCCACCACTGCCACTTCACCCTCCAGCGTGAGCACCTGGAATTGGTGGTTCCGGTAGGCGCCGGCCGCGACCCGCCCACGCACGGCCTCGAGCGTTTCGTCCAGCGACCCCTTCGACTCGCCTCCGGTAACCGCAATTCCAGCCTTCATCACGCGGTGCGTCGGCAGGACGACCAGGCCGGGATCGGCCATGTCGGTCAGGAGGGCGAGGGTGAAGCGGGAGGCGGCCTCCGTACCTCCCCCCACCTCGTCCGCATACGCGAGCGCGGTCTCGTAACGGTGGTGGCCGTCGGCGATCAAGACGGGCACCTGTTCCAGCGAGGCATGAATCGAGGCGTGGATCGCCGGGTCGGAAATGACCCAGAACCGATGGGCGGTGTCTTCCGGACCGGTGAAGCTGAACGCCGGCGCCCTCGCCGCGACGCGTTCCAGCACCTCGGGGACACCCGTGCCAGTTCCTTCGTAGAGAAACCACAGTGGTTCCAGGCTTACTTTCGTCGCACGGAGCAAAGCTAGGCGGTCTTCTTTGGGCCCTCGGTGCGTCCGCTCGTGAGGCAGCACAACCTTGTCCTCGTAGGGCTGCAGGCGCAGGGAGGCGATCAGGTCGCGGCGCACGCGTCCGTCGAACGCGACCTCGTGCACGTACATCGAACGCGGGTCGGGCTCGAGGATCCGATCGTCGAGCCATCTCTCGAAAGTTCTCGCCGCACCTTCGTAATCGGTGCCCGGCCGCGTCAGGTGGACGGCGTTGTAGCGCGACAGCGAACGGTAGTGGGCGACGTCCGACTCCGAGAGGACGTCGTAGGGCGGAGCGACCAGCTTGCCTGCGTCTCCCGCGCGAGCCAGGTAGTACCTGACGCCCGGCAGGGCGCGTATGTCAGCCGTCGGAGTGTTGGAGCAGCTCTACGTAACGCAGATCAGACATCCCCTCTACCTCGCGCAGGCGCGTTAACACCCCGGGCGCCACGCGGTCGTCGACGGCCAAGATCATCATCGCGTTGCCCCGCGGCGCGTCGCGGCCGACCTGCATGCTCGCAATGTTGACGTCGTGTTCGCCGAGGATGCTGCCCACCTTGCCCACGACGCCGGGACGGTCTTCGTGCCGGCTGACGAGAAATCTTCCTTCGGGGATCAAGTCGACTCGAAACGAGTCGATGCGGACAGCGCGAGGCTCGCCCATGAGAAGGGTGCCCGCGATCTCGTGGTCCACCATGCGCACGGTCACCAGGCTCGCGTAGCTGCTGTGTGGGCGGCTGCGCCGCTCGACCAGACGAATGCCTCGGTTGGCAGCGATCAAGCGCGCGTTGACCGCGTTGATCCGTTCTTCCGTGAACGGCTGGACCACGCCCTTGATCGCCGCCGCTACCAACAGGTTGACGTCGTGCTCCGCCAGCTCGCCTTCGAAGTCGAGCTCGATCGTGCTCACCCGACCCTCGAACAGCTGCGCGTGCAGGCCTGCGAGGCGCTCGGTCAGCTGGGCGAAAGGACGCAGGTATGCAAGCTCTTCCGGAGGCAACGCCGGAGCGTTGACAGCGAAGCGCGGCAGGTCTCCCGCGAGCACCGCGGCCACTTCTTCTGCAACGTCAAAAGCCACCGAGACCTGCGCCTCCAGGGTGGACGCGCCGATGTGCGGGGTGGCGATGAAATTGGGCAGCATCAGGAGCGGGTTGTCGCCCGGAGGCTCGTTCGCGAACACATCGGCCGCCGCCGCGGTCAGGCGGCCCGCCTGCAGCGCCTCGCACAGCGCCAACTCGTCGACGATGCCGCCCCGTGCGGTGTTTATCAAGCGTGCGGTTGGTTTCATCAGCGCCAGCTGGGGCGCGCCGATAAGGTTGCGATTCGAGTCGACAAGCGGCACGTGAACCGTGACGAAATCGGCGCGCTCGAGGAGGTCATTCAGGCTGACCAGAGCCACGTTGAAGAGCTCGGCCCGCTCCACCGAGACCACCGGGTCGTACGCGATGACGTCCATCTCCAGCCCATGCGCGCGTTTCGCCACCTCCGAGCCCACGTTGCCGAGACCGATGACGCCGAGCGTCTTGCCACGAATCTCCGTACCGATGAATTTCGAGCGTGCCCACTCTCCTCGCCTCACCGACGCATCCGCCTGCGGCACCCAGCGCGCGAGCGCGAACAGGAGCGCGATCGCGTGCTCGGCGGCGGCCACGATATTGCCGCGCGGCGCGTTGACGACGAGGATGCCTTTGCGCGTGGCAGCCGTGACGTCGATGTTGTCGACCCCGACGCCGGCGCGGCCGACGACGCGGAGCTTGCGGCCGGCGTCGATGATCGATGCCGTGACGCGCGTCTCGCTGCGGACGACCAGCGCGTCGAAGTCCGGGATCCGGCGGATCAACTCCGATTCGTCGAGCTTGCTGACCACGGTCACCTCGCCGGCGCGGCGAAGTCGCTCAAGGCCGTCTTCGGCCAGCGGGTCGGCGACGAGGATCTTTGCCACCGGGGTCGCGCCGCCTAGCGGGCGGCGGCGGGGACGCCCTGCACTGAAGCGGTCACGGCCGCCACGCCGCGGCCATCCGCGGGGGCGATATCCAGCTCCTCCAACGCCTGCTCGATCGCCCAGATGACCTGGACCACGTCGCCCTCGGCGACAGCGCCGAGGTGCCCGACGCGGATCATCTTGCCGGTCATCTTGCCCTGGCCACCCGCGATCACGACTCCGTATTTCGTGTCGATCAGCGCGCGAAGCGCCGCCACGTCGAGTCCCGGCGGTGGCGCGGCGGACGTGACGGTATTGGAGCGGAATCCCTCCTGCGCGTACAGCTGGAAGCCCAGGGCCACCAGCCCGGCCTGAGTGGCGCGGGCGAGTCGCGCGTGCCGCTCATAGACCTTGCTCAGGCCTTCCTCTTCGAGCATGCGCAGACCTTCCTGCATCGCAAACGCGACCGGGACGGCGGGGGTGAACGGGGTCATGCCTTTCTGCCCCCAAGTCTTGGCTTCCTTCCAGTCGAAGTAAAAGCGCGGAGAACGAGCGTGGGCCTGCTGGGCCCAAGCGCGGTCACTGACGCTAACCAGGGCCAGCCCGGGTGGCGCCATCCATCCCTTTTGCGAACCGCTGACCGCGACGTCGATTCCCCACCCGTCGGTTTCGATGTCGATCGAGCTGATCGAGCTCACGCCGTCGACCACGACCAGGCGCCCGGCGTCGCGAGCAACCCGCGCAAGTTGGCGCAGCGGGTTGGTCAGACCGGTCGACGTCTCGTTATGTGTGAGCAGCACGACTTGGGCCTTCGGATGTCGTTGCAAGACCACCGCCAGGTCATCGGGGTCGACCGGCTGGCCCCACTCGAATTCGAGGCGGACGACCTCCGCGCCGTAGGCACCCGCGAGCGCGGCGAATCGCTCGCCGAAGTTTCCGCACAGCGCGACCACCACCTCGTCTCCAGGCGAAACAAGGTTGGCGACCGCCGACTCGAGCCCGCCAGTCCCCGAGCTGGTAAGGAGCAAGAGGTCGTTCTTCGTCTTGAACACGCGCTTGGCGCCGGCCGTGATCTCGGAGAGGATCGCCGCGAACTCGGGGCCGCGGTGGTCGATCATCGGCCGGTTCATGCTGCGGACCACCCGCTCGGGAAGCGGCGTCGGTCCTGGGATTCGCAGCTGCGTGTGGAAAGTCATCCGCGCGCTCCAGTAATCGGCTTTGGCGGCCTGCTCAGTTTATTTAGTGCTGCTCGGTTGTGTACGGAAGCAAAGCAATCGCGCGGGCGCGCTCTAGAGCCGTCGTGAGCGGCCGCTGGTGCTTGGCGCAGGTGCCCGTTACGCGCCGGGGCAGGATCTTGCCGCGGTCGCTGATGAAGCGGCGCAGCCGCGAGATCTCCTTGTAATCGATGTAATCGATCTTCTCGACGCAAAAGGCACAGACCTTGCGATGCTGCTGCTTGGGGCCCCGGGGCCCCGAGCTCGTCTCGCGCCTTGGTGGACTGTCAACTGCCATCTCTAACTCCTAAAAGGGGATCTCGTCCGGGTCAACGTCGCGTGGAGCGTCGTCCGGGGCGGGGATGTTTTCATCAGACGTTGCGGGTCGCTGTCGTGGCGCGGCTTCACGGGGAGCGCCATCACTCGGACCGCTGCTGCGGCTGTCGAGGAACTGCACATCGTTCGCGATGATCTCCGTCGTCCGCCGCTTCTGGCCGTCCTGGCCTTCCCACGACCGCGTCTGGATGCGGCCCTCGATGAAGACCAACGCGCCCTTGCGCGTGTACTGCGCCACGATCTCGGCCAGGTTTCGCTTGCCGATGTTGTAGGCGACGATGTTGTGGTAGTCGGTGAACTCCTTACGCTCGCCCTCTGGTCCCGATGACCAGCGGTTGGTGGCGATGCTGAAGTTCGTCACCGCGGTGCCACTTGGCGTGTAGCGCATCTCCGGGTCCTTCGTCAGCCGCCCGATGAGCAGCGCCTTGTTCAGGTTCGACATTTATGACTCCTCCCGATCCTCCCGATCTGGCCGGCTTGCACCACCCGCCGCCTCGCTCGACCCTGCGGTCACGGGCTCCAGCACGACCTCGGCCGGCGGCGCCGGCGGCACTGCGGTCGCGACAGGCTTGTCAGGCTTGCGCACGATCAGATGACGCAAGACCTCCTCTGTGATCTTGAGCCCGGCCTCGAGCTCGGGGATGCGATCCGGCTCGAGCTGGAAGTCCTGGAGCACGTAGGAGCCTTCCTTCTGGTGCTTGACCTCGTAGGCCAGCTTGCGCTTGCCCCACAGATTTGTGCGCTCAGGAGCACCGCCTGATCTTTCGATCAGCGTGTTCACTCGTTTCACCGCGTCCTGGACCTTGTCGTCATCAAAGTCCGCCCGGACGATGTACAGAACTTCGTAATCCCGCAACAGGGAGCCTCCTTCCTATGGGTTTGAGGCCCCGGTCGAACGGAGGCGATGCCCCCGGCCGAGGCCAGAAAGGTGAGGTCGGTATTGTACCAGTCGTCATGGCCACCAGGTCCCGAGCGAAGGCTGCCGCGGGGGCAGGCAAAGGTAAAGCCGGGCGCCGGCCACCCATCCGGACCAAGGCCGGAGCCGGCGTCCCAGTGCTGCCGGTGGTGGTCGGCGGCATCCTCGTCGTGGGGGTGATCGCGCTGATCGCCGCGATGGTCTATTACGGAAGGCCGCAGCCTGGCCCGCCGGCGGTCGCGGGCGTGCCGTGCGATCACCTCGAGCATTCTCAGACGCACTACCACGCTGCGTTGCAGATCGTCTACGACGGCGTGGTCCACAACATCCCCGACAACATCGGAATCAACCTGGATTCGGCCGGCAACGTCTCCTGCTACTACTGGCTGCACGTGCACCCGGCGAACAAGAACGTGATCCACATCGAGTCGCCCCAAAACGACACCTTCACGGTCGGCCAGTTCTTCGACGTATGGAACTCCTGGAGCACCGCGCACGACCTGGGCGGGCAGAAGCTGGACGCCACCCACGTCTCGACCATCACGGTTCAGCCGGAGCAGAAGATCGTTGTCTACATCGATCTCGGCGATGGCAAAGGCGCTCAACTCTTCACCGGCGATCCCAGGACGATTCAGCTGAAGTCGCACGAAGTGATCACCATCGAGATCACACCGCCCGAGGTCACACCTCCGCCGAAATTTACCTTTGCGTCGGGACTCTAGGACCAGCCTCTAACAGGACGCGCGCAGCCCGGTAGTGCTCGAGCTCGTCGTGGTTGTTGCCGGCGCGGGTGGCACGATCGGCCAGCCTCAGATGTGTCTCCACGGCGTCGTCTTCGAAGCGAAACTCCTGCCCGCGCTCGACAGTGCGCAGCCGTTCGCGCCGGTGGTGGTCATTGTGGAGCTCGATGGTGCTCCTTTCTCGCGCGATGATGGCGGCCGCCTCGTCTTTGCGGCCCAGCGAGATCAGCGCCTGCGCCTGGCAGACCCGCGCGTCCGAGCCGAGCGGCCAGTCGTACGTGTTGATGGCCGGCCTGAGCGCCAGCAGGGCGCGCCGCGGGTCGCCCTGCAAAAGCAGGACGCGTCCCTTTTCCAGGGCGAGCTCCCTCTCGATGCCCGCCTCCTGGCCTTCGAGGAGGTACTCGGCTTCCGTGCCGAGCCGCTCCGCGATGATGCGCAAGACACGGATCGACGGCCGGGACTTGCCGAGCTCAACCTGATTCAGAAAGGCGCGGCTGAAGTCGTCTCTGACCACCTTGGCAAGGCTCAAGCCGCGGTCCTGGCGGATCCTCCTGATCCGCTGCCCCAACGTCTCTTTTTCGTCCATCGATCGCTACCCTACCGTAAAGAGTTGGTTTACAGGTAATCCTGGGGGTTAAGGCTCCGGGTCAGCGTCGTGAAGTTCTGAAAACCGTTCTGCGTCACGATCCCCGTGTCTTCGACCCGCACCCCGCCATAGCCCAACAGGTACAGCCCAGGCTCGACCGTGATCACGTCGCCTTCTCGCAACTCGTCGATCACCGTGTCACGAAGCGCCGGCGCTTCATGAACTTCCAGGCCGACGCCGTGTCCGGTGCTGTGATTCATCTTCGCGACGCCTTCCTCACCGACAAAGCCCCTGGTGGTTGTCGAGTAGCCGCGGTCGACAAGCACCTGGCATACAGCGTGATGAGGGTCTTGTCCAGCCACGCCCGTGGCGATCGACTCGATGCCCGCATCCAGCGCCTGCAGCACCGCGGCGTGCATGCGACTTAAGTCGGCGCTGACCTCGCCCACGACGACGGTCCGCGTCAGATCGCCGTTGTAGTGCGTCTGGCGACTGGTCGGAAAGATGTCGATGATCACGGGTGCGTTCGCATTGATCGGGCCGGTGCCCCGGTAGTGCGGCAGCGCGCACTCAGGCGATCCCGCGATGATCATGTCCGGACACGTGTAGCCCTTTTCGCCGAGCACGAGCTGCGCCCGGGCATAAAGCTTTTCCGATGTCAGGGGCGCGCCGTTCGACCACAGCACTCCGTCTTTGATCTCCGCTTCGGACAGGCCACGGACCACCTCGACGACCGCGGACTCGGCGGCGCTTTGTGCCTCCTGGATCGCCGACGCCTCGGCGGCTGACTTGTGGCGTCGTTCGGCGACGAAAAGCTCCCGGTCGACCTCGGCGACTATCCCGGCGGCGCGCAGGTCTTCGAGGTGGACGGCGCGAAGGTTAGGCGAGACGCGAGCATCGGTGATGCCTTTCTCCCGCAGCATGCGGGCCGCCAGCCGGGCCCACGCCTGCTGGACGTAGGTCTCTCGGTCCTCCACGATGGAGGCCGCCCGCGACTGCGCCCGGGCGCGGTCGATCTCGAGCGGGCTGGTGACCAGCACGTCGTCCGTATCGGCGTATCGGATGTAGAGCGCGCTCTCCACGGCCAAGCCGGTGGCGTAGATGAAGTCTGCGTCTTGCTCGCCGCTGGGGATGAGGACGATGGGCGCCTTGCCCGAGCGGCGCCCTTTGACTCGCCTGGGCAGCGCCTCATCAGCCCTGTCTGGGTCCCGCCATAGGCCGGCGGTCTCGACAGCCTGCGCCACCGCTTGCAGCAGGGCATCGTCGCCACGCCCGCGCGAGCGCGTGCGCCCGCGTCCGTCGAGGTTGAGCTTTTCCTGCACTTCGTAGCCGCTCGTGTAAGCGACCTCGTAGCCGAGATCCCTCAGCTGAGCGAGGTCGCGGCGCAGGGTCCGTTCCGAGACACCTGCGCGGGCGGCGAGCTCGAGCGGGTTGAGCCCGGGCTCGGCGATGATCGCGGCAAGTACGCGCAGGAGCCGAGCGAGGCGCTCAGCGCGGTTCAACTGCGCCGGCTAGCTGATTTCTTCCCAGGACGTGGTCGCGTTGCCGCCCTCGAACGGGTCGGGCTCGGCCTCCTCCTGGTTGCCGACCTTCTGGTGGAAGCGGCTCGAGATCATCTGGTAGGCCATCGCTTTCGGGATGCCGAGCTTGGTAAGCGATTTGACCTCGTCCGCCATCACCTTGTCGCGAGCCGCCTCGATAGCGGCGAGAACCTCTTCGATCGAAGCCGTCTTCTTGACCATGTGAACCGCCATTCTACCGGGCTCCCGGCCGACTCTTAACCGCCCCTTAGACTTGTGCTCGTAGCAACGGCGATCGCAGGAGCTGGGGGTTTGGATGGCGACTGATTACGCTTCCGACAAGATCCGCAATGTGGTCCTGCTGGGCCATTCCCATGATGGCAAGACCATGCTCGCCGAGGCGATGCTATTCGCCTCGGGTGCCGTGGCCCGCATGGGCGCCCCGGACCAGGCGACCGCGACGACCGATTTTGAGCCCGAAGAACACAAGCGGAAGATCTCGATCACGCTCGGCGTCGCCTTCGCCGAGCACAACGGCCACAAGATCAACATTCTCGACGCGCCCGGATTCTTCGATTTCGCCGGCCAGGTCATCAGCGGGCTGCGGGCGGCAGAGGGAGCGGTGGTGGTCGTCGGGCCGACCGCACAGCTTGCCGTCGGCACCGAGGTCGCTTGGGAGTTCTGCAATCGATCGAGCAAGCCGCGAATCGTGGTCGTGAACAAGCTCGACAAGGAAAATTCAGACTTTTACGGGGCCGTGGCGGCGATGCGGGAGACGCTCTCGCCGCGCCCGTTTCCGCTGCACCTCCCGATCGGCGCCGAGCAGGACTTTCGCGGCATCGTCGACCTGCTGCACCTGAAAGCTTTCGTGACCGCTGAGGACGGGAAGGGCAGTGAGGTTCCGATTCCCGACGATATGAAGGAGAGGGTCGAGGAATACCGCGGCCAGCTGATCGAGGCTGCGGCCGAGAGCGACGACTCGCTGCTCGAAAAGTATCTGGACGCGGGAACGTTGAGCGAGGAGGAGATCCAGCGCGGATTGCGCGAGGGCATCCTGCAAGGCAAGGTCGCGCCGGTCGTGTGCTGCTCGGCGACCAAGCTGCTCGGCGTGCGCACGCTGATGTCAACGATCGCCGAGCTCATGCCGCCGCCGGAGGCCGAGCCCGACAAGCCCGTCAAAGCGTTTGTCTTCAGCACCGGTGGCGATCAGTTCGGCCGGGTCAGCTACTTCAAGGTCATCGCCGGAACCGTCAAGGCCGACGCTCACCTCCCCAACCTCAGCCGCGGCGGCGAGGAGCGGCTGGCGCAGATTTTCTTTCCCCGCGGCAAGGAGCACGTCGCGGCCGCGGAGGTGCGTGCGGGCGACATTGCGGCGGCGACCAAGCTCACCCACACCCTGACCGGCGACACCCTCGGCCTGAAGGACGGCGGGCCGCTGCCCGCGCTCGACTTGCCCGGTCCGGCCTACTCGTTGGCCATCACTCCGAAAGCCCGTGGAGACGAGGAGAAGATCTCGTCAGGCCTGGCACGCTTGAGCGAGGAAGACCCGACGTTACACGTGGAACGTGTCGAGGAGACCAAGCAGCTCGTGATCGCGGGCCTCGGCGATGTCCACCTGGACGTGACTCTCGAGAAGCTCAAGCGCAAGTACGGCGTCGAGGCGACCACTCAGGCCCCTCGCGTCGCCTACCGCGAGACTGTTTCGAGCCACAGCCGGGCCGAGGGCCGCCATGTCAAGCAGTCCGGTGGTCACGGCCAGTACGGCATCTGCGTGATCGAGGTCAATCCGACCAAGCGAGGCGAAGGCTTCGTGTGGGAGGACAAGATCTTCGGCGGCGCCATCCCCCAGAACTTCCGGGCCTCCGTGCAGAAAGGGATCGTCGACAACATGGCCAAGGGCGTCGTCGCGGGCTATCCGATGGTCGATGTCAAGGTGACCCTCGTGGACGGCAAGTACCACCAGGTCGACTCCAACGATATGGCGTTCCAGATCGCGGGCTCGGTAGCCATCCGCAGGGGCGCGCTGGATGCGGGCCCGGTCCTGCTCGAGCCGCTTGTCGAGGCGACCATCCACGTGCCCGAAAAGTACCTGGGCGACATCATGTCGGACATCAACGGCCGCCGAGGCAAGATCCTCGGCACCGAGCCGACCGACGGATACCAGGACGTGAAGGCGATGGTGCCGGAGTCAGAGATGCTTCGCTTCGCGCTCGACCTTCGGTCCATCACCCAGGGACGGGGAAGCTTCTCGAAGAGCTTCTCGCATTACGAAGAGATGCCGGCGCACCTCGCCAAGGGCATCATCGAAGAGTTTCAGAAGCAGCACGAAGCCCCGGGCTAAGAAATATGTTGGGTCTTCTAATGTGTGGCCAGTGGCAGCTTCGGGCGCTTACGACGTAGTCGTCATCGGCGGAGGCGTCACTGGCGCGGGCGTGGCGCGGGATCTCTCGCTTCGGGGACTCTCCGTGCTCCTGCTCGAGAAAGGGGACTGGGGCGCGGGCACAAGCGGCGCGTCGAGCTGGATGATCCACGGGGGACCGCGCTATCTCGAGTTCGACTGGGACACGACGCGGCTCTCGACTCAGGACGCCGGCTACATCGTCACAATCGCTCGGAACTTCGTCTCCCGGGTTGTGTTCATCATCCCGGTCCTGCCTCACGACAAGAACAACATCGAGCGGATGGAGACCGCGATGGAGGTCTACGACCGGTTCCAGCCGCTCAAGCACGCCCACCCGCACCGGCGTCTGACCGCTGAGGAGGCGCGACAGGCCGAGCCCGGCCTTTCTCCCGAGGTGATCGGCGCCGTGACGATGGAGGAGTGGGGTGTGGACCCGCATCGCCTGGTCTTCGCCAACGTCGAGGACGCGCTCGCGCACGGCGCCCGCGCGCTGAACCACACACGCGTCACCGAGCTGATTCGCGATGGCGGGAAGGTGATCGGCGTTCGCTACAGGGGATCGGACGGAGGGCAGTCGGAGGCACGCGCCCGCGTCGTGGTGAATGCCGCCGGACCGTGGTCGCCGGAGGTGGGCGCGATGGCGGGCGTCGACGTGCAGCTTCGGCCGGCCAAAGGCATCCACATCGTGTATCCGCACCGCATCTCGAACTTTGCGATCAGCGCCGAATCGGTGGACGGCCGCGACCTCCTGATGGTGGCTCACGCCGGGTTCACGCTGCTCGGCACCACCGACGACGATTTCTACGGAGATCTGGATTCGGTCGATGTTGTGGAGGACGAGGTCGATTACCTGATCCAGGCTTTCGAGCGCGTCTTTCCGTCGATAAGGCACTACCGCCCGGTGCGCACCACGACGGGCGTGCGCCCGACCTTGTTCAAGTGGCGTCGCTATGAGGATGAGCTGTCGCGGCGCTACGAGGTCATCGATCACTCACGCGAGGGGGCTGACGGTTTCATCACGATCGCCGGCGGAAAGCTCTCCATGTACCGCCTGATGGCCGAGGAAACTTCCGATGCGGTGTGCCAAAAGCTCGGCCACCAGGCCGAGTGCACTACCGCAACCAAGCCGCTGCCCGGCAACGAGGCGGATCCCGAGCCCGCAGCTGTTCTCGCGGCACGTTGCGGCATCCCAGCCCTGGCTGCGATCAAGCTGCAGACCAGGCACGGTTCGAGCTCAGAGAAGGTTCTCGATGAAGGCGGAACCTCGCGAATCCTGTGCCGCTGCGAGCCGGTCACAGAGGCTGAGCTTGTCTACGCCACCAGACACGAGCAGGTCCGCACCTTGGCCGATGCATTCCGCCGCGTGGGCATCGCTGCTGGGCCATGTGCGGGAGCGGCGTGCATCCTTCGCGCGGCCGAAGTCGTGGGGGCCGAGCTTGGTTGGAGCGCGTCGCAACGGTTTGACGCAGCGCGTGAGTTCGTACGCGGCGCATGGCTAGGCCGTGCGCCAGTGCTCGGACACATCGGATGGGCGCAAGAAGAGTTGGCGCAAGGCTCGCTGCGCGGCCTGATGAGGATCCATGGCGCGCACTGACTCGCTGGCCAAGCTCGCATTCGCTTATGGCGTGCATCTCGCTCGGCGACGCCTGCGCCACCCCCGGTCGCAGCTGTCGGCACTCCTCGCGACATATGCGGCCGACGGCATCCGCGAGCTCGAACCTTCCGAACGCGAACGTCACCCGCGGCTGGTGACCTGCATCAACTGCGGCCTATGCGCGCTGGCGGCCAACCGCGTAGGGAAGACGCGCCTACCTGACCTCGCGTCCTCTTATATGCGGCTCTACGCGCGGCTGGGCGACGCGTCGTCCGACCTCGCCGGCGATACGCCCGACCTGGTGGCCGCCTCCGCGGTTTGCCCCGTCGGGCTGCCGCTCGACGAGGTGGCGGCTGTCGTCCGCCGGCTCAGCATCCGCTGAGGCCGCGGCCCAACACGCCAGGCCGAGGTCCCCACCCGGATCAAGTCGCTCGCTTCACTCTGACATGCCCTCGAAGACGGCGCCGGCGCCGGCGCGGCAGGCGTGGAGCGCGGGTGCAACCAGGTGGGGGCTTGCGAGTTATCCACATTATGTATACAGTCTGGGGAGATCACACTACATATAGAGTCAATGGTCAAGAGGTTATTTCGACGGCTCAGGCACTGGACGGGGGTGGAAAGCTTCCGCTCGCGTGCCCGGCAGTTCATGGCGGAGGACTTCGGCGGGCTGGTCAGTTCGCCGGCGGGGTCGAGGATCTTTGCCGGACCAGCGCTGTCACGAAGCGTGCCACGCCCCGCGCCGCAGCCCCCGGCGATGTGCGAGATGCGTTTCATGAAGCTCCACACCGAGGGACGCTTCGAAGAGATGTGGGAGATGCTTGCTGAAGACGCGCAGCACGCGTGGGGCGGGTTGCAGAACTTCATGCGCGATATGCCACGACTCGACGAGTGGCTCGAGATCGTCGACATGCAGGTCGCCAGCGTGACTTTGCTCGACAGCTGGACCGATCAAGTGCATCAACACACCTACAGCAACGTCGCTCGTCTGGTGATGCGATACCGCGTCCGCCAGCAATGGAAAGAGTGGACATTCGACCGTCAGGTCCACCTGGTGTCCGCGTCCGGCGGATGGCGCACTCTCTGCTATCCCACAAGACAAAGAACGGCGGTTGCCCGCTGATATAGTGGGTTTCAGCCCATGCTTCAGCAGACCATCGAGGAGCAGGAGCGTTATCGGCGCTGGCACCGCCGCAGTACGCGTGCGATGACGCCTCGACGCCTTCTACAGGAATCTGATGAGTTGCTCTTCTGGGTGGAAGAGTGTCTGGTCCAACAGGTCCGCATCGTGCCGGGCTGGTTGGTTCCGCGTCTCATGACGGTTCTCCGCCACGCGCATCCTCAGCTTCCCGCACGACTCGGTCGCGAGCGACGCCCAGAGCAGGTAATGGAGATCATCTACGACGCGCAGGCCGCCTTGATGGAACAGGCGTGCAACAGCCGCGGTCCCGCGCAGGTGATTCCACTGTTCGCGCGCTCTCGCGAGCGGATGCTCAAAGAAGCCGCGCTGTAGCGGCTTCCATGCTGCGCGTCGACCTTCATCTCCATTCTCACTTCTCGCACGATGGCAAGAGCTCACTTCAACAGCTGATCGATCGCGCGCGCGAGTGCAAGCTCGACCGCATCGCGCTGACCGACCACAACACAGTGGAGGGAGCCCTGACGTTCGTACGGATTGCACCCGAGCTCGCTATCGCGGGCGAGGAGGTAAAGACGCTCGAGGGCGAGGTGATCGGATTGTTCATCACTAGCCGTATCTCGCCGTTCCTCGCCCCGGAGGAGGCGATGGACCTCATCCACGGCATGGGCGGGTTGACGTACCTGCCTCATCCACTGGACCGGCACCGCGCGAACTTTCGACCCGAACGTGTGGTGGAGCTCGCGTCCCGCATCGACATCGTCGAGACCTACAACCCGTGGTGCGACGCTGCTGCGAACCAAGCCGCCGCCCGCCTGGCGGAGGACCTCAACAAGGTGACGGCCACCGGCTCGGACTCTCACTCGGCCGACGAGCTCGGGCGGAGCTGGATGGAGATGGAGGAGTACTCGGGCGTCGAGGACTTTCTGGAGAAGCTCCGCTACGGGCGGCACGTCGTGACCGCGAGCAGCGGTACCGGCCGTCGTGCCTGACGAGCCGGAGCTGCTCGTCGTCGGGTCGATCGCGCTGGACAAGCGCGACGGACCGTTTGGCAAGATCGAGGAAGAGCTCGGAGGCTCGGCAACCTACTTCGCGCTGGCGGCCAGCCTGCTCCGGCCCGTCAAGGTTTCCGCCCCCGTCGGCAGGGACGGGATTGAGCGGATCTCCAAAGCGTTTGACGGACGGCCGATCGACACAACTCACCTCAAAGTGCTCGACTCACCGACTTATCGCTGGACCGCTCACCAGGAACACGGACGCAATGTCGACCTGGGCAGCGCCGATGCGATCTACGACCTGTGGGAGCCCGAGATCCCACCCGGATTCACCGGGTGGGCCTTCATCGGATCGATGCGCCCCGACCGGCAAGCTCAAGCCGTAAAAGCGCTCCATCACTCGGCGCGCCTCCTGGCGGCGGACGCAATGCTCTCGTACATCAAGCTCCAGACGACCGAGGCCAGGGATGTGCTTCGCCGGTCGGCCTGGTTTTTCTGCAACCACGAGGAATTCCAAGCGTTCGGCGGGCGCGACCCTGAAGAATTTCGACGCCAGTGGTGGCTCGAGGGCCTTGTTCTAAAGGCCGGACACGACGGCGTGACGACCTACACCGCGGACGGCAAGGTCCACGTCCCGGCGCTGACGAAATACACGGCGTTCGATACGACAGGCGCGGGAGATGCACTTGCCGGTGGAATGCTCGCACGATGGCTGAGCACCGGAGCTCAGCGCGCAGGGCTGCAGGACGCGATGGTGTGCGGCGTAGCGTGTGCATCGCTGACCATCGAGTCAATCGGCGTTCGTGGAATCGCGCGAGCGTCGCACCAACTTCTGAAGGACCGCATGGAAGAGCTATGGCGAGTCATCAACCGCGCGTCGTGATCATGAGCGGCGACCTGGTCGAGCAGGTGGTCGAAGCGATCGTCAACGCGGCCAACAACGAGTTGCAGCTCGGAGGTGGGGTCGCCGGCGCGATTCGGCGCGCAGCTGGACCCACAGTGCAAGATGAATGCGACCTTCACGGCCCCGTCCGTGTTGGCGAAGCGGCGATCACAGGCGCCGGAAGGTTGCGCGCCCGTTACGTGATTCATGCAGCGAGCATGGCACTCGGTGGACGCACCACCAAGTCGGCGCTCAAGTCTTCCATGGATCACGTCTTTCGACTGGCGCGGCAAAATCACGTCGCCTCCATCGCGGTCCCCGCGGTCGGAACCGGCATTGCAGGATTTCCGCTCGACGACTGCGCGCGCGTGATGGGCGGGTGCCTGAGGTCTGCCTTAAGCGAAGGTTGGCAGGCGTCCGAGGTGCGATTTGTGCTCTTCGGAGAGGACGCCAAAACGCCTTTTGAGGCCGCCTTCTGGCCTGCTTTTTCGGAGGGTTCAGGGCCTCCAGACCCGAATTCAGTTTGAATTGGGGTTGTATTGGACAAATACCCACCCCTAGAATGGGCGAGTCCGCCCCCACGACAGAATCTCTAAAAGGATGGTGACTTAGTGGAAGGCTACTGCTTGAAGGACAAAAGAAAGGTTGAGATGAAAGACCCTCAGCCGATCACGATGAAGAACGGCAAGCCTGCAACGGTCGGTACATGCCCGAACTGCGGCACGAAGATCTACAAGATCGGCAAGGCCACCTAACCCAAGTAGGAAACTGCAAGGGCCGCTCGTTGAGGGCGGTCCTTTCTTTTTGATCAGGTAGCGAGCGGAGGCTCCAGCGCACCGAGCAACACATCGGTCGCCGAGACGGCCTCATCGACGCCGAGCGTTTTGAAGATCTCAACATTCGTCGGGTTGTTCACGCGTGCGATCGTCTTCTTGACCCGAAAGTGGCGCTTGGCCATCTGCAGCGCGATCAAGTTGTCCTCGTCGTCCGCGGTCACGGCGATGATCGCGTCAGCGCGCTCGATGCCTGTCTGCGCAAGGAACCTGACCTCGCACCCATCGCCGCGCATCACGATGCTGCCGAGCTGGGTCTCGAGCCAGTCGGCGCGACGCGCGTCCTTTTCGATGAGCGTCACCTCGTGACCACGCTCCACCAGGTCACGCGACAGGTAGTAGCCGACCGTTCCCCCACCGACGACGATGACATACACCTGGCTAGCGGGTCTCCCGCTCGAGCAAGACCTTCTCTATGTGTCGCGCGCCGTCGATGGTCGGACAGATCGTGTGCAGGCCAAGCTTCTCGTATGCGTCGGCGCGCTCCGGGTCGTAGATGCGCGCGACAACATGCGGGACCTTGTAGAGGTCCTTCGCGATTTGCGACGCCATGATGTTGCGGTTGTCACCCTCGGTCACCGCGACGAAACCGTCGGCGCGCTCGATGCCGGCCCTCCGTAGGACATCGACGTCGGTGCCGTTGCCGACGACCTGGTCGCCCTTGAACTCGCGGGTCAGGACACCCCTCGTGGCCGCGCGCGAAAAGGCGTTCGGATCCCGGTCGACGATGACCACGTCATGGCCCGCGCGATCCATGTTGGCGGCAATCTGCGAACCCACTCGCCCACACCCGACGATGAGAAGCCTCAACGCGGGCTTGATTATAGGGACGCCCATGGATGCCCTTCGGAGTCGCGCCCGCAGGTTGCTAGGATTTGGACGCGTGCGTTTTCCATTCACGTTCATGGGGGTCATGGCGCTCGCAATCGGCCTGTGGGTGGTGGTCTACCTGGCGGGACACCGAACCCTGGACCCGGTCGCCCAGGAGCTGGCGGGCGGGACGGCGGTGATCTGTTTTGGATTCGCGGCATACGTGTTCATCCGCCGCGTGAGGCGAGGCCCGCAGCACTGATGGCCGATCGAGGCCACTCCCATCCGACCACCTCGCACAAGGTGCTGGTGGCTGTCGGCGGTCAGGAGATCGACGCCGAGACCGTGCGCCTGGCCTGCCGGATGACGGATCCGCAGGGGGGCCGGCTGTATGGCGTGCACATCATCGAGGTCAACCGGTCGCTTCCCCTGGGAGCTGTTCTGGACGACGTCGTCGACCGCGGGGAGAAGATCCTCGACGAGGTGGAGAAGCTCGCGGCGGCGTCGAACCTGCCGGTCGAGACGGAGCTTGTGCAGGCGCGGGACACCGGTCCGGCGCTGGTCGACGAGGCTGTCGAGTGGGGTGCGGATCTCATCGTCATGGGTCTGCCGTACAAGAGGCGTTTCGGGGAGTTCAACCTCGGCAAGACCGTGCCGTACGTGCTGAAAAACGCGAACTGCCGCGTGATGTTGTTTCGGGAGCACCGCGAGCACCGCGACAACGAGCCGTAGTCACGCGCGCCGGGCGGCGCCGCCCCTCTTGGGGCCCTCCCTCTCCCAGCGGCGCCCTCCCCCAGCCTGCCGAGCCTGGCATACGAAGCTATATCTCGCCGCGGCCCTTAACAAGCCAGCTTGTTAAGGTCTCGCTCGTTGGCGGAGACCGACCTGCAGCGACGTCACTACTTCGCCCGGCTGTGGCACGAGTTCGGCCGCCTCGGCGGCGAGCATGACGCCTTCATCAAGGTCATCATCGTCGAGCGCATCGCGAAGGCAATAGTGCTGGTGGCCCTCGGCATCGGGCTGCTCGTCGCGGGGCAAAAAGGCTGGCTCGACAACTGGGCTGAGTACGCCCAGGACCAGCTGAACCTCACCATCGGCCGCAACATCATCCTCGAGCTCTTGTTGCGCGCTCTCGTCTACGTAGGAGCGTTCACTCACATCACCCTGCTCGCCATCAGCGCGATGGTGTACGCGGCGCTGGAGGCGACCGAGGGAGTCGGCCTCGCGATGCGGCGCCGCTGGGCGGAGTACCTGACCGTCATCGCTACTGGAATCCTGATTCCCTACGAGGCTTACGAGGTAATCATGCATCCGACCCTCTTCAAGGTCGGCGCCCTGCTCCTAAACCTGGCTGTGGTGGGCTACCTGGCTTATCGCAAGCGCTTGTTTGTCGGCATCTGACGTCGGGGTCAGCCAGATGCACGGAAAGCCTGCGCGGTGCATTACATAGCGGAAAAGAGCGCCGAGTGTTTGCAGGCCATAGACCGTCGACGTCTTGAAGCTAACGGAGCTCGCATCCTCATGGTATCGACCGATCGCGGGCACCTCTCCGATCTTGAAGCCGAATGTCGCGGCCTGGATCAGCACCTGGGTATCGAAGACAAAGTCATTGCTGTTCTCGAGAAACGGAATCGCTTCCAGGAATCGCCGCGAGTAGGCGCGATAGCCAGTGTGGTACTCAGACAGGCGAAGTCCGAGCACGCGGTTCTCCGACGCGGTCAGGAATCGGTTCCCGAGCCGCTTCCACCACGGCATGCCTGCCTTGGCCGGATCCAGCCCTAGCCAACGTGATCCCAGCACGATGTCCGCATCTCCGCTCTCGATCACCTCGCAGAGGTTGGGGATGATCGCCGGGTCGTACTGCCCATCGGGATGGAGCATCACGACCACGTCAGCTCCCATCGCCAGCGCCTGGCGGTAGCAGGTCTTCTGATTGCCGCCGTACCCAAGGTTGCGCTCATGGCGAATCACATCCAGCCGGAGCGCGTGTGCGACGCTGACCGTGGCGTCCGCGCTGGCGTCATCGACGAGGAGGATTCGGTCGGCGTGCCCTTGCGGGATGTCGCCCACCACCTCGACCAGCGTCTTGGCAGCGCGGTACGCCGGAAGCACGATCACGCGACGCGGCCGTGGACCGCTCCAATGCAGCTCGCCCAGCGGTATCGGGTCGGGACGCACGGCCATACGCTCGATCGTGAGGTATGCAGCGACCGCGAGGGCGCCGACCGCGGCAGACCAGAAGTTGATCGCCAGGGTGAGGTCGATGGCTGCGTAGGCAAAGAACAGCACGGCCACAGCGACGTGCGGCCAGCGAAGCATTCCGGCCAGAGCGAGGTCGGCCATCGCAAAACCGGGGATCACCAGCAAAGCCAGGTCGTGAATGTTCTGATGCGGACTGAGAACAAGCGATGCCGCGATGGCAAGCGCGAAGTCGAGGCGTGGCTTGTCGGGACGCCAGCTCAGCGAGAGCGCCACCAGGGCCAAGAGCAGGATGAGGATGACGAACGCCACAACCTTGCCGCCTCCGGGGACCGCCTCGAGAATGTTGCGCAGCGAGTACACGGCGGGGTCGGTGTATACGAGCTGATCGGTATTGGGCAGGCGTCCCGTGATCGCCCACGTGCCGACCGACCTCAGGTACGTGATCACTGGTCCGACCCCAAACCCGATCACAGATATGACGCCCAGCCCGGCGAGCGTGCCGGCGAAGGCGGCCAGCGCTCGCCATGATCGGCGGGCGATGAAAAGGACGGGGATCAGCAGCAGCAGCTGGGGCTTCGCGAGCGCGAGCGCGCTGAGAGCGCCGGCAATGCCGTAGCGACCCTTGGCCCACGCCGCGTACGCCGCCGCGAGCGGCACCAGCACGACGAGGTCCGACTGTCCCTGTAGCACCGTCACGAAAAGCGGAAAGAAACCTCCGATCATCGCCGCGGCGACGAGCCATCCCCGTCCGTGGACACTGAGGCTGCTGCGGACCAGCAAGAAAACCAGCGCGGCGGCCAGCACGACGTTGGCGGCCGCCATCACGTAATAGGCGTCGCGGTAGTCGAGCAGCGCGAGCGGAGCGATCAGCAGCGTGTAGTACGGCGGGTGAAAATATGGAAGGACGACAAATCGGGAGGGGTCCGCACCCGTGATCTGCAGCTCGACTTGCCTCTGCATCGCGATGTCGTATACCGCGGAGCCTCCACCCGACAGGTAGAGCTTGGCCGCGGCGTAGAAGTTGAAGAAGTCGGGGCCCCTCAGGTTGCCGCGGACAAAAGAGAACCAGTAGACCGTCCAGAAGACGAGGGAACCAATCCCGGCACCGGTGGCACCCGCGTAACCAAGCCGAACGAGGCGCATGGCCAGACGGCGGTTCATCGACCGCTTTCGAGGCGAAGGGCGAAACGCTCTGGAAGCCTTGCTTTCCTGATCGCGCGCTGGGCGCCCTTGATGTCGTAGCGCACGCGGCGAAATTCGAATGTCCGCCCCTCGACGTCCCAGACCCCGTAGCTCGCCGTGGGCAAGCCATCACGGGGCTGGCCGACACTGCCCGGGTTCACAAGCGCGGGCCCGACGAGAGAAAACGTATCGACGCGGTATTCATGAGTGACCGTACCGTTCAACATGCCGAAGATCCCCGGCACGTGAGTGTGGCCGTGAAAGCACACACCACCATCGAGAAGCTCGAGGTTCGCGTGCGCCACGGCGGTGTCGAGAACATATTCGTAGATGTGGTCGCGGGGACTCGCGTGGACGAGCAGCACGTCGTGTTCGAAATGGCTGTCCGGCAGGCCTCGAAGCCACTCCAGGCGCTCCTCTCCAATCACCTCAATTGTCCAACGAACCACAGAGGCCGCGTCGTCGTTGAACCACTCGAGAATTTCCGGGTCGGTGCACGCACGATCGTGATTGCCGACCAGGGTCAGCCAATGATGTTTCGTGACTTCGTCCAGGCACCTCTTGGGATCGCCCCCGTAGCCGACGACATCGCCAAGACACAGCGTCTCGTCCACGGGCGGACAGTCACGTAGGACGGCTTCGAGTGCTTGCCAGTTGGCGTGGATGTCTGAGAGGATCGCGATCTTCAAGCCGGCCTCTCATAGAGGCGCGGGTAGATGTGGTCGAAAAGGATTCGTAGCGTGGCCGCGACGGGAACGGCAACAAACATGCCCAGGACGCCGCCCCAGCTGAAGCCTGCGATCAAGGCGACGATGACAAGGATGGGTGGCAAGCGCACGGCGTCGCCCATCACCTTAGGAAAGATGAAGTTCAGGAAGAAGTTAGAGATCACGATGTATGCGATCAGGATCACGACTGCCTGGGCCGGACTCTGAGACAGGCCCACGAGCACAGCCGGCACCGCACCGATAAATGGTCCGAGATAGGGAATAAGCGCCGTGATACCCGCAATCAACCCAAGGGCGACGGGATCAGGCAGACCGAATACCGCGCACGCGAGGCCGCAAAAGATGCCGATCAGCCCAGCGATGATGAGCTGCCCCCTCACGTACGCGTAAAGCATCTTGCGCACGCGCCGCCAGATCTGGTCGAAATCGCTCCGATAGTCGCTGGGAACGATTCGGCGCAGGTCCCGACGGACGACCGGCGCCTCGAGCGAGAGGAGGAAGGCGACGATGAACATGAGGATGATCTGGAGCGCGGTGGTGAGTGCCGTGAGGCCAATCGTCAACGCGTTGCCGAATTGCCCGAGCAGGTACTCCCGCAAGTGCGCGTTGATTGTTTCGGTCACTCCCTTGAGGTTGACGTCGATACCGAATACGCGGATGGGCTGGAGATTGTTGAGTTTGTCCTGGGCAGCCGAGGCGAGGCTGGGAGCCTGCAGCTGGAGCTGACCGATCTCGGCGACCGCAAGCGGCACGATCAGGAGGATCAAACCGGCCATCCCGACGATGATTCCGACGAAGACGATGACGATCGCCAGCACGCGCGGCACCCCGGCGGCGTGGAGGCGGATGACCGCCGGCTGGATCATGAACGCGATCGCAGAGCCAAGGACGAACGCGCCCAGAAAGTCGCGGAGGAGGAAGAGCACCACGATGGCCACGACCAGAGCCGCCAGGCCGAAAGCGATCTGCAGGTAGCGACGGCGCCGCTTCGGATCGAGAGCCCATGAGGACGCCGTGACCCCGCTGATCGGGGTCGGACTCTCGAGTTCACTCTCGTGGGGCGCTCCGGGTTGCGGGGTGGAACGCACGTTATGCAATCACGCGCAGTATGACGAGCAGAACCAGGGCCCGAGCCGGCCTAGGTCTTGGCCT
>WNGO01001273.1_pt1 | contig 22886 bp, 17 predicted proteins | sample 5400511 | NCBI WGS metagenome assembly WNGO01 (sample SAMN13153380, study PRJNA577476) | soil metagenome | isolation source: 20 cm soil or saprolite under Garry oak tree replicate 2 | place: USA:California | collected 2016-06-15 | reverse complement strand
ATGCCGTCGATGGAAATCTTCGATCAGCAGGATGCTCCGTACAAAGAGAGCGTTCTGCCCTCGGATGTGACGGCCCGAGTGTCCGTCGAGATGGCTTCTACATTCGGCTGGGGGCGGTATACGGGCAGCAAAGGGCGCAGCATCGGCATGCATCGGTTTGGTGCGTCGGCGCCGCTGAAGGATTTGCTGAAATACTTCGAGTTTACGGTCGACAAAGTGGTCGAAGAGGCGCGAGCAGCGATCGCCGGCAAGTAGTTAGTTCGTGCTGCAGTTCGGCTGCGTCGCTCGTTCGGGGATCGTCATCCAACAAGATATGGAGGCTGTCATGCAACCCACTGGAGTTCTGGAAAGTTCAAAAGCCACAAAAAATCCGCTAAAAGACCTGCTCAAGTATGGGCAGTCCATGTGGCTCGACTACATTCGCCGGGATCTATTCACAACCGGCAAACTGAAAGGTCTGATCGAAGACGACGGCCTGCGCGGAATGACTTCAAATCCGGCCATCTTCGAGAAGGCCATCGCCGACAGTTCCTTGTATGACGATATCCTGCACTCGCTGGCCACCCAGAAAAATCTTTCAGCGACGGCGAAGTATGAGCAGATCGCGATCCGGGACATTCGCGATGCTGCGGATCAACTGCGAGGAGTGTACGAGCAGACAAATTTCCGCAAGACGCAGGAGACGATTGACGAAGCGCGCCGATTGTGGAAGACGGTGCAGCGCGAGAATGTCATGATCAAGATACCGGGCACAGCCGAGGGGCTTCCCGCGATCCGGCAAGCGATCAGCGAAGGCATCAACATCAATGTGACGTTGCTGTTTGCGCAGGAAGTTTATGTGAAAGTCGCTGAAGCTTACGTCGCGGGAGTGGAAGAGTTAGCCGGGCGGGGTGGAAATCTGAAGAAGATGGCGGGCGTCGCCAGCTTCTTTATCAGCCGCATCGATACCCTGATTGATTCAATGCTGGACCAGAAGCTGAAAAGTACTTCGGACCCGAATCAGCAGGCGCTGCTGAAGAGCTTGCTGGGGAAGGTCGCCAATGCAAACGGAAAGCTGACCTATCAACGCTATCAAAAGATCTTCAGCGGAACGAACTGGGAGAAACTTGCCGCCAAGGGCGCGCAGACGCAGCGCGTGCTGTGGGCCAGCACCAGCACCAAGAATCCAAACTATCGCGACGTGATGTACGTGGAAGAACTGATTGGCCCAGACACGGTCGATACGATGCCACCGGCTACGATCGATGCATTTCGCGAGCATGGGCGGGTTCGGCCGAGTCTCACGGAAGATATTCCGGGAGCGCAGAAGACCATGGACGATCTGGCCAAGGCCGGGATTTCCATGAAGGAAGTCACGGACAAATTGACGGTCGATGGGGTGAAATTGTTCTCGGACGCCTTCGACAAACTGCTGGCCGCTGTTGAGAAAAGCACCGCACAAAAAGGATAGACCGTGAGTCGACTGAAGACTTCCCTGCCCGAGACGCTGGCCGCCACCGTCAAGTCGACGATTGCCGACTGGCAGTCGGGCGGGAAAGTGAAGCGATTGTGGGATCGCGATGCGAGCCTGTGGACCGGCGAAGATGAGTCGAAATGGCTGGGATGGCTCGATATTGTTGACGAGCAGATCGCTCAACAGGACACTTTGCAGAAATTTGCAAAGGAGGTACAAACCCGCGGGTTTCAGCACATCCTGCTTCTCGGGATGGGTGGGTCCAGCCTTTGTCCGGAAGTTCTGCGGATGACATTCGGCCGGATTCCCCACTTCCCAGAACTGCATGTACTCGATTCCACCGATCCCGCACAAGTAAAAGCATTCGAACACAAGATCGATATCCCGAAAACGCTCTTCATTGTTTCCAGCAAATCGGGTAGCACGCTCGAACCGAACATCTTCAAGCAGTACTTCTTTGAACGTGCGAAGCAGGTTGTCGGGACGGACAAGGTGGGGAGTCACTTCGTGGCGATCACCGATCCGGGATCGAAGTTGCAGCAGGTCGCCGAGGGCGATCACTTCCTTCACGCCTTTTTTGGGCGACCTTCGATTGGTGGACGTTATTCGGCGCTGTCGAACTTCGGGATGATTCCGGCCGCTGCCATCGGGCTCGACACGAAGAAGTTTCTCGAGCGCACGGCGGAGATGGAACGAGCCTGCGGGCCAAGTGTGAAGGTGGAGGAGAATCCCGGAGCCGTGCTGGGGATCATTCTCGGCTCCGCTGCGAATGCCCGGCGGGACAAAGTTACGATCATCACGTCTCCGGGTATCTCCGATCTGGGCGCGTGGCTGGAGCAGCTAATCGCCGAGTCTACAGGGAAGATCGGCAAGGGAATCATTCCGGTCGATCGCGAGCATCTGGCTTCAACGGACGTGTACGGCAACGATCGCATTTTTGCTTACATTCGTTTGGAGAGCGAAGCCGATTCCGAGCAGGACGCAAAAGTCGCGGCTCTCGAAAAAGCCGGGCATCCTGTGGTGCGAATCACGATGCCTGATATCTATGATCTTGGGGCGGAGTTCTTCCGTTGGGAGATCGCAACCGCCGTCGCCGGGGCGATCGTCGGTATCAATACGTTCAACCAACCCGATGTAGAAGCCAGTAAAATTGCCACCCGGACGCTCACTTCGGAATACGAGAAAACGGGATCGCTGCCGGCGGAAAAACCAATTCTGGAAGACAGCGGCGTGAGGTTGTTCACGGACGAAAAGAACGCGTCTGCTCTGGCTGCAGCTGCAGGCGAGAAGTCTCTGGTTGGATATCTGAAGGCGCATCTTAGCCGCATTCATGCGGGCGATTACTTCGCGGTGCTGGGATACATACAGATGAATGCGGAGCACGAGGAGAGTCTGCAAGCGCTGCGGCATGCGGTTCGCGATGCGAAGCACGTCGCCACGTGTCTCGGATTCGGGCCGCGATTCCTGCATTCGACGGGGCAGGCTTACAAGGGCGGGCCGAATTCGGGAGTGTTCCTGCAAATCACGTGTGATGATGCTGTGGAATTGCCGGTGCCAGGTCAGAAGTACACATTCGGCATCGTGAAGGCGGCGCAGGCTCGGGGGGATTTCCAGGTCCTAGCGGAGCGAGGACGACGTGCGCTTCGGGTGCATCTGGGGAAAGATCTCAAGAACGGGCTTGTGGCACTGCAGGCCGCAGTGCGGAAAGCTCTCTAGAGCTGGGGAACCTTCCAGCACCGTGGGCGAGGCGCCCGCGCGAGAGCCGGCAAGATGCCGGTGCCACCACTTAAGGAGCAAGAGATGCAATTAGGAATGGTTGGACTCGGCCGGATGGGGGCGAACATGACCCGTCGGCTGATGCGCGGCGGGCATTCGCTAGTGGTTTCTGATCTCAGCCCCGACGCCGTGAAACAACTGGGTACCGAGGGCGCTACCGGGTCGTCATCGCTCGAGGATCTTATTACCCAGCTCAAGCCGCCGCGCGCGGTGTGGATCATGGTGCCCGCGGGTGGTCCGACTGAAGCGACTGTTCAAAAACTTGCCCAGCACATGCAGGCTGGGGACGCCATCATTGACGGCGGCAATTCCTATTTCAAGGATGATGTCCGCCGGGCGAAAGAACTCAAGGGCAAGGGCATTCATTATGTCGACGTGGGAACCAGCGGCGGTGTGTGGGGCCTCGAGCGCGGTTACTGCATGATGATCGGGGGACCGAAAGAGGCCGTGCAGAGACTGGATCCGATCTTCAAGACGCTGGCTCCGGGCAGAGGAGACATTCCGCGCACTCCGGGTCGAGAGAAACTCGGCGGCACCGCTGAAGATGGGTATATTCACTGCGGACCGTCAGGCTCGGGACATTTTGTGAAGATGGTACACAACGGGATCGAGTACGGCCTGATGCAGGCCTATGCCGAAGGCTTCGACATCTTCAAGAATGCAAGCAGCAAGGAACTGCCGGAAGACATTCGTTATGACTTGAACCTGCCCGACATTGCGGAAGTATGGCGGCGCGGCAGCGTGGTCAGTTCCTGGCTGCTTGATCTGACGGCGATGGCCCTGGCCGAGAATCCGTCGCTTTCCGAGTACACAGGCTTCGTGCAGGATTCAGGCGAAGGCCGGTGGACGATTCAGGCTGCTGTCGACGAGGCCGTTCCCGCCGACGTGCTGACGGCGGCATTGTTTGTCCGCTTCCGCTCGCGCCAGGAACATACGTTCGCGGAGAAGATGTTATCGGCGATGCGGCAGAAGTTTGGTGGGCACGTGGAAGCCGCCGGAAAAGAGAAACACTAATTCCCTGAGATGGGACAAAATCGCTCGCGTGTAACTGACGGCTAAGTCTTACAACGCGGAGAGCGCTGAAGACTCGCAGAGCGGGCAGAGAACGATAAAGGGACTATTCAATGGCTCAAATAGCAGAACAGCCCAAGACGGCGCCGCCACCACCACGCATTGGGAAGCAAAGTGATCCGTGCGTCATGGTCATATTCGGTGCCGCCGGGGACTTGACCGGGCGCATGCTGATCCCGGCGCTTTACAACCTGGCGCGCGCCGGGCTGCTGTCGCGGGAGTTCGCGGTTCTGGGTGTTGCGCGCGCGCAGTTTTCCGATGAAGATTTCCGCAAGAAAGTCTTTGACGATATCAAGACGTATTGCGGAGACTGCGTAGATGACGAACTGTGGGAATGGTTCTCGCAGCGTTTTTACTATCTTCAGGGAAATTTCGACGACGACAATTTGTACTCGCGCCTCAAAGACGCTTTAACCAAGATCGATCAGACCCACTCCACCCATCAGAATTTTTTCTATTACCTCGCGGTCTCGCCGAATTTCTTCGGACCGATCGTGCAGAGGCTCGCCGCCGCTGGATTGATGGATCAAAGCAACAACCACTGGCGTCGCGTCGTTATCGAGAAACCATTCGGGCATGATCTGGAATCAGCGAAAGCGCTGAACCAGGAACTGTTGAAGGTCGCCGACGAAAAGCAGATCTATCGCATCGATCACTATCTCGGCAAAGAGACTGTACAGAACATCATGGCGTTCCGCTTTGCGAACGGAATCTTCGAGCCGGTCTGGAATCGGCGCTACATCGATCACGTGCAGATCTCGGTCGCCGAGACGGTCGGCGTCGAAGGCCGAGGCAGCTATTTCGATCATGCCGGGACATTGCGCGACATGGTGCCTAATCACATCATGCAACTCATCAGTCTGACGGCGATGGAACCCCCGATTTCCTTCGACGCAAATGCGGTGCGCGATGAGCAGGCGAAGATTCTGCATGCGATCCAGCCGATGAGCGACGAGGAAGTCCTAAGCCGTACGGTACGTGGACAGTACGGGGAGGGCACCGAGGATGGCAAGCGCGTTCCAGCGTATCGCGGCGAAGAAGATGTGCCCCCGGACACGCGGACCGAAACATTCGTTGCCATGAAGTTGTCGATCGATAACTGGCGCTGGGCGGACGTTCCATTCTACCTGCGCACAGGCAAGCGGATGCCCGTGCGTAACACCCACATCGTGATACAGTTTCGGCGAGCACCTTTTGTGCTGTTTCGCGACACGCCGGTCGAACATCTGATGCCGAATCAACTGGTGCTTCATATTCAACCCGAGGAAGGCATCTCTCTGCAGTTCGCCGCCAAGGTGCCCGGACCGGTGATGCGCCTTGGCACGGTGGACATGAACTTCGAATATCAGGAGTACTTTGGGAAGCAACCGAGCACAGGTTACGAACGGCTGCTGCACGACTGCATGATTGGCGATCAAACGCTGTTTCAACGCGCGGATATGGTGGAGGCGGGCTGGTCGGTGGTGAACCCGGTGCTCGATCTTTGGAAGGCGCTCCCGCCGCGCAATTTCCCTAACTACGCTTCCGGCACCTGGGGACCGAAGGAGGCCGACGAACTTCTCGAACGCGACGGCCGCCGCTGGAGGAACTTCGAAAAATGATTCTGGCCGGCGATATTGGTGGGACCAATGCCAGGCTGGCTTACTTCCAACCTCAGAATGGGCGTTTTCACTTAGTCTCGGAACGCGTCTTTCCCAGTCGTGACCATCGGGGGCTTGGTGAAATCGTGGCCCAGTTCCTGGACGAGTCGGGTACTCGGCCGGAGGCGGCATGCTTTGGAATCGCAGGCCCGGTACGCAATGGGCGGGTGGAAACTTCCAATCTTCCATGGGTCATCGAGCAGTCCGTACTGGCCAATCAGATCCATCTTGCAGCTACTCTGTTGATCAATGACCTGGAAGCCAGCGCCTGGGGCATAGGCGCCCTCGGGATGGAGGATCTGGTCACTCTCAACCCGGGAGCGGGTTCGGTCGCCGGCAATCAGGCTGTCGTCGCTCCGGGAACCGGTTTAGGAGAGGCGGGATTGTTTTGGGATGGCAGCCGCCACCATGTTTTCGCGTGTGAAGGTGGACATACCGACTTTGCTCCGCACGGAGAACTTCAGATCGAACTGCTGCGGTTCCTTGCGGCGAAATTCGGACACGTGAGTTACGAGCGCATTCTCTCCGGGCCCGGACTGGTGAACGTGTATGAGTTTCTGTGCGCCAGTGGCTGCGGAAAGCAATCGGCCGAACTTTCCGCTGCCATGGCGGCGGGCGATCCGGCAGCGGCAATTTCGCAGGCTGCGTTGAGCGGAAAAGATTCGCTGGCGGGAAAGGCGCTGGACCTTTGGATTGCTGTCTACGGCGCCGAGACATCGAACCTGGGGCTGAAGATCATGTCGACTGGTGGCCTGTTTTTAGCAGGAGGGATTTCACCGAAGATTCTGCCCAAGCTTAAAGGGTTTCTGTTTATGTTCTCACCACTCCGCAGGAATTATTTGCCGCGGCCGCAGAAGAGGTCGTCCGGCTAGCCAATCTGGCGGTTGCGGAGCACGGCCGGTTCACGATCGCCTTGTCTGGTGGCTCAACGCCCAAAAGCCTCTACAATCTGCTCGCTACAAACGCCCGCACTGCCCTGCCCTGGGATCGCATGTATTTTTTCTGGAGCGATGAACGGCACGTCCCTCCTGCCGATCCTGACAGCAATTATCGAATGGCGGACGAGGGGATGCTGTCTAAGGTGCCCGTGCCGCCCGGGAATGTGTTTCGCCTTCCCACGGAGAATCCGGACGCCGCAGCCGTCGCAAAAGACTACGAATCCACTCTAAGAAAGTTTTTACAGCTCGAGCCAGGACAGCTTCCCAGATTCGATCTGATTTTGCTCGGCATGGGTCCCGACGGTCATACGGCATCGCTTTTTCCCGGGACCGCGGGCTTGCAGGAACAATCCCGGTTGGTGATCGCTAACTGGGTGGAAAAGCTCAAAACTCATCGGCTAACACTTACCCTTCCCGTGCTCAACGCTGCTCGATCAGTGGCCTTCCTGGTAAGTGGCACAGACAAAGCACCGGTCTTGAAGGCGGTATTGGAAGAGAAGGTGCCGGGAGAACAGTATCCAGCCAAACTCGTCCAGCCGGCGGATGGGAAATTGATCTGGTTTCTGGATCGCGCCGCGGCTAGTGGACTCTCGCTGCAGAAATGAACCCCGATGAGGACGCGGGTGACACCCAGGTATGGAGAAAAAGAACTAATTTGGCGGCCTGTTCCGTCCAACGGCACAGAATCACAAGATTGATCCCCTGCGTACTCAGCGTTCTGCGGTTTTGGTTTCCTATCCCCGCCAGTCGCCGATTTCCTTCAGGCCTTTGCCTCTGGCGTGTTCGAAGAGGCGGACCCGGTGGCGTGAGTGCTCGAATTCGTGGATGTCGGCCCAGACCTCAGCTTGCCATCCGGTCTCATGGGCGGCCGATTCCCCGCAGGTGGCGCACCGTGTATGGAGGGTCACTGAGGTGCTTTCCGCCGCTTCAGAAACGGTTCCCGGCAGCTCGATGAAAATGCAGCGTACCTCCTCAATTTCCTCGTTCACCCCCAGAATGTGCTCATAACGCAGCAAGTATCCGAAACCGAGCTTGCGGGCCTCGACCTCAGCTTCAGGACGGGTGTGGAAAGGGCCGTACTCGGCTCTCAGCTGTTCGGTCGAGTCACACGCCATCCAAAAGATTTCTTTGTAGGCCATCGCTGGTATCGCCCCGGGAGTCGCGAAAGCCGGCTCGCAGCTCGAGCCCGCCCTTTGGCAGATCGCAACTGTCTGTGCAATTCCAGTGCCGCACGATCATCCCGCAAACTACTGAAGCGGCTGTGGTTATCGCTACATAAGCGTTCCCACCGGAGACCCCACCAGAAAAGTTTTGCAGAATTTGGCTGAACCAGTACTCTGCGCAGCGATCCAGTGCGGTTTACAACCATAGACGGAGAGATCCCGCCCCGTAGCGAACCTGTTATTGGTCGCATCTAGTCGGCTCCCACCGCCTGGGGATAAGGGGCGGGCACGCCGTCTGCTTCCGGCCAGTTCTTTCCACCATGGCTGGCGACGTACATGGCTAACTCCAGCCGGCTCCACACCCCGAGCTTGTCGAACGTGTTTCGGAGATGATTCTTGATCACCTGCTCGCTGGTGCCGATGATCCTGCCGATCTCGCGGTTTGTAAGGCCTTCCCAGACCAGGATTGCAATTTGAATCTCTTTGGGGGTAAGGCGCTCGCGGGGAGTCATGATTGCGCCTCCTCTTTGCTGAACATCGCAATTGCCAGCTTCACGCGCTTCCGCCCTTCGCGGATACCGGCACGCAGAAACAGTGTTCGCAAGTGCTGCTTCACGGTGCGGGGGCTGATGTTGAGCTGACCCGCGATTTCTTTATTGCTACAGCCCTGAACCAGCAGGTTCAGCACTTGCTGGTCGCGCGGCGTCACTTTTACTGATTCCAGGTTGATCATGATAGCTTCCTCCGGCCTGCTTTAAGAACGAACTCGTACTTCCTTAAGCAAGACTTTCGCCATTTCTTCGTCGTCAAAAATACGGCAAGACCTAAGTACTTCGGTGCATGCCACTTAGGCATCTGAAGGACGGCTTTCATGTGGCTTTCAGGAATGCCGTGATAGGCTGTGCCAGTTTCAATTTGGTCCGGCCATGCGGTGGGTGCAGATGTCTGAAACTTCCTGCCGGCTGAAAGGAACTTGCAAACACCCGGCACCTGGAGGATGCGGCGGCGGGGGTCGGGGAGCCCTCGTCTGTCCTTTAGGTTCATAGACTTTCGAGTGCGCGAAGGGCAGGTTTCGATCCTGAGGTGAACTGTCATGTGTCAGAAAAACAACCGGACGAAGCATGTGAGATGGCAATCCCATTTCGGGCAAGATTCGACGCTCCTGATTTTCAGTTTGGTTCTGATCGCGACTTCGGGGCAGAGTTTTGCACAGGTGGCCGCGGCGGATCAAAATCAGAGCGCGCCCCTGACGATCACTTTGCAGGATGCGCTACAGCGAGCGCGGCAGAACGATCCACAGTACCGGTCTGTAATCACTGACTTGGGCGTAGCGCGCGAAGACCGGGTACAAGCTCGTGCCGGATTGCTGCCCAACGTCAGCTACAACAATTCGTTCATATACACACAGGGAACAGGGCCTTTGCCGCTAAGCTGCCAAAACCCAACGGCCGGATGCCCAACTTCACGGTTCATCGCCAATAACGGCGTACATGAATACATCAGCCAGGCAAATGCGCACGAAGCCCTGTCGCTCACCAACGTCGCGGATTACCGGAGATCTTCAGCCCTGCTGGCTCAGGCTCGAGCCAAGGCTGAGGTCGCCACGCGAGGCCTGGTAGTGAGCGTCACTCAGGCCTATTACGGCCTAGTGGTGGCGCAACGCAAGTACGCAAACATACAGCGCGCCGCAGCCGAAGCAGCGAGGTTCCTTGATATCAGCCAGAAACTGGAGGCCGGCGGCGAGGTCGCTCACGCAGATGTACTGAAAGCACACATTCAATCGCAACAGCAAGAGCGCGATTTACAGGAAGCTCAAATTGCGATGGAGCGCAGCCGTCTGGATCTGGCGGTGCTGCTGTTCCCTGATTTCAACCAGAATTTCGCCGTGGTCGACGACCTGCAAACCCCGGAGCCTCTGCCGACATTTGCCGAAGCGGAAGCTGCGGGAAAGAAGAACAATCCCGATCTGCGCGCCGCGCTGGCCGCTTACCAGGCATCACGCCACGAAGTCACGGCTGCATGGGGCGGGCTGCTGCCATCGTTGAACGTGGATTACTTCTATGGAATCGATTCCAATCAATTCGCCGTCGAGGTCAACGGCATCCGCAATCTTGGTTACTCGACGGTGGCGACTTTACAGATTCCGATCTTCAGCTGGGGAAGCGATCGCAGCAAGTTGAAACAAGCCGAACTCCGGCGTGATCAGGCGCATGTCGAGCTGAATTTCGCGCAGAAACAATTACTGAGTCACTTGCGAGAGTTTTACAGCGAGGCGGAAACAGCACGCTCCGAGATGGAATCGCTCGCAAGTTCGGCGGAAATGGCGGCCGAGAGTATGCGACTGACGACCATGCGTTACCAGGCGGGAGAGTCAACAGTGCTGGAAGTGGTCGATGCCCAGAACACTTTGACTCAGGCTCGCAACGCGTATGACGATGGACAGTCTCGGTATAAGGTCGCGGTCGCGAATCTACAGACCTTGACAGGAAACTTCTAGACGAATGAACGGGCACAAGATCCTAACCTCGGGAATCCTTATTCGCAGAGATTTCCGCCACGTAGTTTCAGGGACGTTGGTCACGGCTGCGTGGCTCCTTTGCGCCGCGTGCTCTTCTGAAAAACCTCCCGAACCACCGACCGTCAGCGTGCAGGCGGCACCCGTCGAAAAGACCGCGATTCAGCACGTCGTCGAAGCGCAAGCCATTTTATTCCCGCTACAGCAGGCTGCGATCGTTCCGAAGATCAGCGCCCCGGTGCAGAAGTTCCTGGTGAAACGCGGAAGTCCGGTCAAGCAAGGCCAGGTTTTGGCAGTTCTTGAGAATCGCGATCTGTCCGCTGCCGCGCAGGACACCGAAGGCGCATACAAACAAGCGCAGGCGGTTTACGAAACGACGACAGCTGCCAACTTGCCTGAGGAGATCCGGAAAGCCGAAGCAGACGCGCAACAGGCCCAGCAGGCGCTCGATGCGCAGGAGAAAGTTTTCCAGAGCCGCCAACAGCTCTTTGAGCAGGGCGCTTTGCCGCGGAAAGAACTGGATCAATCGCGGGTTGACATTACCCAAGCCCGCAACCAATCCGATATCGCCAAACAACATCTCGAGAAGCTGATGGCGATTGGCAAGGAGCAGGAACTCAAAGCCGCGGAGGGGCAGCGCGATTCCGCCGCGGGCAAATATCGGGGAGCACAAGCACAGCTGAGCTATTCAGAAATTCGCAGTCCCATTAATGGCGTGATCACCGATCGGCCGCTCTATCCGGGAGAGATGGCCGCAGCAGGTACGCCCCTGCTCACGGTGATGGATATCTCCTCGGTCATCGCCAAGGCGCACATTCCGCAAGACGATGCTGCGGCGCTGAAGGTGGGCGATAAGGGCAGCATTACCGTGCCTGGGATCACGGAACCGATCAGCGGCAAAGTCACAGTGGTAAGTCCTGCCCTCGATCCGAATAGCACAACGGTGGAAGTTTGGTTAGAGGTTAAGAACCCCAAGCATGAACTGAAGCCCGGAACCAGCGTGCATCTTTCGATGACCGCCCAAACCGTAAAAGATGCTCTGGTTGTACCGGCCAGTTCGATACTCACAGCGCCTGATGGAACGACCACTGTGATGCTGGCCGGCTCCGATGGCATGGCTCATCAGAAAGGGGTGAAACTCGGCATTCGCAATGGCGACGATGTGCAGATCATCGAGGGCGTGAACGTAGGAGAGAAAGTGATCTCCAACGGCGCCTATGGATTGCCGGACAAAACCAAAATCAAGATCGAAGCCGCGGAGGCTCCGGCCGAAGAGGCAAAACCGGCGGCCGGAGGATCGAAGGCTCCCAGTGAGGGATCCGATGAAAAATAATCCCTGCGGAGCGACTGCGTGAACCTCGAGAAAGACGGCCACTCGGGCCAGCACTGGATTTCCCGCCACTCCAGACCAGTCATTTTTCTGATTCTGACGTTCGGTCTGCTGGGGGCTTATCTCGCTTTCACCATCCCGGTGTCTGTGTTCCCCTCAACGGACTTTCCTCGCGTGCTAGTCGCCGTCGACAACGGTGTGATGCCGATCGATCAAATGATGGTTACAGTCACGCGACCGATTGAAGAAGCGGTGAACAGCGTCCCGGGACTGCTCACCGTGCGCTCCATTACCAGCCGCGGCTCCGCGGAAATCGATCTCTACCTCCGCTGGGACGTCGACATGTTCCAGACGCTGCAGTACGTGAATGCGGCCATCTCACGAGTCCAGCCGGAACTTCCGTCCACGGCAAAGATCGAAGCCCACCGCATGACGTTCGCCAGCTTCCCCATCATCGGTTATAGCGTTACCTCAGACACAATGCCCCAAACCCGTCTGTGGGAGATGGCGACCTACGAGATGAAGCCGCGGCTCAACCGTCTGGAAGGCGTTTCCACGGTGATTGTGCAGGGCGGCCAGGAGCCGGAGTTCCAGATCACTCCAGATCCAGCCAAGCTGTTATCTGCCGGCGTGACCGTAAACGACATTCTCGAGAGTGTTCGGCGCACAAACCTCATTGACTCGCCTGGGCTTATCGAACGAAATCACCAGCTCTATCTGGGCCTGGTGAACGGTCAGGTACGTACGCCGGAAGAGATCGCAAACGCGGTGATCAAAAATACGCCCACGGGAATTCCGGTTCGGATTGGCGATATCGGCGAAGTCGCTCCCAGCGTAAAACCGGTCTACACCGTGGTTACGGCAGACGGCAAGCCCGCCGTCCTGCTCAACATCAATCGGCAGCCCGATGGAAATACCGTCCAAGTCGCGCAGGAAGTCCACGACGAAATTGAAAATATCAGGAAGACGCTACCGCCGGGAATCACCATCAAGCCGTTCTACGATCAGTCTGTCATCGTGAGCGATTCGATCAAGAGCGTCCGCGATGCCATCCTGCTGGGCCTGATCCTCGCTTCGATCATTCTGGTTGTATTCCTGCGCGACTGGGGAACGTCACTGGTCGCAGGCCTGGTCATTCCTGTCACCGTCATGGTCACCTTCATTGCCCTGAAGGTAATGGGGGAGACATTCGATCTGATGACACTCGGCGGCTTGGCCGCAGCCGTGGGACTGGTTATCGACGATGCGATTGTCGTAGTCGAAAACATTGTTTTGCATCGCGACGCGGGGCAGGGACGGCTGGAGGCGATTCAGAGCGCGCTGAAAGAGATCACTGTCCCGCTGATCGGTTCGACCATTACGCCAGTCGTGGTGTTTATTCCACTGATCGTCATCACCGGTGTCACGGGGGTTTTTTTTCGGGCTCTAGCCGTGACCATGACGGTTTCGCTGCTGACGTCGCTGGCACTTGCAGTGACCTGGACACCTACGCTGAGCCAATACTTCATTAAGGGGCGGCACAACAAAGAAGAGTCCCATGCAGAATCTGACTCTCCTCGGGCCGAAGACAAACCTGGCGGGTCGGAAGTCGAGGACAAAGATGCTGCGCTGAACTTGCTGGCCGCTGAAGAAAAACATCTCAGCGGGTTCTTCCTGCGGGTGGTCAACTTCCATGAAGGCTGGCTTCGCCGCGCACTCGAGCGGCCGTATCTGCTGATCATCTTCAGCGCTGCTCTGATCGTCATATCCTACGTCTGCTACACCTTCTCCGGTTCGGATTTGTTACCGGAGATGGATGAAGGTGGATTCACTGTCGACTACATCATGCCCGCCGGCAGCTCTCTGGCGGAAACCAACCGGGTCATCACCCACGTTGAACAGATGCTGCGCGAAATGCCTGAAGTAGAGAGCACTTCGCGGCGCACTGGTTTGCAACTCGGGCTCGCAGCGGTGACAGAAGCCAACAGCGGCGACGTATTGGTCAAGCTCAAGGCCAAGCGCGACCGCGGCATCGACGAAATCATGGCCGAAGTGCGCGCCGATATCAAAAGACAAGAGCCTGCCCTCGATATCGATCTCATTCAAGTTCTGCAGGACATGATCGGCGACCTGACTTCCGCTCCGCAGCCGATCGAGATCAAACTGTTTTCGCAGGACCCCAAACTGCTCGAGGAATGGGCGCCTAAAGTTGGAGAAGCCATCGGGAAGATCCCCGGAGTTGTGGACCTTCTGAACGGAATCGACAACACCATCAGTGGGCCCGCGGTTACATTCCAGGTTGATCCCAGCGTGGCAGCCCGTGCCGGATTTACGGCTGAGGAAGTGGCTCTCGATGCTGCGGCCATCCTCGAAGGGGAACCAGCACCCACGCCCGTGGTCGCCAACGAGCGTGCCTATACACTGCGGGTACGCTTTCCTGCCGCGAATCGGGCATCGCTGGAGGCTATGCGCAACACGCTGCTGGTCAGCAGTACCGGGCACACCGCCACTCTGGGCGCACTCGCTACCGTGGTTGAGAACCCCGGACAGACCGAAATTCGCAGAGAAAATCTGCAGCGCGACGTCGCGGTTACCGCGCGACTGGAGGGACGGAGTCTCGGCAGCGGCATGGCAGATGTACAGAAAGTCGTGAGTGGAATGCATTTGCCGTCGAGCATCCGCGTGGTTTACGGCGGAACATATGCGGAACAGCAACGCTCGTTCCACGATCTGGTGATCGTGCTCATTCTCGCGGTCCTGCTTCTGTTCATCGTTCTGCTTTTTGAATTCGGAAGCTTCGGCGCCCCCATCGCAATTCTCTCGTCAGCGTTGCTGTCAACCTCCGGCGTTTTTATTGCCTTATTGATTACACGCACAACCTTCAACATCTCCTCGTTCATGGGAATGATCATGGTGATTGGCATCGTGGCCAAGAACGGCATTCTCCTGCTCGATGCCGATCAAAAGATGCGCGGCCTGGGCGAGTCCGCTGAACGAGCCATGCTGCTGGCGGCCCGGCGGCGATTGCGGCCGATCGCGATGACCGCACTGGCAACGGTTGCGGGCATGCTGCCGCTGGCGTTCGCGATCGGCGCCGGATCGCAGATGCTTCAACCCCTCGCCATCGCGGTCATCGGCGGCGTTCTAATTTCGATGGTTTTGTCCCTGATCATCACCCCGGCCGTCTACTTCTACCTGAGCGGAAAGAGAGAAGACCAAGAACTCTCTCCTGCCGGCTAGTAAGAAAATCTCCCGCCATGTGCAGAGTTCTGCAGAGTGGTATTACCAACTGCTGATTACCACTGCCTGGGATCCGGGCTTAGACGCGACGGATCACTTCGCCAAGAATTCTCGCAACGGGGGAGCCTGAGCGGTAAACTATTGATAGATTAGAGACCTGCCTGAAGGGCAGCCAACGTATCCCGCTTCCCCAACCGACTCACACGCGTCTGTTGACTGGCTTTCATCCGTCGGGATTGGCGCTGGAGTTGCACTAGAATAAGCAATTCCAGGTTCGGATTGTCGGATGGCAACGAGTGATAGCGCCGGTGGAATACCGAACTGTGTCTGACGAGAATCACAAACCAGTTCCAGACGAGCAGACGCTCGGAAAGCTGCTGGAAGCCGCCTACGTGATCCAGGAGCACAACCGGGAGATGCTGAGACTGGAGTTGCGCCCCGGCGTGAAGCGGGAACAAGTGAAGGCTGGGGATAATTCCAACCCGGTTCAGAATCCATCTGCGCAAGCAAAATCGCTCCAACCCGCGCCGCTACCCGATAACGCATCGACATTGGCAAAAATCGTACAGACCCAGCATCAAATCCAGTTTCGCCGCCTGGAATTCCAGACGGCGCTAAAATTGGTGGCTGAGCGGGTCTGCGAGATGACCACTGCCAGCGGCGCTTCGATCGCCATTATCGATGGCAAGAACGCGCACTATCGCGCTGTCTTCGGCCGCAGTACCCCGGTTTCGGGAAAGATCATCGCGCTTGACAAAGCGATGTTTGCCCCTTGCTTGAACAGCGGGCAGGTTTTTCGCTGCGCCGATGCCAACGCGGAGTTCCTGCTGGATGTGGATGAGTGCAAGCGCCGAGGCATTCAATCGCTCATCGCGGTTCCCGTGTTTTACGATGGCCGAGTCGCGGGAGGACTGGAACTCTATTTCTCGTCTCCCAACGCATTCACCGAACAAAACGTACACACGTGCCAATTGATGGCCAGCCTGGTGGCCGAGGCCCTGGTGCGCGAGGAGGAGGCCGCGTGGAAGAAATCGCTTGCGAGTGAGCGCGCCGCGATGCTCGAGGCCCTTGAGAAACTACAGCCGAATCTGGCGGCTCTAGTCGAAAAACCCGTTACCAAAAATCCTTCACCCGCAGAAAAACTGTCCCCTTCGCCTCCTGCTCATTCCTACTGTAGGTGCGGGAATCGGCTGATGGCCGAAGAGCAGTTCTGCGGACAGTGTGGCACACCGCGCGCTGGCGACTACGAAACTTCCGACATGCAGAGTAAGGTCGCCTCCCTGTGGCAACTGCAGGAGGCGCAGAAGAAGGAGACTGGCTCCGAGACCGAGCCAGCGGAGAAGCCGGCATCGGTCGCGTCGCAGGAGATCGCTGGGGTCGAAGACGAGGACGGTCCAATGGAGGCGGATGAGCTTTCGGCGGAATCGCCGAACCGTTCACAAGCTTTGGCAAAGCCCAAGTTCGCGCATCCGGCAGACTGGAGTTCCGCATCCTCCGCGCGCGCATTTCTCGAACGGTTCGTTTCCAGCAAGCGAACTGGGCGCCTGCTGCAGTTGTGGAATGCACATCGCGGAGATATCTACCTGGGAGTTGCCGTCATCCTGGTCGCATGCGTGATCCGCTGGGGACTATGGTCGAGTCATCCGGTGAAAGCGACTGCAACGCCAGCTGCGGCTACTGCAACTCATCGCAAGCCCGCTCCCGACCCTGGGTTGTCGTTTTTTGATCGAATGCTGATTCAGCTTGGTCTGGCCGAGGCGCCCGAACCACAGGAGGACAAGGGCAATCCGGGAGTTCAGGTCTGGGTAGATCTGCACACCGCGCTTTACTACTGCCCGGGCACCGATCTTTATGGCAAGACTCCCCAAGGAAAATTCGCCACGCAGCGCGAAGCGCAGCTCGATCAATTTGAGCCTGCTTATCGCAAAGCCTGCAATTGAGCCCCTTTTCCCACTGATATCACGTCATTTAGAATTGACAACCTCTGGGGATAATAGTGCAATCATACCTATAAAAAATCTGGCCGTTCGTCAAGTATGGTTTGAGGAGAATGCCGATTGGCTAGTTCCACGGAGCGTTCTGAGGATGAGCGTGCCCTACCCCGGCCCGAGCTCAATCCCCTTGTAAACCCGATTTTGGCCGACAACATGGGACGATGGGCTGAAGTGTATTTCACCAGCCCTCCCGAGAAGCGCGAAGAGGCAGTGACCGAACTGCTGCGTGAACTGGAGGCGCGGAACTCAGATGTTGAGAGCCATCCGGCGTCAGCCCAAGCTGTGCGTCCGGTAAGCAGGAACGCACCTTCGACGCCATTTGAACGCCCAACCACCCAGAGGCACCCCAGCGATACGGGACATTGCGATACCTGCGGCAATGACAACCCTCCCATGCATCAGTTTTGCGGCATGTGTGGAGCACAGTTGGGTGGAACCGCACTCGAAGATCCGAGGATGGACAGCGCCTACGGACTGCATCGCGCAGGAAGCGACCGCCGCGGCGCTCCGGCCTATGCCGAATCATCGACGGACTATCGGGAACCAATCGAGGAATGTCTATCGCCCGCGGAAGAGCCCCGCAGAGACCTGTACGATTTATCGCCTTTCCAAAGCCTGCTCGAGAGAGAAGATGGGGCGGCATCGGGCTACGAAGAGTCACCTTCCGGCCGATACCGTTATTACATCGGGGCAATCCTGGCTATTCTGATTCTGGCACTGGGCTATGCGGCGTGGAATGGTTCACGCAGTGATCAGAATGCGCACGGATCAGCTCCGCCGCTACCGCCTGCTGCGACGGATACGGCACCGGCCGCGACAAGTCCGAGCCCATCGGCGCCTGCACCGCCAAAGCCCGCGGAACAGCAACCTGTGACGGCGACGAACAGCACAGCCAGGCCGAGCCCGCCGAAGCCCGCTGAATCACCGAAGCAACTTGAGACCGTCGCCAGCGGAATGAACGCGCCCGCTCCTACGCCAGCTTCACAGTCCACCGTCGATAACGTTGACCGCGTGAGTTTTCAAGGCAACGGAGCTGAGGAATTGGCCACGGCGCAGCACTTTTTGCACGGATCCGCCGGCCAAGCACGCGATTCGGCAGAAGCGGCGAAGTGGTTATGGAAATCGATTGCCAAACACAACGGCCCAGCGATGCTGGAACTGGCGGACCTCTACCTCAAGGGGGATGGAGTCGCCAAGAGCTGCGACCAAGCCCGCGTGCTGCTGGATTCTGCAGCACGGCGGGGCATGTCCGGAGCCGGAGCAAGACTCCGTAACCTCCAGGCATTTGGCTGCCAATAAATTGTTTTTGATCTTGCTTAAAGATCCGTATGCCCACCTAAGACTCCCATGTTCTGGAAGACTTGGCAGACACACGGTGGGACTATTGCATAAAGAGTGCTGCAGGACTGCGCCTCGATTCGTACCAAAGCGCAAGCTCGACCCGATTCCAGAGCCCAAGCTTGTCATAGATCACCCGCAGGTAATTCTTTACGACATGCTCGGTGGTTCCGATCGCTTCAGCGACCTCCTTGTTCTTCAGGCCCTCGGCAACGAGCTGGATGACCCGGTGTTCACGTTCACTTGGGATACGGTTCCCGTAGCGTCCACTTGACATGCTTGCCTCCGGTATAACAGGGTTGCGAGCTTGACTCGCTTAATACCACCGGTGATTCCGAAACGAAGAAACAATCGGTTGAAATGAGCCTTCACGGTACGCCGCGCCATCTTGAGTTGGCTGGCTATTTCGGCGTTGTCGCATCCTTGCAATAGCAGTTCGACGATCTGCTGTTCGCGCGGACCGAGCCGAACAGTCTGCTCCTTCATCTCCTCATCCTCCCTCTAGTGAAATTGCCTCACCCGACTGGGCGCACGGCTTGAACTGTTTCCAAATTGCGTAGCATCCACGTTGCCATTTTGTGTCAGGGAGGGCGGTTTTACCCGGAAACTCATTTTCCACAGGCACTTGCAGAGGGCGGCAGCGATTTCGGATTTCGGTAAGGAGTGGGGATATAGGTGAAAGCGGTTCCTTCTTTGCTGAAACGCGCCAAACCGCGCATGAATACAGGGCTCGACGCCACTGGCAGGCGATTAGAAGATCGTTTCAGCAGCCGCGCCATCTTCTGGGATGTATGGGCTCTGATCTGCCAAGCCAAGCGACTTACCGAAAAAATTCAAGGGGCTTACACCCGGATTACATGTTCAGGTGAATACCTTAGACGAAACTTCCCGGATACAGGTGAACGTTGGCACAAATTACACGATAGGCCCTAGGGCTTCCGAGTTACAAGGCGGAAACGGCCGATTTTCCACAACAAAATACCTGGATGTTTTTGAGATTTATTACAGCCCGTATTTCTTCATGAGATGGCGGAAGGAACGGTAGGAAATCCCAAGCACGTCGGCGGCTTTCGTCTGCACACCGCCACTCTGACTTAGGGCACTTTGCAATAACGAGCGCTCGATGCCCGCGACGTACGTTTCCATTCCGAGGCCATCGGGTAGTCGCAAGTCGCCTCCGATCTCAGGAAGCGCGCCGGCTCCGGCGGCAGCGGCGGCAGCACGCGCCTTGGGGCGCTCGACCGGAAGTTCCACGTGAAGTTCGTCGGTCGTCTCGAGCGCCACCGCGCGCTCAACCGTATTCTCAAGCTGGCGCACGTTCCCCGGCCACTCGTAGCCGCATAGCGAATCCAGGGAAGCCGGATTTACCCGCAGTATGCTTCGCCCGGCTGCGGTCGCGTACTTCTTCAGAAAATGATTGGCCAGCAGCGGCAGGTCCTCGCGCCGCTCGCGGAGAGGAGGAACACGGATCGGGATGACGTTCAGGCGATAGTACAGGTCTTCGCGGAAAACATTTTCGGTGACGGCTTTGTCGAGATCGCGGTTGGTAGCGGCGATGACGCGCACGTCAATGGAAATCTCACTGGTGCTGCCCACCGGACGAACGGTACGCTCCTGCAATACGCGGAGCAGCTTGACCTGCATTGCCAGAGTCATCTCGCTGATTTCGTCGAGGAAGATCGTGCCGCTGTCTGCAACTTCGAAGAGCCCGCGCTTGTTCTGGTTCGCTCCGGTAAAGGCGCCTTTCAGATAACCGAAAAGTTCACTTTCAAGGAGCGTCTCAGGAAAAGCTCCGCAGTTGACCGAAACGAAGGCTTCCGTGGCTCGAGGCGAACACACATGAACGGCGCGCGCGACCAGCTCTTTACCGGTGCCGCTTTCGCCGTGAATCAGAACTGTGCTGGCCGTGGAGGCGACGGTACGGACGGTCTGCTTGAGCTTCTCCATCGCCGGGCTGGAGCCGATGATGTTGTCCAGCGAGTTGCGTGTGGCGGCGTCACGCCGCAGGGCAAAGTTTTGCTTGCTGAGAGCCAACTTCTCGACTGCCCGGTTGATGGCGAGTTTGATCTCGTCCACCAGTCCCGGACTCTTACGGATGTAGTCCGTTGCGCCTCCAGCCTTCACCGCTTGAACTGCGGCCTCGTAGTCGTCGACTGCCGTGATCAGGATGACAGCCGAATCGGGCGAGACTTTGTGAGCGTGGCGCAACACTTCAATGCCGTCGATGTTGGGCATCTTGATATCGGTGATGATGACGTCATAGAGCGCGCCGTCAATTTTGTTTTTGGCGTTCTGCCCGGCCTGGACTGTCTCAACCCGATGCCCTTCGCGGCGCAGGGAGATATCCAGCATTTCGCAGATGGAGCGTTCGTCGTCGCAAACAAGAATGTTAGCCACGCCCACCTCCTCCCGCCGCTGCAGCCGCAGACTCAGCCACCGCCAGCACGGGCGATTTATCGGCTGCCGGTTTGCGTGTTGCCACGGAGTGCTCGGCTTCGAGGCGGCGGAGCCGCAGGACAAATGTCGTGCCCTGGCCGGGCTTCGATCTTGCCCATACTTTCCCGTCGTGAGCCTGCACGATCTGGTACACGATCGCCAGCCCCAGTCCGGTGCCGCCTTCAAAGTTAGACTGGAAGGGTTCGAAGATTTTTTCGATCTGCTGCGGCGTCATGCCCGTGCCGGTGTCCATGAACGACACTTGCCAGTCTTCGCCCAGCGACTCGACCGCCGCGGTCAGCGTGCCTCCACCTTTCATGGCGCGTACGGCATTTTCACAAAGATTCCAGAAGACCTGCTTCAGTTTGTCGCCGTCGGCGATCACCCAGGCTTCGGAGAGGAAACGGCGCTTGATCTCGATCCCAGTCTTTTCGGCCGCCATGCGGTGGTCCATCAAGATCAGCGTATCTTCTACGAGGCGAATCAGGTCGACTCGGTCGAATTGAAATTTCTTGGTTCGCGAATAGGCGAGGAAATCGGTGATGATGGCATTCAGCCGCTGCGACTCCCGGGTCACGATGTCGAGCAGGCGGCGGTGATCTTCGTTCATCTCAGGAAGGCCGGAGAGCATGCTGACTGAACCCGCGATCGAGGTCAGCGGATTGCGGATTTCATGCGCGATTGCTGCCGCCAGCCTCCCCACCGCAGCCAAGCGGTCTTGCATGCGGACTTCGCGCTCCAGGCGGCGCATCTCGGTCAGATCGTCGAAGGCATAGACGTACCCGAAATCGCCTTTCTCCGGAACTGACAACGCCGAGACGCGCACCCGCAAAGTCTTGCGAAACTTGGTCGGCGGATCGAAGCGAACTTCTCCGTGCGACTGCTCCGACTCGACCAAGGGGAGTGGATCCAGAAACAGCTGGTGCACGGGAGCGCCGAGTAATTCAGCCGCGGCGCGTTCAAGAAGCCGTTCGGCGGCCGCATTGACCAGCGTGATCCGCCCGTCGAGTCCTGTGGTAATCAGGCCGCTGCTGATCGAGTGAATAATGTTTTCGTGCAGCGCCTGCAGGCTTTCGAGGGCGCCGCTCGCATCTTTGAGCTGCACCCCAACTTGCCGGAGTTTGTGGGTGAGCAGCCCTGCAAGGTATGCGACCGCAAGAAATGCAAATAAATTGACGAAGATGATCGACTGCAGCGATTTCAGCCCGGGATGGGTTGTGCAATAAGAAGGAATGACACCGTAGTAATTCAGCTCTAGTACGGTCCCGTACAGGATGAACGCAAGCGCGGCGACGAGTCCCGCCCAGACCCGGGTCAGGAGTACGGTGGCAACGATGATCACCAGTGGATAGAGGAAGTTCAGGGAACTGTCCCAGCCTCCCGTCTCGTGCACCACCAGCGTCACCAGAACCACATCGGTCACGACCTGCAGTGCCGCCTGCAGTCGGTGTTCCTGCCAGAACGAGAGCAGCAGAATGTAGAAGAGAGACAGGCTGTACCAGAAGAGAATGGTGCTGATGAAGAGGCGCATCGGCACGGGCGCAGGACTGAACTGTGCCACCGCCAGTTCGATGGCTAGAAGCACGGTCAGAATGAAAATACGGACCCGAACCAGCCATCCCAGCCAATTGCGCTCGTCGAACGTCGATTGCATTAAGAGGCCCAAGGTTTCAAAGTTTCAGAAGGTTTCAAGGTTTCAAAGTTTCGCGGAAGACTCCTTGAAACTTTGAAACCTTGTCACTTTGAAACCTGCGTGTTATCCCGCCAGTTTGGCGATCATGGCAAACAGCGGCATGTACAGCGAAATCACGATGCCACCGACACTGATTCCGAGGATGCCGATAATGACCGGCTCCAACATGGCCAACATATCTTTGGTGGCCGCATCGACTTCTTCCTCGTAGAAGTCGGCGATCTTCTGCAACATCGAGTCCATGGCGCCCGTCGCTTCACCGACGCCGATCATCTGCGTCACCATGTTGGGGAACACGCCGCATTCGCGTAATGGATCGA
>WNGO01000707.1_pt1 | contig 22900 bp, 25 predicted proteins | sample 5400511 | NCBI WGS metagenome assembly WNGO01 (sample SAMN13153380, study PRJNA577476) | soil metagenome | isolation source: 20 cm soil or saprolite under Garry oak tree replicate 2 | place: USA:California | collected 2016-06-15 | reverse complement strand
CCGAGTACCGGACCTTCTGGCGTTCCGCCGCCAAGCCGTTCCAGGCGCTGCCGCTGGTCGAGGACGGTGTCGCGGAACGGTTCGGGCTGAGCCGCCAGGACCTGGCGCTGGCGTGCGCGTCGCACTCGAGCGAGCCGGCGCAGGTGGCGCTGGTGCGCGAGTTCCTGCAGCGCGTCGGTTGCTCCGAGCGCGACTTGCTGTGCGGGCCGCACCGGCCCCTGTCGGACGCGGTCGCCAGGGATTACGAGACTCGCGGCGTGCGGCTGACGGCCGTCTACTCCAACTGCTCGGGGAAGCACACAGGGATGCTCGCACTCGCCCGGCACCATGGGTGGCCGACCGAGTTTTACGCGCGCATCGAGCACCCGGTGCAGCAGCGCTGCCTCGAGTCGGTGAGCCGCTGGACTGACGTGCCACGCGAGAAACTCGGTATCGCGACAGATGGGTGCGGCGTGGCGACGTTTGCTCTGCCGCTTCGAAACATGGCGTTGGCATGGGCGAGACTCGGGATGCGAGATGCGGGATACGAGATGCGCGCCGACGCATCCCCCATCTCGCATCCCGCATCCCGACTCACCGAAGCCATGCTTCATCATCCGGATTTGGTGGCGGGGGATGGACGGCCGTGTACCGAGATGATGCGCGCGCATCCGGGGCGCGTCATCACCAAGGTCGGCGCCGAGGGCGTGTATAGCGCGCTGCTGGTGCGCGAGGGGCTGGGGGTGGCGCTCAAGGTCGAGGACGGCCACAGCGTCGCGTCGGCGCTGGCGATCGCGGCGGTGCTCGCCGAGCTGGGGCTCAAGCCGCAGCCTCCTTCATTACTAAAGAAGGCAATTACGAACTCGAGAGGCGAGACGGTGGGGGAGATGCGTGTTAGTGGAGGGTTAGCGCGATGAAAGGATGGCGGAGCAGGGAGCAAGGAGCAGTACAATGAGTCCGGGTAGCGAGCCCCGCGGCCATGCCGCGGGGAACACGGGGCTCGACCAACAGACCCTGGCCCTCGTCCGCATCGCCGCCGCCACCGCGACGGGGGACGAGACGAAGCTGCGCGAGCGGATGGTCGCCGCGCGTGCGATTGCCGTGCCGCCGCTGTGGGTGGAGGAGCTGTTGTTGCAGAGCTTCTTGAACGTGGGCTATCCGCTCGCGCTGGTGGCGTTCGGCGTGTGGCGCAGTGTGACGGGGGGGGGGCCGCCGCGCGACACGGGCGAGTCCATCGTGCATTCCGAGTGGGGCCGCTGGACGGAGCGCGGGGTGGAGGCGTGCAGCGAAGTGTACGGGCGTACCTACCACAAGCTGCTGCTCAATCTCCGCGCGCTGCATCCGGCGGTCGAGCCGCTCGTGGTGGTGGATGCGTATGGAAAGATCTTGGGAAGACCGGGCTTGGATTCAAAACGCCGAGAGCTGTGTACGCTGGCGGCGATCGCGATGCTCGATGCCCCACGCCAGCTGCACGCCCATTTACGGGGAGCCTTGAATACCGGGTCCACGAGAGAAGAAGTAGATACGGTGCTTGCAATTGTGGAAGCGGATCTAACCAAGGAACGTGCTCTACAGCTTTGGGAGATGTGGAGTGATGTGCGGGGGCGAAACCTCTAATGCGAAATTCGAAATGCGAAATGCGAAAGCTCTGGGTGAACTCGTGCCGGAATTCAATCTGAAGGACCGGACGAAGGCATTCGCACTGGAGGTAGTGGCTCTGGTCGAGGAGCTCCCCGCTGGACGCAGTGCGGATTCGATTGGGAATCAGCTGCTGCGTTCCGGGACCTCAGTCGGCGCGAACTATCGGGCTGCTTGCCACGCCCGATCCAGGCGTGAGTTCATCGCCAAGCTCGGCATCGTGGAAGAGGAAGCAGATGAGTCGCAGTTTTGGATGGACTTGATTATTGCTCGTGGATGGGCTGACGCCGACCGGGTGACCAAGTTGCGAGACGAAGCGCGGCAACTCGTCGCCATCATCGTTACGTCTATTAGAACCGCACGCAGAACTCCCCGTTCAATTTCGCATTCCGCATTTCGAGTTTCGCATTAGATGTTCATTGACCGCGTCGTCGTGCAAGTCAGCGCCGGCACCGGAGGTTCCGGGGCTTCCTCATTTCGACGGGAGAAGTTTGTCCCAAAAGGGGGGCCGGATGGCGGTGACGGTGGACGAGGAGGAAGCGTTTTCGTCAAAGTGGATCCCAACCTCGCGACGCTGCTCGACTATCGCTATCACACGACGTGGCGCGCCGAACGCGGCCAGCACGGCAAGGGCAAGAACATGAGCGGCAAGTCGGCCGAGGACGTCTACCTCCCCGTGCCCCCCGGCACCGAAGTGCGCGACGCCGAGACAGGCGAAGTGCTCGGCGAGATGATCCAGCCCGAGCAGGTGCTGCTGGTGGCGCAAGGTGGTCGCGGCGGCCGCGGCAATCAGCATTTCGCCACGCCGACGCATCAGTCCCCCCGCGAATGGGAGCCGGGCGAGGAAGGCGAGGCGCGGAAGCTCGAGCTGGTCCTCAAGCTGATCGCCGACGTCGGGTTGCTCGGCGAGCCCAATGCCGGCAAGAGCACGCTGCTTTCCGTGATCTCGGCGGCCCGGCCCAAGATCGCCGACTATCCGTTCACGACGCTCGAGCCCCACCTCGGCGTGGTCGGGCTGTCGGACAACCGCTCGTTTGTCGTTGCAGATATTCCTGGAATCATTGAAGGCGCGCACGAAGGGAAGGGACTCGGACTGCGCTTTCTGCAGCACGTCGAGCGCACGCGCATTCTCGCCGTGCTGATTCCGATGGATAGCCCCGACCCGCAGGCGACGTATGAGCTGTTGCGGCGTGAGGCAGCGTCGTATTCCAGGGAGCTGGCCTCCAAGCCCCACGTCGTGGTCCTCACGAAATCCGACCTCGCAACGCCGCACGCCGCACGCCGCACGCCGATACGTACTGATGTCGGCGCACCAGTGATCGAGATTTCAGCGGTAGCCCGTCAGGGAATTCCGCAGTTGTTGGAGCAGTTATGGAAGACGCTGAAGTCCTAGCGACGGTCGCGCTGTCGCTGGTCCCCGGAGTCGGTCCGCAACGCCTGCGGCTCATCGTCGCGACGTTCGGCAGCGCGCAGGCAGCACTCGTCGCGCCGCAATCGAAGCTGCTCGCGCTCGACGGCATCGGCCGAGCCGCGGCGACGGCGATCAAGGAAGCTCGCATCGAGGATGGGGCGCGCGTCCTGGCGCAGCTCGCGTCGCTGGGTGCGAAGGTGCTGGTGTCGGGCCAGCCGGCGTTTCCGGCGCAGCTCGAGGAGATCCGCGATCCGCCCCCCATTCTCTACGTCTGGGGTGACGCCTCGCTGCTCACGCGACCCGCCGTCGCGTTCGTCGGCAGCCGCGATCACACGATGTACGGCGCCGAAGCGGCGCGCATTCTTGCCACCGCGGTGGCGCAGCGCGCCGTGATCGTCAGCGGGATGGCGCGCGGCATCGATGCCATCGCGCACACGGCGGCGCTCGATGCGGGAGGTTCCTCGATCGGCGTGCTCGGCAACGGCTTCGGCGTCGTCTATCCCGCCGCCAATCGCGCGTTGTACGACCGCATGGTGGCCCCCCCGGCCCCCCCCTCCCCGCGCGGCTGCCTCGTCACGGAGCATCCGCCCGGCGAACGCCCGCACGCGGGCTCGTTCCCGCGTCGCAACCGGCTGATCTCGGGGCTATCGCGCGCCGTGGTGGTGATCGAGGCAGACCGCCGCTCAGGCGCGCTCGTCACCGCCAACGAAGGGCTCGAGCAGGGCCGCCCGATTCTCGCCGTGCCCGGCCCGATCACGAGCCCCACCTCGGTCGGCTGCAACCGGCTGATCCAGCAGGGCGCCAAGCCGGCGCTGTGCGCGGCGGACATCTTCGAAGAGATCGGCATGACCGGTGGGTTGCGGGAGCTCGGCGTCGCCCTGTCGACGCCCGCGCCGCGCGTCCCCCCGATCGACCTCACCGGATTGCAGCTGACGCTGTGGCATCGCATGACCACCGAGCCGCAACATGTGGACGCGCTGGTGGTCGCGACCGAGAGCGGCGCGGCGAACGTGCTCGGCGCGCTGACGGAGCTGGAGCTGCGGGGGCTGGTGCGGCAGGGGCCGGGGATGGTGTTTGGGCTGACCTGACCAATGTTGAATGCGGAATGCGAAATGCGGAATTTCACCGTAGGTTCCGTGCGCTAGATTGCATCGGTGCATCTCTACGTCCATGTCCCCTTCTGCCAGCGCCGTTGCTCTTACTGCGACTTCTCGATTGCCGTCAGGAAGCGTATTCCAGCACGGGAGTATGTGGAGGCAATTGTTGGCGAGGCGTTGCGAGGCCCGGATGGTGCAGTAGAGACGGTTTACCTCGGGGGTGGCACACCGTCTTTGCTCCCTGGTGACGTGATTCGGGAGCTGTTGCACGAACTCACCCAGAAATTTCGCATTTCGCATTCCGCATTGCCCATTGAAATGACCCTCGAGGCAAATCCCGAGGACGTGACGCCCAGCAACGCCCGAGCCTGGGCTTCTGCAGGGGTGAACCGCGTTTCCCTCGGCGCTCAGTCGTTCGACGACACCGTACTGAAGTGGATGCACCGCTCCCACGGCGCCGCCCGGATCGGGGCAGCGATGCACGCGCTCCGCGGCGCCGGCATCGAGAACATTTCGCTCGACTTGATCTTCGCGCTTCCGGAAGAGCTGCACCGCGATTGGGAGCGCGACCTCGACATGGCGCTCGCCCTGCGGCCGAATCACCTGTCGTTGTATGGATTGACTGTCGAGCCCAGGACGCCGCTGGATCGCTGGATATCCAGAGGTGCCACGCATGCCCCGGATGATGATCGCTACGCTGAGGAATACCTGTTCGCCCACAGACGGCTGACGGCAGACGGCTTCTCCTTTTATGAAGTCTCGAACGCCGCCCGCGATGGTTTTCGCTCGCGCCACAACTCGGCGTACTGGTCGGGACGGCCCTACGTCGGCTTGGGGCCGGCCGCGCATTCGTTCGACGGTACGACGCGCCGCTGGAACCTGCGCGCCTGGGAGGCCTACCGCCGCGCCATCGCCGAGGGGCGCTCGCCGGTCGAGTCGGAGGAGACGCTGACGGAGGACCAGCAGGAGTTGGAGGCGATTTATCTGGGGCTTAGAACGGTGCAAGGGTTGCCCCTCGCCGCCGCTTCACCTCGCCGCCCCTCGCCGCCGCTTCATTTCGCCGCCCAAGGATGGACCATTGAGGCAGACGGAAGGCTCAAGTGTACGCCGGAGGGGTGGTTACGATTAGATTCAATCGTGGCCGAATTAACTATGCACCCCGAGACGCGGCAGTGACGACACCGCTTACCGACCGCGAGCGCCAAGTTCTCGAGGCCGTGATCGAGACGTACGTGCAAACCGCCGAGCCGGCGGGGAGCCGGACGATCGCCCAGCGGCATCAGCTCGGCCTGTCGCCCGCGTCGATCCGCAACACGATGAGCGACCTCGAGGAGAAGGGATATCTCTACCATCCCCACACCTCGGCGGGCCGCATTCCGACCGATCTCGCCTATCGCGTCTACGTCGACTTCCTGATGCGCCCGCCCGCCGTGGCACCCGCGCAGGCGGAGCACATCCGCGGCGAGCTGCAGGGACAACGCGCCGCCGTCGAAGCGATTCTGTCGCGCGCGGCGCAAGTGTTGGGGGTGCTCACCAACGAGCTGGGCGTGGCAGTCAGTCCCACGATCGATGAGGCGGTGCTGGAGCGCCTCGATCTTCTACAAGTATCAACCGAACGGCTGCTGCTGGTGCTCGCCCTGCGGAGTGGAGTGGTGCGGACGATCTTCGTCGAGGTCCCGGCGGAGCTGGCGGCCGACGCCGTGCAAAAGGTGACGGTCGTGCTCAACGAGCGGCTCGCCGGTCTCACGCTGAAAGAGATTCGCGCGACACTCGCCGACCGGCTGCGCGACGCCGGACCGGCGGAGGCCGGCTCGTCGGAGCTGCTCAACATCTTCGTCCAGGAAGCCGAGGAGCTGTTCGATGTTCCGGTGGCCCAGTCCGGTCCCGTGCATCTGGGCAGTACGCAAGCGCTGGCGGGCCAGCCCGAGTTCGCGACGCGCGCGCAGCTCCAGGGGCTGCTCGACGTGACGGAGCGGCGCGACTTGTTGCGCGACGCCCTGACCGCCCGCGGCGGCGAGGGGCTGACGATCACGATCGGCCAGGAGCACGCCGACGCGCGGCTGGCGACCTTCACGCTCGTCACGTCGACCTATCGCTTCGGCCCGCTCAGCGGCGTCATCGGCGTGATGGGCCCGACGCGCATGCCGTACGACAAGATCGCCGCGCTCGTCAATCACACGTCCAGTCTGGTGGGGGAGCTGCTCGAATAGCATGAAGCAGGATTTCTACGTCGTCCTCGGCGTCTCAAAAGACGCGAGCGAAACCGACATCAAGAAGGCCTACCGCAAGCTCGCGATGGAATGCCACCCCGACCGCAACAACGGCGATAAAGCGGCCGAGGAGAAATTCAAGCTTGTCACCGAGGCTTATGAAGTCTTGCGTGATCCCGAGAAACGCGTCGCATACGACCGGTACGGGCACCAAGCGCCGCGGGGCGGGGGCGGGGGGGGCGGGGGGGGCGGCTTCAGCTCGATGCACTTCGATCTCTCCGAAGCTCTCATGGTCTTTATGCGGGACTTTGGGATCGGCGGCGCTGGGGGATTCGAGAGTCTCTTCGGTGGCGGGCAGGGGCGCGACCGGCGCCGCGGCCATGACATCAAGGTCGGCCTGAAGCTCACGCTGGCCGAAGTCGCCAGCGGCACGACCAAGACGGTGCGCATCAAGAGTCTCGAGTCGTGTCCCGAATGCGCGGGCAGCGGCGCCAAGACGGGGACGCAGCCGCTGCCATGCGGCACGTGCCGCGGCAGCGGCGAAGTCCGCCGCCAGGCACAGTCCCTGTTCGGCCAGTTCCTGACGGTCTCACCGTGCCCGACGTGTGCCGGGGAAGGCACCGTGCTACATGACCCGTGCCCGCGCTGCGGTGGCGACGGCCGTGTCAAAGGTGAGAAAACGATCCAGATCGACGTGCCCGCCGGCGTCGCCGATCATCATTATCTGACGATGCGGGGGCAAGGCGTCCCGGGCCCGCGCAACGGCCCGCGCGGCGACCTGATCGCGGTGCTCGATATCAAAGAGGACCCGCGCTTCGAGCGCCACGGCGATGATCTCGTGTACGACCTCGGCATCACATTCACCCAGGCCGCGCTCGGCGCCGAAGTGAAAGTGCCGACGCCGTTCGGCGAGACGATGCTGCGCGTCGAGCCGGGGACGCAGACCGGTATGGCCTATCGGCTGCGGGCCAAAGGACTGCCGCGCCTCGGCGAAGGGGGCCACGGCGACCTGCACGTGCGGATCCATGTCTGGACGCCCAACAAGCTGAACGCGGAGCAGCGCAAGCTGCTGGAGCAGCTCAGCGAGATCGAGGACGAGCCACCGCAGGAAGAAGAGGGCAGCAAGTTCTGGGACACGATCCGCCGCGCGCTGGGGCTCGAGTCCAACCCCGAGGCCATGCCTCGGGGAACCAGGCGCAGGCGCGGTGGAGGGGACGAGTGAGCAGCGGCTGCATCTTTTGCAAGATCGCCGCCGGTGAGACTCCCGCGACGATCGTGAAGCGCGCCGACGGCATGTTGGCGTTCACGGACATGCACCCGCAGGCGCCCACGCACCTGCTCATCATTCCCACGACGCATGTCGGCTCGCTGAACGACGCCAAGGATGCCGCGACGCTGGGCAAGCTGCTGGCGTTCGCGCGCGAGGTCGCCCAGGATGCGGGGATCGCCGCCAAGGGCTATCGCGTCGTCGTGAACACCAATCCCGACGGCGGGCAGACGGTCTTTCATCTGCATCTGCACGTCCTCGGTGGTCGAGTCATGCACTGGCCGCCGGGTTAGCCTCACCCCCTGACCCCCTCTCCGCGTTGCGAAGAGGGGGGACCCACGTTAAGTTGCTGTGTCTCTAACCACTTAGAAAACGGAGCCTTATGCCGGAAGTCATCATTCACGATGACGAGAGCTTTGAGCGTGCACTGAAGCGCTTCAAAAAGAAATGCGAAAAAGCAGGAATTCTCGCCGACCTGCGCAAGCACCGTCACTACGAAAAGCCCAGTGAACGCAAGAAGCGCAAGATGAACGCGGCGCGCCGCAAGAATCGCAGGCCGCGCTACGCGTAAATGGTGGCTCCGAGCTTAGCAGACCGGCTGCGCGCCGCGATGAATCAAGCGAGAAAACAACGCGATCAGGCGCGCACCCTCCTCCTCTCCACGATCCTCTCCGACGTCAAAAACCGAGAAATCGAGCTCAACCACGTCCCGACGGACGACGAGACCGCGGAGGTGTTGCGGCGCGGCGTGAAGCGGCGCCGCGAGTCTGTCGAGGCGTACGAGCAGGCAGGCCGTACCGAGCGCGCCGATACCGAGAAGGCGGAGATCAAGGCCCTGGAGGAATTCCTGCCCGCGGCTGTCGCGGCCGAGGAGATTCGCGCGGCCGTGCGGGAGGCGATCGCGGGTGGGGCGAAGGACATGGGGAAGGTGATGGGTGTCGTCATGCCCCGGTTCAAGGGGCGGGCCGACGGCAAACTGGTGAATCAAATCGTACGTGAGGAGCTGGCGGGATCGACGCAAGCCTAGACACACTGGAATTTGCCCAGGCCCTGGCGCGTGTGGCCGAGCACGCCGCCGGACCCCTGGGTGCCGCACGCGTCGCAGCCCGTCGTCCCGAGCACGATCCCGCGTCGATTCGCGCCGCGCTGGCGCAGGTCGCCGAGCTGGCCGCGCTGCTCATTACCGATGACTCGATTCGCGCCGAGCCGGTGCCCGACATCGCAGCATCGCTCGAGCTGCTCGACGTTCCCGGCAGCGCCCTCGAAGCGCCCGCGCTCGCGGAGCTGACGGTCGCACTCGCGGCGATGCGCGTCGTCGCGGCCGATCTCAAGCGCCTTGGTACGGCGCACGGCGCACAGCGCACGTTTTTGCTCCGTGTCGATCCTCCGGCAAAGGAGCTCGAGACGACGCTCGCCCGCTCGATCGCACCCGACGGCACCGTGCTCGATTCCGCCTCGAAGGATCTCGCCCGGGCGCGCCAGCAGGTGCGCGAAGCGCGCAAGCGCGTGATGGACCGCCTCGGCGCGATCCTCGGCGGCCTCGATGCGACCGAGCGCGCACCGGACGCCGCCGTCACCGTGCGCGGCGGCCGGTATGTGATCCCGATCCGCAGCACCGCGCGCGCCCGCGTGGGCGGCATCGTCCACGACGAATCGGCGACGCGCAGCACCGTGTTCGTCGAGCCGCCCGAAATCATCGAGCTGGGCAACGAGCTGCGCGCCGCCGAATCCGCCGAGCTGCGCGAAGTGCTGCGCGTGCTGCGCGAGCTGACCGATCTGTTGCGCCCGCAGCGGGCCACCATCGCCGCGGCGTGGGAGATGTGCATCGCGTTCGACGATCTCTGCGCGCGCGCGCGGTATGCGGTCGAGGTGAACGGCTTCGTGCCGGAGATCGGCGGTCACCTGACAATACGCGGGGGACGACATCCGTTGTTGTTGGGGGAGGGGCGCAGCATGCTGCGCCCCTACTCTTCAGACCTCGTCATCCCGTTCGATCTGGATCTGCACCCTGACGAGTTCACGGTCCTCGTATCCGGTCCCAATACCGGTGGCAAAACGGTGCTCATCAAGGCCGTCGGTTTATTGGCGCTGCTCACGCACAGCGGCATCGTCCCGCCCATCGGCCCGCATTCATCGTTGCCGGTCTTCACCGCGGTGTTCGCCGACATCGGCGACCGCCAGTCGATCGCCGCGAGTCTCTCGACCTTCTCCGCGCACGTCGCCGTGTTGCGCAGCATTCTCGATGGGGCGGGACCCGGCTCGCTGGTGCTGCTCGACGAGATCGGCAGCGGCACCGATCCCGCCGAGGGCGGCGCCCTGGCTGCGGCCATCCTGAACACGCTGACCCGGCGCCGCGCGATCACCCTCGCCACGACGCATCTTGGTGCCTTGAAGCAGCTGGCCGCCGAGACGGTCGGGATCGTCAATGCCTCGCTCCAATTCGATGGCGACACACTGACACCGACGTACCGCCTGCTGAAAGGCGTGCCCGGTCGTTCGTACGGGCTGGCGATCGCGCGGCGGCTGGGAATTTCGTCCGACGTGCTGGCCGAGGCGGAGCGCGCGGTGCCTGATGCCGAGCGCACGCTGGACCGGTTGCTGGCCTCGGTGGAAGCGCGGGGGCGGGACGTCGACGCGCGTGCCGCGGAGCTGGAGAACCGTGCGGCCCAGCTGGAGCTGCAACGTCAGAGTTTGACTGATCTCGAAACCCTTGAAGGTGCGGTGCGCGCGCGGGAGAAAGCGCTGGACAAAGACGCTCGCGACCGCGCGCGCGCCTATTTGCTCGAAGCGCGGAAGACGGTTGAAGCCGCACTGGCCCAGGCGCGTGCGGCGGTGGATGAGGCGACGGCGAAGGAAGCGCGGCGGATGGTGGAGGAAGCGATTGAAAAGACCGGCGGTGAGGCGGTTGGGCGGTTGGGCGGTTCGACAGACCTCGCAGTCGGTGACCGTGTGAGAACCGGTCAAGGAAAAGTGGGTGTCGTGAGGGAGATTCGGTCTGACGGGCGCGTCGTGGTTGAGGTCGGTGCCATCCGGTTAGTAATTGCCCCTGATTTACTCGAGCGAGTGGAGCAAACCGCCAAACCGCCTAACCGCCCAACCGCCCAATGATCCCCGATGACGTGATAGAAACGGTGCGCGAAGCCGCCGATCTGGTCGGCATCATCGGCGAACATGTCGAGCTGCGGCGCACCGGCGCGGACTATCGCGGCCCCTGTCCCTTCCACGGCGGCACGCATCGCAACTTCGCCGTCATTCCCAAGAAGGGGATGTTCTACTGCTTCGTGTGCCATGAAGCCGGCGACGTTTACACCTTCTTCATGAAGAAGCTGGGCATGGATTATCCGACGGCGGTGCGCGAAGTGGCGCGGCGCGTCGGCATCACGATCCCCGAGCGCTCCGGCCCCACCGGTCCCGATCCCAGAGAGCCGCTGTACGCCGCCGTCGCGACCGCGGCCGACTGGTTCGCGCGCCAGCTGCGCGACAGCCCGGAAGCCGACATCGCGCGCAAGTACCTCGAGTCGCGCCACGTCACGATGGAGCAGGCGCAGGTGCAGGGGCTGGGCTACGCCCCGCGCGGCACCGCGTTTCTCGATGCGATGAAAAGCTTGGGCGTGCGGCAAGAAGTGTTGCTGGACGCTGGGCTGATCGTTAAACGGGATGATGGCTCGCAGACTCCGCGTTTCAGAGGCCGGCTGCTGTTCCCGATTCATGACCTGCGTTCGCGAGTGGTTGCCTTTAGTGGAAGGGTTTTGGGTGAAGGTGAGCCCAAGTACTTGAACTCCCCGGAGACGCCGGTTTTTCACAAGGGACAGCTGCTCTACAACCTGCACCTCGCCAAACACGGGATGCGCAAGGCGGAGCGGGCGATTCTGGTGGAGGGGCAGTTCGACGTGCTGCGGCTCACGCTCGCCGGTCTCGAGGAAATCGTGGCGCCGTTGGGCACGGGCCTCACGGATGAGCAGGCGGCGCTGCTGCAGCGCCACACGCCGCACGTGATCCTGCTGTACGACTCGGACGATCCGGGCCTGCGCGCCACCTTCCGCGCCGGTGACGTGCTGCTGCGTCACAAGGTCCGTGTCAGCGTAGCCACGCTGCCCGAGGGCGAAGACCCCGACACCCTGGTGCAGAACAAGGGCGTCGCCGCGCTTGAGCGCGTCATGAAAGACGCCGTAGACATCATGGAGCGAAAGATCCAGATCCTGGGACGCAAGGGTTTCTTCGCGTCCATTCAAGGAAAGCGACGTGCGTTGGATGGCTTGTTGCCGACAATCCGGGCGACCGCCGACCCGGTGACGAAGGATTTCTACATCACGCAGGTTGCGAACGCTACAGGCATCAAGAACGATGCACTCGTCAGGGAGTTGCAGGATACTCTTCGGGTCGATTCGGATGGTTTAACCGGTCCCGCAAGTGCGCCCATACAGATCCCGCAGGGTAAAGAGAGATTGTTCGTTTTGCTCGCGATGGAGGGAAGTCCCTGGCGTGAGCGAGTACTTGAGGTGATTCAGCCAGAGCGGATCACGTTCCCGCCATTCAGAGAAATTTTGGAAGCAGTGGCGAACGGTAAGACAGACGATCTTGATGGAATTGCGGCAAGGACGTACGAAGCGCTGCGAAACCATGGGCTCAGTCCCTTCACCCCCGAACAGATTTACGAGGACCTTTCTAAGACGCCAGACGTGGCGCGTCTTCAATCGGAGTTGTGGGCCCTCGACCGTCAGATCCCTCTGGCGCAGGGTGCGGAACAGGAAAAACTCATAATGAGAAAGCAGGAACTCTGGAATGAACTTAGAACGGTCGAACCTCGCTACAAAATCGCGGGAAGGAGGAAGGGTGCACCCGGATCTTGAAGCGTTGTTGGCTCTACAAGATAGGGACGTCGCCGTGACCGGCTGCGACGCCCGGCTGCAGGCGTTGGAGCCGGAGCTGCGCACGCTGGACGAGCAGATCGTTGCCGCCGAGCGCGTGGTCGAGCAGGCGCGCGCCGGGATTCAGGCGGCGCTCGATCGGCGCGACGGGCTGGAAGGGAAGATCCAGAGCTATCGCACCATGCAGGAGCAGCGCCGCCAGCGCCTCGAATGGGTACGCGGGGCAAAAGAAGCCTCGACCCTGATGGCCGAGCTCGATCTGGCGCGGACGGTGCTCGCCAAGGAAGAAGCGGAGTTCATGCGCTCGGGCGATGCCGTCGGCGAAGCGGAACGCAAAACCGCCGAAGCGGAGAACGCGCTGCAAAAGGTGCGCGAAGCCCAAGCCGCGCAGCGCGAGGGGCTGGCGGGGAAGCGCCAGGAGATCGCCGCCGAGCGGGAGAGCGCGACGCTGGAACGCGATCGCGCGAGCAAAGCCGTCAATCCCGCGCTGCTGGCGCGCTACGACCGGATTCGCCGCGGCAAGGCGCCGCTGGCGATCTATCCGCTGCATGGCAGCTCGTGCGGCAACTGCTTCACGGCGGTCCCGACGCAGCGCAAGGCGCTGATTCAGCGCGGCGCCACGATCGAAGGTTGCGAGGCCTGCGGCGTATTATTGTACGCCAAGGAATGACCCCCTGACCCCTCCCTCTCCTCGCTGGATTGTCACGGCGCAGGCCGATCCGGACGCGACGCGGTCGCTGGCGTCGGAGCTGCGCATTCCGGATGCGCTTGCCGCCATTCTCGTGCAGCGCGGGCTCTCGTCCGCGGATCTCGCCAAGGCGTTCCTGCGCCCCGACCTTGAGCGCCTGTCCGACCCGCATCGCTGGGCCGACATGGACGTTGCGCTCGAGCTGCTGGCGCGCGCTGTGCGCGCGCAGCGTCCGATCCTGGTGCACGGCGACTACGACGTGGACGGCCAGTGCGCCTCCGCGATGCTCACGCGCATCCTGCGCAGCGCCGGCGCGACGGTGCATCCGTTCGTGCCGCATCGCATCCGCGATGGTTATGACTTCGGACCCGCCGGGCTCGCCGAGGCGCAGCGCGTCGGCGCCGGGCTGATCGTAACGTGCGACTGCGGGATCACAGCGGTGGATGCGGTGAAGGCGGCAAGGGATGCTGGAATAGACGTCATCGTCACCGACCACCATCTCCCGGACGACGCGTTGCCGCCGGCGAACGCCGTGCTCGATCCGCGGCGTTCCGACTGCAAGTCGGAGGACAAGAACCTCTGCGGCACCGGCGTCGCCTTCAAGCTGGCGCAGGCGCTGGTCGAGGTGCTCGGCCTCTCACCGAATCTGCCGCTGCATTTCCTCGACTACGTCGCGCTGGCCACGATCGCCGACGTCGTGCCGCTGGTGGGCGAGAACCGCATCCTGGTGCGTTACGGGCTCAAGAAGCTCGCCGAGTCGCGGTGGGTCGGGCTGCGCGCCCTGATCGAGACCGCGGGCCTCGGCGGCAAGCCGCTGCGCGGGGCGCACGTGGGGTTCATCCTGGCGCCGCGGCTCAACGCCGCCGGCCGCATCGGCGACGCCAACGACGGCCTGCGCCTGCTGCTCACCGAGGATCCGCAGGAAGCCGCCAAGCTGGCGCGCGAGCTGGAGACGATCAACGCCCGCCGCCAGGAGATGGATCATCTGATTCTCGACGAAGCGATCGAGCTGGTGGACAAGACGCTGAACCCCAACGACGCGGCGATCGTGCTGGGCAATGCGGCGTGGCATCCGGGGGTGATCGGGATCGTGGCGTCCCGGCTCGTCGAGCGCTACGGCCGGCCGACGTTCCTGGTCGGGTGGGACGAGGCGGGTGAATTCGGCCGCGGCTCCGGCCGCAGCATTCCCGGCTTCGACCTGCATGGCGCGCTGCACCAGGTGGGCGGCCATCTCGAGAAATACGGCGGCCACACGATGGCGGCGGGCTTCACGATCCGGCGCAACAACTTCGACGCGTTCCGCGTTGCGTTCCTCGGCGTGGCGGGCGAGCTTCTGACCCCCGACGACCTGGCGCCGAGCCAGCGCATCGATCTCGAGCTGCCACTCGCCGAGGTGAGCGCTGAACTGGAAAAACTGATTCGGCATCTCGAGCCGTGCGGGGCGGGGAATCCGGCGCCCGTGTTCGGCGTGCGGAATGCGCGGGCGGTCGGCGCGCGGCGCGTGGGCACGAATCACCTGCGCTTCACGCTGGACGACGGCTCGGGCCTCCTGCCGGCCATCGGCTTTCGCTGGGCCGACGCGGTGCCGGAGGACTGGTTGACGAACCCGCTCGATGTGGCGTTCCGGCTCGAGCGCGATGACTGGCAGGGCAGGACGACGATTCAGGCGCGAGTAGCGAGTCTTGCTCCGCATCATCGCCGGTGAGTTCAAAGGGCGTCGACTCAAGACGCCGACGACTAATAAAGTAAGACCCACGTCAGATCGGGTTCGGGAAGCGTGGTTCAGCATCCTGCAGCAGTCGATTCCCGATGCGCGGGTGCTCGATCTGTTTGCCGGCTCCGGTGCGCTGGGTTTCGAAGCGCTGTCGCGCGGCGCCGTGTCGGTCGATTTTGTTGAGAACAGCAAAGCATCACTGGCTGCGATTCGGGACAACGCAACGACCCTCAACGTGGGGGACCGCGTGACGATTCACCGGAGTGATGCGCTGGGTTTTGCTGAGCGGCTCCAGCCCGCGCAGTACGACATCGCTTTCGCCGATCCGCCGTACGCGACGAATGCTGCGGAGCACGTCGCCGGAATCTTTCGCGCGACTCCCTTCGCAGGAATTCTGGGGATTGAACACCGATCTGACCTGTCACTGGACGGGGACGACACGCGCCGCTACGGCGATACCGCGATCACGTTTGTGTACGCGCCATGAAGCGGATCGCGGTCTACCCCGGATCCTTCGATCCCATAACCAAAGGGCACGAAGACCTCATCCACCGCTCGCTCGAGTTTGTGGATCAGTTGATTGTTGCCGTTGCGGTGAATGTTGCGAAACAGCCGCTGTTTTCTCTTGACGAACGCGTCGCGCTGATCAAGCAGGCGGTGCCGGACAAACGCGTCGAGGTGCGGTCGTTCGAGGGCTTGCTCGCCGAGTTCGCGAAGCAGGTCGGGGCCGCGGTGATTATTCGTGGCTTACGGGCGGTCTCGGACTTCGAGTACGAATTCCAGATGGCGTTGATGAACCGCAACCTCGCGCCCAAGATCGAGACCGTCTTTCTCGTGCCGGCGTTCGACCTGACCTACTTGAGCTCGAGCCTGGTGCGTGAGGTCGCCCGCTTCGGCGGTGACGTGTCGCAGCTCGTCGATCCGACGGTGCAGCAAGCCCTGAAGCGCAAGTTCGGGAAATGAGCTTCCTCGACCGCGTCTACCAGCGGGCGAAGGAAACGCGGGCTCGGGTCGTGTTCCCCGAAGGGGATGATCCGCGCGTCCAGGAAGCGGCGCAGCGCGTCGAGCGCGAAGGTCTGGGTATCGTCGAAGTGCTGCGGCGGGCTCCCGACTCGCGCATGCCGTTTCTCGCGCGGCACCTGCGGGCGCGACGCCCCGACCGGTTCCCCACCGACGCCGCGGCCGCCGAAGCGCTGGAGCATCCGCTCACGCGCGGCGCGTGCCTCGTCGGCATCGGCGCGGCGGACGTCATGGTGGGCGGCGCCGATTATCCCAGCGCCGACACGATTCACGCCGCGCTGTGGGCGGTGGGCATGGCGCCGAGCATTGCGACGGTGTCGGGTGCGTTCTACATGATCAAGGACGATCGCGTGCTGACGTTTGCCGACTGCGCCGTCGTGCCGGAGCCGACGTCGGTGCAGCTGGCGGACATCGCCATCGCGTCGGCGCGCGATCGCCGCCGCATCGTGGGTGACGAGCCGGTGGTCGCCTTTCTTTCTTATAGCACGCGTGGCAGCGCGGAGGGCCCGCGCGTGGAGCGCGTGCAGGCGGCCATCACGCAGCTGCGCGGCCGCCACCCGCCGGCAGACTTCACATTCGACGGCGAGCTGCAGGCCGACGCGGCGCTCGTGGCCGAGGTCGCCAAGCGCAAAGCGAAAGGCTCAGCGATCAGCGGCCGGGCGAACGTGTTGATCTTCCCCGATCTCGACGCCGGCAACATCGGCTACAAGCTGGTGCAGCGGCTCGGCGGGTGGACCGCGCTCGGCCCAATCCTCCAGGGACTGGCGAAACCGATCGCGGACCTGTCGCGCGGCGCGACCGCCGATGATATTGTGGACACGGCGGCGATTGCGATTCTCCAAACGCGGAAGGGGTAATCCGGCATGCGGTTCACCCTGAAGAAGGACAAGAGCGGCGTCGTCGTGGTCGGTGTGGAGGGCCAGCTCATCGTCGGCAACCGCCAGGAGCTGAAGCAGAAGATCCTCGACGCGCTCGAGGAAGGCTCCCGCAAATTCGTGATTGATTTTAGTAAGACGGGATACATAGACTCATCGGGGCTTGGCGTGCTGGTCTCGCTCTCCAAGAAAATCCGCGAACAGGGTGGCGAGCTGCGGCTCGCCGGCCTCAATGCCGATCTCCAGACACTGTTCGAGCTCACCAAGCTCGATACGCTGTTCGCCATCAGCCGGACCGCCGAGGAGGCGCTCGCAGCGTTTTGAGTCTACGATTGGATGTGACGTCCGGCTCAATGAGGCTCGACGTCCCCAGCGATCTCGGGATGGTCGGCGACGCGGTCGAGCTGGTCGCGACGCATCTGCCGCCCGGCACGCTCTCACCGCGCCGCATCAGCTTCAACCTCCGCACCGCCCTGGCCGAAGCCCTGGGTAACGCCATTCGCTATGGCACCGGGGAGAACCCCGCGCGCTCCGTGCGCGTCAGCGTGGAGTTCGGCCGCGACTTCGTGCGCATCTACGTGATCGACGACGGCGGCGGCTATGACGCGACGCAGGTGCCCGATCCGACCCATCCCGACAATCTCGAGCGCGAGTACGGGCGCGGGCTGTTCGTCATCCGCCACCTGGTCGACGAAGTGGCGTTCAACGAGAAAGGCAACGGCATTTGCCTGACTCTCCGAGCGGGGTGACGCGGGTCGAGCGCCTGCTGCCGGTGCTGTCGGCCCTGTCGGGCACCACGCTGCGGCTGTGGCGCGCCACGACTCCGGGTGGGACTCCAACTCCGAACGGCGGCGCCAAGTTTCAACCGATTCCCAACGTCGAAGGCGCCTGGCTGGAGATTCGCGGGCAGGGGGAGGGGAACCACGGTGCCCCCGAGCTCGCAGAAATTGTCGGCGCCGTGCTCGACGCCGAGCAGGAGACGACGCAGGTCGCCGCCGAGCTGTCGGGGCGCTACGAGGAAATCGACCTGATCTACACGATCAGCGAGATCCTCGGTCACACCATCCGGCTCGACGAAGCGGCGAATCGCATCCTGCGTGAGGTGTCGGCCGTGGTCCGGGCCCGGCGTGCCACGCTGCTGGTCCACGACCCGCGCGCCAACGTGCTGCGGCTCGTCGCCGCGCGCGGCGTGGACCTCGGCGAGGTCGAGGCGATCGAGGTCGACGACCCGAAGTCGGTCGCGGCGCGCGTGTTTCGTGAGATGCGCATCATCAGCTACGACCCTACCGATCAGCGCGCGCAGAAACCGCCCAATCCCGTCGAGCGGCAATATCGCGGGCAGGCATTCCTGTCGGTGCCGGTCGTGTACGCCTCGCCGGGGCGCGTGCCGACGCCGATCGGCGTCATCAATCTGACCGACCGGACCGGTGGGGATGCCTTCACCGCGGGCGATCGGAAACTCGTCGCCGCCATTGCCAATCAGATCGGCGCGGCGATCGAGAACGCGCGCCTGGTGGAGCGCGATCTCGGCCAGCAGCGCGTGCGCCGCGAGCTGGAGCTGGCGCACGACCTGCAGCTCAAGCTGCTGCCGTCGCCCGCCGTCGTCGCGTCCAAGGGCGACGTGGCGGCGCGCTGCCGTCCGGCCGAATCGGTAGGGGGCGATTTCTATAATCTCCTCTCCCTCCATGGCGAGCGGATCGGTGTGATGATCGGCGACGTCTCGAGCCACGGGTTCGGCGCCGCGCTCATCATGGCGCTGGCGATGGCCGCCTCCGGCATTCACGCCGAGACCGCGGAGTCGCCGCACGAGGCGTTGCGGCGGCTCGAGATGTCGCTGGCAGAGGAGCTGGCGGAGACGGAGATGTTCCTGACGCTGTGCTATGCGGTCGCGGATCCCGCGAACGGCACGCTCATCTATGCCAACGCCGGCCACCCGCACGCGTTTTTGGTGTCGACGGACTCCGGGACCGTGACGCGTCTGGACGCAACGCGTCCGCCGCTCGGTCTCGGGAACGGCGGCCAGGAACGCCTGCTGCCGTTCGAGCGTGGCAAGGCGCTTCTCTGTCTCTTCACCGATGGCCTGGCCGACGCGCGGGGCCCGAACGGCGAACGGTTCGGCGAGCAGCGGGTCTTGAGTCACGTCGTCAATCTTCGTACGCGGCCGGCACGCCATATTCTGGAAGCCGTTTTTACCGACATCGCCGCATTCACCGGCGGCGCGCCCGCCAACGACGATCGCACGGTCGTATTGCTCAAAGTTTGAGACGGCTGGGGCAGCATTTTCTGACGGACCCCGGGATTCTGGGGCGGATTGCGGATGCACTGGATCCGCGACCGGGGGAAACGGTGCTGGAGATCGGGCCGGGGCGGGGAACTCTCACTGACGTTTTGCTGGCCCGCGGGTTGAACGTCATTGCGATCGAGAAGGATCGCGAACTCGCCAAGGCGCTTACGCGAGAACACCTGACGGTGATGGAAGGCGATGCGCTGCGCGTCGATTGGCCGCGCGTAGCCAAGATCGTCGGCAACATCCCGTATTACATCACTTCACCTTTGCTGGATAAGGCGCTCACCCCACCGTTGCCGAACAGGATCGTGTTCCTGGTGCAGGCAGAGGTTGCGGATCGGATTGCGGCCCAGCCGGGAGGCAAGACCTACGGCGCGTTGTCTGTAGGCGTGCAAGCGGTGGCTAGCGTGGAGAAGCTGTTTACGGTGGCACCCGGCGCATTTCGGCCGCCGCCGAAGGTGAGAAGTGCGTTGATCCGCCTTACACCCTTGACGGAACCGCTAGTCAGACCGGAAGAGGTCGCGCCGTTTCGATCCTTCGTGACCGCCTGTTTCAGTAAGCGTCGGAAGCAGCTAAAAAACGCCGTGCCGGGGCTAAATGATGCGAAACTGAGAGCACTCGGTTTCGATCCCGTTGTGCGTCCCGAACGGCTTCCGCCCGAGGCGTTCGTCCGACTGTTGCGATCGGCGCGCGGGCAAGGATAGGCCCTGCCAGCTATTTCAACAATTCTTGAAATGGTGGTACTAGGGTGTGCCCATGCGCCGCAGCATCCTCCTCCGCATTGCGCAAAACTGGCCTCGACAGCGTCCGGGTTTACCGCACCTTCCGCATGCCCTGGATCTCCAGTTGGCGCGCGTCGCGCAATGGTTCCACGCGCTTTCGGACACGACGCGTCTCGACATTCTGGAGTTGTTATCGCAACGGGATCGCGCCGCCGGAGAGCTCCAGAGGCTCCTCAACGTCCCGCGCTCACGCGTGTCTTTTCATCTGAAAGTGCTGAGGGAGTCGAGACTTATTGACGAGCGGCGCAATGGTCAGTGGAGGTACAGCACGCTGCGCAAGGAGACGCTCGATTTGATGATCACGTTCATGCACATGGTGTTGCCTGGGGCGCATCGGGGCACGTGCCCCCTGGATGGGTGCCAGGATTGACGTATCAAGAAAACTTGATATGTTATGTCGCATGACGACCGCTAGCCGACCCGACACCGCGACGATCGCCCTGTGGTTTCACGCCCTGTCCGATGAAGCGCGCGTGCAAATCGTCGAAATGCTGTCGCACAAGGAACGCTGCGTTTGCGAGCTGGAGCAGGTGCTTGGGCCGATCGCAAGGAAGGGCGATGGATGTTTTACGGGCTGCAGCGGGAGACCCTCGACCAGATCGCCGTCTACACAAAGTCCGTGAGGCCGGGAAAGCATGCCGGCAGTTGCGCCGTCGCGTGTTGTGACTGATTCCCACCTAAGTCTGAAAGGCCACGATGAGCGAGCACGACATCAAAGAGACCGTCAAAGAGAAGTACGCCGCAGCCGCGTTGAAAGTATTGGATGGCGAGCGGGGAGCCTGTGGCTGCGACCCAGTCAGCGACAATCTGTACGACGCTTCCGAAAAGAGCACGTTACCCGAAGGCGCGGTGCTCGCCTCCCTCGGTTGCGGCAACCCCTCCGCGCTCGCGGACCTGCATGAAGGCGAAGTCGTGCTCGACCTCGGCTCGGGCGGCGGCATTGACGTCCTGCTATCGGCCAAGCGGGTGGGCCCGACCGGCAAAGCCTATGGGCTCGACATGACCGACGAGATGCTCGCGCTCGCGCGCGCCAACCAGGCGAAAGCGGGCGCAACCAATGTCGAGTTCCTCAAGGGGGAGATCGAAAACATCCCGCTGCCGGGCCAGTCGGTTGACGTCATCATCTCGAATTGCGTCATCAATCTTTCCGCCGACAAGGGTCGCGTTCTCAACGAGGCCTTTCGCGTGCTGCGTCCCGGCGGCCGGTTCGCCGTATCGGACGTCGTGTGCCGAGGCGAAGTCCCTGACGTGGTGCGTCACAGCATGGAGCTGTGGGTCGGTTGCATCGCCGGCGCATTAGGGGAAAACGAGTATCGCGGGTTGCTCAGCAAGGCAGGGTTCGTGGACATCGATATCGAGCCCACGCGCGTCTACGAGTTCAAGGATGCCGGGATCGACGATGTCCTGTGGCGCGAAGTGAGCGGGCGAGTCATGGGAGCGTTCATCCGCGCCCGTAAACCGGCTCTTGCGCCGAGGTCCCCCATTGTGAAATAGTTCACAATGCGGAAGATCTCCGACAGTACGGTCCGCCGGCTGTCCGTGTACCTGCGATTCCTCGAGCAGGCCAACACCGAGGGCCGCGCCACCATCTCCTCCGGAGAGCTCGCGCGCCTCGGCGGCACCACGTCGGCGCAGGTCCGCAAGGACCTTTCCTTCTTCGGCTCGTTCGGGAAGCGGGGACTGGGATATGCCGTTCCCGAGCTGACCCGCCGCATCCGCGACATTCTCGGCCTCGAGCGCGGCTACCGGGTCGTGCTGGTCGGCGCCGGGCGGATGGGTGGGGCGCTCGTCCAGTATCATGGCTTTCGCCAGCGCGGCTTTCACATCACGGCGATCTACGATCAGGACGCGCGCAAAATCGGCTCGCGCTGGAACGGGCTCGTCGTGCGCGACGTGAAGCATCTCGAGTCCGACCTGAAGAAGGATCCGAGCGACATCGCCATCGTGGCGACGCCCGCGGAGTCGGCGCAGCAGGTGGTGGATCGGCTGGTGCGGAGCGGCGTGAAGGCCATTCTCAACTTTGCGCCCGTGCCGCTCAGCGTTCCTGCTGATGTCGAAGTCAAGACCGTGAACATGGCGCTGGAACTGGAGACGCTGAGCTACTCGCTGGCCAACCGTTAGCTTTACTCCCCATGCCTCGGGTTCACGTCACCTCCGAAATCGGCGCCCTGCGGTCTGTCCTGGTCCATACCCCCGGCAAAGAACTGGTGGCGGTGACCCCGGGCACCCGCGAAGACTACCTCTACGACGACATCATCGATCTCGAGATCGCGCAGCGCGAGCACCGGCGCCTGGTCGCGGTGCTGGAGCGCTTCGCCGATGTGCATGAAGTGCGCGACTCGCTGGTGGAGATCGCGGGCCGCCCCGAGGTGCGCGAGTTCCTGACGACGCGCGCGCTCGAGGTGGTGCCCTCGGACGCGCTCGCCAAGCAGCTCGGCGCGCTGTCGTCCGAAGATTTCGTCGCCCTGATGGTGGAGGGCGCGGTCGAGGACGGCGGACCGATCGCGCGCGCGCTGAACGAGGTCGCGTACGCGCTGCCGCCGCTGCCCAACCTTTTCTTCACGCGTGACGTGGGCATCGTGATCGGCGAGCATTCGATCATCGGGTCGATGCGCCACGGCGTGCGCTGGACCGAGGAGATGCTGGTCAAAGCGCTGTTCCGCTACGATGCCAAATTCGAGAATGCCGGGATTCTCTACGACGGCTCGGAAGAAAAGCGCATCAACTACACCCTCGAGGGCGGGGACGTGCATCCCGTCCGCCCCGACCTGCTGGTGCTGGGTTTCAGCGAGCGGTCCAGCCCGGCGGCGCTCGATCTGCTGTGCGACCTCGTCTTTCAGCATTGCAGCGTGACCGACGTGATCATCGTCGTGCTGCCCGCCGAGCGCACCGCCATTCACCTCGACATGATCTTCACCCAGGTGGACCGCGAGCTGTGTGTCGTCTATCCGCCGCATTTCGTCGGTCCGGAACGCCTGGCCGTCTTACACCGCCGCAAGCGGTCGAAGGGTGTGAAAGAGGTGCCGAACTTCTTCGCCGCGATGCAGGCCGTGGACCATCCGCT
>WNGO01000713.1_pt1 | contig 22937 bp, 22 predicted proteins | sample 5400511 | NCBI WGS metagenome assembly WNGO01 (sample SAMN13153380, study PRJNA577476) | soil metagenome | isolation source: 20 cm soil or saprolite under Garry oak tree replicate 2 | place: USA:California | collected 2016-06-15 | reverse complement strand
GCCTCGAGCTGCAGCACGAACTTCTCGACCACCATGCCGATCACCTCGGCATTGAGATGCGCGAACGAAATAATGGCATCCAGCCGGTTGCGGAATTCAGGCGCGAACTGGCGATTGATCGCCTCGTGATCGTCGCCTTCCCGCTTGTTGCGCGTGAATCCGAACGCCTGGCGCGCCAAGTCGGCGGCGCCCGCATTGGTGGTCATGATCAGGATCACGTTGCGGAAATTGACCTGCTTGCCATTGTGGTCGGTCAACCGGCCGTGATCCATGATCTGCAACAGCACGTTGTACAGATCGGGATGCGCCTTCTCGATTTCGTCGAGCAACACCACGCAGTGCGGATGCTGGTCGACACCGTCGGTGAGCAGGCCGCCCTGATCGAAGCCAACGTAGCCGGGCGGCGCGCCGATCAGGCGCGACACCGTGTGCCGCTCCATATATTCCGACATGTCGAACCGGATCAGTTCGACGCCGAGCGACGCCGCAAGCTGCTTCGCTACTTCCGTCTTGCCGACGCCGGTCGGGCCGGAGAACAAATACGAGCCGATCGGCTTCTCGGGTTCACGCAAGCCGGCTCGCGCCAGCTTGATCGACGCCGAAAGCGCCTCAATCGCCTTGTCCTGGCCGAACACCACGCGTTTCAGCGTCTGTTCGAGGTGTTTCAGGACCTCCGCATCGTTCTTGGACACGCTCTTTGGCGGAATCCGCGCCATGGTCGCGATTGTGGTCTCGATTTCCTTGATGCCGATGGTTTTCTTGCGCTTGTTCTCGGAAACCAACATCTGCGCCGCGCCGGATTCGTCGATCACGTCGATCGCCTTGTCCGGCAGCTTGCGGTCGTGGATGTAGCGCGACGACAGCTGCACGGCTGCCTCGATCGCCTCGTTGGTGTATTTCAGGCGGTGGTAGTCCTCAAAATACGGTTTCAGGCCCTTGAGGATCGCAATCGCGTCCTCCACCGTCGGCTCATTGATGTCGATCTTCTGGAACCGGCGCACCAGCGCGCGATCCTTTTCGAAATGCTGGCGATATTCCTTGTAGGTGGTCGAGCCCATGCAACGGATGGTGCCCGATGCGAGCGCCGGCTTTAATAGATTGGAAGCGTCCATCGCGCCGCCGGAGGTAGCGCCGGCGCCGATTACCGTGTGAATTTCATCAATGAAGAGGATAGCGCTCGGGTGCGCCTCGAGCTCTTTAAGGACCTGTTTCAGCCGTTCCTCGAAATCGCCGCGGTAGCGCGTGCCCGCAAGCAGCGTTCCCATGTCGAGCGAGAACACGGTCGAGGTTGCCAGTACTTCCGGAACTTCGCTGTCGACGATGCGCTTTGCCAGGCCTTCGGCAATTGCGGTCTTGCCGACGCCGGCTTCGCCGACGAACAGCGGATTGTTCTTCTGCCGGCGGCACAGCACCTGGATGGCGCGGTTGATCTCGGAATTGCGCCCGATCACCGGATCGATCTTGCCGTCGCGCGCCTTCTTGTTGAGGTTCACGCAGTAAGTCTCGAGCGCCTCGCCCTTCTTCTTGGAATCCTCGTTGCCCTTGGTCTCGGTCTCTTCGTCGACACCACGGACCGGGCGCGCTTCCGACACCCCCGGCCGCTTGGCGATGCCGTGGCTGATGTAATTGACCGCGTCATAACGCGTCATGTCCTGCTCCTGCAGGAAATAGGCGGCGTGGCTTTCGCGCTCGGCAAAGATCGCGATCAGCACGTTGGCGCCGGTAACTTCCTCGCGGCCCGATGACTGGACGTGAATCACCGCCCGCTGGATCACGCGCTGAAAGCCGGCGGTAGGCTTGGCGTCGTCGGCGCCGTCCGTGACCAGATTTTCGAACTCGGTTTCGAGATAGTTGACGAGACTGGTGCGGAGCTTGTCGAGATCGACGCTGCAGGCGCGCATCACCGCAGCCGCGTCGGAGTCATCGATCAGCGACAGCAGCAGGTGTTCAAGCGTCGCATATTGATGGTGACGCTCGTTTGCGATCGCCAGCGCACGGTGCAGGGATTGTTCAAGGCTCTGAGAAAAAGTTGGCATTCGCGTCCTCTGTGGGCCCGGCCATCATGATCGCCGTAGCCCTGTCAGGCAACAACAACCTTTGCCATATATAGTTGCACCCGATCGTGGCGAAAGACCGGCCCCCGCTATTGGTTAGGCCCAGACCGCACCGCCGCCCTGGCCAAAATTACCCGTCGAGGCCGCACGCCGGCCTGCCCGTCGCACCTTTGATGCAAAACCCGTTCCTGTTTTGCCGGATTCGTGCGACGTTACTTCTTTTCCATCACGCATTGCAGGGGATGCTGATGCTTGCGCGCAAAATCCATCACCTGCGTTACCTTCGTCTCCGCGATCTCGTAGGTGAATATTCCGCACTCCCCGATTCCATGGTGATGAACGTGGAGCATGATCTTGGTCGCGGCTTCGACGTCCTTCTGGAAGAACTTCTCCAGAACGTGAACGACAAATTCCATCGGCGTGTAATCGTCGTTCAAAATCAGGACCCGATAGAGATTCGGGCGCTTTGTCTTCGGCTTGACCTTGGCGATGACGGATGTGGCCGGACCGCCGCTGCCCCCGGTGCGGTTCTCATCATTTCCCATTCGGGGAGCGGATGCGGTGAGGGCTGATGGCGCGCACGAATCTAAACTGGAAGTTAATTGCGGCATGGCACAGGCGTTCGAAATTCCCACGGGAAACCGGAAAACGACCAGGTGATGTTCTCCTGCCGGAGCCATCCTAAGAGTTCCCAGACGCGCTTTCCAGATCGCCGCTCCTGGCCGGCCCGACCCCATCAGCTGGACCAATCAACTTGCAATATGGGTCCAGCCTTGCCTCGCCGCAAGCGCGCGCAAATATTTGGCTAGTCGCGACCCGAGGCGGGCCGATTCCGGCATTGGCGATCTTGCCGAAGGTTAATCAATCCGGTCGGGTTTGACAAAGCAAAGCTGCTGGCCCGGTAGCGGCTTTAATGATCGACCGGCGCGATCGAAGCGAATCGAGCGGTTCCGCAAGCTTCTAATCGCTCCAGACCGCAAGCGGAGGTTACAAGAGCGTCGCGCGGTAATGCCTCCCAACCCGAAACAAGAAAAAAGCCCGGCCGCAATGGCCGGGCTTTTTTTGGGTGCCGCAATTAGTGGGCTGATGCCGGGGTGAGCTTCGCGACGAGGCCTTCGAACGGCTTGTAGGCCTGCTTGGCGAGATCGGCATAAAGCCCCGCGATCTTCTGCGCCTCGGCCACGTATGTCTCATAAGCGGACTTCGCGAATTCGGTCTGCACCTCGATCGCCTTGTCCAGCGACTTCACGCCGGACAGCTTTTCGACGAATGACTTGGTGTCTTCGAACGACTTCTTGGTGTAGTCGCCATAGGCGCTCGCGATTGCCTGAAGGCCGTTCTGAACGGTAGTTGCCGACGCAACGACCGTCTCGAGATGTTCTTTTCCGTAACTCTGAATGTCTTGAACCTTGATCATTGGGGTCCCTTCGCGGACTGGGGTGCAATTGAGCAGCCGGGAGGTCGCGGCTCCTGAGGCCGCCGCTATATAGTGCAACGCACAATAGACGTCAAGAATCTTGTGCGACGCACAAATCAATCGGCGGGTGTGGCCAAATTAGCCGGGGAAGCGGCAAGGGTTCCTTAACCTTTTGGAAACTCGGGCGGCCTAACCTCACTCTTGGACTTCTCCGGTTCGGGAAGCTGTCGAAAAAATGTTTGCCTACAGCCTGTTAGCCGGAATGGCGATACATCCGCCCGTTTTTGGCTGAATGTCTGCCGGGGTCGGACATCTTGAGCAGGGAAAACATCGCCGGCGGTTGGGCATAATTTGGCCTCACGAACCGGTGATCAAGACAGAAATTGGGGGACGGGGAAGTTCATGCTTCGCACAACCTTGGCTTCCTCGCGTGTTCTGCGAGTTAGCGTTTTCGCGCTGTTCACGATCACCACCGCGATCATTTTCACAACCGATTCCGCCGATGCGCGCCGTTCCAGGCATCGTCATGAGCGCCAACACCAAGAGGCACGCGAAAGCTACAACCCGGCATCCTCTTCCATCATCGTAGACGGCAATTCCGGCGCGACGCTCTCCGCCAACAATCCCGATGGGAGCCGTCATCCTGCCTCGCTCACCAAGATCATGACGCTTTATCTGCTGTTCGAGCGCCTCGACGCCGGCACGATGAAGCTCGATACCGAAATGGAAGTTTCGGCGCACGCCTCAGAGCAGGCTCCGACCAAACTCGGCCTGCGCCCCGGTCAAACCATCCGCGTAGAAGACGCTATCAAGGGATTGGTAACGCGTTCCGCCAACGACGCTGCCGTCGTGATCGCGGAGGCGATTGCCGGCGATGAAGGCGATTTCGCCAAGGCGATGACGCGCAAGGCGCGCGCGCTCGGCATGACGCGAACTGTCTATCGCAATGCCTCCGGCCTGCCCGACGACAATCAGGTTACGACGGCGCGGGACCAGGCGACGCTCGGCCGCGCCATCCAGGACCGTTTTCCGCGGTATTACCGCTACTTCTCGACGGTAGCGTTCAACTACCGCGGCCATTCGATCCGCAACCACAATCGCCTGCTTGGCAATGTCGAGGGCGTCGATGGAATCAAGACCGGCTACACGCGCGCCTCCGGCTTCAATCTCGTGACCTCGATGCACCGGGGCAATCGCCATCTGGTCGGCGTCGTGATGGGTGGCCGCAGCGGCGGTTCGCGTGACGCCGCCATGCGCAGCCTGCTTGCCGAAAACCTCGAAAAGGCCGCGACCAAACGCACGGTTGCTGCGATCACCGAGCGCAATGCTTCGGACGCAAATGCAGACGTCGCGGAAGCCGAGTCACGGCCGACCCGGACGGTTCAGCTCCAAGGGGCCGTTCAGGTTGCGTCCGTGAGCGAGCCAGCCGCCGCACCGCCGGTGCGTCCCGCCGCACCGGCGACACGATCGGTGATCGCGCAAGCGGCAGCGGCCGTCCCGCCCGCACGAGCCAAGCCCGAGCCGCCCAAGCCCGAGCCAGCGCCGTTGACGAGCGGGGTGATCCAGACCCAGTCGATCGCCGCCATCCCGGGTTCGTCCGAGCCCATGAAGCCCGTCAAGGTCAAGACCGTCCAGATCAAGGCCGGACAGATGAAGCTGGCCTCGGCCACTTCGGCACAGCCAGTCACGGCCATCACCAACGCCATACCGCCGGGCCGCCCGGAAGTGCCTGAGACATCAAGCGCGGTTGTGGCCAAAGCTGAAACCAACAAAGCTGAAACCAATAGAGCTGAAGCCGCCAGGGCTGAAACCAACAGGGTTGAAGCCGCCCGAATGGAAATGCCGCCGCAGCCGGCAAACCATGGCACCGGAAACGGCTTGCTCGGCGTTCTTCCGGCATCCAGTGTGCCTCCCTCTCCCACCGCGCAGGCGATGGCCTACGCCGATCCGGCTCCCCGCGCGCAGCCGCTGCCCCAGATCGTCCAGCAAAACGGCGCCATCAAGCCCGCGGCCACCCATACCGGATGGATCGTTCAGGTCGGGGCCCTCGAAAGCGAAAGCGAAGCGCGGGAGCGCATCGAGGCGGCGCGCAATCAGGCCCGGGGCCTGCTCGCGAAGGCCGATCCGTTTACCGAACCGGTTGTCGCCAAAGGCGACAGGAAGCTGTTCCGGGCCCGCTTCGCCGGCCTGGACCGCGATCAGGCCGAAGCGGTATGCCGGACGTTGAAGCGCTCCGACATCTCCTGCATCGCCGTCCGAAACTGATCGAGACCCCCGCTACGGGCGAAAATCGCAAGGTAGGCTGAGACGCCTGCCCGTGCGCAAAATCCGCGTCCTGCAAACCTTCCGTCAAGACTTTGCGGTTAGAACCGCAAGGTGAACGATCGACCACGCCGGACAACGGCGGGCGACAGCGAGGCATCAGCCAGAAAACAGAAGCAGCTCGCCGTTCGTAGTGTTGGTAGCGTTGCCTGGAGTTTAGCTGTGATGCGCGCGAAGCAAAGTATCCTTGGCCTCGTTTACACGGGTGGCGAGGTACGTCGACCCCCCCTGGTCGGGATGCAGTTTCTTCATGAGCGCGCGGTGGGCCCGGCTGATTTCGTCGCGCCCCGCTCCCGGCTGCAGGCCAAGGATCTGATAGGCCTCCTCGTCCGTCATTTTGCCGCTCGCCGCCGGGCGGCTCTGCCCCCCTGCCGCATTTCCCTGCGCGTCCTGACGCCAGGCGGGAAACCTGCGGTCCAGATAGCTTTCAAGTAGCGAGACGCTTTCCGCATCGAAGCCCGGAATCATCGCCGTCAACTGCGGCAGACCGAATTCGCCCAGGGAACGACCGGCAAACGGGCCGGCCAGGATCTGGCCGGAAAGTTCGCCGCTGTCATGATCGAGCCTCATATCGAGAAACTCCGATCGCACCCGCGATGTCTGTCCCGGCGAGCGTTGCGAACTTGCGCCGCCAAACAACCCGCCGATATTGCCGAATCCACTTGTTCCGAACGGTGACCAGCCGAGCAGCCCCGCGCCGAAGATGCCGAGCGGGATTGCCACCGCGAGTTCGCCCTTGGCACCGGTAAAGGCTGCGACCGCAAGCGCTACAACGCCGCCGCCAATCTTGATCGCGCGCGCAAGCACAACCGGGTTGGCCGCGCGAAACATCTGCAGCAGCGCGTAAAGAAGGACAACAGCGACGACGCCGGCGATCAGTGTGGGCATTTGACCAATATAGTGGCATCAGGGTCAAAAAGCATGGCGTCCTCGCTGTCTCGCGGCGGAAATGCCAAAAGCTCCTTGGCGCTGGCCCGGCCAATTGCCATCGCACGCTCCTTGCCCGAGGCCGCACGCTTGCGGCCCGGGTGCCACCATACCGAGCAGCTATGGGCCGAAAGATACGATGAACCGGCTCGAGGCCGCGGTGAAGGCAAAGGGCATGACGGTATTTGCCCGCATCGATCATGCCGCCGGGGCGACCGCGGTTGGGCTATCGCTGCGGCCGACCGAGGTCTTGATCTTTGGCAATGCCAAAGCCGGCACGCCGCTGATGCAATCGGTTCAAACAATCGGGCTAGACCTGCCACTGAAGGCGCTGGTCTGGCAGGACATCTCGGGCATGACATGGCTCTCCTACAATGATCCTGCCTGGCTTGCCAAACGCCACGGGCTGAGCGGCGAGGCGGCGGTCGGCGTCATCACTGCCGCGGTCCATGCGGTAACGACAGCGGCAACGACGGCCGGCTAGTGCTCCAACCCGACAGGCGCCGCTGCTTAACCGTGCAACAGGAGGACGAGATGACATCTTCGCTGCCTGACTTGCTTTCCCGACGACAGTTCTGTCTTTGCTGCATTGGCGGCGCGGCGTTTGCCGCGAGCAGCGGCTGGCTGACACCGCGCCAGGCCTTCGCGGAGGCGCGTGGCATCGTCAGCCTGATCAAGGACGGCGCCGCCACGTCACCTATCGTCACCCATAGGCTGCGGAACAGCATCAGCGTATTCGAGGGCTCCGGGGGAAACATTGCCGTTCTCACCGGCAGCGATGGCAAAGTGCTGATCGATGCCGGCATCGGTGTGTCGCGACCTCAAATTACCAGGACGCTGGCAGAACTCGGCGCCGAGCCCGTCACGCATCTCGTCAATACCCACTGGCATTTCGATCATGCCGACGGCAACGAATGGCTGCATTCGGCAGGCGCAAAGATTATCGCTCAAGAGAACACCCGCAAGCATCTTTCCGAGATTCAACGCGTCGAGGACTGGGATTACAATTTCCTTCCACTGCGGTCCGATGGAATTCCGAGCGAGGTTTTTACGGGCGAGCGCAGCCTTAAGCTGAATGGCTTGTCGATCGGTCTGAAGTATTACGGTCTCGCGCACACCGACAGCGATATTTCGGCAACCTTTGCCGAGGCCAACATCGTGCATGTCGGCGATACCTATTGGAACGGCATCTATCCATTCATTGACTATTCGACCGGCGGCAGCATCGACGGGATGATTGCAGCCTCCGACGCCAATCTCGCGGCGACGACAAACGACACGATCATCATTCCGGGACACGGCCGGCCCGTCAGCAACAAAGCCGAGCTTAAAGAATTCCGCGACATGCTCGTCGCTATCCGGGAGAACGTTGCAAAGCTCAAGAAGCAAGGAAGGTCACGCGAGGAGACCGTCGCGGCGAAACCAACCGCCGCCTTCGATGCCAAATGGGGCCAATTTGTCATCGATCCCGGGTACTTCACCCGGCTGGTCTATGAAGGCGTCTGATTGCGGGCCGAGCCAGCGACGCAGAGCGGCACTTCTCTGGCCCAGCCGCTAACTAAAACACCGGGATCATTTCATCTGGCCAAGCAGCTTGGCGGCCCCGCTCCCGGTCTTTGACATCGCCAGCAGCGCCTGACGTCCGCCCGCGGCATAGGCCGCCGCGGCGCGCAAAAGCTCGCGCAGTTGCGCCGCAGCGCCTGGATCGAACCTGCACCACGCGCCGCCGGTCAGACGGGCGATTTCCCGGAACGCCTGCTCGGCGACGAGGTCATGGCCCTCCTGGAACATGAACACCGGCACCTTGAGCAGGCCGAGTTCGCCTGCCTTGGCGCAGAGATCGTCGACCCTTTCCTCCATGGCGTCGCCGACGAAAACCACCGCGCGAACGCCGGAGGCCGTGGCCTCGCGCCGCGCCTCCGACAACACCTTGCCGATCTGCGTATTGCCGCCCCGGCAATCGATCTTGCCCATCAGCTTCGCCAGTTGCGCGCTGTCGGAAATCCACCCCGTCGCGCGGCACTCATTGAAGCCGCGGTAGTAGACGAGGCGGATATCAAGACTGCCCAGGGCAGCGGCCTCGCGAAACATGTCCGCCTGCAGCGCGCAGGCCATATCCCATGTCGGCTGCCGGCTCATGGTGGCATCGAGCGCGAACACCAACCGGCCGTTCGCGCCAGCGGTATTGGGCGACATCGCGCGCGCCTTGGCGACGAAGGCCGCAATGTCTTCCGACGCAGACGGCTTGGTCTCCGGCAACGAACCGGATTTGCCGGACCCGGCCTTTTGCGCCGAGGTCACATCGCCTGCTGGTTTCGGTTTGATCGGCTCGCTGGACATAATAGCTCGCGAATTGCAGCAAGCCTTATGTGGGCCGGGATCAGGGGACGGTCAATGCTCGGCAGGTGCGCCGATCCTTCTCGCGTCAGGCAAAGATCGAGATTTTGCTAAGCGCGACGTCAGTTCTTGACTGGACCGTAAAGCGCAACCGGGCCGGGATCGATCAGTGCAGGTGGCGTCTTGGTCTCGACCGGCTTGAGCGGGCTCTCGTCGACGAGGAACTTGTCAAGCATGTCCTGGATCGATGCCTTGGCTTCATCCGGACCGGTATCGCGCATGTCATTATGCTGGAAACCAGTATGGACCACGGTAATTCCAGCCTTCTGGCTTACTTGTTCGTCCGGAAGGACGCCGGGGTCGGTCTTGAAGACAGGGTCCTTCGAGCGGAATGAGAGGATCTTGAATTTACCGTCGGTAATGAAGGGCACGCGCAAATTGTCGAGCGTGACGAGCTTCCCGATCTGATCGGGATACATTTTGGCGAAATACATGGAGATGTCGCCGCCCATGGAATGTCCCACCATGGTCAGGTGATCATAATCGGCGTTGGGTTGAACATTCTTCATTTCATTGACGGCAAAGCGGATGTTGGCGATGCCGCGGTGAATCTGCGGTAGCCGGCCGACATAGGGTTCGCCAACTTTCGTGACCATCGGGGCGTCGGTCGGCAGGTCATGCTGGATGCTGACCGCCATATAGCCCCGCGCGGCAAAGATGTTCGCCAGGAAAGAGTACTCGGTGAATTTGACGGTGTTGCCGTGGTTAAGGATCGCCACCGGCAGCTTGATCATGCCGGCATTGGCCTGCATTTCCTTGTCAAATCGTACTGCGATGTCCACGGCAACCGGACGGTTATCGCGGCTCGCATCGTAGAAGGTCAGCGTCTCGTGGCGGATCGCCCACTTGCTCGTCGTGAAATAGGCGACTGTCGCCAGCACGCCAAGCGAAACCAGTATGGCAATCCCACGCTTCATGCTCGTCCTCGGCGTACCGACCCTGAGGGCCAGGTTCCATTGTTCGAGACTCTCAGGTCCCTTGTCGATGATATATGTCACGTCGACGTGAGAGAAAGAGTAAATATTGTGAATAAGGCCGCCGGAATATTGTGCGGTGCACCTAAAATGTGCAGCCGGACATTTGGATTACGAAAAACCGGGTTCCGCGGCCTCCGTTCCACCGGAACCGCCCAAAGTTTTGCTGACCGGTCAAATGGCATCGAGCCCGAGGCGCAACGGTAAAATTTTACTGAAAATTAAGCACCCAGAATGTCGTGGAGCTCGAGTGGCTTGTCGACCTGGGTGAACCATTCCGCCCGGTTGGCGGCGCGGCGGCGGCCCCGCTCATCGAGCGGCAATTTCAACTGGCGCAGCAGGCTGGTGACCTCCTCGCGCGCGGTGACGTGGCCCAGGCTCGGACGGGTACCCAGGGTTGTTTCGTCGATGTCGTCGAGCGCAGTCAGGCCGCGCGGAAAAAACTCGCGGTAAACCACGCGTTCGGCGAAACCATCGATCGAACGGAAGCCGAGCCGGAACGAGAGCTCGTGGAGGCCGTCGGCGACGAGTTGCTTGTTGCGCGATCCAATCATCGATAGTCGGTTGCGGACCACGATCCAGTCGGTAGAGGCGCCGTCGAGTTGACGGCGCTTGCGCCTGGTGTCGCGCACCATCTCCGCATAGTGGCTTTCGCCGGTCACGGCATAGGTCGCGGGGTCGACCGTCCCCAATACGTCGAAATCGAGGAAGCTGTCGTTGATCGGGGTTACCAATGTATCGGCCATCGAATGCGCCAGCCGCATCAGATAGCTGTCGGACCCCGGGGTATCGATGACGATGAAATCGAATGTCCGCTCGATCGCACTGACGGCATTCATGAATTGCTGGAATTCGGACGTCTCGTTGTCGGCGATCTGCATGGTGTTGCCATGCTTGATGCAGCAATGCACTGGAAGCTCCAGGTCGAGCCCGGTGCGGCGCGCCCAGGCGCTTCGGTTGTTGATGTAGCGGGTAAAGCTTTGCTGGCGGCAATCGAGATCGATGGTGGCGACCCGCTGGCCGGCTTTCATCAGGGCAACCGCGATATGCAAAGCGGTGGTGGATTTCCCTGAACCGCCCTTCTCGTTGCCAAGCACGACGACATGCGCCGAGCCCGACTGACCCTGACTAGTCTGCACCAACATGCTTCGTTCCTTGTCGACATCTTCAAATTAGGTGTGACCGCGGTCAAGTAAAATGCGCGAACGACGTCAAAAATGGTTGATCATCCACGCCTCAATGATGAATCGCATGCGCGGCGCGACGTGTTTGTGATTCGCTACACATTCTTTGGCGGATGTTCGTCAAGGTCGAGCGGCGTAATTCGCGTGCGCCGGATTGGCGGCGAAGTATCGGCCTTGATAAGGTCGGCGTCCCCGCCGCAAGACCGCAGCCTCCCCGATCCCAGAGACCGAGCCCAGATGTCGCAAAGCCCCATGATCGTCCGTACGGTCCCCGCGCTGCGTCGCGCCCTCGACAGGCTGAAGGCGAAAAAGGCCACGACCGCGCTGGTGCCAACCATGGGAGCACTCCATGATGGCCATGTGTCGCTGGTTCGGCTGGCGAAACGTCGCGCGACAAGGGTGATCGTTTCGATCTTCGTTAACCCCACCCAATTCGCGCCCTCGGAGGATTTCAGTTCTTACCCGCGCACCTGGAAGGCTGACGTCGCCAGACTTGCCGCCGAGGAGGTCGACCTGATCTGGAATCCTGACGTCAAGACCATGTATCCCGATGGCTTTGCGACCAGGATCCTGACCGAGGGGCCGGCCGCAGCCGGCCTGGAGGATCGGTTCAGGCCGCATTTCTTCGGCGGCGTCACCACCGTGGTTGGCAAGCTGTTCACGCAAGTCCGGCCCGATTTCGCGGTTTTCGGCGAAAAGGATTTTCAGCAATTACGGGTGGTTACGCAGATGGCCCGGGATCTCGACCTCGGCGTCAGGGTGATTGGCTCAAAAACCGTGCGCGAGCGCGACGGTCTCGCCATGTCTTCGCGGAATGTCTATTTGTCGCCGGAACAACGCCACACGGCGCCCGGACTATACCGCGCCATGAAGGAAGCTGCGCACCGCTTGCTGGCGGGCGACAATATCGAAGCTGCGATGGCCGGTGGCGCGGAACTCGCCGCCGGCGCCGGGTTCGCGCTGGATTATTTCGAGGTCCGCCATGCCGAGACGCTGGCGCCGATCGCCTCGGTGAAGGACGGACCGTTGCGGATTCTGACGGCGGCCAGAATCGGAACAACCCGGCTGATCGATAACGTTGCGGTCTAAAGCAGCCCGAGCTCACGCAGTTCGCGGCGCAAAGGTTCGGGCATCGCCGCGATGCCGGCGCCTGCGGATTTGAGATCCGGCGGAACGTCGCTGTGGACAAAATAGCGCCAGCCCTGGAACGGCCGCATCGGCCGCGGCAGCACGGCGACCACTTTGGGCTGCATGACCAGCCGGCACCGTCCGATGCCGTCGCGGTCGCGGAACGGCTCGATTGCGATAATTTTTTCACGCGCTGCAATCTCACCCCGGATTACCCAGTAGAGCGAGCCGCCGGCAAGCAATTCGTCGACGCGCTTCGGCGTCATCCGGGTGATATGAATATGATGCTGAGGCAGGCCCTTTTTCTTCGCGGTTTGCATGCGCTCCGCAACCCAGCTCTTGAGCTCCTTTACCGATTCGCAGCCTACGGCAAGCTTGATGAGATGCAGCGCCATGAATCGAAGGTTTAACGATCAGCGCTGGCTTTTGGAAGGATCAATCATTTGCCGCCGAGGGGGCGGGTTCGGGCGCAGCCGCTGCAGGAGCCGGCGCCTCCGGTGCCAGTTGAACCGGCGCGGCCGTGCGGGCCGGTTTCGGCGCAGCCGGCTTTTTGGCTGCCGCCAGCGCCGGAGTCGGTCGTGGCGAGGGCAATGGCGCATTAGCTAGCGGTGGAGATGAGGATGGTGAAGATGATGATGCCGGCGGGCGCGCTGCGGAGGGCGTCGTCGCCGCCTGCCCCGGCTCAGGTGCCATGATGCTAATGGGCGGGGTCGAAGCTGCGGTCGGGAATTCGGCGTTGGTGGGTTTGCCTAGTGGCATCGACGGCGGAACCGCCGCGACCGGCGCTGGCATCGCCGCGGGCATGTTCCAGGATGGCGCGTAGCGCCCAACCAGGCCCTCGTAGGTCCGCTCACTCATATTGGCCACGATCTGGGTCCGGTCAGTAACTGCCCGAAACGCCGCGCAGTCCGACGGAGTACAATGGTCGCGCGCGGCGAGTACGTAAGCCATCAGCCCGTAGCGATCGCGCTCGACCGCACGACGCACCATTTGCAATTCAGGTGTCATGCTCGCATTTGCTGCGGCGACATCGCCGAACGCGGTGAGCCGTGCAATCTGGGACGCCGCATATGACAGTGCGGCGGCGGTGGACTCGGCCGAGCCAAACAAGACCTTCTCGCACGCCGTCAAGACGGTTTCTCCCGCCAGATCGTCGATGCACGACAATGCCGGCAGGGCCGCGCTCACCGTTTGGGAGGATCGGGTCTCAACGGACGCGCTTTGGCCAGGGCCGAACCCGCGAATGGTGGCGGTGGCGGCGATGCCAATTGCCAGCAGCGTGATAACCGTCAGCGCGCCGTTGGCGACGGATTTCTCCGCGCGCAACAGCGTGATGAGAACGATAATCCCGAAGAAACCCGACGCCCCCAATGTCAGCCACATCGGAAAGGTCGGCGAACGCCAGAGTTGATCGAGCGACGTAACCCAGGCCCAATCCATGCGCGATGTCCCTCAACGCGGCATAAAACGCATTGCGCGGAAACAAATGCCTTTCCCCGCATACATCATGCGTAGAATGGTCCTCTGAACCGGGCCTTTTGACGGCGAGCGAAGCGGTATCCGCTTCGCCCGGCCATGCGCGATTCCTTAGGAAATGTTGAGCTGACTTTCCTTGGCCACTCGCTCGAAAGCCTCGGTCGAGCTTTTGATCCGGTACTGGCAGTCATCCCCGTCGGTCGGAAGCAGCCGGACCACCTCATAGGTGCCGCTGGCGGCCGGACGCGCGACATTGCTGGCAGTAAAATAAACGGTCTCTCCAACGGTGAATTTGTGCTTCAACGCCTTCTCCCATCACGCAAAAAGCCGGCCGTGCTCACGGTCCCGCTGCAACGGCCAGATTGAAAACCCCGCGACTATATAGCACAGCGCCCGCCGCGTTGGCCAGTTACATCGGGACATGGCAAATACGCGGATTTTGCAGGTTTTTCAGTGCGATAAACGCGATTTTGGCGGTTCTGGACGAATCGCCCTGCCACTGGCGGAACTCAATTTTTTTCCCAAGGCCAGGGCCGTATGCGCCACCTTGCGGTCCGGACCGGCGCGATCCATGGCGTTGGTGCGTCAAACCTGGGCGGTTCGGGCCTATACCGTCTCGAGCTTCTCGATCACGAGGGTCTCGGCAAGCCCCGCGCGCGTCCATTCCTGAAAGGCCGGCAACGACATCATCGTGTCCATGTAGGCCTGAACCTCGGGCGCTACTGCGATCGCGTAGGTCCGAAAGCGATGCACCACCGGCGCAAACATGGCATCGGCGCCGCCGAAGTCTCCGAACAGGAACGGTCCCATCTTTCCGTAGCGCTCGCGGCATTCGGTCCAGATCTGCTGAATGCGCTCGATATTGGCGCGCGCTTCGGGCGAGAGCGCTATTGCGCGCACCGGCCGGTGCAGGTTCATGCCGCATTCGTCGCGCAGCGCCGCAAAGCCCGAATGCATCTCTGCTGAGATCGAACGCGCATGCGCCCGGCGAGCCGGGTCCTCGGGCCACAGCCTGGCCTGCGAAAACCGTTCGGCGACGTATTCGATGATGGCCAGTGAATCCCAGACCGTGACGTCGCCATCTATCAGCGCCGGCACCTTGCCGGAATGCGTGAAACTCAAAATCCGTTTTTTGTCGGCTTCCCCGGTGTAGAGCGGAATGAAGACTTCGTCGAACGGAATGTTGTTGGCCCGCAGTGCCAGCCACGGCCGCATCGACCACGAGGAATAGTTTTTGTTACCGATCACGAGCTTCAAAGCCATCTCGAAAAAATCCCTTGTTGGTTTGCTGGCGCACGCAGTTCGCCTCGAATCCCCGCCGCGCGATCGTGTCAAGAAGAGCCCGAAAAATCCTGTGGCGTGAAGCTTAAGTCGAGCACTTTCCATTCACCATAGTGGTCCGCCGGCAACATCGCGTAGGGCTGACAGGCCTGCAGCGCAGTGATGGCGCCTTGCATCAACGCCGGTCCCTTTGTCGACGCGCTGGCCTCGATCAAGATCGGTTCCGCCGCAAGCCTGCCTTCAGGCGTCATCAGCACCCGCAGCGTAACCTTGACCTTGTCGGAGGGTGCGATCGAGTCCGGCAGTTTCGAGCACGTCTTGAGATGGCGCCGAAACTCCGTGATGAGACCGGACGCAATGTCGGCGGTCTTTGACGCCGGGGCGTCGAAGTCGCCGGACTTGGCTTCAGGCGAAGGGGGTAGATCGGGGGGCAGGCCCAGCAGCACGTGGTATTTGATGGAAAGATCAGGCTCCGGAGGTCTGTAGGCAGGCAACGGCGATCTCGACGGCGGTTGCAGCTGTGCATTGGCCTGTTGAGCCTCTCGTCGATTGAGACTCGGCGCCGACAGCGTGGCCTGCTTTTGCGGCTGCGTGGCGGGCGCGGCAGCAGCGGCCAGTGAACTCGAAGCAGATTTCGAGGAAAGGTCGAAGGAATCGGAAGGCTCCGTTTTCGGCGTCGGAATCGGCTCCGCCTTCTTTGCCTCGTCTGGCGAGACAAGATCGACCGTGATTGGCTCGGCCGTGACCGTTCCGAACGGATGCACCTCGGTGAAGATCAGGACCGCCGTCAGAATTGACAGGTGGCCGATCGCCGATGCTGCGATGCCCGAGCGTATGAACCGCCGTGGTTCCACCGTATTCAATCAACGTTTTCGAAATCGCGCCCACCGCCAGCATAGCGAACACCGCCGCAGTCTCAATCCCATTTCGGCGCGAAACCGAAATCGGTGGGCCGGACTTTTGGCGTTTCCCATCAGGGAGGTTTGGCGCATCTCGTCATCGGACAGCACGAAGTCGAAGATGTTCGCCGCAACGTCCAGCTGCACGAGCCAACGCAGGCGGGCGGCGGCTGGCCTCGACGAATCGCATCGCAGCTACTCAGGCAAATCGAGCCAAGCCTTTTGAAACTCACGCCCGGGCCAGCGCGGCAAACACCGTTTCCGGGGCATGGGCGATTACCGTGAGCAGTGCCCTCGCCGGTCCACGCGGCATGCGTTTGCCTTGTTCCCAATTGCGGATGGTTTCTACCGGCACCCCTAGCCGCGCGGCGAATTCCTGCTGCGTCAGGCGCGCGCGCCGGCGAAGGTCGCGAACCACCGGAGAGGCCGCCATCTCCGGCGCCGCACTTGTCCTCGCAGGGGCGACAGTTCTCGTCGCCGGTGGCACGGATGGCATCGAGGGCACGAGCGGAAACTCCCGCCCATCGCGCAATTCGACAATCCGTCCGTCCGCTTTCAGCCGCAAGCGCTGCATGCCGATTCCACCCTCGCGGGAATGATCCGCAATGGGCGTTAAGGTTTGATTAACGATGCCGAGGCGCGGCGAATCGGGCTATTTCAGCCCGAACCATAGCGTCGCGATGCCGAGAAACGAAAAGAAGCCGACCACGTCGGTGATCGTCGTGACGAACGTGCCCGACGCCACTGCCGGGTCGGCCCGCGCCCGTTCCAACACCATCGGGATCAGAATGCCGCCGAGCGCGCCGGCAATGAGATTGCATACGATGGCCAGGCCGATCACGACGCCAAGTCCGGGGATCTTGAACCAGGCTACCGCGGCAACCCCGGTGATGATGGCAAACGCCAGTCCGTTGACCAGGCCAACCAGTACCTCGCGCATGATAACGCGAAGCGCGTTGTTGGAGCCGAGTTCGCGGGTCGCCAAAGCGCGCACCGCCACCGTCATGGTCTGGGTCGCGGCGTTGCCGCCCTGACTGGCGACGATCGGCGCCAGTACCGCCAGCGCCACCATCTTTTCCAACTGGCCCTCGAACAGGCCAAGCACCGAGGATGCCAGGAACGCGGTGGCAAGATTGACCAATAGCCAGTTGAAGCGGCCCCTGGCGATAGTCCACACGTTGTCGGATAATTCTTCGTCGCTCGTGACGCCGCCGAGCGCCCTCAGGTCTTCGTCGGCCTCCTCCTCGATCACGTCCACCACGTCGTCGATAGTGATGACGCCGACCAGCCGGTTTGCGGTATCGACAACGGGGGCTGCGACCAGATTGTACTTGCCGAACAGCCGCGCCACCTCCTCCTGGTCGTCCATGACCGAGACGCGACGGCGGTCTTCATCGATCAGATCGGAAAGCGGCACCGGCTTGCGGGAACGCAACAGCACGTCCAGCGATACTGCGCCCTGCCAGTGTTGCGCGTCATCGACAGCGTAGATTTCGTAAAACCGCTCGGGCAAATCCGGCGTGTCGCGCATGTAGTCGATCGTTTGCCCCACGGTCCAGTCCGGCGGCACCGCAATGAACTCGGTCTGCATCCGGCGGCCGGCGGAATTTTCCGGATAAAGCAGGCTGCGCTCGAGCGCGACGCGCTCGGATGGCGGCAGCTTTTCGAGGATCTCGACCTTGTCTTCTTCGTCGAGGCTTTCCAGCAATTCGACCGCGTCGTCGGATTCCAGTTCGCGAACGCCCTCGGCGACCGTCTCGAGTTCGAGTTCCTCGAGGATCTCCTCGCGGACGGTGTCATCGACTTCGTTGAGCGCCGAAAAATCGAAGTCCGTGCCGGTCAGTTCCACGAGCTTGACGCGGTCGTCGGGTTCAAGCGCGGCGATGAGATCGCCAAGGTCGGCCTCATGCAGCTCCGCGACAATTGCCCGCAGCAATGGGGCATCTTCGGCATGTATCGCGCGCGTGATTTCCTCGACAAATTCCTGCCGAATTTCGCCATCTTCGTCGCGCATCGGGAGGCGGTCGAGCACCGAGACGTCGGCGGGATGGGCAGCGTCGATATTTTCGGGCATGCCACGCCTCGCCGGTTTGACAGAATTGCTGAACTAGTCTGAGTTACCGCTTCACGCATTACCCAATGGGCATTACCTAGCGCAATGACAAAGATGCGCCAGCGAAAACAACCTCGGAAGCTCGCGAACCTGCTGGGGACCGCCCTCGTCGCCTCGATGGCGTGGAGCATGGCGGCCTGGGCAGCGGACTGTCCGCGCAAGGGGACGCTCGGCACCTCTCGCATTCTTGGCGTCGACGCGGCCGCCACGCCGCGGGTCGGCCTGAAAAACTTTCCACAGACGCTGCCGCTGGAAGATCACGAGGTCGTCCTCACATTCGACGACGGCCCGTGGCCTCCGACGACGCCACGGGTTCTGGCGGCACTGGCCCAGGAATGCGTGCGGGCAACATTCTTCCTGATCGGCAAGCCGGCCTCAGAGCACCCTGCGCTGGTGCGAAGGATAGCGGCCGAGGGCCATACCATCGGACATCACACCTGGCTGCACCGCAGCCTGATGCAAATTCCGGCAAGCGAGACTCGGGAGGAAATCGACCGGGGCATTGCCGCGGATGAAATGGCGCTTCACGGTGTTGCGACCACCACCCCGAGTACGCCGTTCTTTCGTTTTCCCGGCTTTGAGACGACGCCGGCGACTCTCGAACTGCTGCAATCGCGGGGGATCACGGTGTTCGGTGCCGACCTCTGGGCCAGCGACTGGGATCCGATGACGCCGAGCCACGAATTGAAGCTGCTTACCGATCGGCTGAGAGCCGCCCGCAAGGGGATCATCCTGCTGCACGATCCGAAGGCGCAAACCGCGGCCATGCTGCCAGCCTTCCTGCGCTACCTGAAGGACCATCACTATCGCGTGGTCCATCTTGTCCCGGCTGCTCCCAGGGTTGATTTTGGGGTGTCCGGTGAACCTAAATCAGGTGAGGAAGTCAAAAACAATTAAGGCGCCGTTCATAGCGGTCTGTACAATTACCGGAAACAATTGGGAATGAAGGCCGGGCCATGGTCGGTAATGTGTTGATTGGAGTTCGGACGCCGCAATGGGCCGCCTTGTGTCTGGGAATGCTCGCCTTCATCCCGGCACAAATTGCATCGGCGGCCGATTGTCCCGGCAATCCCGGCGCAATTGGCACCTCGCGGACCCTGGTCGTCGATCCCAAAGAGCATCCCCGCATCGGCACCATGCAATACGCCGAAACGTTGCCGCTCAGGGACCACGAGGTGGTGCTGACCTTCGACGATGGGCCGCTGCCGCACAACAGCAATCAGATTCTGGACATTCTCGCCGCGCAATGCGTGAAGGCGACCTTCTTCACCATCGGCCGCATGGCCCAGGCCGCTCCGGAGGGCGTCCGCAAGCTCCGCGACGCCGGCCATAGCATCGGCACCCACACCCAAAATCATCCGTCGAGCATGAACCGGATGTCGATCGAGCGCGCCAGGCGGGAGATCGACGACGGCATCGCATCGGTGAAAACTGCGCTTGGGGATGACACCGCGCTCGCCCCATTCTTCCGGATCCCCGGTCTCTCCCGAACCGAAGCCGTCGAGGATTATGTCGCCTCCCAAGGCATCCAGATCTGGAGCGCCGATTTTCCGGCGGATGACTGGCATCATATTTCGTCCTCGCGCGTGTACGACATTGCAATGAGGCGGCTGGAGGCCAAGGGAAAAGGCATTCTGCTGCTTCACGACATCCAGGCGCGAACCGTCGCCGCATTGCCCAGGATTCTGCGTGAGCTGAAGGCGCGCGGCTATCGCATCGTCCATGTAGTGCCGGCGACGCCGGAGCAACCGGCGACGCCGACGGAGCTGCAGCAATGGCAATTGCATCCGCCATCGGAAAACGTGGCGATCTCGCACTGGCCAAAAATTCCCAATTTCGTTTTTGCCAGCGCCGAAATGCTTCCTGGCCCCGCGCTTTCGGATCTGGACTGGCGTGACGGACAGTCGATGACGCTCGCGGAGGCGTCGAGCCGGCCCGCACGCCGCGTCCCGCTGCCGCGGGAAGCGCCCTGGCCCCGGCAATCATCGCTCGCGCCGGGCAACGCCGCAAATGTCCTGCCTGTCCCGGCGCAGAGCATTTTCGAGATACAGGAAAGGCCGCGCGCGGCCACGCAAGGGCTCACTTCGCCCTCCCATCACGCGGAACAACCGGTCCCGACCGAGCGTGAAACAGACGGTCTTGCATGCAGAGAGCACCACTGCAGCACTGCATCTATCGATCCACGCCAAGGTTGATACGGACGATCGGCGTTAGACATGCCGCACCGGCGGCACCGCCGGCATAATCTCTGCATTGTACAATTTTCCTGGTGCGCTCGGAGGGACTCGAACCCCCACGATGTTACTCACTGCCACCTCAAGGCAGCGCGTCTACCAATTCCGCCACGAGCGCTTGGGAGATCGGCACGGAACTTGCGCCGGATCCGATCAAGACCGGATCAACGGCGCCGATGTAACAAATCAGGGATGGAGGGACAAGGCCCGCCAGCATCGCGGTTTAGCCGAATGTCGGATCAGGCCCGGCCTAGCGGGTGCCCGGCAGCCGCGGCAGCATTCGCTTGACTTCAACCGCAATACGGTTGCGATCGACAAGCACTACCCCGCTGGCGACCGGCAGGTTGTTGGCGAGGATCTTGACCTCGTCCGACTCGGTCGCATCCAGCTCGATGATGGCGCCGCGGCTCAGCCGCATTACCTGATGGATGGGCATGGTTGTGGTGCCGAGGACCACCATCAGATCGACGCTGACGTTATCGAGGGTTGGCACCGGAAAAGACCCGAACGGACGCTTGCTAAATTGCCTGGTTCCAGATCACCACGTTGTGGTTAGCCAATGGTTAATGACCGCCGAAACCTCGATTTAGCGACCTTTGCGCAGCCTGCCGGCGGCGGTGCGGTTGAATGGCGGATATCCGACACGCCGGTGCCCTATCCCGAGGCCGTCGCAGCCATGGAGGCGCGGGTTGCCGACATCGCCGCAAAGAAGGCGCCCGAGCTGGTCTGGCTGCTGGAACATCCTCCGCTCTACACCTCCGGGACCAGCGGCAAGCCTGCGGACCTGCTGGAGCCCCGTTTTCCTGTCTTTGCGACCGGGCGCGGCGGCCAGCTCACCTATCACGGTCCCGGCCAGCGGGTGGCCTATGTCATGCTCGATCTGAAGGGGCGGCGGCCTGACGCGCGGGCCTATGTGGCGGGCCTCGAGGAATGGATCATCCGGACGCTGGCGGCCTTTAACGTGCGTGGCGAGCGGCGCGAGGATCGCGTCGGCGTCTGGGTGAACCGCCCCGACAAGGGTTTTGGCTTCGAAGACAAGATCGCCGCCATCGGCGTGCGGCTGCGGCGCTGGGTGTCTTTTCATGGCATCGCCATCAACGTCGAGCCCGATCTGAAGCACTTCGAAGCGATCGTCCCCTGTGGCGTGGCGGACCCGTGCTATGGCGTCACCTCACTCGTCGATCTGGGTCACCCCGTGACCATGGCGGACGTCGATCTCGCCCTGCGGCAGGCGTTCGAGCAAGTGTTCGGCAGAACGAAAGCGCGGCCGCCCGAAACGATCATTTGAGCGCCGCTGGCTCTTGCTACGCTCGCGCGTGCGCGGTCCTCGTCCTCGGCATCAATACTCCAAGTATGATCGCTATCAAGAAGAGCGCGGGCACATCTCCCAATAAATGACCGCGCTCCGCCGGCTCGCTGAACGACTGAGCGGCCATGATCGCTCCGTGCACCACACTCGACCAGACAGTGAACCAGATAATGCTTCTGTGAGCATCGGGATCCTGTGATGCGATGAGCAAGAACACGCCCAGCGTCGCATAGACGCCGATGATCATCATTAGATAGTGCGAGTGTCCCTGCCCCCAGGTCCAGCCCGAGGGCCAGACAATGCTCAACGGATAAATACCGAATATGAAGGTCAGGCCAAACACGATCAGCGCAATACGGAGATAAAGCAAACGATTTGCATCGGACATTGTTAACTCCCCCTCTCTCATTCGGACACTTCATCCGAAATTCGGCAGAACAACTCTAGGACGACCAGACGAAAAAGGACAGCCGAGTCGCTCGGAAGCCACCGATATCCCTCGCGGCAGGTTAGGATTCCGGTTGCCCAACGCAGGCCTCGGGCTATACGGCCGATTGCAGATTGGGTAGCATTGGCTTGTCCTGGTGGCTTTCCCGGACCGGAGCGCAACCTCAATGGCGAAGCGCGGCAAAACGGTGCGCAAGCCTGCAGCGGCCCGCAAGGCGTCGACGACGCGCAAGCCTGCAGCGGCCCGCAAAGCGGCGACGACGCGCAAGCACGCGCCAGCGAGCATCGATGCAGAAAAAGAAAATTCGAGGCTTATGCGCGAGCTGGCAGAGGCGCGGGAACAGCAGGCTGCAACCAGCGAGCTCCTTAAGGTTATCGGTCGCTCCACGTTCGATCTCCAGGCAGTTTTTGAGACGCTGGCCGAGAACGCAGTCAGGCTGTGCGAGGCAAAACGATCGTTCATTTTCCGCTTCGACGGTCAGTGCCTGCGTGTCGTGGCCACGCACAATGCCTCCGCCGAAATCAGAGCTTTCGTCGAACGAAATCCAATTGCGCCCGGAAGGGGCAGCGCCACTGCGCGCGCCGGACTCGAGCGGCGCACCGTCCACGTGCTCGATGCCCAGGCCGACCCCGAACACACCTACGGGGGGCGGCAGGTGGATCCCTTTCGAACCATACTCACGGTTCCCATACTCAGAGCAGACGAGCTGTTGGGGGTAATTCTCATCTATCGGCACGAGGTGCGGCCATTCACTGATAGTCAAATCGCGCTGTT
>WNGO01000820.1_pt1 | contig 22951 bp, 19 predicted proteins | sample 5400511 | NCBI WGS metagenome assembly WNGO01 (sample SAMN13153380, study PRJNA577476) | soil metagenome | isolation source: 20 cm soil or saprolite under Garry oak tree replicate 2 | place: USA:California | collected 2016-06-15 | reverse complement strand
TGTCGGAAACGCTGCGCAGAATCTGCTGCTTCTGTTCGTCGGTGACACTAGGCAGCGAATCGCCCCTCTTCAAGCGCTCCGCATCTTCAAAGCTGAGGTCCAGCTCCTTCTGCAGCGCGTCGGTGTACTGGTTGCCTCCCACGCTGACGTCACGCGTGAACAACGGCACGCCCCCGCGCACGATATTAATATTCATTACGCTCGCGCCAATGTTCAACAACGCCACTGTCTGCCCGGCATCCGGCTCGTAATTGATTTCGAAGCAGTTCTGCAAGCCGAAGGCATCGATATCCACCACCACTGGCGTCTTGCCCGCCTGCGCCAAGACGTTGGTGTGATTCAAAATCTTGTCCTTCTTTACCGCCACCAGCAGAACGTCCATCTGCGAGTCCATTGACTCCAGCAGTTGATAGCTCAGGTTCACGTCCGCGATATCGAAAGGAATGTGCTGGCTCGCCTCGGAAGGAATCCGGTCGTAAAGCTCGTCTTCGGTCATCAACGGCAGCGGCACCCGTTTGACGATCACCGAGTGCCCCGAAACCGAGGTAGCCACGTTTTTCGTCTTCACGCGTTGCGCGTCGAAAATCTTGCTGATGGCATTGGCCACCTGCGGCGCGTCCATAATGGCTCCGTCCACCACGGTGTCCGGCGCCAGGGCTTCCATCCCGAAGCTCACGAGCTCATAGCCCGCTTTCGTCAATTTCAGTTCCACGGCCTTGATCGAACTGGACCCGATGTCCAGTCCTACGAGCTGCCGGCTCTTTTTTCCAAGTCCAAACATTTCGCGGCCCCTTTTCTTACCAACGCCCCTGTTTCCCGCGCCAGACTACCGGCGTCTCGCGGTCGCCTGGCTCATCTTGCGCTCCATCCAGCGGTCCAAGATCGTTTTACGCAGTTTCCAACGGTTGCCGAGTTTAAATGCGGGAATTTCGCCTTCCGTGATGTAACGGTACAGGGTATCCGGAGAGATGCCCAGATATTGCGACGCCTGCCGCACATTCATCACTTCGCGCGATTCGCTCACGAGGAAGCCACCCCGGCATCCGAATACACTTGCTATCACGACCGCTCGCTGCTCCCCGCCTGCGCTGCGGACTCTTGGGGATGCAGCCCGTGAGAGCTTTATGACATTTTACCATTCCGACCGTCAAGGGAATCTATAGGGCTGTTGTCCTAACAATACGGGTAGTTCTAGGCAGTTTAGGGGGTATTTCCGGTAGTACCCACTTATATGGTGCTAGATGCGTTGAGATACCACAATTACTTGTAGTTTTGCATCCTCTGCTCCTGTACGCAAGGACGGTTATCCTTTGAAATCAGTCTCAGCGCACGAACAAGTACTCCTTGTGCTTTCAGCTGGCAGATCTGCTTTGTTCTACACCCCTTAGGCCGACCGGAGGCTTCCTACCGCCTAACCAATGCGAGCGATGCACCTCTGCTTCAGAATCCTTATCACGCCTTATCCAGCAACAGCGATTTCCACAGGGCATCGATCCGTTTCTTCGTGGCTTCGTCCATCAAAATTTCATCAGGCCACGGCCGCGTAAAACCTTCCGATACCCACTTGCGCGTCGCATCGATCCCCATCTTCGATCCAAAGTCTTGCATCCGCGCTGCGTGATCCAGTGTGTCCATTGGCCCCAGCGAAAACTGCACGTCCCGCTCGGGATCCAGTGCGCACAACGTCTTCCATACCACCTCGCTGTAGTTGTGGATATTCACGTCGTGGTCCACCACCACAATCACCTTCGTAAACATCGCCTGCCCCAGCGACCAAATCGCATTCATGATCTTCCGTGCATGGCCCGGATAGGACTTTCGAATGGCCACGATCATGAGGTTGTGAAAAATTCCCTCGGCAGGCATCGCCACATCCACAATTTCCGGATACTGCATCTTCATCACCGGTAAGAACACGCGCTCTACCGCATATCCCATGTAGAAGTCTTCTTGCGGTGGCGGACCCACAACCGTCGTCAAATAGATCGGCTCTTTGCGGCGCGTCACGCACTCAACATGAAAGGCCGGGTACTCCCCTTCCAGCGAGTAAAATCCCGTGTGGTCTCCGAAGGGCCCCTCCGTACGCATCTCATTCAAACTGACGTAGCCCTCCAGCACAATCTCAGCGTTGGCAGGCACTTCCAGGTCGTTGGTCTCACAGGGCGCCATCTCTACCGGCTCGCGCCGCAAGAACCCTGCAAACATCATCTCGTCGAGGTCCGGTGGAATCGGCAGCATTCCCGCCAGCGCCGTCGCCGGGTCGGCACCAATCACCACGCTCACGGGAATTCTGCCTTCGGGATCCTTGGCCTTCGCTCGCCGAAAATGCTCCGCCCCGTGCTTTTGCGTCTGCCAGTGCATTCCCGTCGTCCGCTCGTCGTAGACCTGCATCCGGTACATCCCGACATTTCGTTTTCCAGTCTCCGGATTCCTCGTAAAAACCAGAGGAAAGGTGATGAACCGTCCCCCATCCTGCGGCCAGCACTTTAGAATGGGAAAATCAAAGAGGTTGACGTCGCTTCCCTTCTGGATAACATCCTTGCACGCGCCGGACTTCACGCTCTTCGGAAAAAACGACCCGAGCTCCGCCAGCTTCGGCAGCATCTTGATCTTGTCGAAGAGCCCTTGCGGAGTCTCCATTGCCAGGAATCCGCGGATTCGCGCCGCTACTTCATCCAGATCCTCCACTTCAAACGCCAGTGCCATCCGCCGCACGCCCCCAAACGCATTGATCAGCAAGGGATGCCGCGACCCCTTCGGCCTTTCAAACAGTAGTGCCGGTCCCACGGAGTTCGGCGCCCGCTTTGCGTCCCGCGCCACGCGCTGCGCCACTTCCGCAATTTCCAGGACAGGGTCCACCTCAGCACGAATGCGCTTCAGCTCCCCCTCCTTCTCCAGCCTCTTCACAAACTCCCGCAAGTCCGCGTACGCCACTGTGCTCTCCTGTCCCGCCGAACTCTATCACGAACCAGTCTGGGTTCTCCCCAATGTCCAGCGTGAATCCGCGGGGCTCTCGCTTACGCCGCACTCGCCCACTGAACCACCGCCCAGACCTCATTTCATCGCAAGATGAGTCATAGAAGTTTCAAGCTGACACAAACTGTCTCAGACTGACCATAAACGCCCGAATCAAGGGGCTCTTCCCCCTTCAGTGGGATTCGGTACTTCCCTAAATAGCAGCATCACAACGACTTGCTGTCACTGTCGAAAAGCGCACCCCGTCCCGGGGCCCCGCGCGATTGGCCCGACAATTGCACCTTCTCTGCAAGACAGAGCCGGTTGCTCGCCCGTCTTTCGTGCGACCCTCTGCCTAAAGCCGCGGTCATGTTTTGGTAATCCCCGGGCAACAGGACTCATCATCGTAAGAAGGAGAGCCGCAACGCTAAGCGCGCCGATGGATCGTTCCATCAGAGTTCGCCTCTGGCTCATCGGCCCAATATGCTGCCCAACATGCTAAATGTCCTTCACATGATTCGACTCGATTATCTCTCCTGCATTTTGACCGTTCTCGCCACCGTGCTCATTGGCAAGAAGCTCTGGCAAGGCTGGGTCGTCGCCGCTGTCAACCTTTGCATCGCCCTCTATACTAGCAATCTCGTCAACTGGCGCCCCAAAAAACAGAGCCAATAGTCTTTACCAAACGATCTGAGGCCCTCGTAAAGCAGGCGACTATGTTTACGAGAGTTCTATTCAACCTGCGTTCAAGTCCCAAGTTGCGTTGGTTGATGCTCTTCCCGTTACTCGCGGGCGTACATCAGAATTGGGAGATGAAGTCATGCAGCCGTCTTCCTTTGATCTGAACGGCATTGCCAGAAATCCTCAAATCGTCCGCTAAGTCTGCTGCAGCGCAGGGCGATGATGGTGTTTGCGCCCTTTACGGTCCAATGCATGCCCGCGCGCTTGAGCCGCGTGCCGATCACCACTTTACAGCCTCCACCACACCGGTCGAGGTGCAGAAGCCCTGGCGCATGCGATGTCCATAGCGCCCCTGGATCCAGGGCTTGCCTTCTGGGCAGTCCCCATAAATGATCTTTCCCACCTGGCTGAGATGTTCTTTGGCGCGAAAGCGGTCGAGAATCTGAGTGGCTTGCGGGAATAGTTCCAATTCGCCCCCTGGTAGTATCCTATGGTTAGCCCTATGAACCGCGTCTACCTCGATTTCAATGCCACCACGCCCGTCGAGCCGGACGTGCTCGACGCCATGCTGCCCTATTTCTCCGGCGAATTTGGCAACGCCGCCTCCATCCACACGCCAGGCCAGCGTGCCCGCGGCGCGGTTGAGACGGCCCGCGAGCAAGTCGCTGCCCTGATGGGCGCCCGCCCTCAGGAGATCGTCTTCACCAGCGGTGGCACGGAATCCGACAACCACGCCATCTTTGGCGTTGTGGGACAGGCACTACTGCCTGTCCCCTCTTCAAGAGAGGCCAATTCCCCTCCCCACATCATCACCACCGCTATCGAACACGAAGCTGTCCTCAACACCTGCCAAGCTCTCGAAAAAGAAGGCGTTCGCGTCACCTATCTGCCGACCGATCGCGAAGGACAGATAGAACTGGAGGAGCTGCGCCGCGCCATCCGGCAGGAAACTGTTCTTATCACCATCATGCACGCCAACAACGAGCTCGGCACCGTCCAGCCGCTCGAAGAAATCGGCCGCATCGCCAAGGCAGCTGACGTCTGCTTTCACACCGACGCCGTGCAATCCGCGGGCAAAATTCCGATTGACGTAAATGCACTCCAAGTGGATTTGCTCTCCATCTCCGGTCACAAGCTCTACGCGCCAAAGGGAATCGGCGCTCTCTACGTCCGCGGCGGAACGCGCTTGCGCCAGCTTCTCTATGGCGGACATCACCAGCGCGGCTTCCGCCCTGGGACAGAAAACGTCGCCGGCATCGTGGGACTCGGGAAGGCCGCGGAAATCGCGCGCAAGTCTCTCGCGGACGACGCCCAGCGCATCTCCACGCTCCGCGACAATTTGCAGCAACGTCTGCTGCAACGCGTTCCCCAGTCGCGTGTGAACGGCGGCGCTGCTCCCCGCACTCCGAACACCACAAACCTTGTTTTTCCCGGTGTCGAAGGCGAAGCCCTCCTCATCGCCCTCGACTTGAAAGGTCTTGCTTGTTCGACCGGAGCCGCCTGTTCCTCGGGCGCCGTCGAGCCATCACACGTGCTTACCGCCATTGGATTGCCGCCGGAAGAAGCCCGGGCCAGCCTGCGCTTCAGCCTCGGCCGTCACACTACCTCCACAGACATTGATTTCGCCTTGAATGTGGTCCCCGCTGCCGTCGGCCAGCTCCGCGAGCTTTCCCCCACCTATCAGAAGGCTGTAGCCCACGAGTAGGACAACAAAACATTTAATATTTCCTTGTCCGGCTGCTCTCCATTTTGACTCTGTGCTCTCTCCTGAACTCTGTGTTAACAACCCCGCCCTCAAATGCACAGCCGTTGAATCAGCTACAATAAGATTGTCACCATGAACGCGGCCACCCAATTCGACACCCTCCCCGAGCGCGCAGAAACTCAGCGCGGCCTCGTCGCCGTCGCCATGTCCGGCGGTGTCGACTCTTCCGCCGTTGCCGCTCTCTTGCAGCAGCAGGGCCGCGCCGTCGTCGGCCTTACGATGCAGCTCTGGAACCAGCGCCGCCTCCCCGAACTTCAGGGCGACGGCCCCGCGCAGCACCGCTGCTGCTCGCTCGATGACGTGTATGACGCCAAGGCCGTGGCGCAGCACCTGAATTTCCCGCACTACGTTGTGAATTTCGAGGAGCACTTCGAGGCGCGCGTCGTGCGTCCTTTTGTGGACCACTATCTCGCCGGCCGCACGCCCATCGCCTGCACCAATTGCAACACCGATGTGAAGTTTGAGCCGCTCCTCCGCATGGCGCGCCAGATCGGCGCCGAGCGTCTTGCCACCGGCCATTACGCGCGCATCCGCAAGAACGGCGATACCGGTCGATGGGAATTGTTCCGCGCGCGCGACGAATCGAAAGACCAGTCCTATTTCCTCTGGGGACTCTCGCAGGAACAGCTCTCGCGCAGTGACTTCCCTCTCGGCGAACTCACCAAGGAAGAAGTCCGCGCCTTGGCCCGCCGCGCGAATCTGCTCGTCGCCGAAAAGCCGGAAAGCATGGAATTGTGCTTCGTGCCCACCGGCAACTACGTGCAATTCATCCAAGCGTATTCACAAGAGCGCGGAATCTCCCTGCAGAATGAAGAGGGTGAAATCGTCAACGAAACCGGCGAGGTGATCGGCCACCACAATGGCGTTCACAATTTTACGATCGGCCAGCGCAAGGGCCTCGGCATCGCCGCCGCCAAGCCCCTTTACGTTCTCTCGATTGATCCGGAGAAGAACCGCGTCGTCGTCGGCGAAGACGATGTCCTGCGAAAGACAGTGTGCGAAATCGAAGGCGTTAATTGGATTTCCTGCGAAAAGCCGTCCGCCCCGCTTCGTGCCTTCGCCAGAATCCGCCACAAGCACGACCCTGCGGCCGCCACCATCGAGCCGCTGGACGCCGGCATTGTGCGCCTCACCTTCGACACCCCGCAACGCGCCATCACCCCCGGCCAAGCCGCCGTGTTCTACGACGGTAACATCGTCCTCGGCGGCGGCTGGCTCCGCTGAACGGCGATTTCTCACTGATTTCTTTTCGGACAAGGCCGGAAAGAATTTTGAGAATCAGCGGCAACTGCCAGGGTGGTGAATCCGCGAGCGCAACCACTCTCCCACATTGGCGAGTATCAAGAGAAGGAAGTGTCCTGAAGGATTAAAAAAGCGGCTTCCAAAAAAGTCCTTCTCCTACTAAGAACTAAAAACTGACAACTAAGAATTCCCGAATTCCCTAAATGAAGAGTTCTTCTTCCTGCTGTTCGCGCGGTTCGTCACTCTGTCGGCGCCTGCGGCGCGACCGCAGAATATCGAGCCCGACCTTAATGCCCTGCACCAGCGCCGACGCCTTCTGCACTGGCCGCCAGAAACTGTGCTTGATCTTCGCGCCCGCATCTTCCACTGCCTCGAGCGTCCCGGTCAGGATTCGATCCACCTGTACCAACTGTCCGCGAAGTCGATCCGCGGCATCCGTGAACACGCGGTCTATCTTTTGCGCCTGCCCCCGCGCCAAATACACGATGTGCGAAGCGTCATTCACCATGCTGGAGATTTTCGGCTGCGTGTCGTCCAGAAGAATCTGCACGCGCGTCAGAATGGGGCCGACTCGCGAATGCAAATCGCCCACCAGACGATTCACATTTTCCGTGGTGCGCCGAAGATGAAAAAACAACGCCGTCAGGATCACAACTTGCACAACCAGGGCAATCGCCGCGACGATGCTGAATAACTCGAGCCAGAATTGCATACCTGCCCCACCCACCTCACTAAGAGACGGAACCTCGTGCTACCGCTTTCCCGCGCCTCTAGGACTTCGATTCTCGCAGATACGCTTCGCGTCCGGCTTCCACTGCCGCCGAGATGGAATCTTTTTTGCGCACCGCAACTTCCTTGCCGCGCTCGACCAACTCATCTGCGCGCTCACGCAGTTCGCGGGCTTTCTTCTGCGCGTAATCTTTGCCCTCATCCGCCTTCTTCGACAGAAAATCCCTTGTCTCTTCACCGGACTTGGGCGCAAACAAAATCCCGGCCAGCGCTCCAACTCCCAGCCCTACCAGGAAATAAGTCACCTTGGAACCCACATTGTCCGCCATAGCATCCTCCACAGAAACCGTAGCATAGCAGTTGTAAGCACGCAACACATCCTAACCGCTATATCCACCGGCAACTGGTTACGGTATGTTCGCAGCGCCAAGCTGGCTAAGTATTTTTTCTGCATTCTTCCGTGAAATAACGCTGCTCAATTTTTCCAGCCCCGCCCTCTGAATATTGGCAACGCTCCCAAATTCCTTTAATAATTTCTGCGCCGTCTTTACCCCCACACCAGGGATTTCGCTGAGCGCCGTTTGCGTTTGCCGCTTCCCGCGCCGCTGGCGGTGAAAGGTGACTGCAAAACGATGCGTCTCATCGCGAATCTGCTGAATCAGGTGCAACACCGGCGAATGCCGTTCCAACACGATCGGCTCGTCTTCCTGTCCCAGAACGTAAAGAATCTCCTCCTTTTTCGCTATACTCGCGACCGGCTGATTGATGATCTGCAGCGATTCGAGCGCCTGAGCCGCGGCGTGAAGCTGCCCGATACCGCCATCAATCAAGATCAGCCCGGGCAATTCTTTCTTTTCTTCCTGCAACCGGCGATACCGGCGGCTGACGGCCTCGCGCATGCTGGCAAAGTCGTCGTTCTGCCCCGGAACATTTCCGTTGGCTCCTTCCTCGCCGCGCCCTTCATCCCCACGAATGATGAATTTGCGGTAATCCGATTTCTTCATGCGCCCTTTTTCCCAAACCACCATGGACGCAACCGTGTCGGTTCCTTGTATATGCGAAATGTCAAAGCTCTCGATGCGCCGCGGCTCTTCCGCCAGATTGAGCGCATTCTGCAGCGCCTCGCCAATCGCTTTCGACGTCGGCTTCAAAACACGGAATCGCTGTTCGAAGGAATGCTTCGCGTTGCTCTCCACGAGATCGAGGAAAGCCCGCTTGGTCCCCCGCTGCGGCGTGAAGATTTCCACTTTGTGTCCCGCGCGCTCCGTCAGCGTCGCTTCCAGCAACTCGCGATCTTCAAAATCCGCCGAGACGTGAATCGCTTTCGGCAGATATTCCGCTTCCAGATAGAGCTGCTTCAGAAGAGAAGGCACGAACTCCTGCGGATCAAACTCTTGCAGTTCTTCCCAATAAAATTCGCGGCGATCCACCACACGCCCGCCGCGCAAGTGGAAAAGGTCCGCAGCGACGAGCGGTGGTTCGGCGTAATAAGCAAGAACGTCGGTGTCATCTCCCTGCGCTGCGGCAATGCGTTGCCGTTCTTCGATGTCTTCCAGCGTGCGCAACAAATCGCGGTAAGCGGCCGCCTGTTCGAACAGCTCCTTCTCCGCCGCTACCGCCATCCGCTGTTCGAGACTCTTGATCAAGTCGTGCCGGCGCCCTTCGAGAAACAACCGCACATCGCGCGCGGCTTCCGCATAGCGTTCGTCCGTCGTGAGCCCTGCCACGCAAGGCCCAAGGCACCGCTTGATGTAGTACTGCAGGCAAGGCCGCGGGTGGCTGCGCCTCAGATCGACGGTGCAGGAAGGAACGAGGAACCGCTTGTGAACGAAATGCAGAATGCGGCGGGCCAGGCTTGAAGGAAAATACGGCCCGAAATAGAGTGACCCGTCTTTCTTGACGCGTCGCGTGAAGTACACGCGAGGATATTTCTCCGCCGCCGTGAACTTGATATAGGGATAGGTCTTGTCGTCGCGAAGCACGACGTTGAATTTCGGCCGATACTGCTTGATCAGATTGTGCTCGAGCGCCAGCGCTTCGCGCTCGTTGCCCACGACAATGGTTTCCAGATCGGCGATCTCTCGCGCCAGCGACCCGGTCTTGGCGTCGATCCACCGCGATTCCAGGAAGTAAGAACGCACGCGGCTGCGCAGGTTGCGCGCCTTGCCCACGTAAAGGACCGTCCCACCGGCATCCTTGAAGAGATAGACGCCCGGGTTTTCCGGAAGCTGCGCGGCTTTTTCGCGGGGTTCCATGGAAGCTCAAAACACAATTTTACAATCGCCAGACAACTTCCATCATACTAGACCGAATCGGAGTACAGGGAGACCTCCGTGACAGGCATGCGATTCGGCAAGTCAACTCCTATTTTCGCAGCGGTTTTCCTGCTGTTGGCCGCGCGGTCGATGCACGCGCAGGACTCGCCACCGGAGTCCTCCTCAAAACCAGCCAGCCCGCCCAACGACATGAAACCAAAATCCCCCGCCAAGCAAACGAAAGATTCCGCCACGCAAAACGCCCCGGACCAGCCAGCCTGGGATCCGCTGCGTGCGGAGAAAGATCTCGAAGTCGGTCAGTACTACATGAAGAAGGGCGATTTAGATGCGGCCATCGATCGTTTCCAGGACGCCACGGCAGCGAAACCCGGTTACGCCATTCCGTTTCGATACCTCGCCGAAGCCCAGGAAAAAAAGGGGCTGAAGAAGCAAGCCATCAAATCTTACCAGCGCTATCTGGATCTGTATCCCCACGCCGAAGACGGCGACAAGGTTCGAAAGAAAATCGATAAGCTCTACAAGGAAGTCGGAAAAGAAAAAAAGTAGTAGAGCCCTGATACTCCCCAGCCTCTCACCTCAGCGGGCGAGCCGGTCCAGGATGCGACGCACGCGCTCGAATTCCTCAAAACGCTTCTCTTCTTCTCGAAATTCCCGGGAATGAGACACCATGCTACAGCCCGAGCGGCGAGTCGGGTGCTTCACGTGCAGCATCTCGTGAAACAATACATATTCCACTGCGCACGCCGGAACCCCCCGACGATCCATCCGCCGATTCAGCAGAATCTGATTTGGTCCGGGATCGTAACAGCCGAATTGCCGCCGCCAGCTCCGCGTGCTCCATCCGATATGCGGGCGCTGCAACCGCCCCTCAAAGTATTTTGCATTCAGCTCATCGAAAAGCCTGTCCAGATCGAAGTGGTCTCCGCGCGGGTTCGTCGCCGCCAGCCGGACGCGCCCACTGCGCATTTGGTTCATGCGGCTGCGCGTGCGATCGGACCGCGCGTACTCCAGATACGCCTCGGTGAGCGCCCCGGAGGCTTTGCGCCGATACACGCGCGCAAGTAGCAGTGCGGCCGCGCCTTCCAGGACGGCCAGCGGCGCTCGCCGCAAGAGATCGGAGAAACGAACGTAAACGACTTCCTCCCGGCGCCGAATCGTCAGCACCAGACTGGAATAAGGATAAAACTCCACCCGGAAGCGCGGCGGACGGCCAGCGCAACCCAGCCGCGTGAACATCCGCTGAAACAGCGAGCTCCCTCCCGGAACAAGACCACTTCTATTTCCCTTCGATCTCATGCGCTCACTGAATTCCTGGAGAGTTCCAGTTGATTGCGAGCCCTCTACCTTCCCCAACCTTCTTCTTGTACTTCTCTATCCCTGTTGACATCTACCGCCTTGTTCCACCCAAAAACAAAAGACCAATCCTCTTCTCTGACTAAGAACCTAAATCCAACAACTGGCACCATTCAGCCTCGAGGAACCCGGAAATAAATAAACCATCCTTCTTCTCTTACTGAAAACTGAAAACCATCAGTTCTTCCTCCGCACCGGCGGAGGCGCAACTTTCTTTTTCGCCTTTTCCGCGTCATTCATCGCGTCACGAGTGCCCTCGGTCGCGTCGTCGAGATTGTCTTTATAGAGTTCTCGTTCCGCCCCTTCGCTGGACAGTTTCTCCAGCACCACGAGAAATGCTTTCGTGCGCGCAGTCATCATGTCGATTCCCTGCCGGATATTCTCCTGTTTTTCGATCCCTAGTTGGATAAGGTCCGCCGCGTCGTCCACGCAGCCAGCGTAGGCATTCAGGAGCGAATTCAGCATGTCGCCGTGGCGGTTCGTGGATGGATGGTCCAACTCATACTGAAACTTCTTCAAGCGATCGTCGGCAAACGTCAGAAACAGTTTTATGCGTTCGTTGACCGTCTCCGCATCGCGAATCTTGTCCGCTTCCAGCGCCGAAAGATAGTCCTTCTGCTGCAGGGTCCCCGCGCGAACGAGCGGCGGCGCGGCCAGCATGCAGAAAGCCAGGAGAAGAAGATGTATTTTGAATTTCATGGTTGTTTCTCCGCTGCAGGCGTAGCCGCGTGCTCCGCAGGCCGGTGGGGAAATAGCATTTTCAGCAGCTCTTCCTCCATGGCAAGCAAATCCTGCCGGACGATCTGCAGCGGCGGCTTGTAGTCTTCGGGGGATACCAGCAATGTTTCATCAAGCTCTCGAATCCCCTTCCGCACGTGTATCTGCAATTGCCGGTAACCGTTGGATTGCTTTTCGGCATCCGGGTGTTGCTTCTTCAACGCCTCGATCGCGGCGCGAACATTGTCCCGGTATTTTTCGAGCGTCATGCCCACCGCGTTATAGTCGCCGGCTTTTCCGGCCCGGCGTGCTTCTTCAAGTTGTGCGTCCCCAAGTTTTTCAATTAATTTTGCCTTGCGAACCCCGTTTGTTTCGCGATCGAAGCGCGCCTGAAGGTCGGCCGGGCTCTCTGTGCCGCCCGGAGGCAGGATCGCAAGAAAAACAAGCACACCGCACACTGCACCCAGGGAGGTCCCGCCGGCCCTCATCCGCTTACCTTTTCCGTTCTAGCATGCGTTGTAGCACCTTGCTCCGCTCCTTGGCCTGCCAGACCTGATCGGGATTTTTGTCCTGATCGAGTTCGAGAAACTTCTGGTAAGCCTCCAAAGCAAGCTTCGGCTGGTTCAGCTTATCGTAGCAAATCGCGCGGATAAACCAGACGCCCGCCCCCGGTTGTTCCATTTTGGCTATCTCGTCGAGCGTCGCCAGCGCCGCCGGATAATTTCCTCCCAGAAAAAACGTGGAGCCGAGGTCCTTCCAATACGCCAGCTTCTTGCCATCCAGACGCAGCGCGATACGCAGCTCCTTCTCCGCGGCGGCAAAGTCGCGTTTCTGGAGCAAGATGCGCCCCAAACCCCCGTGCAGTTGCGCGTCATTCGGTGCCAGAGCGAGAGCTTGCTGAAGGGTGGCGATCGAATCATCCCACTTCTTCCCGGCAATCTGGATGTCCGCGCGGAGCCTGAGCGACTCGAGCGTAGGCTGTTTGCCGGCGTCCAGGCGGTCGAGTTCCGCGAGGGCCGCGTCGTTCTGCTGCAGTTCGACGAGAAGATGGATCAGTCGGCCGCGGGACTCGGAATCACTGGGCGTGAGTTCGAGATAATCGCGGTACGCGCCTGCGGCTTCGGGCTTTTTCTGGGCGTCAAGGCTGTGCGCCAGTCCTTTGAGCGCTTCAGGCCCTTTCGGTTGAACTTCCTGCGCGCGCCGGAATCGAGCTTCGGCTTCTTCAGGCTTGCCCTCTCGAAGTGCCGCCCAACCCAGGTAATCAAGGGCCATGATGTCGTCGGGATCCAGACGGATTAACGCCTCGAAGGATTCAGCAGCGCCGGCCCGATCGCCCGCGCGATCCAGCGCGACTGCCAGGAGATATCTGGGACGGCTTTGTGCCGGCAGCAGTTCGACCGCTTTACGAAGCGGCGCTATAGCAGCGGCGTCTTCCTGCTTGTCGAGAAGCAGCATTCCGAGATTCAGATATGCCTCGGACATTTTTGGGTCGATGGCGAGAGTGCGTGCGTATTCGGCGCGAGCTTCGTCCGTTCTCTTGAGCGCAGTGTAGACATAAGCGAGTTGAAAGTGCGCGTAAGCGAATTCAGGTTGGTCAGCGACAACTTTTTGCAGCGGAGCGATCGCCGCCTCAAAATTGCTTTTGTCGATGTCGCGCTGCGCTTCCTCCAGCAAGTCGTTGAGAGGATTCGCGACTCTTTGAGACTTTGACTGCGCGGCAGGTTTGGGTTTCGAAGCCGACTGTGCTCGAGCCGTCAGTTGGTTGCCTTGTAGTGGCGCAGCATGCTGCGCTCCAGCAACGTATAAGCCGCACAGGAGAGTCCGTATTGCAATCGAACGGAAATCAGCGAGCTTCATGGTTCGGCCGGAGGAATCTTGGCTCCGATGGAAATTGCAGCCGAAGGGCCTGCCGTTTTGGATGCGCCGTTCGCAGGGCGCTTTGCCTGGCCATTTCCGTTCAGCACCCGCGCAAGAAAGCGCCCCGTATGCGATTGCGTATTGCGTGCCACCTGCTCGGGAGTTCCCGTCGCGACGATCTTGCCGCCCTGGTCGCCTCCCTCGGGTCCCAGATCGATCAGCCAGTCCGCGGACTTGATGACGTCAAGATTATGTTCGATGACCAGCAGCGAAGCACCGCCCTCCAGCAGCTTTCGGAACGCGCTGAGCAGCTTGGCGATGTCATCGAAATGCAAACCCGTGGTCGGTTCGTCAAGGATATAGAGAATGCCCTCGTTGTCCGTCTGGCTGAGATGTGCGGCCAGCTTCAGGCGCTGCGCTTCTCCGCCGGAGAGCGTTGTCGCAGACTGCCCGAGACGCAGGTAGCCGAGGCCAATTTCATTCAAGACCCTGAGTTTGGAAACAATCTTGGGAACGTTGACGAAGAACGCCAGCGCTTCGCGAACCGTCAACTGCAATACCTCGTGAATATTCTTCCCGTGATACCGGGCTTCCAGAACTCCGCTCTTGAAGCGCGTGCCCCGGCACTCTTCGCAGATCAGCTCGACGTCCGCCAGAAACTGCATCTCCACGGTGACCGTGCCGTCGCCCTGGCAAGTTTCGCAGCGGCCTCCGGGCACGTTGAAGGAAAAATGACCGGGGCCGTAGCCGCGCCGTTTCGAATCGGGAGTATCCGCAAAAACTTCTCGAATCGCGTCGAACGCTTTGAGATACGTGGCCGGATTCGAACGCGGTGTGCGCCCGATGGGCGATTGATCCACAATCACTACTTCCCGGACACTCGCATCGCCTTCCAGCCGCTCGCAGAATTCCTTGAGGCTGCCGCCCACGCGCTTGGCGCCAAGCGCCTTGTACAACACGTCATGGACGAGCGTGGATTTGCCGGAGCCGCTGACGCCGGTGACCACCGTGAGCGTTCCGAGCGGGATCATCAAATCCAGATCCTGCAGGTTGTGCAAACTTGCGCCGTAGAGGCGGAGGAATTTGCCCGCGGGTTTGTGGCGCACGTTGGGCACGGGAATCCGCAGCTCTCCGCTGAGGTACCGGCCCGTTAGGGATTTATGCTCCTCGAGCATGGCCGCATATGATCCCGCAAACAGAAGCTTGCCGCCAAGTTCGCCCGCGCCGGGACCGAGATCAATGACGCAATCCGCCGCCTGGATGGTGTCCGGATCGTGCTCCACGACCAGCACCGTGTTCCCCAGATTGCGGAGCGACTTGAGAATATCGATCAGCCGTTCTGTGTCGCGCGGATGCAAGCCGATGGAAGGTTCGTCAAGCACGTAGAGTGCGCCAACCAGATGCGAACCGAGCGACGTCGCAAGCTGAATCCGCTGCGATTCTCCGCCGGAGAGCGTGGAGGTCAGTCGGTCGAGCGTGAGGTAATCGAGACCGACTTCATCCAGAAACTGTAAGCGCGTTCGAATCTCTTCCAGAATTCTGTCCGCGATTTTCAGCTGCTCTTCGGAGAGTTGCAAAGTGGAAAAGAAAACACGTGCTTCTTTAACGCTGAGCTTGCAAACCTCCGTGATGGCTTTTCCCGCCACGCGAACGGCGCGGGCCTCGGCGCGCAAACGTGTCCCGCCACATTCTGAACACCTCGCATAACCGCGGAAGCGGCTCAGGAAAACGCGGACATGCAGCTTGTATTTCTTGCGCTCCAGCAAGCTGAAAAAACCTTTGACCCCTTCGTACTCGTTCTCGGGGTCGCCTTCCAGAATCAAGCGGCGCTGTTCGGCAATCAGTTGTCGCCACGGCACGTTCGTCGGAATCCCGCGACCGCGCGCCCACTTTTTTGCTTCCTGGAAAAGCACACGGTAGCGAGGTTTCGTCCACGGCTCGATGGCGCCGTCGTCGAGAGACTTGCTCTGATCGGGCACGACCAGATTCAAATCGAAGTCGATGGTATTGCCGAATCCCTGGCAGCGCGGACACGCTCCGTACGGATTGTTGAAGGAGAAAAGCCGGGGTTCAGGTTCCTGGTAAAGTGTGCCGTCATTCTTGCATTCGAACCGCTCGTTGAACGTGAGCCGCTCGGCCGGCTTCCCGGCATCGTCCGCGACGAATTCGAGAAGGGCCTCGCCCTGCCCTTCGCGGTAACAAATTTCGATGGAGTCAACGAGTCGCGCCCGTGACTCTGGGTTGACGGCCAGACGGTCGACCAGGACGTAGACAGGTTTCGAAAAATCCACATCCAGCAGCGTTTCCGGCGAGGAGAATTCGTGGATTCGGCCCCCCTGGTAAAGCCGGTTGAAACCGCGCTTCCGAAGATCGAGCAAAGCCTGACGAAGGATTTCCGGAGGCGGAGCGTTGACGGTTTTCTTGGCGCCTCGTTTCGAAACCACCGCCCCCGCCGACGTCGCAATTCGAAACTGGTGCAAAACGTAAAATCGCCGCCCCGCTGCAAGCGACAAAATGCGCGTCGCAATTTCGTCCGGATTGTCCCGGCGAACCTCCGCGCCGCATTTAGTGCAAAAAGTCTGCCCGCAGCGCGCGAAAAGCAGCCGCAGATAATCGTAAATTTCCGTCGCCGTCGCCACGTTGGAGCGCGGATTCCGCGTTGAATTTTTCTGCCGAATCGCCACCGCCGGCGCGATCCCCGAAATTTCGTCCACATCCGGTTTTTCCATGCGCTCGAGAAATTGGCGCGCGTACGCGGACAACGATTCGACGTAGCGGCGTTGGCCCTCCGCGTAAATGGTGTCGAAGGCGAGCGAGGATTTTCCGGAGCCGCTGACCCCCGTGACGACGGTAATGGCGTTGTGCGGAATTTCGACGCTGATATTTTTGAGGTTGTGGACGCGGGCGCCGCGGACGCGGATGGACTCCTGCTCCGGCCGGACATCCGTACTTGCGTGGGTAATCTCTTTGCTCGCCAAGGGAAAGCCTAGACAGCGCGTTTTTAGCGCCCTGCCTAAACTTCAAATTATACGTCTGCTGTCAAAGCGGGGCAAACGGCGAACCGGCGTGGCCGGAGGCGGTTAGGAATTTGTCCCGGCAAACTCACGGCTCCTGGGTGAGGGTGATCTGGCCGATTCCGCCTTCCACTTTCAGATGAATCGTCGCGGGAGATTTTCCGTAAGCGTCGTTGGTGTAGGAGTCCCCGTCGTGCTTCAGGCCATGCACGTCGATGGAGCCGATGCCGCCGGAAGCGTGAGCAATCACACCGACGTTTTTCGGAAGACGAATGTTGGCTTGTCCCACACCCCCTTCAATGTCGGCCGTCAAATCGGTCTTGCGGTCGCCGGTGAAATCGACATCCATTTGTCCCGCTCCGAGATTCAGATCCAACCGGGTGAGCGGAACGTCGCGAAAATGCAGATTTCCCTGCCCCGCCCCCATATCCACTTTCAACTCCAGCGGGATGTCCTTGCTGAAGTGCAGGTTCCAATCATTTTGAGAACGGCCGAAATGGACGGAGTGCGATTCTTGAGAAATGCTGAGTTGGCCGACGCCGCCGTCCACGTGGTAATCGACGCGAGGCTGGTCGTAGGAATCGCTGTAGGTAAAATCTGCGTCGAGAATATGGCTCGCGCCGCCGTTGATAATGAGCTGCCCCGCACCCATCTCCACCCTGGCGTGTGCCGACTTTGCTCCCTGCAGATCCACAGTTTGCGTGTTGTGCTTTGACCCCGAATAGAAGCCGTGGCTGCGGGAATAGCCGCGTCCGTGCCACAGAAGAATGACCAGCACCACGACAAATGCGATCGTGCCAAAAGTAGCGCCGATGGAAACTCCCGGAGGTGCGTTGGGATTGCGGCTTCTTTGTACGTTATCCCATATCTTTCCCACACCAATAAAGACGAGAATGAGCGGCCAGTAGGTCCAGAGAATAGGCACGGGATCGAATCCGGGATGCCAATTGCGGAAGAGAAAGAGAGCACCGATCGCAATGAGGATGATCGGGAAGACAAGCGAAACTCGCCTGGGATCGCCGTCCGGGGCCATGGCACACCTCCGCTATCTTGTACTACGCACGCGAAAGGTAAATAGTTCAGCGAGCGGCTGGTACCACTGTACAACAAACAATGATGCGGACAAGAACTCGGAGTGCCAGTTGGAAGCCCGGCCTTTGCATAAGACCGGAATTGTCGCGGAGGATGGCCTGGACAGACAGTGTGGTACAGTGCGGGCGAAAGGCACTTGAGGAGCGGGGTTATGCGGGAATTCGAGAGAATTTTCTGGATCGTGCTGGATAGCGTGGGGATTGGCGAGCTCCCCGATGCGGCGGAGTACGGCGACGTGAGCAGGAACACGCTTGGACATATCGCGGAATCGCGGCCGCTGGAAATCCCGAATCTGGTGCGCCTCGGACTGGCGAACATCGCGCCGCTGAAACATCAGACGCCGGCCGCCGCTCCGCTTGGAGCGTATGGCAAGGGAGCTACAATCTCTCCTGGAAAAGATACGACGACCGGACATTGGGAAATGAGTGGGGTGTGGCTGGACCAGGCGTTTCCGGTTTACAGAAACGGATTCCCACGGGAGTTGATCGAGGAGTTTGAGAAACAGATCGGAAGGAAAACGATCGGAAACAAGCCGGCTTCCGGTACGGAGATCATCAAGGAACTGGGCGAAGAACATGTGCGAACGGGTAAGCCGATTGTGTACACGTCGGGCGACAGCGTGTTTCAAATCGCCACGCATGAAGAGGTGATTCCAGTTGCCGAGCTCTACCATATGTGCGAGGTCGCCCGCAAATTGCTGGATGGGCCGCACCGCGTGGGACGCGTGATCGCGCGGCCCTTCACGGGAATGCCGGGACACTATGTTCGGACGACGCGGCGGCATGATTATGCGGTGGACCCGCCGAAGCCGATGCTGATGGATGTTCTCGCGGAGCGTAAAGTTCGCGTGTTTGGTATCGGCAAGATTCATGACATTTACAACGGCCGCGGAGTCGAAGAATACGTGACCACGAAGGGCAACGCCGACGGCATGGAAAAATTGACGGTAGCAATCAGCGAGCGCAAAGGCGGGCTCATTTTTTGCAACCTGGTGGATTTCGACATGCTGTACGGCCACCGGAAAGATGTTGAGGGATTTGCAAGATCGCTGGAAGAATTTGACCGCCTGCTTGCGGAGTTCTTGCCGCTGCTGAGTCTCTCCGACATGCTGATGATCACCGCGGACCATGGATGCGACCCCGATCCGCGCTGCGCGACGACGGACCATTCGCGGGAGTACGTGCCGATTTTAGCGTATTCGCCCGCAGGCGGGGCGGGCGTGAACCTGGGAGTGCGGGACACGCTGGCGGATATGGGGCAAACGATTGCGGAGAATTTCGATGGGACGATTCCGCATGGAAAGAGCTTCTTGAGTGAAATGAGGAAGCAGCGAAGCAATGAAGTCGCGAGGTAAGGTGAAGCAATAGCCGTGAATGGTGACTCCTGACTGGTGGAAGAGAATTCCTTTGTCGCTACGCTCCGCAGGACAACCTGCCTTGCCGGATAGGAGGAGAGAACCTTGGTCGCGATGCTCCTCAGGGCAGATTCCTTCCAGGGAATGCAAAGAGGTCCTTCGGCTCCCCCGGTCGCTCAGGACAGGAATCCTCGTCGGATTCCTGGTTAGCCATCAGAATTCCTGCGTCAGAACCAGTCGCTGCGGTAGGCCACCCACCAGCTAAGGATGCCGATGGGAATCGTGGCCAGCAGCGACCAAACGATGGGCAAGGTGACATCTGCTATCAGTCCCAGCGCAATGAAGGTAGCCCAGAAGACCTTGCGTTGCATTCCTTCATTCTAGCGCGCGCAGGCGCGCTGCGGCCGCCGGTCAAGGTGCGGGTTTCGAGAAAAAACACATGCCCGGACAAAGTGATGAAGGAAAAGTCAAAGCTCCTCACCCTCAAAAGAACCGCAGGTGGGGCACTTCGATCCCCAACGAATTCATTTCTTGGGTGCGCGATCCGAAAACTGGACGACCGTGGTACTTGAAATGTCCGCATTTCCGCTTGCGTGGGAATCCAGCCGGGAGAGCAGCCCCGGGGCAACATTCCAGTGCTCGCCACTTTCCGTGATAACAGTCACGGTCTTCTTATTGTAGCGCGTGAGAGTTCCAATCAACTCAGGCCGCCCCGTGGGGCGGAATTTCACTTTTTCGCCGATGCGGAAATCCAGCATGGCGCCGTGGGAGCGCATTTCGCCGAGAAACCTGAGGCGTGCCACGATTTTGTGATTTAGCTCGACGAGTTCTTCTTCAGAGAGCGAGTCGATATTGACGATGCGCATTTGGGTCCGGTCCTGGAGTCGCTGCACGTATTCTATAGAAACCTGCCCGTGTGGCAAGCTGGAACCTTATAGAAGCGCAGAGGTAGGTGATGGGTTGGAAGGCCGTAATCCGAGTCTGTCGTGAAAGGGTAGCTAAAAGAGCCACGCGGCCCCGGATCGACAACACGGAACTAGAGTGTTACCGGGTGACGCTCAATGCGAAATTGGAGCATCACCCGCCTTGACCGCCTTGAGCACACGGTTGACCGACCGCGAGCATGACTGATAAAGTAAAAAGAAATGGACCGCTCACGCCAATGGCGTGGGCGGTTTTTTGTTTGTGGGACACTTTTTGCGAGAGGAGCTGCGCTATGACCCCTGCAACTTCGCCCGGGCGAATCGAAATGCTGAATGGAGTGCCGATCTACTTTGAGGTGCACGGAAGCGGTGATCCCCTGCTTCTGCTGCATGGGTTTTCCGGTTGCAGCCAGGACTGGTCCGCGTTCATCGGGTCGCAGAGCCACTCCACGGGAGAGGAATTTCAGCGCATCATTCCGGACCTGCGGGGACACGGGCGGTCGTTTGTACCACGGGGTGGTGGCCTTGCTGGCACGAAAAGCGCACAGCCTGGATTGACTGTGCCGCCTGGATTTTCTGCGTGGCGGCATGACGAAGCGGCAGCGGACATGTTTGCGCTGCTCGACCATTTGGGGATTGAGACACTTAAGGGCATGGGGGTGAGCGGAGGAGGAAACGTGCTGCTGCACATGGCGACGAAGCAGCCGGAACGCGTGAAAGCGATGGTGCTGGTGAGCGCGACGAGCTACTTCCCCGCTCAGGCACGGCCGATCATGCGGGCGTACCCGGACAGTCTGCCCGCGGAGGAGAGAGAAAATCTGCGGCGGCGCCACCCCGGCGGTGACGGGCAGATCGAAGCGCTCTTGGCGAGCACCAAGGCGTTCGCGGACAGCTATGACGACATGAACTTCACGCCACCGTATCTGGGGAGGATTACGGCGCGCACGCTGATCGTGCAGGGCGATCGCGACCCGCTTTACCCGCTGGAGATTTCGGTGGAGATGGCAAGTGCTATTCCACGATCAAGCCTGTGGGTCATTCCCAACGCGGGGCACGGGCCGGTACTCGGCCAGCGGTGGCCGGAGTTTTTGAAGACGGCGGCGGCGTTTCTTCGAGGTTGAGCGGCGGGCTGACAACGATTTCGCCTTCGCGAAGCACGCCAGGATGCGGCGCCCGATGGGGCGCCACACAGCGGGCTAACTCATGTAGACTGCTTAACGTTCTGGCTGCAGAATGAAAACGACATTAGGTCTCGCCATCATGGACAAGCGCCAAACGGTTGGACGAGTTTTCGTTGCGGTTTCCCTGGTTGTTTTCGGGGTGCAACATTTCCTGTATGGCGGCTTCGTCGCAGGACTGGTGCCCGCGTTCATGCCGGGGCGGCTGTTTTGGGCGTACTTTGTGGGCTTAGCGTTCTTTGCAGCCGCTGCCGGTATTCTCTACGAAGAAATGGCCCGGCCGGCGGCAACCATGCTGGGAGTGATGTTTTTTCTTTTCGTGGTGCTCCTGCACATTCCGAGGATCGTCACGAATTCGCGCGATGGAAATGAATGGACCAGCGGATTCGTGGCGCTGGCGATGTGTGGCGGCGCCTGGATTCTCGCCAGCGCTTCTCCCCTATATGAGCGCGAGATCGCTGATCCGTTCCTCAAGTTCGGGCGACACATTTTTGCCATGGCTTTTGTGGCGTTTGGGATTCAACATTTTGTTTACGCGCGTTTCGCATGGGGACTGGGCCCACCTTGGTATCTGGGGCGGCCCCTCTGGGCGTTTTTTTTTGGAGTAATTTTTGCCGCCGCAGGCGGGGCGATCATTTCTGGAGAAAAGACGCGAATGGCGGCTGACGTTCTGGCGGCGGTCCTTTTCGTATTTTTTCTGCTGCTTTACGTTCCTCGGATCATTGGGCAACTTCACAATCCGAACCCGTGGACCAGCGGATTCGAGGTGCTGGCTATGTTTGGGAGCGCTCTGGTCCTGATCGGCAATTTGCCAATAGAAAAGAACGAACGGGTCTAAAGACCCGCCAGTACAAGAGCCGGACTTAAGCCCGTCCTCTACAGAGACAGGTCCGGTTCATCACGACTTCCTAATGTGTTGCACGGTAGGCTGAAAGCTCAGAGTAGGTGTCGGCTCTGGCGGAGGGAGCGATCGCATGGGTATGTTCAATAAAGGTGGAGGCCGCGACGACGCGGCATTTGAAATGAGCAGAGACGGCCCGCTCATAAAGCTTGGGGCCATCGTCATCGGTGTGATTCTTGTGCTCGCGCTTGCTGGGTGTTTTCCTTCTGCGGGTGACGCGCATCGAGGCGGGACACGTGGGCGTGGAGATCAACCTGGCGGGCAAGCAGCGCGGTGCATCGGAAATTCCGGTGCGCACGGGCTGGGTGGTGTATTCGCCATTGAGCACGCAGATCATTGAATTCCCGACGTTCGTGCAGACGGTGAGATGGACCAAAGATACAAACGAAGGACATCCGGTAAATGAAGAGCTGGGGTTTAATTCGAAGGAAGGTATGGAGGTGTCGCTGTCGTATGCCATTGAAGCGGCGAAGGCGCCGGACTTCTACGTGAAGTATCGCCTCGCGGACATGGAGTCGTTCACGCACGGGATTCTGCGCGACGTGGTGCGCAACGCGCTGAACGAAGTGGCGTCGACGTACGTGGTAGAAGATATCTACGGCGAGAAAAAGGCGGAGTTTCTGAGCAAGGTGCAGGCGAAAATCGAGCAGAAAATGTCGCCGCTGGGTGTGAGCGTGCAGCAGATCGGTTTCATCGGGGCGCCGCGCGTACCGACGGTGATCGCGACGGCCATCACGACAGAGGCCCAGGCGATCCAACAGGCGGAGCGGGCCCGGAATGAATTGGCGACGACGCAGGCGGAAGCGGCGAAGAAAATCGCGGAGGCGGAAGGCGATGCCAAGTCGCTGGTGACACGAGCACAGGGAGAAGCGGATGCCAACCGCATCCGGCAGAACTCGCTGACGCCGCAGTTG
>WNGO01002025.1_pt1 | contig 22952 bp, 21 predicted proteins | sample 5400511 | NCBI WGS metagenome assembly WNGO01 (sample SAMN13153380, study PRJNA577476) | soil metagenome | isolation source: 20 cm soil or saprolite under Garry oak tree replicate 2 | place: USA:California | collected 2016-06-15 | reverse complement strand
TTCAACCAATCGAAAATCGGCAATCTAAAATCCAAAATGGAGAGAGCCGACGACGGGATTCGAACCCGTGACCTACGGTTTACGAAACCGTTGCTCTACCAGCTGAGCTACGTCGGCGCGGGTCCAAAGATTGCATCCGGCGAGTGCGCGAGCAAGCGCGAAGCCGGAGTGGGAAGTTCCAAATTCCAAGCTCTCATGGCTACGGCGGAAGCAAAAATGTCTCGCCGATCGCGCGCAAGGCGATCCGCTCAGGGGTTTGGCGAAGCGCCGTTTCAAAGCGCTCAATCGGGTCGCGCAAAGGCTCGAAGCTGAGCCGGAATGTTTGATGATGGACTGGCATGATAAATTTCGCACCGGCGTCGTTGGCCATTTGCACGGCCTGCTCCGGATTACAATGAGTCCGAATCCATGGGTTGTAACATCCAATCGACATGATAATCAGATCAATCCGACCAAAGCTCCGCAATTCCGCGAAGCTTTCGGTGAAAGCGGTGTCGCCCGCAAAAACAATCCTGCGGCCTTCGCGCTCCAGCAGGTAGCCATTATATCCGCGATACATATCGCGCTGAACTCGCGCGCCCCAATGTTTGACGCGAAAAGCGACGATATCGACATTGCCGGCAGAACTTCTGATCGACGTTCTCTCGCCCCAGTGAAGCTCGGTCACATCGCGTAACCGAGTCCAACGAAGCAAGTCCTTTGTCCGCGGGGCGGTCACTACCTTGGTTGAATCATCAAAATGGTGCAGCGTTCGCAAATCAAAATGGTCGAAGTGCGCGTGCGAAAGAAGGATTAGATCGATCTTCGGCAGCTCTCGAACGGTCAGCGCAGGCGCAGTCAGGCGTTTTGGTCCGATGGTGAAACCAGGCAACCGAATTCCAATGCGAGGAAACAGCGCCGGATCCGTCAGCACTTTTATACCGAAGAAATTGATCAGGACAGTCGCATGTCCCAGCCACGCCGAGGTCACACGGTCGTCGCTCCAGTCATTCGGTCGAGGTATCGCGGAAGCTGGCGCGATTGGCCGAAAAGTTTCGAACGCCCATTCGCGCCACAGATACCTCAGCCAGCGGCGAACGCGCAGGTTCTGAAAACGGCGCTGCATTGATTCTTGTTCCACTAATTTGAATATGCGCCTGATTTGTAGCCGCGCCGCTGCGAGGCGCGTGCGCACGGCTCGCAGAGCCGTGGCTATACGTTTAGAGTAATTTCACCATGAACCGTCTGGAAGAAATTCTATGCGTCAAGCGCGCAGAAGTGCAGCGCTTGCTACCACGGAGGAAAGAGCTGCAACGACTGGCCGAGGTGGAGGGTGAGTATCGCGGATTTCGTGCTGCTCTTAAACGACGCGACGACCAGATCGCAATCATCGCCGAAATCAAGAAAGCGTCACCTTCGTCTGGCCTGATCGCTGAACCATTCGATCCGATAGGGATCGCAGAAAATTACGAACGTTCCGGAGCGGAAGCGATCTCGGTTCTGACCGACCAGACATTTTTTCAAGGCTCGTTAACAGACTTAATTGATGTTCGTCGTCACGTTTCCCTGCCGATCTTGCGGAAGGATTTTATTGTCGACGAGATCCAGATCGCAGAGTCAGTCCTAGCCGGAGCTAGTGCCGTCTTGCTCATCGTGGCTGCGCTTGAAGGGAAGGAGCTTCTGACTCTTTCCGAGGCCGCGGTCCGATATCATCTCGATGCCCTTGTTGAAGTGCACACTGTCGAAGATCTGGACTGCGCTCTAGATATTGGTGCGCAGATCATCGGAATCAACAATCGAAACCTGTCTACCTTCGAAGTTGATCTTTCGGTAACGGAACAGTTAAGCGAACTCGTGCCGGCCGATGTCGTCCTCGTCAGTGAAAGCGGCATTAAAACTGCGGAGGATGTAGCGCGCATGACGTCCTGCGGAGTTAACGCGATCCTTGTCGGCGAAGCGCTGATGCGGGGTGAGGTTTCGATCACCGATCTGCGCGATGGGTAGGGACAGCGCGCTGCGCTGTCCGGACGCCGCAGCGCGGCGTCCCTACCTGTTTACCACACCGATCTCAGCGCGTCGGTTTTTTGCCCAGGCCGATTCGTTATGTGCCGAATCAGCCGGCATCTCTAAACCGAAACTCACTGTCTGGATGCGACTTGCTTCCGCTCCGTCAGCAATCAAATTTTCACGGACAGCCCCGGCGCGGCGATCGCCCAACCCGCGGTTATACTCTGCCGTTCCGCGTTCATCGGTGAATCCGGCGATGATAATCTCAGATGAGCCGCTTTTCATGAAGTCGGCGACCTCTTGAATCTTGCCGCTTTCGGAGGAGCGAACTGTCTGGCTGTCAAAATCAAAGTAGATCGGCCGGAACCGATTGCGTTCGACCTTGCCGCCAAAAAACGAGGTGCCTTCGCGGCGCTCCGGCAGAGGGGTGCCGCTCACATAATCACCGGTACTGCCAGCTCCTTGTCCGCCCCCGTTTTTCCGCAGCCGAACGTATTGAAAAGTAACGCCAAAAGGCCAACCGCTCCCAACCAGTTGCGAAACTGCCGACGAAACGAAGCAGATGTCATGATATTTTTGCAGAATACCGTCTGACAATGCGCGTGCAAGCCAGGTCATGGCTGCGCGCCAGAGGCTAGTCTAACGAGGGAATCTTACTCACGCACAGCCGCGAAAGATTCTTTGATCGACTGCCAGAGCCCCACGCGTCTGCTTTTTCCCGAGCGTACCACCAACACCGGACAATTCGTATGATTTAAAATGCTGCGCGTTAAATCGCCCATAATGTAATGCTGCAGCATGCCACGCGATCGCGATGTCCCTGTCACGATCAGATCGTAATTACCTTGCTGTGCTTCTGCGAACACTTGATCGAGGACAATGCCATGGCGCACGCGGACTTCGGTTGGCACTCCCAGACGTTCCAACTGCTCTTTTTGTCGGCGCAGATTATTGCCGAGCTCCGATTTGGATTCGAGTAATCGATCAAGATCTTCCTCCAATTGGACGAGATCGGCGTACATGGCCGGAGGTTCGGCCATGATATGGAGTAATGTGACCGACGCCCCCATGGCTGCAGCAATTTTCCCAGTCAATTCGAGCGCTGCGCCAATGAACTCTTTCCCGCCAGTGCCAACGAGAAAGCGTTTTAGCTCGGTGCATTCACCAATGGCAACGAGCACGGGCGGCCGAATCGCCTTGATAACTTGGTAAGTTTTTTCGGAACGCCAATAGAGACCACTCGTGCCTCTGCGCTCTGCGCCAATCACAACGATATCGTAATTGCTCGCCGATGTTGCCGCCAGAATTTGCCGAATCGGTTCGCCGGCGCGCACCAGGATTTTAGGCGTCACGCCTTGGGTTTGCAGCCACTGTGCTTCCGCCTCAAGCGCTTCCCGCAAGGGCGCCTCGTCGGCTGGCCGCTCGGCAATCCCGAGAAGAGTGGTCTCGGCGCGACATGCCCCAGCCACCATTCCGCCAATCCGCGTGGCATTATCGGCGGCCGGCATTCCGTTGCTGCAAATTAAAATGCGCATCGAACTTACAATTTGTGGCCGGTCATGAGAGTGTAAATAACAATGGCCGCGCCAATCAGCGGAAGTGGCACGAAGGCCAGCCGGATTTTCGGCCCGGTGAAATATTGGGTGGAGATGGCACCGATCTGCGCACCAATAGCTGCCCCCGTATGCATAACCAAGGCGATCAGAATATCCACGTTGCCCTTAACGGCATGGGTAAAGGTTCCGTAACTCGCTGAGATAATGATCTCAAACAGATCGGTTCCGACAGCGAGGTGCGTCGGAATTCCCAAAACGTAAACCATCGACGGCATGCGGATGTAACCAGCGCCCCCGCCAAGAAAGCCGCTGAAGAGACCGCCCACGAAAGCGACGAGGAGAATAACCCAGAGTGAAATTGCTTTCACGCCAGAGGTGGGAAGCGCGACCATCGGCCAGAGCCTCAAGCGATGAATGGCATGTGTGACGTGTTCAAAAGCCGATTCATCGTGCTTCGCTGTTTTGCCCTTCACTACTCCGCGACGCGCGCGGCTCTTTTGCGCGGTCAACGTTTTTCGACTCTCCCAGAGCATAAACGTGGAAATGCCCAGATACACAGTGATTGAAACGATACTGACGACGAAATTGACGTTGCCCGCTCGCTTCAACATTTGAATCAACTGCGCGCCCAGTTCCGCGCCTGCGATTGTTCCGAAGGCCATGATCAGTCCCAGCTTGAGATCGACATTTCCGAGGGCGCGATGCCGCTTTGCAGCCACAACCGACTTGCCCACGATGTGGGCTAAATCGGTCCCGACGGCGAAGTTCCAATCGAGTCCAACCGCGCGCAAGGCCGGTCCGGCAATGAAACTGCCGCCGACGCCGAAGAATCCGCCCAGAATGCCGATCAAAAAGCCGACAACAGCGAGATAAATCGGGCTGATGTCCGCCCCAGATATTGGGAAAAACATCGTCTACTCCGAGCGACCGCGAATGAGCCGAAGTAAAAACGTCGTCACATTTTCTAGAACGACGGCCTGACCAATTATCAGGAGAATAGCAACACCGGCATAGGTATAGCGATGACGAACTTCGAGCCGATGCAATCCTTCACCCAGGAAATGCAGGACCAAAAAGAAGTAGCCAACGACGAGGATGGCATAAATCACCAACTCGATCAGAAAAGCCCGTAGCGTCCTCGCCGTCTCCTTTTTCATAGCAGGGTCTTACTTTTCAGTTCTATTTTTGGCCCTTCTCTGCTGATTAAACGATTCGAGCCTTTTAACTCTTGAACGGTCCCATGTCTGACCGTTCGGCTCGGTCCCGTCAACGAGCAAATTCCGTTGCGCTTCCGACGTTTCGCTTTAACATTCCAGTCCACCTTTACTGGGAAAAATCATGGCTGACGCTGCGAATAAATACGCGGAAAACGTAGATGGGAAGTTCTACGTCGATGATCAATGCATCGACTGCGATCTTTGCCGGGAAACCGCGCCAGCCAACTTTAAGCGGAACGATGATGGTGGCCATTCCTACGTCTATAAGCAGCCGGAAAGCCCTGAGGAAGAGGCACTTTGCAAAGAAGCCATGGAAGGCTGCCCGGTGGAAGCCATTGGCAGCGACGGCGCGTAGGAACGTGAATCTTTAAATCGTTAAACGGCGTGAAGCGGGCCAAACAGGCAACGCTCCACCTAGGTTCGCCGCACAACAGATTGCTGAATTGGACGTTGGACGTTGAGCGTTGAGCGTTGAACGTTTGGCTCATCCCAGGTCGAGTTTCAAATCTTAAGCATTCTCCAATCCCGGTTGCTCTGACTATCGCCGGCTCCGATAGCAGCGCTGGCGCCGGCATTCAAGCCGACCTGAAGACTTTTTCTACGCTGGGCATCTATGGGCTGACCGCGGTCACCTGTGTCGTCGCAGAGATTCCCGGCAAAGTTTCGCGAATTGAGCCGATAAAGCCTGAAATTGTTCGCGAACAGATCGAAGTTCTTTTGGCGAGTTTTCCGGTTTCGGCCGTCAAGACGGGGCTGCTTTGTTCCGGCAAAATCATTTCCGCGGCGGCGCGAGCAATTACCGACGTCGTACATAACCACATTCCCTTGGTGGTCGATCCGGTGATGATTGCAACGAGCGGGGATGTGCTTCTCCGTTCCGACGCCGTGAAACGTTATGAAAAGGAATTGTTTCCGCTTGCGACTTTGATCACGCCGAATCTTCACGAAGCATCGAAATTGCTGGGCCAGCAAATTCGAGATCGAGAATCAATGAACGCAGCGGCGCGCGCGCTTGGCGAAAAGTATGGTGTATCGGTCCTTTTGAAGGGAGGCCATCTCGCCGGAGACATCGCCACCGATGTGCTTTTTCACCGCGGGAAGATCACGAAGTTTTCCTCTCCGTTTATACGCGGGATCGCCACTCACGGGACCGGATGCACCTACTCCGCGGCCATAACAGCCGGCCTCGCTTCCGGTCTTTCGCTCGAAAATTCAATTAAGCGCGCAAAAAAGTTCGTGACCAATTCGATCCGCCGTCACTTGCGCTGGAAAACGCCCTCCGGCCAGGAAATTCACGCTCTCAATCATTCGGTCTGAAAGTAGAAGCGGCATCCTGCCGCTTTTTCCTAACAGGTACTCGGCTGGAAGCCGCGTCTCCTTAATCACTCTCACCTCTCACCTTTCACTTCTTCTTCTTCTCCTCCTCCTCCCCTCGCCTCAGTTGCATTGCTTCAATTGCCGCCGCGGTTTCGGCCTGCTTTTTATTCCGGCCCGTGCCAGTGCCCAGAATGATCCCTTCCCAAACCGCGTTCACCACGAATGTCTTGGCGTGTTCAGGTCCGCTCTGTGAGACCACTTCGTAAACCGGGCTGCGCGGTGAAATACTTTGCAGTAATTCCTGCAGCTGTCCCTTCGGGTTGATGTCGACCGGCTCCTGGGCCAACTGATCGAGATCGGGCCGCGCTTGAGCGAGAATGAATTTGCGCGCTGTTTCCAAGTCGCTATCGAGATAGACAGCGCCGATCAAGGCTTCAAAAGCATCGGCTAATGCCGATATCCGCTGCCGTCCCCCGCTTGCTTCCTCACCGCGACCCATCATCAGATAGCGTCCCAAATCAAGTGCGGCCGCGTGGGTGCCTAACGTTTCGCGCGAGACGAGCCGCGAGCGCAACTTGGTCAATTTTCCTTCGGCTTCCGCGCCAAAATTCCGAAAAAGATGTTCTGTTATGACGAGTTGCAGAATAGCGTCGCCGAGGAATTCCAAGCGCTGATTATCAAAATGTTCGCGCTGCAATTCGTGTCCGACACTGGGATGCGTCAGCGCCTCTGCCAAAAGGAGCGGGTTACGAAATTTGTACCCGATTCGTTCTTCGAGCGGACTCACGTCACGTTAATGTAGTCTAACGAGGCTGATTTGCCCAGCGCTTCAGAGGCTCCGGGACCCATCCGCTTGCCGACGCGGAAGACAGGCATCCCGCCTGTCAGGGCAAATAGCCGTCCCGGCTGTTCGACCGCCAGAGGCCCGTCTGCCGGACAGGCGCGACGCCTGTCTTCCATTATCCGCCGCGTTCAGACCACGCGCGAACTGCTGGCCTTAGCGCTTCTGGTAAATTTCTAGCGACGTAACGAGATCCAGCGCACGCTGCAAGACGGTATCGCGCGGCGATCTGTCTTGCATGCGGCCGCGGCGTTGCTCGGCGGATTCCAATTCGGGATTCGTCCCGGCGATCAAAGCCGCTTCGTTCATGTGAGGACGCTCGGTCTCATAAATGAACGGCCCCAATCCTTTCTCCATGCTCAATTGAAAAACGTACCGCTTATCCACCATCGACATCTCGACCGGCAAATCGGGTTTAACCCCGGCCGGATACAATGAGTGACCGTCCGCCGATAGCGCTTCGGATGCAGCCACACGCAAAAGTTTGCCGCTTGGGAGAGGCAAATCTGAATATTCCACCGCGCGACCGGCCGTAGCCTGGCCGATAAGCAGAGCCTTGTCGTAAAAGCGAAGAGCGGCCGCGATGATCTCCGCCGCTCCGGACGTCTCTGCGTCCGTCAGCACTATAATCAACCCTTGATAGGCCGGATCGCGATCGGACGTAAAGGCGCGATCCTGCTTCGACGCTTTGTGCAGCGTGAAAAGCGTTTTTCCTTTCGGGCAAAAACGCTTTGCAAAATCGGAGGCAATTCCAAGATCAGTCGTCGTCGTGCTGGCGCGAAGATCGACAATCAACGCGTCGATTTTTTTCCCGAACTCTGCCAATTTGTTGTCCATCGCCCCCAGATTCGCCGCTTTCAGCGACCCAAAACGTAAATATCCAATATGTCCCTCCAAAAGTTCGCCGTAAAACGGGGCCGGCGGCTCGGCCGAAGCGCTCGCTTTGTCCGGCAGCAGCATCAAGCCGGGGCCGAGTCTTATGATCAAGCCTTGCAACGTAGCGCGGTTCAGTTGCGTCTCATTGATTGACTCCGGGTTGGTAAAATTATTTTTTAGAAGCGTCATCGCCGCCTGAAGATCGGCGGCATTCAATGAGTTAATAAGGGCTTCCGTACTCAAAGTCGCTGCGGGCGAAGGCGATGGCGTGGCGACGAATTTCGCTGGGGTGGGCGCGCCGCTCGGAGCAGGCGTCGATGCCGGTGCAGGCGGACCGGATTTACGCAGTTTATCATCCAAAAGCGGCGCAGTCCCGCTTGCAGAAGGCGTGGGCGATTGCGCCACTAGCTCCACCGCGAGCATCGAGATGACAAGATTCAGCAGCAAAAGGCGCGGTATCACGATGGTAACAAACTCAACCCTTCACCTTTATCCTCTCCCCTTCCAAAAGGGAGAGGCTTTTCGGAAGTATTTCCCTCATCCTGTTTGACCTGGCAGCACATCTTACCCGCGACAGCAGAAGCCTAATTTGCACCAGCATCAGCCGCAATATCACCGCGGAAATGGCGCCCCTCGAAATGTATCCGGGAAATTGATTCGTAAGCGCGGTTGCGCGCCTTCGCGATTGTCGAGCCAAGCGCTGTGACCGACACGACGCGACCGCCGGCGGTTACGATCTCGCCGTTAACGTTCCGCGTTCCAGCGTGAAAGATTTGCACGTCGGGAAGCTTCGCCGCCGCGGTTAGCCCTGAGATCGATTTGCCAGTCTCATATTTCTCCGGATAACCGGCCGAAGCGAGTACTACGGTCACAGACACGCGCTCATCCCATTCGACGGCGCAATCGCCAATCCTGCCGTCGATTGTCGCCTGCAACAGTGGCAGCAAATCTGATTTCATGCGGGGCAAGATTGCTTGCGTCTCCGGGTCTCCGAAGCGGCAATTAAATTCGAGAACGCGCGCATCGTTCCCATCGATCATGAGGCCGGGAAACAGCAAACCTCGAAACGTAATTCCTTCTCCGCGCAGCCCGCGCAACAGTGGCTGCATAATGTTTTTATCGAATTGTGCCTCCAAGTAGTCATTCCAATTATTCGCCGGACTGAATGCACCCATCCCGCCCGTATTGGGTCCGCGATCTCCATCGAGGGCGCGTTTGTGGTCGCGGGCTGTCGCAAGCAAACAATAATTTCTGCCATCGACCAGAGCGTGGAGCGAACACTCCGATCCACGAAGAAATTCCTCGATTATCACGCGGCGACCCGCTTCTCCAAAACATCGCTGATTCATCATCGCGTCGATCGCGGCTATGGCACTCAAACGGTCCGGCGCAACAATCACCCCCTTGCCCAGGGCGAGGCCGTCGGCCTTTATCACAATTGGAAACCGAAGCTTTTCGCAATGAGCGAGCGCTTCGCTGCTGTCGGAAAAGGTCGTGGCTCGAGCAGTCGGAATCCCTTCTTTGCACATCAATTCCTTCGCAAAAATTTTCGAAGACTCGAGGCGCGCAGCAGTTTTGCTGGGACCAAAAACGCACGAGCCCTGCTCCGTCAAAAGATCGACAATCCCAAGAGCAAGCGGATCGTCCGGTCCGACGACGGTAAGATCGATGTGATTGTCTTTTGCGAATCGGGCCAGTGACGACAGATCGCGCGCAGCAATCGAAACGTTCTCGGCCAGTTCCGCTGTGCCAGCATTTCCAGGGGCACAAAAAATCTCATCCGCGTCCGGGGATTGACTTAGTTTCCAGGTGAGAGCGTGTTCGCGGCCTCCGCTGCCGATGACGAGAATTTTCACGGCTACTTGAGGGCAATTGGAAACATGGCGGCACAAAAGCCTCCTTTATCGATGGGCACAAGGCAAGCAACGCTCACGGACATCTTGTAGAGATGCTCGCCGCGGCGAGCACCTGATCCCCCAGGCACTGCGACACAGCGCCCAACAAACTCAAAACCCGTAGCGGGCCGGCCACTCTTTGGCGGGTCCGCCCAGCTCGGCTGCGCAAGCTTTCAGCTCCTGCTCAAAAAAGCGGGCAAGCTGAGATCTCAACTCGTCTGTTAGCGGAAGTTTTTCCAGCCGGGCCTTGCTGTTGTAATCAGGCGCGAGTTGGCCGCTCGCTTTCTCCGGATCGCCGCCCAAAAAATCAATAATGGCGCTCCGCAGCCGAACCGGATTTGTCTTTAAATCGTCGAAGAAATAAACCTGAAACAATTCCGGACGAACATAGCGACGCCAACGCGCCACGATCTTGCTTGGATGTGAGCGCGCGAGTACCTCGGGGCGAAGCAAGTTGCGCATCACTGCATCAGCATCCATTACGTCAAAGTGCGCGATTCTCTTGTGACGCACCCACATCGACAAATGCGACCAGGCCCTTTCGACTGGATCTCGTGCCAGAAAGATCACCCTCAAATCCGGCAACCGCTGCACTATGCGATCAATTATCTCCTCCGGAAGAAGAGAATACCCTGGAGTAATATCACCGGATAAAAGCGTTCCCTTGGGTGCGAACAGCTGGGCGTAGCCGTCTAAATCGATTTCGGAATGCGCGTACAAAGGCTCCATCGCATCGAGAAAACGAAGGTCGCGCTCGTCTCGCGCATCTTTGCGCACCTCCTGGCTGCGGTCCGCTCTTCGCTCCGACCTCCACAATCGATCAAAATAATGCAGCTCTTTTAATGGTGGCATCCAAAAGTCGGGATGCGATCGGAGCTGCTCGTAGAGCCAGCCGGTTCCGGCCTTCTGTGCACCGATACAGCAGAAATCCGGACCGGGTTTGCGGTTGGTTTGACCGGCACCTTGCATCAGTTCGTCATCGCTGATCTGGATATAACAGCAAATCGCAATTTGTCCCAGGTGCCTCGATAGAGGTTTGGCCGGCCTACGGAAGCAAACGCCCAACGCCCAACATCGAACACCGAACGCCGAACTGGAAACTGTGCTAATTGGACGTTCCATGTTGGACGTTGGGCGTTCGGCGTTTGCTTCCGCTGAGTTGTACCAGGGTCTTGCTCGAGGCAAAAGTTTGTCGAACTAGCATCTTCCACGCCTTTATAGCTAATTCGAAGGATACAGTACTTTCCCACCGTTGCTCTCCTCTTGCGCGTTTAACGCTCAACTTGTAAAAAGAATCATGCCAAAACCATCTTCCAACGGTTCAGTCATGGATGCGCAATGCCCGTCACGGCTCGTGCTGGACCGAATCGCAGATAAATGGACCGCGCTCATTATTCAAGTCCTAGCCCGCGGCACCAAGCGATATGCCGTCCTCCAGCGCGAGATCGGTGGAATCTCGCAGAAAATGTTGACCCAAACTCTGCGCAGTCTCGAGCGCGACGGCCTGGTCCGGCGGACCGTGTATCCAGTGGTTCCGCCCAAAGTTGAATATGCGCTCACGCGATTAGGCCGAACGCTGATTGCGCCCCTGCAGGGTCTCTGCCGGTGGTCCGAAAAACATTTGTCTGAACTGCAAGCTAATCGCGCCCGGGCCAAGGCGAAATCAGCGAAACCTGAATCCGGCGCGACGGTCAGCGGTCGGAATCGGCCGGCATATCGTTAGGCCCGGGTCGACCACCGGCTCCGGAAAATCACATCATGCAGCAAGCAGAGACAATTGTCTTCTTGTTTGCGCTGGTCGCCGCGTTGGTACTTATCGCGCGGAAGCTGGCCGTCCCGTATCCCGTCCTCCTCGTCCTTGGCGGACTGGCATTGAGTTTTATTCCGCGGCTACCGGAGGTCAAACTCAACCCCAACATTGTTTTCTACTTCTTTCTACCGCCGCTCATCTATCCGGCGGCGCTTTTTACTTCCTGGCGCGATTTTCGCCGGAATTTACGTCCCATTCTCTGGCTCGCTATCGGTTTGGTTCTCTTCACGATGGTCGCGATCGCTTACGTGGCACATTCGTTAAATCCGGCTTTGCCCTGGGCTGCGGCTTTTGCCTTGGGCGCAATTGTTTCGCCACCGGATGCCATCGCGGCAACGAGCGTCATCCGCAGGCTTCCCGTACCACATCGCATTGAAGCCATTCTAGAGGGGGAAAGCCTGGTGAATGACGCGACCGCACTGGTTGCTCTGCAATTCGCCGTCGCAGCGTCAATGACCGGCGGTTTTTCTCTGACAAATGCCGCATTGCGTTTTGTTTGGGCAGCGATCGGAGGAGTCCTTTTTGGATTGCTGGTTGGGTGGGTAATGCGGTGGGTCCAACGACATTTGGACGACCCGCCTGTCCAGATTACAATTTCGTTGCTGACGCCATTTCTCGCTTATTTGCCCGCGGAACGTCTGCATGTCTCGGGTGTTTTGGCCACGGTCGTAGCCGGGATTTATCTCGGCTGGTATTCGCCGCTCACGATTAGGGCGCGAACCCGTATTCCCCTCTACGCCTTTTGGGAAATCGTCTCTTTTCTTCTCAACGGATTGGTCTTCATCACAATTGGTTTGCAGTTGCCGGGAATCGTAAACGGACTCCGAGGCGAATCTCTCGAGTCACTCATCAGGGATGCCCTGCTCGTCAGCGGTGCTGTCATCCTGGTGCGCATTGTTTGGGTGGTTTGCGCGACCTATTTGCCGCGTTTGCTGAGCAAAAAACTTCGCGCCCGAGATCCCTTTCCTCCTTGGAAAGAGGTGGCGCTGGTGGCATGGACCGGCATGCGCGGCGTTATCTCGCTCGCGGCTGCTTTCGCGTTGCCCTTCGCCCTGCCGGACGGGAGTCCTTTTCCTGGTCGCAATTACATCTTGTTCCTGACCTTTTGCGTAATTCTGACCACGCTCGTGTTTCAAGGCCTCACTCTTCCTTTGATCATCCAAAGGCTGGGAATCGAGGGCGACCGTTCCACTGACGAAGAGGAAAGGTCCGCTCGGCTCGAGGCGAACAAAGCCGCCATCAAACTAATCGAGGAGCTCACGGAGAAAGGCGATTTCTCTTCGGACACGGTGGATCGTCTGCGGGCCGAATATGATGATCGACTCCAGCAATTGCAGCTTTGTGCCGATAGCCCGGACGATTGCAGCGGCCAAATTGCAAGTCCGCGGGGGGGGTGAGCCACGGAGCTCTTTCACCATGCTGTGGGGGCGCCTCGACCGAGCGAGGCGGCTACATATGGGAACGCGCGTGTCGGCCATTCTCACTTGCAGCGCGATCAGGCACTCACAAATTGAACCTTGTGACTTGCGAACTAAACCAGCGCGTCTTTTTGCTCTCGCCGGCCTATGCCGGCGGCGAACGTGCGCGGATGGTGATGAGCGAAGGAGCCCAGTTCGATCTCGCGCGCCGCCTGCGCAGCAAGCGCGGCGCGACCATTGCCGAAGTCTTTACCTTTCTCAGCGGCCTTTATTTCCGAGGCAAAATCGCCTACGCGAACGCCTTCGCCCGGCCTTTCGCCAGATCGTCTGGTGTGTTTGTCATTACTCCGACGCGCGGCCTGCTTGAAGCACGGACAAGGATTAGTCTCGGGGCTTTGCGCGAATTTGCCAAAGTGGACATTGATGAAGGCGATCCCCGGTATCGAAAACCCCTCGAACGTGACATGCAGTCTCTGGCGAGAAAATTGTCAGAGCAATCCGAGGTGGTGTTGCTCGGCAGCATTGCCACCGGAAAATACGTCGATGTTCTCCTCGCGAATTTTGGCGAGCGGCTGAGGTTCCCAGCCGACTTCGTTGGACGCGGTGATATGAGTCGCGGCGGATTACTGTTGCGTTGCGCGGCTGATCACGACGAGCTTCGGTATATTTCCGTGGCCGGCGCGGTCTTAAATGGTAAACGCCCGCCCAAGCTGACGCCCCGGCGTTATCCAAAAAGCGCCGATTCTATGACAGCCTCCCGAGGAATGGCGGTTTAGAAACCGCCGCTCCTTGTGCCCGATGTTTTAAAGGATGCCGCTTCCCATCAAGCCGCCGCTCCCGCCAATGGAGGCGAAATCTGTTGATGAAATACCGACAGCCGACGCGTGGCAGTATGAACCGAAATGGGATGGCTTTCGCTGTATCGCATTTCGGGATTCCGAGAAAATTTATTTACAATCGAAAGCTGGTCAGCCATTGGCCCGTTATTTTCCCGATATCGTCGATGCGCTGGCCAAGGTGCCGGCACGAAGCTTTGTCGTCGACGGCGAACTGGCCGTTCCAATCCGGGGCCGCCTTTCGTTCGACGAACTGCAACTTCGTTTGCATCCGGCGGCCAGCCGAGTTCAAAAACTCGCCAAGGCGCATCCGGCGATTTTCATTGTTTTCGATCTAGTCGGCGAAGATCGAGACTCGTATTTGAATCGGCCCCTACGCGAGCGTCGGAAAAGTCTGGAAAAATTTGCGCGCGCCCATCTGAAATCCAAAGGTGCAATTCGCCTTTCACCGGCGACAACCGATCTCGCCGTGGCAAAGAAGTGGTTCGACAAAGTCGGCGGCAATCTCGACGGCGTAATCGCGAAACGACTCGACGCGCCCTACGCATCGGGAGAACGCACCGGCATGGTGAAGATCAAAAGCATCCGTAGCGCCGATTGTGTCGTTGGCGGATTTCGTTACGCGAGTGGCGAGAAAGTTTTGGGATCGCTTCTGTTAGGGTTGTACGATGACGATGGATTGCTTCATCACGTTGGATTTACGTCTGCATTTAAGGCGAGCGAGCGCCGCGCACTAACGAAGAAGTTCGAAGCACTAAGAAAACCTCCCGGATTCACCGGCAACGCGCCGGGCGGACCGAGCCGCTGGAGCACGGAGCGAAGCGGCAAATGGGAACCGGTCGATCCCAAAGTTGTCGTTGAAGTTGCCTACGATCATTTCACCGGTGAACGTTTCCGGCACGGGACAAAGATTATTCGCTGGCGCTCGGACAAAGCGCCTCGTCAATGCACCATGGACCAGGTGAAACATCGCGAAGGCAAATCGCTCGCGCTCTTATAGGTACCGCAGGCCTCCCCGGTTCAGCCCGGCCGCAACTCACTAAGCTACAAGTTCGGCCTATCCTTCATTCCGGGGTTCGTCTTCTGTCATTCGACCACCTGACCCTGCAAACTGCCACCGGCTCGCGCTGCCCCGTGCCGTGTAAGCCGCATTCCCGCTCAGCGCAAAGTAACCGGAGAGCGTCAGATCGTAAGAAACGGCGCGCGCCTTGACAGAATCTGACGTCTGACTTCTGACCTCTGACTTCTGATTCATTGTTCGGAATTCAACTCGAAATTGATTTTCACATTGTAATGGTCGCCGTTGCCGAGCCCGTCTGGCAGAGGGTCAACCTGAGTTACCCGTTTCGAAATCGCGGCCACAGATTCGTCGATCGCGGTATTGCCCGATGGCTTGATCGTTTCAAAGCTCGAAACGCGTCCATCTTTTTCGATTCGGATTTTCACGAGCACGGACACTTTTGCTCCTGACGAAGCAACCGCCGTTGGCTGAACCCACTCACTATAAAAGCGATCGTGCAACATGCTCCCATACCAACCAAATTGTGATTCGCCTCCCGCCCCACCGGCATGGCCGGGAGCGCCAGCTGAACCTCCCTTGCCGCTGCCGGTTTGAGCGGCAATCGCTTTCTTGGGCGTTGAATCGTTGTCGCTGCCGTCGTTCCTAGCTAGTGCGGCTTTCGCGATATTCTTTTTTTCTGCTTCCGCTTCCGTCTCTTGATCATTGTCGGCGGATTCTTCCGGACTAGGCTTCGGTTTTGGCGACGGCGTAGGCGAAGCCTTTGCCAGTATAATTTTCTTCGGAGTCGGCCTTGGCTTCGGCTTGATTGTTGGTTTAGGCGTCGGTTTAGCCGTCGGTTTTGGCGTAGGCTTCGGTGTCGGTTTGGGTGTCACTTTCACCATCGGCGTCGGCGTTGCCTTAGGTGTTGATGTCGCACTCGGTTTCGGAGTTGGCAGTTGGATATCACTTTTAGCTGAGGTCAACACCGGTCGGTCATCCTCGGTCTCTTCCGTTCGCGCGGGACTGGGTTCGGGTGTGGACGTAACAGCCTTGAAGGGTTTCGGAGCTGACCCGCCGCGCGGCGCGCTTGAGGCTCCCTCACCCGCGCCGCCGTTCATCCAGACAATGCTCTGGGTGTTTGCGCTCTTACTTTCCCGATTCCACCGAATCAATCCATAAATGACTGCGACATGGGCGAGCCCGATGAGCGTTACATTTCGCCAAAAGCGGACGTCCTTCGACATCGTTTACTTTTCGTCAGCTTTGGTCGCGATTCCCACCTTGGTAATCTCAGCGCGCTGCAACGCGTCCATTAGAGTGACCAATTTTTGCACAGGCAGTTCGCGATCCGGCCGGATCACGATCGCCACATCGGGATGGGCACGCTTCAGTTCAATCAGCTGGGCACTAAGCGCAGCCGTGTCCACTACCTGGTTGTTGAGTCTGATCGTTTCAGTTCGGTCGATTGAGATCGTTTGCACTTGCGAGGAGTTGATCGGCAAATTGGTTGCGCCACTCGAAGGGATGACCAGACTCATGCTGTTCTCGAGCAGCGGCGTCGTGATCATAAAAATGATGAGCAAGACGAAGGCCAGATCCAGCAGTGGCGTAATGTTGATTTCGCTCAACGACGAAAGGCTCTGGCGCTGCGAATAACGTCTCATTACAACTGCGTTGGACGTTGAACGTTGGGCGTTGAGCAGCCTGCCCTGAGCGATAGTCGAACGGGTTGAGCGTTGCTTGTCCAAAAACATCCGACGCTCAACACCGAATACCCAACGTTCAATGACTGAAACATTGCCCTATCTTCGAAAGGCTGATTCCCGCACCGTGTGGTCGACAAACTTGTGCTCGAAATCGGAAGCGAGCTCCGCCGCGAAGTTGTCCATTTCGACGATCATCGCGCGAATGCTAGTGACGAGAAAATTATACCCAAACATCGCCGGAATTGCGACGCAGAGTGCCGTAACCGTCGTGATCAGAGCGCCGGAAACGCCCGGCGCCATCGAGGCGAGACTGGGCGAACCGGCTTCGGCCACTCCGGTAAACGCATCCATGACGCCCCAAACCGTTCCGAGTAACCCGAGGAACGGCGATCCGCTCACCGCGGTCGCGAGTAAAATCATCTGTGACTCGAGATCGAGCGCCGTCTCACCGACAGCACGCTCCATCGCAGCATTGACCGCACCCATCTGCGCCGGCGAAATCTTATCAGCAATCTCAAGTCGCGCCCGAAAAGTTTCATCGACTTCGGCCGAACCGAGAAGGTGAAACGTCATCTCGCGGCAGCCGGCGCGATAAACGTTAAATACGGGCGAACCGAGAAACCGCGCATTCTTCTCAAACAAGCGCAATGGTTGCCGGTCCTGGCGAAAAGCGGCCAGAAAACGCGCGTTCTGCTTTCGAGCAAACTGGATGACACGCAACTTCGTGATCATGATCGACCAGCTGAAGATCGAGGCGACGGCAAGAAGAAGCAGGACGAGTTTGCCGGCGACGGTGGCGTGCTCGAACGCGAAGAGCAAGCCGCCCGCTGCAATCAAGTTCGAAACGAGCATTTCAGCTTCACCCGTCTAAGTAATAACGTCGTTTCACAGAAACGAAAGTGAGTTTCTTTGAAATGACGAAGCACGAATGTCGAATGTCGAATGAAACTCGAATGCTCAAATGACCAAAGGGCAATCGGACTTCGTCATTCTTTCGTCATTAGGCATTTCAGCTTCGTCATTTTCCCGACATCCGCTTCGGATAGGTCGGACGCATTTTCGCGCCAATGATGAATGCAATGCCGATCGCAATCAGGAAAAACGAGAAGAATTGCCCGCGCGTCACTCCGGCGATCAGAGAAGCATCCGGTTCGCGGAAATTTTCCACCACGATTCGGAAGATTGCGTAACAGATGAAAAAGAGGCCGGTCAACACGCCATTTGGCTGGCGCATGCGCGTTCGCACAAACCACAAAATGCCAAACAGGACAATCCCCTCGAAGAACGCTTCGTAGAGTTGCGACGGGTGCCGCGGTGTCAGGATCGACCGAAGAGCTTCTCTGACGGCAGGTTCGTGATGAACGGCAGCGATGACGGCCTCGGGCGTCTTCAGCGCAGGATCAATCTGGCTGCAGACGGAGACCGCGCGTTCGGCCTTCTCGGGATGGTCGAGCAACTCCTTCGGAAACTGCACCGCCCAGGGCACGGTCGCGGCCCGACCGTACAGCTCGCCGTTAATGAAATTAGCGCAGCGACCAAAGAATAAACCGATCGGCGCGGTGACGACAAGGTTATCACCCAGATTCATCCATGGGAGCTCGTGACGGCGCGCGTAATAAAAGGTGAACAACAAGATACCAATCATTCCGCCATGGCTGGACATTCCACCTTCCCAAACGCGCAGAATTGAAACCGGATAGCGCAGCATTTCCGGCTTGTAGAAAAAGACGTATCCGAGCCGGCCGCCGAGAATCACACCAAAAAGCGCGCAGCCGGTGATGAAATCACCGACTCGGTCCGGAGCAAGATCAGCGTAACCTCGTTTGGCCAACACCCGCAGCAGCGCATAGCTGGAGCCGAAGGCGAGTACATACGCCAGACCATACCAGCGTGGTCCGATGTTTTCCGAAAAATGGAAAACGAATGGATCAAGGTTGTGCAGGTAGTAGCCGATCATTGCCGCGGATTGTTAGCGATGATTCCGAGACGGGCAATACAAACGCTGTCCTTGCGGTGACAGCTTAGGGCTCGAATCACGCGGGTCCGACAAAGTTTGTTAAGCCACAGATTGACACAGATGAAACACAGATGACCTACGGGCAAGCTAACTTTAGCTTGTCTTTGCCAGATCTGTGAAGATCTGTGTCCATCTGTGGCTGCGCTGCTGAAGTTCCTCAGTGGTTCTGTCATCCCGAACGGAGTGAGGGGATCTCACACAGGGTGGTGGATCACGCTTGTTATTCAGCGTGATTCAAGCTTCGTGGGTGAGATCCTTCGCTCCGCTCAGGATGACACCTCTCGCAAGTGCGGATCAGGATGACGCCCTTTTTTTTCTCGCGCAGCTGTCCTGAGCACCTCCCGCAAGAACGGCGCGGTGCGACTCCTGCGACTTTTTGCCACTTCCTCAGGCGTTCCGGTGGCGACGACTTTTCCCCCTTCCGGGCCTGCTTCCGGACCGAGATCAACAATGTAGTCTGCCTCGGCGATGACACTGACATTGTGTTCAATAACAACCACCGTGTTTCCTTCGTCGACGAGGCGATGGAGGACGTTGAGCAGCAGTTCCACGTCGGCCATGTGCAATCCAATGGTTGGCTCTTCCAGCAGATACAATGTTGAACCGGGCTTGCGCATTTTTCTGAGCCGCTCGTTTTCCGCGCGCCCAACGCCACGCTTTAACTCGGTCACCAGCTTAAGCCGTTGCGCTTCGCCGCCGCTCAAGGTCGGACTCGGTTGGCCAAGTTTGAGATAACCGAGTCCGGTGTCGACGAGCAGCGACAGCGGACGCGCAATCTTGGCGTGAACGGAGAAAAATTCCGCCGCCTGCTCGATTGTCATTTCCATCACATCACCGATCGACTTATGATTATAGAGGACTTCGAGCGTCTGCGGGTTATAACGGCGCCCGCCACAGTCTTCGCAGAGCACATAACTGCTCGGCAGAAAATTCATCTCCAGCTTGATTACGCCTTGCCCTTTGCACGTTTCGCACCGCCCGCCCTCGGCGTTGAAAGAAAATCGACTCGCAGAGTAACCGCGCACTCGCGAAACCGGCAATTGCGCATAAAGATTTCTGATTTCGTCGAATACTTTCACGTAGGTCGCCGGAGTGGAGCGTGAGGTTTTCCCAATCGGCGATTGATCCACTTCGTAGACCGCTTCCATTTCGGCTGCGCCGCTAACGAGCTTGAACAAGTCGCCGTTTCCGCGGCGCTTCTTTTCGTCCAGTTGCTCGCGCACGGCCGGCAGCAAGACATCATGCATCAAAGTCGATTTTCCAGATCCGGAAATTCCAGTGATGACCGACAATCGTGCAATCGGAAAACGGACATCGATATCCTTCAAGTTGTTAGCACGGGCGGCTCGGATCTCGATCCAATCTGCCACATCGCGCAATGATCTCCTCGACTTCCGCAGGGGATGCCGAAGGGGGGATTGCAAACAACGTCCCGTCTCGGAGTTCTTCGCCCGCTCGATATCGTGAAGCGTTCCTTGCGCGACCACTTCTCCTCCATGGACGCCTGCGCGCGGCCCGAGGTCGACGATATGGTCTGCTCGGCGCATCGTTTCCTCATCGTGCTCGACAATGACGAGCGAGTTTCCCTTCTTTCGCAGCGCGGCCAGAGTATCGAGCAAACGTAAATTATCACGCGGATGCAGGCCGATGGTCGGCTCATCGAGCACGTAAAGCACACCACGCAAGTTGGAACCAAGTTGAGCCGCCAAACGAATTCGTTGCGATTCACCACCGCTCAAGGTTTTGGCGGAGCGGCCGAGAGCGAGATAACCGAGACCGACGTTTTCCATGAAACGCAACCGCTGTTGAATTTCCGGCAGCAATTCCGCAGCAATGGTCTTTGCCATGCCCTGAAAACGAAGTTTGCTTATTTGCTCGAGCGCTTGAGTGGCCGAAAGCGCGCTAAACTTGTCAATCGCGAATCCCTGGACACGCACATGCCGCGCGATGGCGTTCAAGCGCGAACCATGGCAACTCGGACATTGGTGCGCTTCTTCCTCATCAATCCACTCAAATTCACGATCGGCGGCGAGCTCATTTTCCAAAACTGAATCGCCATTCTCCTCCCGACCGGTTTGCAATGAAGGATTCCAGATTTCGCCGAAGCCGCCACATTCTTCACAGGCACCGTGCGGCGAATTGAACGAGAACAATCGTGGATCGAGTTCCTCAAAAGCACGGCCACATCCTGGACAGCTCATTTCGGAACTCATGACCGTAAGGCGGTTCTTCGAATCGAGCAGATGCGCCGTCCCCCGGCCGATCCCCAGGGCGCGCTGGGACAGATTGCGCGCTTTCAAGATCCGCTTCGCGTCGATGATGCCGACAACGACATCAATTGTATGTTCCTTGAATCGCTCCAGTTTTCGAAAATGCGAAACGGGAACAAGAGCTCCGTCGACATAAAGTGTGTCGAAGCCCTGGCGCTCGGCCCAGCGCGATACGTCGGTATGGAAACCTTTGCGCGCCTTGACCAGAGGCGCGAGCACTTTGAGCGGTCCACGTTTCGCCGCCGCTTCGACTTCTTTCACGATCGCTGCGACACTTTGTTTCTCGACCGCCAAATCGCAGTCCGGACAAAACTGGGTGCCGGTTTTGGCGAATAGCAGTCGAAAAAAATGATAGACCTCAGTCACGGTGGCGACCGTAGATTTCCCGCCGCCGCGCGTAACTCGCTGCTCGATGGCAACACTGGGCGGCAAACCTTCGACCAGATCGACGTCGGGCTTCTCGAGCTGCTCGACAAATTGCCGCGCGTAGGGCGACATGCTGTCGAGAAAACGGCGTTGTCCTTCGGCAAAAAGAATATCGAACGCCAGGGTCGATTTGCCTGACCCGCTCAAGCCGGTGATTACCACCATCTCGTCTCGCGGAATCTTTACGGAAATATTCTTCAAATTGTGTTCGCGCGCACCGTGGACGGCGATGGCGCCATTGCCGCTTTTTGAACAAAACCGCGGCGGGTTTTCTGCTGCTCGCGCGATTTCTTCATCGTCATCCTGAGCGAAGCCGAAGGATCCCGCTGCGTTAGCTTTACGGTCTGGCCACGGGATTCCTCGACTCCGCTCTGCTTCGCTCGGAATGACGGCCGGACGTCCCGATGCTCGCGTCAACACACGTTTGAGAAATCTTCCCGTGTGCGAGTCACCAACTTTCGCGATTTGCTCCGGCGTGCCGACTGCAACCACTTCTCCACCTTCATCGCCTGCTTCAGGGCCGAGATCAATGATCCAGTCGGCGCACTTGATCACCTCCAGATTGTGCTCGATGACGAGGACGGAATGCCCGCCGTCGATCAACCTTTGTAACATTTGCAGCAACGTGGCGACATCATCAAAATGCAATCCGGTGGTCGGTTCATCGAAAATGAACAGATTGCCAATAGGGGATTGCGGGCCGCCGATTGCCGACTCTCCATTTGTTGAACCCATTCGGCTTCGCTGCGCTCCACTCAGGGCAGGCACTTGAGCGTTTTGCGTTTCGGCTAGATGCCTAACGAGCTTCAACCTTTGCGATTCACCACCCGAGAGCGTGTTAAGCGGCTGCCCGAGGCGCAAATACCCGAGGCCAACTTCTTCCAGAACATCGAGAGGATCAGATAGCGTTTTTTGCTCGCCGATTTGGGCAAAGAACTGAATCGCTTGGTTGACGGTGAGCCCGAGCACATCGTGGATCGATTTGCCGTGCACCTGCACCTTCAAAACATGCGGCTGGAAGCGACGGCCTTCGCATTCGGCGCAACGCACGTAAAGGTCACTCAAGAACTGCATCTCGATCTTTTCGAAGCCAGTGCCGCAGCAACGCTCACAACGACCGGAACCGGAATTGAATGAAAACGCACTTGCGGTAAGCCCTTGCGACATGGCCTCGGCCTGGGCCGCGAACAACTCACGGACGCGATCGTAAAGGCCGAGATACAGAATCGGCGTCGAACGCGGAGTGCGGGCAAGAGGTGATTGATCGACCATCACTACTTCCCCGAATCGATGCGCGCCGGTCACGGACTTGCATGCGCCTGGTTCTTGATCGGACGACTGCCCTTTCGCACGGAGCAGGTTTCGATAAAGAACATCATGGATGAGCGTCGATTTCCCGGACCCGGAAACCCCGGTCACGCAAGTAAAAATGCCCAGGGGCAAATCAACATCGATACTTTTGAGATTATGCTGACTGGCCCCGGTGATCTTGACGCAGGCAGTAGATTTTCGCCGCGATTTTGGGACGGCAATTGATTTACGGCCGCTGAGATAATCGCGCGTGAGTGACTGGGGAGCACACGCGCCCTCGCGTGTCGTTTTCGGCGCCTCGCCGAAAACATTCTTATTCCGAATCGTCTCGCGCGAGGCGCGCGACACAGCAGGCGAGGCGCCTGCGCTCCCTAAAAATTCATCAAGCGTTCCACTATATACCAGCTCACCACCGAGCTCACCACGGCCGGGTCCGATGTCGATCAGATTATCGGCCGCGCGAATGATCG
>WNGO01001739.1_pt1 | contig 22955 bp, 22 predicted proteins | sample 5400511 | NCBI WGS metagenome assembly WNGO01 (sample SAMN13153380, study PRJNA577476) | soil metagenome | isolation source: 20 cm soil or saprolite under Garry oak tree replicate 2 | place: USA:California | collected 2016-06-15 | reverse complement strand
GAACTGTCAGCGGCCGTAGGTCGCGGTCAGCGTCGCTTGCGCCAGGATGCGGCCCTGGATTGCCCGCTGGAAGTCGGTGTTGCTGTACAGCGGGAGCAGGGCTACGGTTGCATCGATCGCGTAGACGGTGAAGATGTACCGGTGCGTGCTGCCTTGCGGCGGGCAGGGGCCGGTGTAGCCCTCGTGGCCGAAATCGTTCTTCCCGCTGACGCCGGTGCCTGGGGTCGGCTGTCGCAGTTCGGATCCCTCGTTGGCGAGCATCCAGTGTGTGAAGCCACCGTGTGGCGCGTCTGGATCGAATAGCTGCAGCGCGAATGACTTCGTACCGGGAGGCCCGGCCGACCAGTGAAGGTCAGGCACGCCGTCCGCGCCATCGCAGGTATCCGTCGAAGGCCAGCGCCCGGCGGCCAGATCGCTCGACGTGAGCGAGAAACCGCCAGGGCTTGCCGCAGGCGTCCCGCCTGATGGGCTGGGTGTCGGAGCCGGGGTCGCGTTACTACCGGCGCAGCCGGCCAGAACGCACGCTGCCAGGACGCCAGAGAGAACGGACCGGCAGCCTCTCACCAGCGGGCTATGGGGTCTGGACGTCGATCACGACCCGCGTCGGGTTGCTCAACTCCAGGGTGCGGATGCATGACGCCCGGGAGAGGCCGGCGCCCCAGCTGAGGACCGCCTCGAAGTCTCCGAGTTGTTCAACCTCCTGGACAACCGGAAGGCCAGGCGTGAGGTCGCGGCTCTTGGTATAGCTGTCAGCCCCGCTCGCGCCATGGAAAACAATCCGGAGCCCGCTCGACCCCCGCATGGTGACCTCCATCCCGCTCGGGTCCTTCACGAACTTCGTCGACGCCTGTCGCGACACCGTGTAAGCCGGCAGATGCGCCGCGGCCCCAGCGGGCGGAGCGAACTCGAAGACGTTCCGATCGTAGCCCGCCGCCTGGTGGGCCACGCGCACGTCCGTCAGCCGCATGGCCGGGCCAGTGTCAGAGCCGCCGCCGCGGTCCTGGCAGCTGAACGGGCCGAGATCGGTCGCCTCGGGCACGGTCGGCAGCGGCGTGGGCGCCGGTGAGGCCGACGCCGATGTCGAGGTCATCACGTCAACCACGAGACGTGAGGGGCTACTGAGCTCGAGCACCCGGACGCATTGCGACGAGGTCAGTCCGATGCCATAGTCCAGGACGCGCTCGAAGTTGCCGAGCTGAGCGATTTCCCGCACAGCCGGAAGGTTGGGCTTCTGATCCGCGGCGACGCCCTGGACATCGGCGTCGCGAAAGATGAGCTTGATGCCGGCACTCCCGTCAAGCGTGATCGGTTGACCACTCGCATCCTTCACGAAGGTCGAGGACTCTTGCCGGGTCAGGTCGTACGAGGGGATGCCGCCGGCGAAGTCGAAGACCAACCGGTCAAATCCCGGGGCCTCGGCATGATGGGCCACCCGAATCGCCGTCAGCTGGGCTGAGAGGCCGGTCGTGCCGCCCGAGCGGTCGCCGCAGATGAACGGCTGCGGGGTCGGGGACGGGGACGGTGTCGTGAAGATCTGCGTGACGGTGGACCGGACGTCGTTGAGGATGACCTGCGGACTGCGGACGGCGAGCACCGCGAACGCCACGAGAACGAGCGCCCCGGCGAGGGCGAGTTGAGGGGCCATGCGAGCCCGAGCGCGCGGCGCGATGCCTTCGCGGATCCGGCCGCGGAGCCGGCGGGGAAACTCGCGGATTTCCTCGGCTTCCTTGTGGAGATGGTCGCGGAGATCGTTCTCGAACTTGTCGCTCATGCGGAGATCTCCTCAGACCCGGTCAGGTCGCGAAGGCGGCGAAGGGCCGTCTTCAGCCGGGACTTCATGGTGTCGACCGGGATGCGAAGCGCCTTCGCTGTGTCCTCGACGCTGAGGTCCTGGTAGTAATGGAGGGCGACCGCCGCCCGCTGCTCGGCTGACAACTGGTCGAGGGCATGCGCCAGGTCCAGGCGGGCTTCACTCGAGACCTGGTGTTTCCCGCCGCCCAGGCGGCCGAAGCGCTCGGTGAGCGCTTGAAACCGATGCCTTCGCCGGTACGCCGAGATGCTCTCATTCATAGCAATCCGATTGAGCCAGGGCCCCGGGTCTTCGTCGCGTAAGCTGCCGATGCGCTGCCACGCTCGAAGGAAGGTTTCCTGGACCGCATCCTCGGCCAGCGCCTGGTCCCGAAGGATCAGACGGGCCGTTCTCAGGAGCTGGAGGCCGTAGCGGTCGACCACCTCCTCGAATGCGTCCCTGTCGCCTTCTCGACATCGTTCGATGACGCGTCCGAGCGCCGGATCCATGAGCATGCCAATCGTATAGACGCCGAGAGTGCCGTGAACGGGTGAAGTTTTGGAACCCCCAACCCTGTCCCTCCCCCGCAGAGGGGGAGGGAGGCAGCGGGGGATAGGGGTGAGGAGGTCATTTCCTCGCGAAGCGTCGCAGGCCGGCGATGGTGAGCCCCGCCGTCACCGCGAGCAGTCCCAGCAGGATCGGCGCGATTGGCATGCCGGCTGGCTGGCCCGCAGAAGCCGGATGGCCGGTGGCGGCGAGGTCCGAAGGAAGGGCGCTTGCCGTGGCGGCTGTCGAGGGCGCCGGCTGCGTGCTGGCTGCCGGGGTGGTCGAGGCCGCAGCGTCGGGCGGGGTCTGGACGTCGATCACCAGGCGGGTCGGTCCGCTGAGCTCGAGCACGCGGAAGCAGGCAGCCGTTTTGAGACCGATCCCATAACTGACCACGCGTTCGAAGTTGCCGATGTTCGCGACTTCCCGGATTTCGGGAAGGCGGGGCTTGAAGTCACTCGCGAGGCCGCTGACGATATCGCTGTTCTGCAGCACAGCCCGGATGCCCGCCGAGCCTTCCAGGGCGACCGGCTGACCGCTGGCGTCGCGAACGAACGTCGAGCTGGCCTGCCGGGTGAGCTGATATTGCGGCATGGAATTTGAGGTGGCGAATCCAATAACCAGCCGGTCGTAACCATCGTGGTGGGCGATGCGGATGGCGGAAACCGTGCCGGAGGCGCCGGCTACGCCGCCGGCCCTGTTGCTACAGGTGAACGGGCCGAGGTCCTCGGCGGACGCCTGGATGGCGCCGCTCAGCATCAGAGCGCCTGCCGCGGCGGCCAGGGTCGCAAACGCGCCGAGTTTCAGTCGACGTTGCGGGCGAGCAATCGAGAACATTACGGTTTCCTCCTATGAGTCCGTTGAATAGGGCGGCTCTTTAGCCGTCTAACCCTTAGACGCCGCCAGCGGCCGGCGCGGGTGAGGAGGGGTTCTTAGGTTGCGTTAGGTACCAACGCGACCTGGATGCCGATCGACGCGGAAGGCCAGCCATTGGAGAAGCGCGGCGGCGATGAACAACGCGAAGACGAACAACTCGGACCAACGAGGCGGCTCCACATGATTGCCCAAGAGGCCCCACGCTCGGCCGATCTCGAACGCGGCCAGTGAGTCGAGCAGCAAGCTCAGCCCTACCACGCGAGTCGCCCGCGATGTCGAAATTTCCTTTAATTTTCCGAACTTGACGAGAAGCCTGCCGGTGACGAGCGCATAAAGACCAAAGACCAGTGCGGCCAAAGCGATCCCATACAGAATCCATGTGAGGGCAGCCGGCGGAGCCGGCAGGTCGCCCATGTCACAACCGAAGCCGCCACCGACCGGACCGCAGTGGATCGCGAGGTGTGTCATGGATGGAAGAAAATATATCGACCCGCTGCCGGCCGATGCGATATCAGGGGGAGACGTGCTCAGATCGCCGGTGGCGGCGGAGCGAGTGGCTTCTGTGTGAAATCGAAGCAGTCGGACATGTCGTCGGCCGCCCTGTCGCGTGCGTTGAGGGGCTTGAGACCGAACGTCGACTCGCAGAACCTGACCAGGCTGACGTGCGAATGTTGGACGTGTGAGACATGCCCCGCTTTGGCATAAGGGCTCAGGACCAGGCACGCGACCCGCGATCCACACCGGAATTGCGTGCCGTCGGTCCATTTCTCGACCAGCGGTGGCTTGACATGGTCGAACCAGCCGCCCCAGTCGTCCCAGGTGATGAAGATGACCGTGTTGCGCCACAGACCGCCCTTGACGACGGCATCTACCTGGTCGGCAGTCCATTTCTGGCCGGCCTTGACCGGTTCGACCGGATGTTCGCTCAGCCCCTTGGGCCCGTAGACCCAGGAGACCGCCGGCAGTTTGCCGGCCGCGGCATCCTTCGCAAAGCGGTCCGCGCTCACATTATTTTTGCTGCCTTTGAGGGCCGTAATGTAACCGTGGGCATAGCCGCCGTAGTTGCGCCAGGTGAGGCCAGCCTTCGCCAGCGCCGCGGGAAGCGAGGGGATGTCGAACGGCGGCTGGTCTTTGATCGGGTCGCGATAGTGGGGGTTGTCGATGATCGGCGAGGCGGCGGCGATCAGCATCAGGTGGTTGGGGGTTGAAGGCCCCGCCACTTCGGTGAAGTACCGATCGCACAACGTGTATTGCCGGGCATAGCGCCAGTAGTTCGGGAGGTTGGCCTGACCGTACTGCTCCTTCGCGGCGCCACTCGCGCGTTTGAGCCAGGCCGCGTGCTCGTGGGGATGGTCGGTTGACGGCGGATCGGAGGCCGCCGCCAGGTTCCCGTCACCATCGACCCCGGGGAATCGGCCGAAGTAGTTGTCGAAGGTGTGGTTCTCCTTGACGATGATGACGACGTGCTGGATCGGGCCCGATGGTTTCCTCATCCCGGCGCCAGTCTAGGGCTGGTGGGCCGGGAAAACGTTTCGATCGCTTCACCCGTTCGCGGAATGCGTCCGGCTTGAAACACGCCGTGACGAGGCCGCGTCACGTATCGTTGAACTGTGCAAAGCCAGCCGCAACCGGCCGCCGCGGTGGTCGAGGGGCCGCTGATCGAAGCTGAGCTCAAGCAGCTGGACGCGTACTGGCGAGCGGCCAACTACCTGTCGGTCGGTCAGATCTATCTGCTCGCGAACCCGTTGCTGCGCGAGCCATTGCAGGTCAAGCACATCAAGCCGCGCCTGCTCGGCCACTGGGGAACCACCCCCGGTCTGAACTTTCTGTATGCGCATCTGAACCGCCTCATCAAAGCCCGCGATCTCGACGCCATCTTCATCTGTGGCCCGGGCCACGGCGGGCCGGCGATGGTCGCCAACGCGTATCTCGAAGGGACCTACACGGAGACTTATCCCGACGTCACGCCGGACCTGATCGGATTGCAAAAGCTGTTTCGGCAGTTTTCGTTTCCAGGCGGCATCCCGAGCCACGACGCACCCGAGACGCCGGGGTCGATCCACGAAGGTGGTGAGCTGGGTTATGCCCTGACGCACGCCTACGGCGCCGCCTTCGATAACCCGAGCCTGAAGGTCTTCTGTGTGGTGGGCGACGGCGAGGCGGAGACCGGTCCGCTCGCCGCCAGCTGGCATTCGAACAAATTCCTCAACCCGCAGACGGACGGCGCGGTGTTACCGATCCTGCACCTCAATGGCTACAAAATCGCGAATCCAACCATTCTGGCGCGGATCCCGGAAGCCGAGCTCCGCCAACTACTGGAAGGCTACGGCTATACCCCCTACATCATCGCCGGCGACGATCCCATGGACATGCACCAGCGGATGGCCGCGCTCCTCGACCTGGTGCTCGATGAGATCGAGGAGATCCAGGGAAAGGCGCGCAAGCATGGGAATCCGGTGCGTCCGCGCTGGCCGATGATCGTGCTGCGCACGCCGAAGGGTTGGACCGGACCGAAGGAGGTCGACGGATTGCCGGTTGAGGGCACCTGGCGATCGCACCAGGTGCCGGTTGATAACCCGAGCAAGCCGGAGCACCTGCGGGTGCTGGATCAGTGGCTGCGCAGCTACCGTCCGGAGGAGCTATTCGACGCCGATGGCGCGCTGGTCCACGAACTGGCAGGGCTTGCGCCCAAAGGGCAGCGCCGGATGAGCGCGAATCCGCATGCCAATGGCGGCGAGCTGTTGCAGGAGCTGCGGCTGCCCGACTTCCGCACGTATGCGGTCAAAGTCGAAAAGCCCGGTTCGACGTTCGATGAGGCGACCAAGGTGCTCGGGGCGTTCCTCCGCGACGTCATCCGCCACAACCCGCACAATTTCCGGCTGATGGGCCCGGATGAAACCGCATCGAACCGGCTTAGTGCCGTGTTCGATGTCACCAATCGCGATTGGCTCGCCGAGGTCTTGCCGACTGACGATCATCTCGCGCCGGATGGCCGCGTGATGGAGGTTCTGAGCGAGCACCTCTGCCAGGGCTGGCTGGAGGGCTACCTGCTCACCGGGCGACATGGCCTGTTCAACTGCTACGAGGCTTTCATTCACATCGTCGACGCGATGTTCAACCAGCACGCGAAGTGGCTGGAGGTGACGAACCGGCTTTCCTGGCGGCGGCCAATCGCCTCGTTCAACTACCTGCTCACCTCGCACGTCTGGCGGCAGGACCACAACGGTTTCACCCACCAGGACCCCGGCTTTATCGACCTCGTGATGAACAAGAAAGCCGAGGTCGTCCGCGTCTACCTGGCCCCCGACACGAACTGCCTGCTTTCGATCGCCGATCACTGTCTGCGCAGCCGCCAGTACGTCAATGTCATCGTGGCGGGCAAGCAGCGGTCGCTCAACTACCTGTCGATGGACGATGCGATCGTGCACTGCACCCGCGGCATCGGGATCTGGGATTGGGCCAGCAACGATACCGGAGAACCGGACGTCGTGATGGCCTGCGCGGGCGATATCCCGACGCTCGAGACGCTGGCGGCCACCGACCTCATCCGGAAGCACCTGCCGGAGCTCAAGGTGCGAGTGGTCAATGTCGTCGACCTGATGAAGCTCCAGCCCGAGAGCGAGCATCCACACGGTCTTTCTGATGCGGAGTTCGATGCGCTCTTTACCACCAGCCGGCCGGTGATCTTTGCCTACCACGGCTATCCGTGGCTGATTCACCGTCTCTGCTACCGGCGTCGCAATCACACCAACCTGCATGTCCGCGGATACAAAGAAGAAGGCACGACCACCACGCCGTTCGACATGGTGATGCTCAATGACCTCGACCGCTTCCACCTGGTGATCGACGTGATCGATCGGGTACCGGGGCTGGGGTCGCGCGCCGGACATATTCGGCAGCGGATGGTGGACGAGCGCCTCCGGCACCGGCAATACACCCGAGACCACGGCGAAGACGATCGCGACGTGCGCGACTGGACCTGGCCGTACTAGTTGCGCGTTCTCGTCCTGAACGCCGGCTCCAGCTCGCTCAAGGGCAGCATCGTCGATTCCGTCGATCTGCGGACCATCGCCAAGGATGAGGTCTCGCTAGGCGCCGACGCCACCCGACGGCATGGTCTCGAGCGAACGGTGCGAGGCTTGCTTCGAAAGCTCCAGGTTGGTGGCGGCCAGGAGATCGATGCGGTCGGGCATCGGGTGGTGCACGGCGGGACCCGGTATCGCTCCGCCACGCGCATCGACGACCGGGTGCTCAAGGGAATCGAGTCGCTCGCCGAGTTCGCACCCCTCCACAACCGCATCGCCCTGCTGGCGATGCATGCCGCCAGGAAACTGGTGCCCAACATCCCGCAGGTCGCAGCCTTCGACACCGCCTTTCACGCCGGCCTCGCTCCCGACCAGTTTATTTATCCAGTGCCCTGGCGCTGGTATCGGGAGTACGGCATTCGGCGGTTCGGCTTCCACGGGCTGTCGGTCGAGTGGTCGACGGATCGCGCCGGCGAGCTGCTCGGCCGGCCCAAAGCCGAGGTCGCGCTCGTCGTGGCGCACCTGGGGAGTGGCTGCTCCGTGACCGCTGTCCTGGACGGTCGGTCGGTCGCCACCTCGATGGGGTTGACGCCGATGGAGGGGCTGATGATGGGCACCCGATCGGGGTCGATCGACCCCGGCATCCTTCTATATATGTTGCGAACGCGGCGGGCGGGCTGGCGCGAGCTCGAAGAGGCGCTCGACCACCACTCCGGGCTTACCGGTGTCTATGGCCGGGCTGCCGGCATGCGTGAGATCGAAGCCGCAGCCCGGACGGGAAACAAACGGGCCAAGCTCGCGATCGACATGTTCACGGGCCGCACTGCGGCCGCGATCGCGGCGGCGGCCACGACGCTACCACGCCTGGACGCCCTCGTCTTTACCGGTGGGATCGGCGAGCACTCGACCTTGATCAGGGAGGCTGTCGTCAGGCGGCTGGCGCCCCTGGGATTGTCGGGGGAGGGAGGCTCAAGAACGCTGGTGGTCGAGGCTCGAGAGGACGCCGTCATCGCCCGTCAGACTGCGGCGCTACTGCGATCAGGACGCGGGCGTGCCTAAGCCTCCGGTGCAGGGTCCGCCATGTTCCGGCGCCTGATGACCGAGCCGGAAGGCGCGAAGGAACTGATCGAGTCGCGTGTCGGTGGCCGAATTGACGCGGAGCTGACGCCCCCAGGCTGAGACCACGATCGGCGCCGTCAAACCCGGGTAGGGACTGGCAACGACGTACGTCTGCTTCGACGCCAGGACGCGAAGCACGGCGACCTCGCTGGGCTTGAGGTCGGGCCGGAACGTGATCCAGACCGCGCCGTGCTCCATCGAATGGACACCGTTGACGTTCGCGATCGGTGTGGTGTAAAAGCCGCAGTTCTGCCAGATTGGCGAGTGCGGTCCGCCGACCGGCGGCGACTGCGGGTAGCTGACGGCGCTGAGCGTGTGGTTTCGATGGCTGACGTCGAATGTCTGCACGCCGGCCGGCGCGCCGCCGTTGGTCAGACCAAGGCTCGAGCTCCAGTAATACAACAGGCCGCCGAGCGCGAGGCTGATCAGGGCCGCGCTGCCGATCCGACGCGAAGCCTTCGGCGCACTCCACCGCCACAGGCCCTTCACCGGCGCGCGCAGCGCCAGGAACAGGACGTACGCGAGCCCGGCGGCCTGCATCGCCGTCAGGAGAACCTGGCCGGTGGCGGCGGCGGCCGGTCCGATCAGCCCTCTGCTCACCGTCTGTCCCAACTTGTCGAGGGCGACCAGGAACGCAGAGAGCAACGCCGAGAAGACGGCGGGAGCCCGCAACATCAGCAGCATCACGACCGCCGCGAGCAGCGGCACGGTGATGGCGGCGTAGACGGCAAAGGCGACGCCGGCCCAGGGCTTGAGATCCGCCTGCCGGGTGCGCATCCTGGTTTTTCGGAATCGCTCGCGCAGGGCCAGCTTCACCTGGGCGAGGACGTCGGGGATGCCGATCAGGTCGGTCAGCGCCCAGTAACCATCGAACCGAACCAGCGGGATCAACTGACGGACCAGCAGCAGGTCGATGATCACCACCGTGACGAGCAACCATTCCTGGGCGGTCAGCAGGTAGAGGCCGAATACCGCCAGGGCGAAGATGAACTGGAAATAGAAACCGCCAAGATCGGTGCGCACGCGGGCCCAGCGTCCCAGCCGGTAGCTGTCGGTGGTGTCGGTGTAGAAGGCGGGATAAATCAAGTAGAGGCCGACGCCGATGGATCTGGCGCGACCTCCCCCGTAGTGGAGGGCGGAGGCATGGCCAAACTCGTGCACGATGGCCGAGGCCAGGACGAGCAGCAGCACGCCGGGTAAAGCGCCGGCGGTGGAGATCGCGTCCCGAATGCTGGCCATCATCCCGTGCTGGACATAAAGCCATGCATGGGCCAGGATGACCGCCACCATGATCGGAATCACGAGTGGCGGCAGGAACAGGAAGCGCAGGACGGTGGTGATGGGCTCGATCGCTCGCGGACCGAGCACCTTTCGCTTCAGGCGCAGTTGAAGCGGCGGCGGTGACGTCCGGCGGGAGTTGAGCTGGGCGGTGGGTCCATCCGGCAGGACGATGGCGACCGGCATCAGCTTGGACAGCAGGATCCAGTGAACGTGCTGGGCCGTCAGATTCCAGCGCGTGCTGGCGGTGATCATGGCGGCGATCTCGCCCAGGGTGCGCTGCCCATCGGCATATTCGGCGACGCGGTAGATCAGCTCCGGGACTTGAAGGAAGTGCCCGTTGCGCACGATCAGCCACTGGGGCTCTTTGAAGGCCCCGTCCGCGAAGATGCCGGCCAGCTCGACCCCGGGAGCCAGCGCCGGGCGCTCGGGAACCAGACTCGCAAACGAGGGACGAGTCGGGGAGGTGCCCGACTCGTCCGCTACGGCTGAGGCCTGCATGGCCAGACCTCTAGCGCTCCACTACCAGAACGAGACGCCCTGGTTGACGTCGCACTCCACCCAGGCAACCTGGCTGGCATCGATCGAGTCGAGGCCGCTCGTGTTATCGAAGCTGATCATGTTGCCGTTGTCGTCGAAGATGACCGGTGTGCCGCCGATCTGGTTGCCGCAGACATTGACGGCCGTGTTGAAGGTGTCGTACGAGCCGATAACGAACGTATCACCGCTGAGGATATTGACCTCGATCAGTGGACAGCCGCAGTCGCAGATCACGTTCCGGTCCGGCAGCTCGACCACGGATAGTGCGTCGATATCCGGGTAGTCGAGAACGGTCTTCATCTGTGTCTCCTTTCCCTACCTGTATTTCTCCTGCTACAGGAGGCCCTCCACTTAGCGCCAGCTGGTCGCTGAGGTGCGCAGCGGCCATCTCGATCCGGCCGGATACATTCGCGTTCGCTTGAGCGGAAGTCTTCTGTGCTTGGTGCTAGCCATCCTCACATAAAAGCTGCTAGCCGCCAAGGGTGCTCTATCCCGTTTCGCGGTGAATAATCCGTCCCGGTCCGGCTCAGGACTTAAGCGGGGATTCGATCGCCCTTGGCCGCCGCGGCATCGACGGCACGGCCACGCATCGCCCGTTCCATGTTGTCCTTGGCCTCGAGTAGCACGCGACGGATCGGACCAGGAACGTCCTTGCCAGCGAGATACCGCTCGGTAGCCCTGACCGTGTCGTCGCCGACGAGGACCGTCGGATACATCATGCGGGCGAACGCCAGGACGATCTCGATGTCGCGCTCCTTCCAGAAGTTGGCCAGGGCGCCGAAGTAGCGTGCACTGTAGGCCTCGAGCAGGCGGCGCTGGTCGAATCGATGAAATCCCCGCATCATGGACCGCATGGTTGCCAGGGGAAGCGTGAGATCCTCGATCAACGACGCCCAGACCTGCTCCTTCGCCTCCACCGTGGGACGGGCGGCGCGCGCCGCGGCCGCATGGCGCTGTCCGTCATCGGTAGGATCGCGTTTCAGCTCGGCGTCGATCAGGCCGTCATCGGCGCCCACGCCGGCGAGCGCCCCGACGATTGCCCAGCGCAGGTCGGTGTCCACTTTCAGGCCGGTGAAGACCTTGATCCCATCGAGCAGGCCGCGCACGACCGACAGGTGCTCCGGCGACCGCGCCGCGGCGATGAACGCGTGCGCCCAGCTCAATTGAAGGTCGCTGCCGGGCGGGGCGCCGTCGAGTGCCCGCAGCGCGTGTTCCGCAAGGATCTGCAGCGCTGAGTCGGCGTTCGTCGGGTCGCCATAGATCCATACGGCCGACGACGCCTGGGCCAGCAGGTCCTGAACCACGCCGATGTCGGTCTCGCCACGAATATTGTTGAGAATCAAGGGGAGGTAGAGGCGGGCGGGAATCTCCGCGTCGCGCAGCATGTCCCAGAGTGCCGCCCACGTGATGGCCCGCGCCAACGGGTCGGTGAGCTCGGCGAGATGCTCGGTCGCCGTCTTAAGCGAGCGCTCGTCGAGGCGGATCTTGGCGTAGGTCAGGTCCTCGTCGTTCACCAGCACGAGATCGGCCATTCGCTCGCCAGCCAGGTCGGTGACCGGCGTGCTTTCGTTCGCGACGTCGAGTTCGACCCGCCGGCGGAGCTGCAAGGTCTCGGCCTGGCGATCGTAGAGGCCCACGGCAAGGCGATGCGGCCGGATCGTCGGGTGCTCGGGTGGCGCTTCCTGCTGGATGGTCAGGGAACCGATCGTGTCGCTCTGGGAGACGGCAAGCGGTCGCAAGGTGTTCAGGCCCGCGGTCTCCAGCCAGACCTTTGACCAGGCCTTGAGGTCTCGACCCGATCCCGCTTCGACGTCGGAGAGAAAGTCCGCGAGCGTGGCGTTGGCATATTGCCGCTGCTTGACATAGCGCTGCACGCCGCGGAGGAACGTGTCCTGTCCCACGTAGGCGACCAGCTGACGAAGCACGCACGCGCCCTTGTTGTAGGTGATCGCGTCGAAATTCAAATAGACCGACTCGATATCGGGGATGTCGGCGGCGACCGGATGGGTCGTGGGCAGCTGGTCTTGGCGGCGGGCACCCGTCTTGTACTGGTTGGCAAACGTGACCCAACCGTTCTTGAAGCGAGTGGCCTCGACCTGGGCCAGCACCGACATGAACGTCGCGAAGCTCTCGTTCAGCCAGAGGTCATCCCACCAGCGCATGGTGACCAGGTCGCCAAACCACATGTGGGCCATCTCGTGCAGGATGGCGTTTGCCCGGTCCTCCCGGACGGCCTCGGTCACCTTGGAGCGGAACACCATCGACTCATTGAAGGTGACGCAGCCGATATTCTCCATCGCGCCGGCGCTGAACTCGGGGACGAAGAGCTGGTCGTACTTCTGGAAGGGATAGGGGTACTTGTAGGCCTGGCCGTAGAAATCGAGACCTTGCTTCGTGACGGTGAAAATCTCATCCGGATCGAGGTACTGCGCCAGGGACTGCCGGCAGAAGAGCCCGAGGTCGACGTCGCCGTGGCGGTCGCGCACGCCATGGTAGGGCCCGGCCACGATCGCGGTCAGGTAGGAGGACATCTTGGGAGTCGCCCCGAACGTCCAGCGCTTGATGTTCTCCTTGCCCGCCACTTGCTGCGCTTGCCCAGGGTTGTTCGAGACCACGATCCAGTCGCTCGGCGCCAGGACCGTGAACGTGAAGCTCGCTTTGAGGTCCGGCTGATCGAAACAGGGAAACATACGGTGGGCGTCGAAGGTCTCGAACTGACTGTGGAGGTAGATCTTGTGGTCGACCGGATCCTTGAAGCGGCAGAGCCCGGCGCCGACGTTCTGGTAGGCGCATGTCCCCAGCACGTGCAGCTCGTTCGCATCGCGAAGGTTGCTGAGCATGATGCGGGCGCCATTGAAGGCTTCCTTGGCGACCTCCGCGCCGTTCAGCTCGCAGCTGTCGACCGAGGGGGCCAGGAAATCGATAAACGAGTCTGTCCCAGGCTGCTGGCAAAGGAAGTGGATGGTGGCTTCGCAGGTAAAGGTGTCGCTGTCCCTGGTCAAATCGAGCGAAATGTCGTACAGCGGCGTCTGGATCAGCTCAGCCCGGCGACGGGCTTCATCGCGCGTCAGGTTATTGCCGGGGTGCATGGCTAGTAATGTAGCGCCTGCGTTGACGGCGACGGGCCGAACGGTGCACTCACTTGAGGAGGAGCCGTTCGAGCCGGGCACCGGCCATGAGCAGGGCTGCGGAACCCAGGACCACGAGATAGAGGAGATCGAAAAGGATCGAGGGGCCGATGCTTCCCGTCGTCAGGCTCCGCAGCAAGTCGACACCGTGATAGAGCGGCGTGAGCTGGATGAAGACCTGCAGCGGTCCGGGATAGAGCGTGATCGGATAGAACGTCGCCGAGAAGAGGAAGAGCGGAATCATCACGATCAACACCAGATCGAAATCCTGCCAGGTTCGGACGAAAGTCGAGGCGGCGGTACCGACGGCGGCGAAGGTGAAGCCGATCAGCATGGAGGCCGGCACGGCCAGGATGGCCCACGGCGACAAGATGAGGCCGAGCGCGGCCATGACCACGATGAAGCCGAGCGCATAGAGCGTGCCGCGGATCAACGCCCAGGTGACCTCCCCGAGCGCGACGTCGGCCACGCCGAGCGGCGTTGCCAGGATGGCGTCGTAGAGCTTGACGTACTTCAACTTGTAGAAGAAGTTGAAGGCTGTCTCATAGATCGCGCCGTTCATTGCCGATGACGCCATCATCGCCGGGGCCACGAACGCGGCGTAGGGGATCGCCCTCGCCAGCAGGTACAGCAGGGGCTCGAAGAAGCCGGACACGATCAGCGTCCACTCCCGCCTGTACAGGATCGCGTTGCGTTCCACCAGGTGGGCGGCGCGCCCAGCCGCGGGCAGCTGCACCGGACGCCGGCGCGCGAGGATGGCGATCATCGAACCAGTCTCCGCGGAAGTGTGATGCTGGCCGCGATGATGCCGAGCGTTGCATACGCGGCAAGCACGGCCACGTCGATGAGCGCTGATGGGTTCATCCCACCGATGGCCAGGCTGCGAGACAGGACGACGCTATGGGCGAGCGGGGTCGCCCAGGCGATTCCCTGAGCAATCGGCGGCAGTTGCGCAATCGGGAAGAAGACGCCACCGAGCAGGAACAGCGGGGTGATGATGAACCGGCCGATGGTGGGAAAGCCTTTGTCCTTGCGCTGGGTGGCGGTGAAAGCGAAGATCGGCGCGCCGAACGCAAGCCCATTGAGGACGACGACCGGGATCATGAGCAGCGCCACCAGCGAGTGCACCGTGCCGAAGAGAACCATGACAAGGAAAAACGCGAAAGCGGTCGTCGCCAGCCTGATCACGAGCCAGCCAATTTCGCCACCGAGCACGTCCCTGACGGTGAGCGGGGTGGCCAGCATGCCGTCGTAGGTCCGCAGCCATTGGATCTTGGCCATGACGGGGTACGTCGTCTCCACGAACGCGGTCTGCATGGCGGTGGCGGCCAGCAGACCGGGGGCGAGGAACGTCAGGTAGGAGACACCGCCGACGGTATGCACCGGGCCGCGCGCGATCAGGCTTCCAAGGCCGATGCCGATTGCGGCCAGGAAGAGGATCGGCGACGCGAACGATACGAACATCCCACCCTTCCAGGTGCGGCGGTAGACCATCAGGTGGTGCTCGACGACGCGCAGAGCGCCTGTCATTCGCTGCCGGCGGTCATTCGATCAGGCTCCGCCCGGTGAGGCGTAGGAACACGTCTTCCAACGTGCTTCGCCGGACCAGTGTGCTCTCCGGCCGGAGGCCGCGTTGATGCACCGCGGAGGCGGCGGCTTCGCCGTCGTGCGCGTAGAGCAGCACGCGGTCGGGCAAGACCTCGACGCGCTCGGCGATGCCATCGAGCTTGCCATCGAGCGCTGGAGCCGCGTCAATCGGAAAGCGGAGTTCGAGCACCTCGCGGGTCGAGTACTGGTCGATCAAGCTACGCGGCGACCCGGACGCGACGATCTTCGCCTTGTCCATCACGACCAACCGGTCGCACAGCTGCTCGGCCTCGTCCATGTAGTGCGTGGTCAGGACGATGGTCACGCCCTGCTGCTTGAGCCGGTAAAGGCGATCCCAAACCAGGTGCCGCGCCTGCGGGTCGAGGCCGGTCGTGGGCTCGTCGAGCAGGAGAAGGCCGGGCTCGTTGACGAGCGCACGGGCGATCGTGAGCCGTCGTTTCATGCCACCGGAGAGGGGCTCGACTTCGTCTTTGGCGCGGTCCTTGAGCTGGACGAACTCGAGCAACTCCTGCGTGCGGGCTCGCGCGACGTCACGCGGAATATCGAAGTAGCGGGCGTAGGTGAGCAGGTTTTCGTCGACCCGGAGTTCCATGTCGAGCGTGTCCGCCTGGGGCACCACCCCCAGCCTCGCTCGGATTCGCGGGCCGTCGATCACCGGATCGAGGCCGAGCACACGAAGCTCGCCACCGGACGGCGACGAGACGCAGCCGATCATGCGCATCGTCGACGTCTTGCCGGCGCCGTTCGGTCCGAGGAAGCCGAACGCCTCGCCCCACTGGACGTCGAAGTCGATCGCGTCGACCGCGACCAGTTTGTCGAAGCGCTTGGTCAGGCCACGGGCATGGACAAGCGCGTCTGCACGGGTAGCCGATGCTGCCATGGTGTCGAATCGATACTGTAACCCCCACCCCGAGATGAAGGCGCCCCTCCTCGCGAGCGGGACGGAGATGCGGCAAGTACCCGCGCTTCGTGGTCGAGCAACCACTGCTTGACCGGCAGCCCGCCGCCGAAGCCGGTCAGGGAACCATTGGAGCCGATGACGCGATGGCAGGGGAGCACGATACACACTGGATTCGCTCCATTGGCGGCGCCGACGGCTCGGGCCGCGGTCGGGATGCCGAGTCCGGCCGCCTGGCGTCCGTAGGTCGTAGTGGTCCCGAATGGAATCTGCGCCAGCGAGCGCCAGGCCGCGACCTGGAAACGCGTGCCCTCGAGGTCGAGTGGGATGTCGAACGTGCTCCGCTCGCCGGAGAAGTACTCGTCGAGTTGCCTGGCCGTGGTCTTCAGGATCGGATGGTCCGGATTGCGATGGGGACGCCCGTTGACTCCAGTGCCTTTCCGCAACGACTTCGGCCAGACAACGGCCCGCAGTCCACGGTCGGAGGCCACGAGCGTAAGGGTGCCCACCGGGGTCGGATGGGTGATGGAGTGGAGCATCGGCTTGTTGTGCATCATTGAACTCCTTTTGGGATCCGCTCTTGATCAGCGAGCGTCGCCCACAACTGGTGGGTCGCATAAGTTCGCCACGGGCGCCACGCCGCCGAATGTTCGGTGATGGCTCTCGTCCCGACCAGGCCGAGCCGGGCGCCCGCCTTTTTGATGCCAAGGTCACCTGGCAGAAACGTATCCGGGTCGCCGAGCGCGCGCATCACGATGTAGCCCGCCGTCCAATCACCGATCCCTGGCAGTTCGCGGAGTTTCCGATAGACCTCCACCCGGTCCGCTCCGGGGTCCAACGCCAGGTCGCCGGCGGCAACGGCCTGCGCCAGAGCACGCAATGTCGCCCGACGGGTCGCCGGGACGCCTAGCCTGGAGAGATCCGCGGCCGCGATCGCCGGCGCGCCTGGAAATAGATGGGTGAGGGTCGGGTCGGCGATCTTGATGACGTCGCCATGGGCGGTCACCAGCCTCAGGGCCAGCGTCCGGGCGGCGGTCAGCGATACCTGCTGTCCGAGGATCGCCTGGATGGCGAGCTCCGTTCCGTCGACCGCGCCCGGGGCGCGCAGTCCAGGTCGCTTTTTGACGATGGGGGAGAGGCGCCGGTCGCGGGACAGAACCTCGGCGACGCTGATCGGGTCGGCGTCGAGGTCGAGAAGCCGGCGGCATTGCCGCACGGCGCTGGTCAGGTCCGCCATCGACTCGAGCCGCAGTGTGCACCGGATGTGGGCATCGACAGGTTCCAGGGTCGCGATGCCGGCGCCGCGCGGCAGGCGAAGCGTCCGGCGGTAGACCCCGTCCCGGGCTTCCGCGACGCCCGGCAGCGCCCGGGCGCGCAGCCAGGCGAACAGCGTGGCCCCATCGAATGGCGACCGGTAGGGAAGGCGGAGCGTGAGCGCGCCTTCAACGACTTCTTCGCCGCGACGCCGGCCACGCCTGCGGAGCTCGGTGGGCGGCAACGCAAACACCTCACGGATGGTGTCGTTGAACTGCCGGATGCTCTCGAAGCCTGCCGCAAACGCGACGTCCGTGAACGGCAGATCGGTGGTTTCGATCAGGGTGCGGGCCGACTGCGCGCGCTGGGCGCGGGCGATCGCCAGCGGTCCGGCGCCGAGCTCGCCAAGCAGCAAGCGGTGCAGGTGACGCTCGCTCACGGCAAGCCGGGACGCAAGTCCCGCGACGCCTTCCCGGTCCACCGTCCCGTCTGCGATCAGGCGCATCGCCCGCCCCACGAGATCCCCGCGGACGTTCCACTCGGGTGAGCCGGGGGAGGCGTCCGGGCGGCAGCGTTTGCAGGCGCGAAAGCCGGCGAGCTGCGCGGCGGCCGCCGTCGGATAGAACCGCACGTTGGCGCGCTTGGGACGAACCGGTGTCGGGCAACTCGGCCGGCAGTAGATGCCGGTCGTCGTGACGGCGGTGATGAACCAGCCGTCGAAGCGGGCGTCTGCGCTCTCGACCGCCCGATAACAACGCTCGAAGTCGAGTTGCGAAGCCATCACGATGTTTCATTGTGGCGGGTGACGGCCCACGGGCGCTCTCCGGGCATCCAGACCGCGATCGCATCGATCCCGAGCGGGCTCGGGCGGAGCACAGGGCGTACGTCCGGGCGCTCGAGGATGCGGCAGTGGCCGTGACGCTGCTGCCGCCGGAAGCGGACATGCCGGACGCGTGCTTCACCTGGGACACGCTCCTGGCGTTTCCATCGCCGGGCGATGGGAAGACGGCGCTGCTGGTGGCGGCCCGGCCCGGCGCGCCCTCCCGGCGACGTGAGGTTGCGTCGGTGCTGGGGTGTGCTCGGCGCCTGGCCCCCGGCGCCGATGTTGTGGAGATCCGTGATCCGGGAACGCTCGACGGCGGTGACGTGATCACGTATGGGACGCGCGTCGCCATCGGTGTGTCGGCACGGACAAACGAAGCGGGCGCGCGACAGCTCGCCAGTGCGGTGGGCCGCTTCGGCTATCACGCATTTCTCTGTCCGGTCGACGATCGACTACATCTGGCATCCGCGATCACGCCCCTCCGCGCCCGGCGGTTGATCGGGACCCAATCCGGATTTCGATCGCTGGACGCGGCGGGTCCGGACACGGCGCCGGATGACGTCGAGCGGCTGCTGATTCCCGATGCTGCCGTCGGCGGAGCGAACGTCCTGGCGGCCGGTGGTCGTTGTTTTGTCGCCCGCGGATTTCCCGAAGCCGCCACGGCGCTGCTCAGCGCCGGCGAGTCCGTCGTCGAGGTCGAGCTCGACGAGTTCCTTTTTGCGGACGGCGGGCCGACCTGTCTGGTCGCGCCGATCTAGACTTGGTCCTTCGTGACCGATCCTGCGATCGTGGGTGTTGACGGCGGCGTCGACGTCGCGGTGATTGGCGCCGGCCCGGCGGGATTGGCCGCGGCGGTGCAGGGCGCCTCGGCGGGGCTGACGACGATCGTGATCGAGCCGGCCGCGATTGGCGGCCAGGCGGGGAACGCGGCCGTGATCCGCAATTACCCGGGCTTTCCGGACGGGATCAGCGGTGACGAGCTGGCTCGGCGCCTCTCCAACCAGGCCACGTTATTCAACGCCGGGTTCATCATCAACCGCGCGGCCGGACTCACCCCACGTGGCATCGGCTATTCGGTGCGGCTCGCCGACGGCGCTGAGGTGATCTGCCGGTCGGCCGTCATCACAACCGGCGCCGCCATCCGGCGGCTCGGCATCCACAACGTCGACCGGCTTGCGGGCAAAGGCGTGGCCTATGGCACCACGGTCTCGGAGCCGGAAGCCTTGACCGGGGAAGACGTCGTCGTCGTCGGCGCCGACCCTTCAACCGGGCCGGCCGCTGTGGCGCTGGCCCGACACGCCCGGAATGTGACGGTCGTGCTGCGGGGCGGGACCGACGTCAGTCTGTCGGCTGACCTCGTCAAACAGATCGAACGCACCCGCAATATCCGGGTGCGCGTCAACAGCCAGGTGGTCGATGCCTACGGCGAGAGTCGTCTGGAGGGCGTCATCGTTCGCCATCGCGTCAGCGGGACGACCGAGGCGGTGGGCGTGCACGGCTTGTTCGTCCTAATGGGAGCTGAACCCGGCTCCGCCTGGTTGAAGGGCACCGCGGAGCGCGACCCGGACGGCTATCTTCTGACCGGCCCGGACCTGGAGTCCCACCAGGCGCGAGCGCAGGCATGGCCGTTGGACCGCGCACCGCTCTGGCTCGAGACCAGCCTTCCGGGCGTCTTTGCGGCCGGCGATGTGCGCCACGGTGCGGAGAGCCAGGTTTCCGTGGCGGTGCACGAGGGCGCCATCGCGATCATGCTGGCGCTTCGGTACGTGCGCGAACAGGCGGCGATCGGGGTCGGCGCGACGGGTTAAATCAATCGCGCCGCCGGCTCAGCCGGCCCGTAGAATTGTCGGGCAGCGATGGCCTACCAGACCCTTTACCTCAAGTACCGCTCCCAGAAATTTGGCGAGCTGGTCGGGCAGGATGCGATTGCCCAGACGCTCAAGAACGCGGTCGAGCACAGCCGGGTCGCGCATGCCTATCTCTTCTCCGGCGTACGCGGCACCGGGAAGACGTCGACCGCCCGGATCCTGGCCAAGGCGATCAACTGTTTGAACCTCCAGGGCGCGGAGCCGTGCGGCGTCTGCACGAACTGCGTCGAGATCGGAAGCGGCGCGGCCGTCGACCTGATCGAGATCGATGCCGCCTCCAACCGCGGCATCGACGAAATCCGTGACCTGCGGGAACGGGTGAAGTATCTGCCGGCCGTGTTGAAGGTCAAGGTGTACATCATCGATGAGGCGCACATGCTGACGACGGAGGCCTTCAACGCCCTGCTGAAGACGCTCGAGGAGCCGCCGCCGCACGTCGTCTTTGTGCTGGCGACGACCGAACCGCACAAAATCCCGTTGACGGTCGCCTCCCGCTGCCAGCGGTTCGACTTCCGTCGGATCGAGACGGGAGCGATCGCGGCGAGGCTGGCGATGATCGTCGATCAGGAGAAGGTCAGAGTCGACCCAGGAAGCCTGGCGCTGCTGGCGCGTCTCGCGCGGGGCTCGATGCGCGACGGTATCACGCTGCTCGATCAGCTGATCTCGCAGGGGGGCGAAGAGCTGACTGTGCAAAAGACGCATGAGTTGCTGGGGTTGGCCGACCCCGACACGCTGGTGCGAATGCTGGCGTCCGTGACGGAGGGCGATGCGGCCCAAACCTTAGGACAGTTACAAACGTTCTACGACGCCGGCGGCGACGTGCGACAGCTGGTTCGTGGTCTGCTGGGCGCGATCCGGGAAGCCGCCCTGCTGTCGGTGGGGTATAAGGATCAGGAAGGGCTTGGCGGCGCGCCGTCGGCGGCCCTCGAAAAGATCGGGCGAGCCGCCGGCAGAAATGCGCTCCTCAACCTGTGGAAAGGCTTGATGGAGATGGAGCCCGAGCTTCGCAAAGGAGCGGATGCGCGGCTGTTGCTTGAGGTGACGTTGCTGCAGAACATGAGTCAGCCGGTGCCACTACTGGTGACGCCGGCCTTGCCCGCGGCTGATGCGGTGGGTGGCGAGCGGGTCATCGAGCCGGCGATGGCGCCGGCCGAGAGCGTGGCAGGACCAGACGCGCGATGGGATGCGCTCAAGAACCGCCTGCCCAAGCCGGTGGCGAGCTTGCTGATGGACGCGCGCCTGGTGGCGGTGCGGGATGGGCTGGTTCGAATTGAATTTCGCTATCCGGCCCACGCCGAACTGATGCAAAAGGCGTCCAATCGGGAGACGATGCTGGCCGCGGTGCGCGACATCTTCGGTCCCGACGCGCGACTGGAGCTGGTGGCGGCGGACAAGCCGGCCGAGCCGGCCGCGGGCTCGCCGCCGGCGCGAACATCGGCCTCGATTGCCGATGACCCCCTTGTCAAAGAGGCGATGAACCGTTTTGACGCCACGAATGTGCGGGTCACCCCGCGAGGGAGAGGCTAGATGGGGCAGCAGTTCAAGATGCTCAAGCAGCTCCAGCAGATGCAGGCCAAAATGGCGAAGATCCAGGAAGAGCTGGGCGAGAAAACCGTGACCGGGACCGCCGGTGGGGGGATGGTCGAAGTGGTCGCCAATGGACATCAGAAGGTGCTCTCGGTCACCGTGAAGCCGGAGGTCGTCGACCGGGCGGACGTGGAGATGCTGCAGGACCTGGTTCTCGCCGCGGTCAACGACGCGATGGAGAAGGCGCGCGAGCTGGCGACCAGGGAGATGGGGGCGGTCACGGCCGGCATGGGGCTACCGCCGGGGTTGATGGGGTAGGGACCGTCCGGGTGGCTGAGATCCTGGGGAATGGCTGAAGTCCCGGCAGCGCTTGCTCGGGTAATGGAGGAACTTGGCCGGCTTCCAGGGATCGGGCCGAAGACGGCCCAGCGCCTATCCTTCTATATCTTGCGGACGCCGAGAGAGTCCGTGGACCGGCTGGCCGCGGCGCTCATCGAGGTCAAGGCACGCATCCGGTTCTGCAACGACTGCTTCTTCATCGCCGAAGGCGAGCAGTGCACGATCTGCCTCTCGCCCAGGCGAGATCGGACCGTGCTCTGCGTGGTGGAAGAGCCCCTCGACGTGCTCGCCATCGAACGGACCGGCGAGTATCACGGGCTCTATCACGTCCTGCATGGAGCCTTGTCACCAATTGATGGGGTCGGCCCGGACGAGCTGAAGATTGCCGAGCTGCTTGCGCGCCTCCGGCGGGAGCCGGTCATGGAAGTCATCCTGGCAACCGATCCGGACATGGAAGGCGAGGCGACCGCCGCCTATCTGGCGGAGCAGCTGGCCCCATCCGGGGTGCCAACGTCCCGGCTGGCCCATGGGCTGCCCGTGGGGGGCGAGCTGGAGTACGCCGACGAGCTGACCCTGGCCAGGGCGTTTAGCGGCAGGCGGGCGTTTTAGGTGGACGACGAGGAGCGCGAGGTGGCCTGGCTCGCCATGCCAGACAAGGCACCGGTCATGGACGAGGCCGGCCAGGAGATCGGGCGAGCCGAGGGGCTGCTGGGTGACGAGGAGGACGACATCTTCCACGGCATCGTCCTCAAGCTGGCCGCCGGCGGACGAAAGGTGGAAGTGCGGGCGGATCGAATTCCGAAAATTACGACCCGGAGGGTGTACACGGACCTGTCGGCGGACGAGCTCGAGCGGCTTCCGGAATTTCGCTGAACAGCCGGTTTAGCCGGCGGGTTGCGGGGGTAGGCTTGGAAAGCGTCGCACGGCCTTGACAAATACGCCGCCCGATGGGGTATCATGCTCAAGCTGCCCGAAAGGCGGAAGGTTATCGTGTGCGCTTCTTGGGCTCGGCGAGCACCTTAAAAATTGAAGAGTGGAACGGACTTCTCCGAGAAGGCCCTTCGAAACGTCGTAGGGACCCTGATTCGATTCTGAAGCCTCAGCCCTGTTGGGTCGAGGCGTTTTAACGGAGAGTTTGATCCTGGCTCAGGATTAACGCTGGCGGCGTGCCTGACACATGCAAGTCGAACGGGTGCTAGCTGCCCGCAAGGGTGGCTAGCGCTAGTGGCGGACGGGTGAGTAACACGTGGGCAACCTGCCTGAGAGTGCAGAATAACCCTGCGAAAGCAGAGCTAATACTGCATGTGGTTGTCGGATGGCATCATCTGACAACTAAA
>WNGO01001189.1_pt1 | contig 22991 bp, 18 predicted proteins | sample 5400511 | NCBI WGS metagenome assembly WNGO01 (sample SAMN13153380, study PRJNA577476) | soil metagenome | isolation source: 20 cm soil or saprolite under Garry oak tree replicate 2 | place: USA:California | collected 2016-06-15 | reverse complement strand
GAAGCCGGCAACGATCTTTGCCTTCAAGCATGACGGCGAGCCGCTCTCGGCCGAACATGGCTATCCGGTGCGCCTGATCGTCCCGCACCTGTATCTCTGGAAGAGCGTGAAATGGGTGCGCGGATTCGAGCTAACCGCGAAGGATGAGCCTGGCTTCTGGGAACAGAACGGATATCATATCCGCGGCGATCCCTGGAAAGAACAGAGGTTTGATACGGACTAAAAGATTGAAGTTTGGTGTTAGAAAGAAAAGACAACGAACTTCCTTGTCGATTCCTCTCTCTGCTCCTTCCAACCTCCAGCGTCAAACTTCCAGCTTCTGGTACATGTTTTACAAATATGCCGAACGGAGAATAAGCAACCTACCGATAACAGGTTCCGACAAGAAAGATGAAACCGGCGAAATGAACTGAAGGTATGCCAATTTCACGCCAAAAATCTGTCACGGCGAATTCTACTCGAGATTTAGGCTATTTGCCGGGTGTGGCATGAGCGGCGGGATCGCCAATTAGCTTCAAATATTCGGCCTCTTCCGATGGTACGCAGAGCTGTTCCTCGTAGTCCTGTCGCGGAATCCACTTGAAACTCGATTTGGTGATCACAAAGGGCTTCGTATACGTTTTCGGATCGTTAATCGTGATGGTAACTTCCAAGGTGTTATGATTCACGCGCGTGTAGCGTTCCTGCACGCGCAGATCGATGCTATGCGGATGGCCGGCGTTATCCAGCCAGCTTCTTTCGTCACTCCCGACCGTATCCACGACGAATGTGTAATCTCCCTCCCAATGTCCTACCGAGTATCCGTACCACCTCGGATCCGGCGCGTCGGCGGAGTTCCCGCCCACACCTTTGGGAAGCTGTCGCCCGTCTGTCCAGATTTCGCGCCACACCCTGTTGAACTGAAATAGCTCGAGCATCCTGCCAGGCATCTCAGCAAACGCGATCCCTCTCGTCATGAAAAGCATGTTGCGTGGGAACCCCAGCGGGTCGCACCCCTTGATGGGGTCATTTGATTCGGAGACGGGGAACTCCCCGTTGTTCTTGTGGAGACGGAACTGCTCCTGCCCCCAAGGCGTCAGGGGAGCCACGTCGTTGAGTTTAGCGGCAACCTGCCCTGCCCAAAACCCAGTTAGATCATGGCGAGGCGCGGCACCCCCGCTACCAGTATCGCCTAACTTGTCATACAAAGTGTCGGCGCCGCCCCGGTTTGGCTTAGGAGAGGTCTGGGCCAACACATGCGGCGAAACAAGCAGCGCTCCTGCCAAACTAACAACGCAAACCTTAAGTGGATTTCGCATTTTGGCACCCCTCACTGCTTCAATTTAGTTTGGATCCAGCTTCCACCCCGTCTCGTGTGGAATACGCACGGGCCCGTAAGATCAGCCAAGCCCTTAATATCTGGATACTACTCCTCGATCCCCCCGCGGGCTATCCTTGAGCGTCGTGCCGTTGGCAAGCACGATCTTGTCAAGACGCCCGACGGTGCTTTCGAATTTGGATGGATACAGATGAACGGTGACTACGTCCCCGGGCCGTAGTGAATTCCTGGTCCACCCAAGAAGGCGAACCGCCGACGGACTCCCCGCTTCGCCAGCCCAATGTGAGACGTTGCCTTTCTCATCTTTCGCGTCGAACAAAACCATGGTATGGGGATTGGCCCACACGAATCTAGTCACCGTGGCTTGCTTCAAGACAATTACTTTGTCCGCTTTGTAAGCCGCACTTCCGTGATGTGCGAACAGTGGGCTGCAAACCGTTACAACCACCACGAGCAAGGCAAAAGATATCAGCAGTTTACTTTTCATTCGGAAGGTCCTGAACTGAAATTCGCGGCTTGACCCAAACAACGCAACACGCGCTTTGAATTGGAATCATTCGCCAGGGCGGCTCGAACTTTGCTTGCTTCCACGTCTTGGATTACGAACGCAACCATTTCGCTACTGAGCCTTCGGGTTGTCTCCACCTAGCTGACTATCTCTCAACGTCTTCCCATCGGCAAAAACGACCTTATTAAGACGGCCGACAGGGTTGCCAGATTTGGCTGGATATATGTAAACAGTAATTACGTCCCCGGGCTGCAGTGAATTCTTGGTCCAACCAAGAAGACTAACCGCCGACGGACTGCCAGCTTCGCCAGCCCAATGCGAGACGTTGCCTTTGTCATCTTTCACGTCGAACAAAACAATGGTATGGAGTTTCGTCACCGTGGCCTCTTTCAAAACAACTATGTTGTTCGCGTACGACGTAGCTCCGTGATGTGCGAACATGGCGCCGCAAACCGTTAAACCGCCAACGAGCACGGCAAAGGACATCAGCAGCTTACTTTTCATTCGGCACCTCGCGAATTGGCATTTACGGTATGACGGACTTGACCCGGAGAATATGACAGCAGGCCTCTGGTGTCAATCGTGTCCGGCTCAGCAAAAACTCAGTGAGCTGGGAATATCTTCGCTGCCTCATAGACAGGTGCAACTTCGTGTGACGAAAGATAGGCCAATAGCGCTTTGGCCGCTTTCGAGTCTTTCACGCTGGTGGACAGGAAACCCGTGATATCAACCGGAGTCGAAGCCCCGGGCGGCAATGCCCCAACGACGTCGAGGCCCGGGTTCCGCATGTCGCTCAGATAAGGCCCCAAAGCGATCTCCGTCTCGCCCTTGGCGACCGAGTCCTGTACGAGGCCGCCGTTTTGGACCCACTTGATCTTCGGCTTCACTTCGTCGGTGATGCCAAGCTTGTCAAGCGCCAAGAGGGCAATGCCCCCGACGCTCCCCTGAGTCGGGTCCACGGAGATGATGGACTTCGCATTGAGCAGCGTGCGCTTGACCGCTTCTGGCGTTGAGATGTCGGGCCTGGGAGCACCCATTTGCACGGCGAGCGCCAAGCGGAGTCTCGCGATGACGGTCGCGCTTCCGGGGACGATGTTGCCCGTCTTGAGCGCTTCCGCAAAAGGTGCAAACAGCAGCGATACGTCCAAAGCCTGGCCGCTCGCAACCGTCTTCCTGGTGCTTACTCCAGTGCCATACGTCACCTTGACCTGCGTACCCGTCTGGGCTTCGAAGCCCTGAAGCAACTTTTCGATTGTCGCCTTGATGGGGTCCGGCGACAGAAGTGTTATCTCGCTCTGGGCTCGCGCGGCGGACGAAATGCTCAGCGCAAGAGCGACCACGGCTACTGAAGAAAGTAGGTATTTCAAGGGTTCCTCCTCCAATTTGGCGGTGATCCGGCTTCGGCTCGCGGTGGTGCTGTCTAGACTAAGGTTTGGATTTCCCGACCGCGGGGTCCCTTATTATGTCGTTAAAATGGCCCTCTTCCGACGGCGAACAGATCTCCTCAAAAATCGCCACTTTCGCACGCACAAAGGTGATCTTGTCGCCCACCCAGGGCGCGGTATACGTCTTTGGATCGGTGAGAGTCATGTCCAGCTCCAAGGTGTCCGCATTGACGCGCTTGTAGCGCTCCACGAGGTGCATCTGGTCGCTGTGCGGGTTACCGAAATGATCGATCCAGGTCCTGTCGTCATAGCCATCGGACTCAACGACGAATGAGTCTCCCTCCCACCTGCCAACCGAGTATCCGTTCCAACCCGGATCCGGATTCTTCGGAAGTTGCCGCCCATCCGTCCAGATGGTGCGCCACAAATCGTGATACTGCATGTGCTGCAGCACCCTGTCAGGAGTGTGCACGAATTCAAATGGTCTCAGATTCGCTTCCCATAAGTCACGCGGATAACCCAGCGGCTCGCAACTCGAAACTGGGTCGTTCCCTTCTCCCGGGGCCACGGCCCTAGGGCCATAGCTGACCTTCGCGGCATCGAACTTCGCCTTCCCCCAAGGCGTCATAGGAGGAGGATAAGCGTCTGAGCCCATCTGCGGAGGGACATTCGGAGCTATCTTTATCGGTTTGTCGTTCAGGGAATGCCTTTCGAAATAGCCGGGTTTTGTGGGCATCGACCAAACTCCGGACAGGTTATGTTGGTCGAAGGGCGTGGGATTTGAGAGCCCTTTGGCCAGTTCGTCCGGTTTCCATGCCCCTGGGGAGTATCCTTTCGTGCCATACGTCTGCGCGAAGGCGGCACAGGAGCACGCCACTAGCGCCACCGGGGCCACGATCGAGAACATAAATTGATTTCGCATTTCAAAACCCCTCCGGTAGTGATCTCTTTCGGCGGGCAACTCTACGCTTACGTCCGACTCAAATCGCTTCGCTCGACGGACTCCTTACTGGCTAGGATCATCCAGGTGAACGCCATTGCCCTTAACACTTCTTTCCGGAAGGACTCGGCCATCGGCAAGCACGAGATGTAGAAGTTCGAGGCGTGGCGCGCCGGACTTGGCGGGGTGCCCGGTAATCGTCAACTTGTCCCCTGGCTTAAAGGCGTCTCTGCTAAAGCCGGCTTCGGACAAACTGTGCGGATTGCCAAGTTCGGCGCCCCAATGGATCACTTCGCCCTTTTCGTCCGTCACGTCGAACAGAAGGCCGCAATGCGGATTGGCCCAAAACCATTCCGTCACGGTTCCCTTCAGCGTGACCTCTTTGTCCCTCACGTACGCCACACCCGTGCCGTGGTGTGCCAACAGCGGCGCGCCTGTCATCACAATACCCACAATCAAGGCCAAAGACGTTACGATCCCAAGCCTCATGCCGCACCTCCACGCTGAACCTAGCCGGAATTTCCGAGTTAGACGTCTGGTTCGCAAATCGTACGCTTTTCCTGTTTTCGACGCAAGAATGTTGCCACCAGCCTGATCCCTCTGTGCGGACGGTCGGCCCAAGATCGGGTGCGGCACTCTTCACGGTTTTCGTGAAGGGTGCGGGTTTTTCTTCCATGCGCAACCCCACTGCGCGAAGACAGGATGGATCGGAATCGGCCAGTGGGAAAAGCGAATGGAGGATACGAAAACCCGCGCCCTTGCGCAGCACAAGGGCGCGGCACCCGAGATTCAAAATCGCTCAAAGGCTGGCGCACCCGGCGTGAATCTCGTACTTGATTGCAAGGCGCTCACGATCACTGACGAAGTACAGAGTCGCGAAACGTGCAGCGACCGGAACGAGCGTTGAGCGAGCGAAATCATCCAGAGTTCGCCGATCGCTTTCAGAGTGAATGTGATGATCCTCGATCTCAACAATCAGGGACGTATCTGATTCGTAGCGCATTCGGGATTTACCCTGTACCGCCGCTCGGATGGCCTCGAAAGTCTGCGCCAAGAGGTGTTCGTGGCATACGGCCTCTGGCCAGGTTTCCTGCACGTGCCCGCTAGTCTTGTCCTTCTTAAGCTTCGGACCTGTGACAGGGGCCCGACCATGCTCGTCGAGGTGCAACATTCGGAGGTGATTTTGATACCCATCGAAGGATTGGGTGATCTGTAGATGGTGCAGCACAGGGTGAGTTGACGCTTCGAAGAGCCGTGCGTCGTACGATTTGCCGATAGCGGGTTGGAACTGAACGTCGGATCTGCCCCTGTAGAACGCATCAGCGAACAGGGCGAGAGGCCATATCTCCTCCATGAATTTTTTGACGAGATGGCCCTTTTTGAGACGCAATGCACGCTTGCCCTCAATTGTGTGGCTGAAACTTCGGTGCAAGTTGTCGACCCAATCGCGAAGTTCTGCTTGTGTTCGGCGTCGTTCAAAGTCCGTCTCCGTGAGGGTGGGAATCATGCCGTGTGCCGCATGGTTTGCGTAGCAAACATGGGGTCTTCGGGAATATTAGCCACCATCTTCAATAAATATCGTACTGCTCCCAATGCAGCGTTGGGTCGGACTGGATGATGACGCTCTTGTGCGTGGTTTGCTCGAGTTCTTCGATCAGCGAGGATTCGCGCGTCTTGAGCGTCTTGGCGATTTCCGGATTGACACGCAGCGTGAGGCTTTGCGATTCGAGTTCGGCGGACATTTTTCGCGCTTCGGTTTGGATCTCGTAGCAGATCGTCGGGATCGACTTGACCATGCCGGAGCCGGTGCAGTAGGGGCACGGCTGGCACAGCACTCGTTCGAGCGCTTGCTTCGTGCGTTTGCGCGTGATGCAGACCAGACCGAATTCGTTGAACGAGAGGGCTTTTGAAGGAGCACGATCCTGGTTCAACGCCTGATCGAGCGCGGCCATCACCTTTTCGCGGTTGCGCCGCTCTTCCATGTCGATGAAGTCGACGACGATGATGCCGCCAAGATCGCGCAGGCGGATCTGGCGGATGATTTCCTTCACCGCTTCGAGGTTCGTTTTGACGATGGTGTCCTCGAGGCGCGTGGAGCCGCGGCCGACGTATTTCCCGGTGTTGACGTCGATGGCGACGAGCGCTTCGGTGTGGTCTTCTTTCGTGTACAGCTTTACGCGCGGAACCATCTTCGGCTGGAAGCGGCCGACAAATTCGACGACCTTGGTGAATTCTTCTTCGTTGTCGAGCCAGATGGCGACGTAGTCGTCGCTCAGGTAATCGCGCAGGATGCGTTCGACCAGGTTCAGGTCGCGGTGAAGAAGGGAAGGGGCGCGGCGCTGCTCGGAGGTGGCGCGGATGGTGTCCCAGGTGCGGCCCAGAAATTCGACGTCGGTGCGGATTTCGTCGTCGCTTGCGCCGGCGGCTGCCGTTCGAACGATAAACCCGCCGGGAAACGTTCCCTTTGCTTCGGTCACCACCCGCCGGAGGCGCGAGCGGTCTTCGGCGGAGCCAATGCGGCGGGACACGCCGATGTGGTCCACCGTGGGCATGTAGACCAAGTAACGGCCCGGGAGGGCCACGTGGCTCGTGATGCGCGCGCCTTTCTTGCCGAGGGGCTCCTTGGCGATCTGTACGATGATTTCCTCGCCCGCCTTCAGCATTTCAGAAATCAGCAGCGGACGCCGGTGCTGTTCGTGCCGCGGATTCGGATGCGAGTGCTGCTGAGGCCGGTGTTCATTCGGACGCCCGCTGCGACGCGGGCCTCCGCTGCGTTGGCGGTTACCGCGCCGCATCGGACGCTGGAACCGGGCGCGCGGCTGATCGGAAATGCGGGCGCTGGTGGGCGGAGCCTCAGACGATGGCGGTGCTCCCGCAGCGTCGCGCGCCCCTTCAGGAGTATCATTTTGTTCTTGCGGACTCCATGCCGACCCCGCACCCAAATGCTCTTCCATCGGCTCTGGGGCTGAATCCGCTGCGAGCGCTTCGTCGTGCATCGCATCCGCCGTCTCTTCGGCTTCCGCGGCATCCGCCTCATGGTCGTCGTGCAGCGCGTCTTGCAGATCTTCAAGCTCCGCCGATTCGACAAACGGTTCGGCCGCTGTTTCTTGCACTTCCGGCAGATCTTCAGCTTCCGCCTGGGCTTCTTCGTGTTTGGCTTCGGCAAGCTGCTCGGCCAGCGCGCTCATTTGATCGTCGGAAAGGCGCGCACCATTATGAGCAGGGACTTCCGCAGCGTCCGCAATTTCAGGTTCGGCCTCGCGTTCTTGGTAGGCCATTTCCGGCACGGCCATCCGTGGAGGAGGGGCAAACGGCGTCTCTCCACGCGATTCTACGGCAGGCCGAGGCACGGCGGGGCCCGGCTCCTGGCGGGATTCAATCACTGATTCCCGCGCGGCAGGAATTACAGCCGGCTCAGATGTGTGGGACGATGCATACGAAGATGCATAGAGTGAATCAGGCAAACCCACCGCAGGCTGCTCGCGCCCGGAATCCCGCATGGATTCAGCCGATGTGACCGGCGGTTCCGCAGGGAGGGTCGAAGGGCTTGCGACACCCTCGACCGGCGGCCTGGCCGGAGCGGGAGGGGCCGGGATTCGATCCTTGTATTTTGCGAGCGACTCGCCTGGGAGAATCACCGGCTGATAGTCAGCCGGGGGCGGTTCGTAGGGCTGAGATTCGCGCGGCCGCGAATCAAATGGCTTTGGCGAAGCATATTTTGATGGCGGCAAATCGCGGTTCGGCCGCCGGTCGCGCCCGCCGCCTTGGCGACCCCACCTGCGATTGCCTCCGCCGCGTCCACCACGGTTATTGAAGCCGCCGCGTCCTCGGTCTGGTCTTTGCTCGTAGGGCCGCTGGGTGGGCTGAACGGGAGGAGCAGGTGCGCCAGTATTTGGGACAGCGGGTGGGGCGACCTCGGCAGCGGCAGGCTCCATGGCATCGCCTTTTTCCGGCTGGCTACCTGCTTCACTGGAAACATTCGGCGTAAAAGTAGAATCCGCACCCGTTTGCTCTTGCGGATTCCACGTCCCCGCCGGGCCGGGACTTTCCGGGAAAGTAGAGCCCACACCCGTGAGAGGAGCGATCGGCGGCGCAACCTCAACAGCCGGTTCGTCGGTCACCCCACCGTTTATGGTGGAGGGCGCGAACACCTCGCTGCCCGGTTGTGGCATCTTTTGGAATTTGGTCTCGACCGGAGCGGCAACGTGGTCGTAGTCCTCGAGATGTTCCAGGAAATCGCTGACGTACAGGAAGGCGTCGCTGTCGAGGCCTATATCCACAAAGGCCGACTGCATGCCGGGGAGGACTCGTGTGACGCGGCCTTTGTAGAGGCTTCCGACTAAAGCAAATTCTTTTTCGCGTTCGATATAAATTTCACAAAGCTGTCCATCTTCCACAATCGCGACCCGGGTCTCGTGCGGGGTCGCCGAAATCACAAGCTCCTTCGACATGAAAACTCCTCGGAGGGCATCGCCGCAATCCAGCTCGGCGCGCAAAGGAGCGCACCATCCCGCGCAGCGGGATCGCCGGGGAAGTCAACCATATGGATCTTCCGTAGGGCATGCGATGCAAGCCTCCCCATCAAAATTTCTTTCCAGCGGGCCGCTGGCTTGATACATAGCGCGGCGCTGGCCGGAAAGCAGTGCAACAAGCTCAGTTGACGAAACGCCGGATGCGGACGTTCATCACGAGCCCCAATGCTAAAAAGACGAACAGCGTGGCCGAGCCGCCGTAACTCATGAGCGGCAGCGGAATTCCGGTGACCGGCATAAATCCTATCACCATCGCCACGTTCACCAGTACGTGAAAACCCAAGACTGCCGCCACGCCCATGGTCAGAAACATCCCCGCGCGATCGTGCGCGCGCTGGGCGTTCTGGACCAGCCGCAACAGCAGGAACATATACAGCAGGAGCGCAACGAAAACTCCGGAAAAGCCTAATTCTTCCGCGAGCGCCGCCAGGATAAAATCCGAATACCGCACCGGCACAAAGCCTAATTGATTTTGGCTTCCGTTGCCAAGTCCTTTGCCCCAGAACCCCCCGGAACCAACGGCAATTTTCGATTGCAGGATCTGATAGCCCGCTCCGCGGGGGTCGTCTTCCGGCCGAAGGAATGTTGTAACACGTTCCTTCTGATAAGGCTTCAGGAAATGCCAGCCCACCGGCAACATGAGAGCGGCCAGGGCGAGCGCTGCAAGTGCATGCTTCCACTGCAGCCCAGCCAAGTATGCTCCCACAGCCGCCAACGGCACCAGCACTAACGCCGTGCCCAGATCCGGTTGTAGCATGATCAACGCGAGCGGCAAGCCAACCACGGCCGCTGCTTTAAATATGTCCACCAGCCCGAGATGTTCCGTGCGCACCTCCGCGAAGAAGCGCGCCATGACCACGATTATAATCAACTTGACCAGCTCTGACACCTGCAAAAAGCCCCCCAGAATCGGCAGCCACCGTTTGGCCCCGAAGCGCGTGTGTCCCATGGCCAGCACTGCAACCAGCGCCACCATCGCGATCAAGTACAGCAACGGGGCTTGCTCCATAATCGTGTGGTAATCCACGCGAGAAAATAGAAACATCAAGATTACGCCCAGTGCGATCCAATACATCTGGTGCGTGTGCATTCCCGCGAGATGACTTGCATGTGTCGCGGACCAGATCTCCAGCACACCGATGCCGCAGATGGCAAATGCCGTCGCGAGCAGCCACCAGTCATAATCATTTATACTTGCGCCTTGATTCATGGCCTCACGATTCAGTTTTCTTCATTCTACCGGGCGAGAGTCTTGTTCCACAAATTTTTCAGCGAGTCGCTTTTGGTTTCGCGCTCTCCGGCCGCCCGGCCCGCTCTGCGTCTGGTCCGACGCCCGGCTGACCATTCGCCAGCGTTGGACTATTCGCGGAGGCCGGCAGAATTTCGGGCCGCGTGTTCTTCGTGGTGTACCGCTGATCTTTTTGTCCGCTCTTCTTGTCGTAATACGCCTTGACGATATCGCGCACGACGGGTCCTGCCGTCGTTCCCCCATGCTCGCTGCTGCCTTGGATGACCGCCGCAACCACAATCTCCGGATTGCGTCGGGGAGCGTAGCCGACGAACCACCCATTGGTTTCTTTCCCTTTCTTTCCCAGGCGGATTCCTGCGTCGTAGCTCATTAATTGGGCGGTCCCTGACTTGCCGGAAAACTCGATGTTTTGAAGCTTCAAACTCGCTCCGGTACCGCCCTCATTGATGACACCGTACATTCCCTGCGTGACTTGCTCGACCGTGTCCTCGGTAAGCGGAAAGCGATCTGATTTCGCGGAGAACTTCTTCAACAGATGCGGTTGGACCAGCTCGCCGCCGGTAGCCACGGCCGCGATCATTCGCACGAGTTGTATCGGGGTGACCGTAACGGAGCCCTGGCCGATCGCCACCGAAATCGTTTCACCCGCGTACCACTTATGGTGGTAGACGCGCTGGACCCATTCTTCCGAAGGAATAAGGCCGGCTTCCTCGCTCGGCAAGTCGATGCCGGTGCGCCGGCCCAAGCCCAAGCCGGTGGCGTATTCATGAATGCGATCGATTCCCAGCCGCTGCCCAATGGTATAGAAGAAAACGTCACAGGAATCCACGATGGCCTTGTGAAGATCGACTATGCCGTGTCCCGCCGGGCGCCAACAGTGGAAGATTCGCCCGTAGAAATCAGCGTGGCCAGGGCAATAAGCAGTGAAGTTTCCCGGGAGCGCCTTGGACTCAAGCATCGCGGTGGCCATGACGATCTTGAAGACCGACCCAGGGGCAAGCTGTCCCTGAATGGCACGATTCAGTAATGGCGTCCGCTCATCCGAATTGAGAGATCGCCATTCCGATGCGGGAATTCGGACGGCAAAATCTTTGGGAATGAAAGTAGGACGGCTGACCATCGCCAGGATTTCTCCGGTTCGCCCATCCATGGCGACGACGGCTCCTTCCTTATCGGCCATGTAGGAATCCGCAACGGCTTGCAGATCGTAGTCAATCGTCAGTTGGATCGGTTTTCCCGGAATGGCGTCCTGCTGCTCGAGACGGCCGACTTCCTTGCCAATACTGTTGACAATCACGCGTCGCAAACCATCCGTGCCCATCAAGGTGTCGTTGTACACTCTTTCAAGGCCAGCTTTTCCGACGGTATCCCCCGGTTTGAGTTTGGAATCCGAGGCTTCGATCTGTTCAGGACTTACTTCACCGACGTAGCCAATCGCGCTGGCGAGCAAATCGCCGTGCGGGTAACGACGGCGGTGGACCATGAGCATTTCGATTACGGGAATGTCGGCGCGATGCGATTCTATGTAGGCAATGTCGGAGGGGCTCGCTTCCGGCTTGATAACGATGGGCTGGAATTTCGGCATGGCCTTGGCCGCATCGATCTCTTGCTTCAATTCATCCAGCGTCATGCTCAGGCCGTCGGCGATCTGCGGGAGCAACCGCTCCACCTGCCCGGGAGCGTCGCGCAAGAGCAGCACGCTGAAGGACGGATAGCTGTCCACCAGGACGCGGCCTTCGCGGTCGAGCATCGAGCCGCGGGGCGCAATGATCGGAATCGACCGGACGCGGTTGCGTTCGGCGAGTTGCGAATAGCGATCCGAATCGATGATCTGCAGCTTCCAGAATCCAAACAGAAGAAGAGCAATCATCCCAACGATGACGTAGGAGGTGACGGCCAGGCGCCCCTGCGGCATGCGTTTATCATTGTGAAATGTAATTGGCACGTTGACCCTGCGCCGTCCATTGCGGCGCGCCACCTGCTAATTTCTGATCATACCTAACCGTCCCCCACACTAGCACTTGCACCAGGGGTGTGCAAGACGCCGCGCGTCGTATCGGATAACCATCTTCTGGCAGGCTCCAAGTAGTGCCCGTTTGTGATTCTGGCAGGTTCCAACTAGAGCGCGCACCCACGGGTCGAGATAGAAAAGGTGGCGGATTACCTAACGGGTGCGGTCGCTTCTTGGAGCCCACAAGTGTATTTGACAGGTCGCGGCGGGCCCCGGACAGAGGGAAGTTACGACGGCTTGCGGAACCGGTCAAGCAGGGGAAACAGCCCGATTGCGATGAAGGCGTTGACCACCGAGGCAATCAGGATGGAGGCGGTGACATAGGTTTCATTTTGATGCGCGAGCAGCAGATGGCTCGTCAGGGTGAACACGGCATGGTGGAACAGGTAAAATCCAGTCGTCAGAATGAAGCGGGCGAGCGGATGCTCGACATCGAGGCGCGCGCCGATCGAGGAGCCGACATATCCAACTAGAGTTTTTGCGATGCCGTAGAGCCCGAGGGGCGTGCGGCTCAAACTGTCCTGCAAAAGCCCGACCACCATCCCAAGCACCAAGCCCGACGATGGATTACGTTTGCTGAGTGCGAAATAGAGTGTGACCAGCAGCGGCAATTCGAGATAGCCAGACCAACGGACAGGAAAGAATGCCTGGAGCACGAGCGCCAACACAACGACGGCCGGAACAACTCCGCCATAATATTTATGCACTTCAATGTGGGGCTCGGGCCCGATGTATACTTCCGTGTTGTCCATTCTATCTCGCTCAGAGTTTCCCAAAGCAACTACCGCGCGCCCGCGGGAGTCTTGCTACCCCGTGAAGCCGGCGGGCTCGTTTCAGCTTCTTTACTTTACGTCCAAGTCCTGGCGAGTCAGCAGGACCAACACTTCTTCCAGCCGATCTAGGTGCGCGGCCGGTGTCAGCCGGATCTTCATGAACGAACCTTTGCGGTCCGCCGCCGTTTCCGCCACGGTAGCGACAGGCAAGTCTTTGGGGAAGATGCGGTCTTGGCCGGAAGTCAGCACCGCTTCGCCGGCCGAAACCTTCACCTCGTTGCTGACGTAATCCATCGTCAGGTCCGGTTTGCCCGAGCCTCTTACGACTCCCTGCGTCCGCGTGTCAGCCAGAAGCGCGCCCACACCGCTCTCCTTATCGCCCAGCAGTAGGACCTGTGAAATGTCCGGATAGGCGGCAAGAATTTTCCCGACGACACCGTCCGGTGTGATGACGCCCATGTCGCGGCGAATGCCATCGTGTGAGCCTCGATCAATATTCACGACGAGACTCCCGGAATCCGGGCTCCCTCCGATCACGCGTGCGGCAACCATCGGGACGTCCCTATGGGCTTGGCGGAAACTCAAGATGCCGGCGAGGCGATCGGCTTCGTGAGCGCGGCCCTCCAATTCGGCGTTGCGCACTTTCAATCGGTCCAGTTCGGAGCGCAAGGCCTGATTGTCCTGTCTGGTATTGCGCAAGCTGACGTAGTTGCCCCAGCCATGCTCGAAGTTATAAACAACCCAGGAACTCGCACGCTGGACCGGTGAAATCAATTCCACAGCCCAGACGCGGATCAGCCGCACCTGTCCCGCGCGCTTGATCTGCACCGCGAGCAGCAAGACCTGCGCGACGACAACGGCCGCCAGCAGCGTCAAAGACTTGTGTCGTGAGGGAATCGCAATCATCGAAAAAACTGCCAGCACTTAGATATTTGCCGCCGATTCCTGCCGATCGCGGCGGGACCGGCGCATGCCCTGAACGCATCCCTTGGAACTAGCCAGCGGCCGGAATCGGCCCACGTAAAATCTCCCGCTGTCGGCCGCGGTCAGTCGATGGACACCAGCCGCAGGAGCCGGAAATCGCTGAGCATCTTGCCCGTGCCAAGCACGACCGATGCCAGTGGATCATCCGCGATCGAGACCGGCAAACCCGTCTCCTCACGGATGCGCTTATCGAGATTCTTGAGCAGCGCGCCGCCGCCGGTGAGAACGATGCCGCGGTCGCTGATATCGGCCGAAAGCTCGGGGGGCGTGCGCTCGAGCGCGACACGGCAGGCGTTCAGAATGGTCGCGACGCATTCGGAAAGCGCTTCACGAATTTCACTGTCATCAATCGTGACTGTTCGCGGCACGCCCTCGATCAGATTGCGCCCCTTGACTTCCATCGTGAGCGGCTTTTCCAGCGGGTAGGCCGACCCAATTTCCATCTTGATCTGTTCGGCGGTCCGCTCGCCAACTAGCAAATTGTATTTGCGCTTCAGATAGTGCATGACGGCTTCGTCCATCTCATTACCCGCAACGCGCACCGACCGCGAATACACGATCCCGCTCATGGAAATGACGGCGATGTCGGTGGTGCCACCCCCGATGTCCACGACCATGTTGCCCGAGGGTTCTTCAATGGGCAGTCCCGCGCCGATCGCGGCGGCCATCGCTTGCTCCACCAGGTAGACTTCACTGGCGCGAGCGCGATACGCCGAGTCCTGGACGGCGCGCTTTTCCACCGGAGTGATTTCGCTGGGTACGCCTATGACGATGCGGGGATGCACGAGCACGCGCCGGTTGTGCGCCTTCTGAATGAAGTAGGTGAGCATCTTTTCGGTCACCTTGAAATCGGCGATCACGCCGTCCTTCATTGGCTTAATGGCCACTACGTTGCCCGGCGTGCGCCCGAGCATGTCCTTGGCTTCCTTCCCGACAGCCACGACCTCGCCACTGTTCTTATTGATGGCCACAATGGACGGCTCGTTCACCACGATGCCTTTGCCCTTTGCGTAGACCAATGTGTTGGCCGTGCCCAGGTCAATCGCAAGGTCGGAAGAAAACAGGCTGAAGACCGAGCGAAGGCTGTATCCGTTCTTGTTCATGTTCCCCTCAGTTCCGGACACCTCCCGCGGTTTGCGGATGCCGCGTATCGGAGTGCGTCCGGCTGGCCTCTCTGCGTGTGTCTCGCCGTTTGCCTTGCTACGGAACTACAATTTCCACACGCTTGATGACTGTGCCGCCCCGTCGATTTTGTCCCGTAACGGCAATCGAATGGCTGCCGCGCCCCAGCGATTGCGTGAAGTATTTGAACGTGCCGTCGGGGCGTACATCCGCCACCGACTCACCGTTGATGATCAGCGCCGCGCCCGGCTCGGTGCGCCCGCTGATCTCCACTACGTTACCATGCAATTCGGTGTCCCCGATTTCCAGCATCATCTCCTGGCCCTTGCCTTGTGCCGCGAGCGTAAACTTGAACGTATCGCTTGCCGCGCTGACGTGTTTCTGCGCATCCGTAGCCAATACGTCCCAGAAATAATCGCCCGGGTCGAGCCCGCTGATTTCCGCTGAACTCTCCGCTAGTTTCCGGTCCTGCACGATGCGTGAGAACATGGACGTCGTGCTGACGCGAATCTCGTAGCTGACGGCTTCCGGCACCGGCTTCCACTCAAAATGCACCGGCGCGTGTTTCGGGTCTGGAACGATCAAGGGTTGCAAGTTCAGCGGCTCAGCCAACTCCGGCGGGGCGAGCACGCTGGTCTTCATCACAGTTCCACCGGCCGGCGGGACGGTAACGCGCTCCCATTTCCCGATCTCCACGTGCTGGCGGCCATCCGTCGTTGCCAGTTCTGCAGTACCGGCGGACACGGTGATATCTGCCTGGTTGGTCTGGGGATCGCTGCGCACGGCGGCACGGCTGTTCTGTTGGACGGATGCCACCGCATTCGAAAATGAAACTTCGGCTTTGGATTTAGGAGAATCCCATGTGCCTGTGGCCAGGTCCACGGCTCCGGAGGTGATGTGCATGGCGACGCGTGTTTCGCTGTCGCGTCCGACGGAGTTTTCTTCCACGGTCACCAGCGTGTCGGCTTGCACGGTGTATGTTGTGCCATCCGCAAAGTTAACGCGCGCCGCGCCATCCCCACTGGTTTGAATCAAATCGCCCTTGTCGAGCGCCATACGATAATCAGCCGCAACCCACTGGACCGAATTCACTTTCTTGACTTGCACCTTGCCGTCCAGATTCACGAATTTCGCCTGCTTCGTGGTCAACTCCGCGTTCGCGTTGGCGCTTGCACCGAGCGTCTTGGAGACTTTGGCCATCGCGCCGCTATAAGCTTCCGGATAGATCAAGTATAGCGTGGCCATAACGACCGCCAAAATCAGCAGTACGTAAAGCGCGACCGTGCGATAGGTAACAGTTTTCCAGTAGACCTCCACATGAGAGATCTTTGGTCGGTGCGCGCCGGGCATTCTCTGATTCTGCATAGGGGAAAGTGCCGATTTTCACCCGATTTTAAAATTTAACATAGCCGCTAGGCGCCGCAAACAACGCAGGGGAATGCAGTTTCCCTCAGCGCAATACGATCCCGGGTTTCCCTCCGGCTGGGAACGAGCAGCTGGGAGGGGGCGTGGAAAGGGGCCGATATCGCCAGCGAGCGAGAAGAGCGTTTTTGGGAATGCGGGTTGCGAGTTAGTCCGCAGGCGCGCCGGCGTGGGAGGTGTCAACAATGGTGGAGCCCCCCAGGCGTTTCGCAAGCCGGTCGAACGCGAGATATACGACAGGAGTAGTGAACAGGGTCAGCGCCTGGCTGAAAATCAAACCGCCCACGATGGCGATTCCCAACGGGCGGCGCAGTTCCGCGCCAGTCCCGCCGCCCAGAGCCAGCGGCAAACCACCCAGCATGGCCGCCATGGTCGTCATAAGAATCGGCCGGAAGCGCAGCAGACATGCCTGATAAATCGCGTCGAGCGGGCTTTTTCCTCCCTTGCGCTCCGCCTCGAGGGCAAAGTCGATCATCATGATCGCGTTCTTCTGCACGATGCCGATGAGCAGGATAATTCCAATCAGCGCGATCACGCTGAAATCGGTTCGTGTAATCAGCAGAGCCAGCAGAGCGCCAACACCTGCCGAGGGCAGCGTCGAGAGGATCGTGACCGGATGAATGTAACTCTCATAGAGCACGCCCAGCACGATATACACCGTCAGCAATGCGGCCAGAATCAGGACCGGCTCGTTCGCCAACGACGCCTGAAAGGCCTGAGCAGTTCCCTGGAACCCGGCATGAATGCTTGGAGGCAACCCGATATCCTGCTGCGCGGTCTTGATGGCATCCACGGCCTGCCCGAGCGAAACTCCTTCCGCAAGGTTAAAGGAAAGCGTCACCACGGGGAATTGGCCCTGATGATTCACAGCGATCGGAGTGGGCTCCGAGGAAAACTGCGTAAAGGCGCTGAGCGGAACTTGGGTGCCGTTGGACGAATGCACAAAAATCTGTTTCAGCGCGTCGGGATTCTGCTGGAACGTCGGGTCCACTTCCAGGACAACGTGGTATTGATTGAGTTGCGTGAAAATCGTGGATACCTGGCGTTGGCCAAATGCGTCGTACAAAGTGTCGTCGATCACTTGCGGCAGAATCCCCAGACGTGACGCCGTATCGCGATCGATCGTGATGGTTTCCTGCAGCCCGCGATCCTGCTGGTCGCTGGCGACGTCATGCAATTGCGGCAAGGCTGTCAACTTATCAACGAGCTTCGGAGCCCAAGCGGAAAGTTCGTTACCGTCCGAGTCTTCCATCGTGTATTGGTATTGAGTGCGGCTGATCCTGTCCTCCACGGTCAGATCTTGTACGGGCTGCATGTACAGCGTAATTCCTTTGACGTCGCCCAGCCTGGTTTGCAGCCGGCGGATAATCGTGGGAGCGTCATCGGTCCGCTCCTCGCGGGGCTTCAGGTTGATTTGAATGCGTCCGCTGTTAGGCAACATGTTGGCGCCGTCGATACCGATGAACGAAGACAGGCTCACCACATCCGGGTCCTTCAAAATGGCTTTGGCCAGAGCCTGCTGCCGCTCCGACAGTGCCGGAAACGAAAGCGTCGCGGGGGCCTCGGACACGCCCAAGATCACTCCTGTGTCCTGTACGGGGAAAAAGCCCTTGGGGATGATCAGGAACAGGAAAATGGTGAGCGCCAGCGTTCCGAGGGTCACCACAAGCGTGGCAGGCTGGTGCTGCAACACAAACCGCAGGATCACAGAATAGCGATCGATGATCCAATCCAGCGAATGTTCCGAGGCCCTGTAGAACCAACTTTTGTCCGTCTCCTTTTGGTGGTGCAGAATCTTCGCGCACATCATCGGCGTCAGCGTCAAGGAAACCACCGCTGAAACCAAAATCGTCACGCTGAGGGTTACGGCAAATTCCTGGAACAACCGCCCCACCACGTCCTGCATGAACAGCAGGGGAATCAGTACGGCGATCAACGAGACCGTGAGCGAGAGAATCGTGAAGCCGATCTGTTCCGAGCCCTTCAAGGCCGCTTGCAGCGGGGTCTCGCCCTCTTCGATATAGCGCGTGATGTTTTCGATCATCACAATCGCGTCGTCGACGACGAAGCCCGTCGAAATGGTCAGGGCCATCAACGACAGGTTATCCAGACTGTAGCCCAGCAGGTACATCACGCCGAACGTGCCCACCAGCGAAAGCGGCACGGCCACGCTGGGGATGGAGGTCGCGGCCAGGCTGCGCAGAAACAGGAAAATGACCATGACGACGAGCGCAACCGTCAGCATCAGCTCGAATTGGACATCTTTTACGGAGGCGCGAATCGTGGTGGTCCGGTCGGTCAAGATCGAAACCTGGACCGACGAGGGCAGCGTCGCTTTCAACTGCGGGAGCAGATTCTGGATGCGGTCCACCACGTTGATGATGTTCGCGCCGGGTTGCCGCTGAATGTTGACGATTACCGCGGGCTGGTCGTTTTCCCAGGCCGCCTGTTTCACATTTTCCGCGCCATCCACGACGTTGGCGACGTCCATGATTCGCACGGGCGCGCCGTTCTTGTACGCGATGACGATCGGTTTATAAGCGTCACTCGTAAGTAATTGGTCGTTCGCCCAGATGGTAAATGCCTGCCGAGGTCCGTCCAGATTGCCCTTGGCCTGATTCACGTTCGCCTGAGCCAGCGCGGTGCGCAAGTCTTCGAGGCTCAAGCCGTACGAGGCGAGCGCCGTAGGATTGGCCTGGATGCGCACAGCGGGTTTCTGACCGCCGCTGATGCTCACCAGACCCACGCCCGGCAATTGCGAGATCTTTTGCGACAGGACCGTGTCCGCGAGGTCTTCCAATTTCATCAGTGGCAAAGTGTCTGAGGACAGTGCGAGGGTGATTACGGGCGTATCGGCCGGGTTCGTCTTGCTGTAAATCGGCGGGTTCGGAAGATTGGCGGGCAGAAACGTTGCCGCGGAATTGATGGACGCCTGAACTTGCTGCTCCGCGACATCGATATTGAGGTCCAGCACAAATTGAAGCGTAATCAGCGACGCGCCGGAGGAACTGGTCGACGTCATCTGATTGAGCCCGGGAATTTGGCCGAATTGCCGCTCGAGCGGCGTCGTCACCGACGAGGCCATCACGCTAGGACTCGCTCCCGGGTAAAACGTAAGGATCTGAATCGTGGGATAGTCCACCTGCGGCAAAGCTGAAACCGGAAGCTGCCGGTAGGCCGCCATGCCCGCCAGAAGAATTCCCGCCATAAGCAGCGATGTCGCGACCGGGCGGATAATAAATGGCTTGGACGGATTCATTTAGTTCTGTTTCCCAGCCTCTTGCTGCCTTGGGAGCCCCCGCGGTGCCGCAACCCCGCCCGGCCTCGGGTCTCCTTCCGCCTTTCCGGTCCCATTCGGCCGGCCATTCTGGCCTAAAGCCTTCCCGGGCGCGGGCCCCGAGCCGTTGCCGCGGTCGCCGGGACCGCCAGTCCCGTGGACCTCCACAGTCGCGCCGGACTGGAGCCTATCCTGCCCATCCACCACGACCTGATCCCCCTCCGCGACACCGCTGGCGATCAATGAGATGTTGCCCTGGGTCATGTCCACCTTCACCGGCTGCAGGTTCGCATGCCCATTTTTGATGGTGTACACGTAGGCGCCCTGCGTGCCTCGCTGAACGGCCGCCAGCGGAATTACGATGGCATTCTTTCGTATGGTCAACATCAGGCGAACATTGATGAACTGATTCGGCCAAAGGGATAGATCGCGATTGTCGAATTCGCCCTTGAAACGCACCGTCCCGGTGGTGGGATCGATTTGATTGTCGATCGTTACAAGTTTGCCCGAAGCGAGTTTCGTTTGATCGTCACGGCTGTACGCTTCGATCCCCAGTTGCTCATTTTTCATATGTTGGAGCACTTCCGGGAGGCTGTCTTCCGGGAGTGTAAACAGCGTGGCGATGGGCTGCACTTGCGTAATGACGACAAGCCCGTTTGGATCCGTCGCACGAATCATGTTGCCTTGATCGACGAGCCGCAATCCGACGCGGCCGCTCAACGGGGCTGTAATTTTGCAATAAACCAGTTGCAGTTTTTCGTTGTCAATCTGCGCCTGATCAGCGCGTACAGCTCCCTCCAACTGTCCTACGGTCGCGTTCTGCGTATCCACTTGCTGCTGGGCGACAACGCCCTCTTTATGCAACTGGTCATACCGTGCATAGTCGACTCGGGCGTTGTTGAGTTGGGCCTGGTCGCGGGCCAGTTGTCCCTCCATTTGCTCCAACGCCACTTGAAAGGGCCGGGGATCGATTTCGGCCAGGAGATCGCCTTCCCGAACAAACTGGCCCTCCTTGAAATTGACCTTCTCGAGCTGCCCATCGACTCGGCTTTTCACGGTGACGGTGTTGAATGGGGTCACCGATCCGAGTCCGGAGAGGTAGTAGGGCACATTCTGCTTCAGGGCTGGCGCGACTGCGACGGATACGGCTGCTCCGCCAGTCCCCCTGCCACTTCCCGGAGCTGGCGCCGCTTTGCTTTCCGCCGAGCCGCGTGACCGGTAGTAGTAATACCCTCCGCCTGCGAGAACCGCGATTACCAGAAGCCAAATCCACCCCCGCTTTGGTGAAGGGCCAGCCTCTTCCACTTGAGGGCGTAATTGTGACGGAGCTTGAGGTGCTTTATCTTGTACGGGGTCAGAAATAGCCATATCCGTCCTATAAGTTCAAATTCTCAGATTGAGTCCATTAGATTGACGTGGCCGCCAAATGCCAGGTTACGCCCCATCTATTCCCGTCCGGGGAAAGCGGAGTTGGTAGCGATACCGGGATTCGAACCCGGATCTGCGCCTTGAGAGGGCGCTGTCCTAACCCTTAGACGATATCGCCAATGCAAATCGGACTCGCCGGTCATTCAGGACTGATGCCTGCACTATGCTATTCCGGGTGCTGCGAGCTTCACTTAAACCTTTCAGCGTAAAAGTACATCCCGCACCCTCGGCAAGCTCAGTGGTTCGACGGCGAAGACGCGGCCGGTGAAGCGTCGGGGGAGCCAGTCCCCGATATTGGTGCCTCAGTCTTGGGGCCAAAATTCTTGGCCAGATACGCCACCAATGTGTCGATTTTGTCCTGCGGAAGGCGGGCTCCGCGATCCATCATCGTCTCCACCGTGTCATGCCAGTCGTCGGCGGCCTTCTTCGCTTTCGTCAGGTTCGTCAGCTTATGGCAGTCTTGGCAAAACTCGGTCGCAATCGCTTTCCCGTCTCCTTCCGGCAAATCCACTGCCTTCGGCGTCTGCGGGGGTGTCGCGGCTGGAGCATCAGACAACGGAGCTTCGGCGGGCGTGGACCCTGCAGCGGGCGCGGTGGCCTGCGGACCAAAATTCTTGGCCAGATACTGAACCAGTGTATCAAACTTATCCTGTGGAAGGCGCGAACCGCGATCCACCATTAACTGCACCGTGTCATGCCAATCGTCGGGGGCCTTTCGCGCTTTCGCCAGGTTCGCCAACTTATGGCAATCCTGGCAAAACTCGGTTGCGATCGCTTTCCCGTCTCCCTCCGGTAATTCCACCGCCGGCTTCGGCTGCGACGGTGAAGCGGGGGTCACTGTTCCTTGACCGCTATCTTGGGGTGTTGCTTCATTTTGCGCGCGACTCTTCGAGGGTATGGCCAAAACAGCGAAACCCAGGACCGATGCAAGAGCAATGATAAAAAATGCGCGTCGAGAAAAAATAAGATTTGATCGATGCACTATTTCGAGTCCTCCGAATATCCCAGGGAAAAGGAGAAACCTCTTTCCGATTTTACGAGCCACGATGGATCTTCATAAATCATTCAAGTTCCGGTGAATCAATCGAATCAAAGTTACGAGGGCCGAAACAGAAAATTTTTGCAACCTGGATCCAACGACACAACAACGGCTCTCTCCAATCGGAAAATGGCGAGTAAGAGCGCCAAGCTGGCGCGCCTGCAATTTTCGTATGAAGCTGCGGAATAAGCAAGGGGAAGCCGGATGTGGCCCGAGGCGGCAGCATCGTTAATTTGAAACGGAATGCGATTCCGTTCTCGAGTCCAACTCGTGCTGCGTGGGTACGATGCGCCGGTAAGGACGGATCGAGAAGAAGCGGTTTCGGCATGGAGCACAACGATAGGTGGGATAACGAAGCAGGCGGAATAACCACGCAAACGTCCCCGCTCCATGCTCGCGTGAAATCCGCTGGAGGTCCATGTTGCCGCACAGGATGCAATGCGCGTACCGGGCATACGCGATGGGAACGGTCCACGCATAAAATCGCGTATCGCAACTCCGGCAACGCCACGGCCGCAGCAGGGTGATTCCGACCAGATAGTCTTTCACACTCTTCCGGCGGGACCGGCGGGGACCGTTGCTATGACAGACCGGACAAAGCAATTTTGTTTCTCTCCTGGGAGACCCTGTAAAAAGCATACGTGATGGCCAACTCACAAGGCAAGGTCCGTCTGCGGCATATTGATTCGCCGTGTACAATCATACCGGCGGGCTCCACGCTTCACTTGACGAGTCAGCGTAAAAATAGAGTCCGCACCCTGCGATGAATGAGGTGAAGCATGGCGGAATACACGGACAAGCATGCGCGTGCCGGCATCCAGGCGCGGCTGCCTCCTCTCGATACCTGGCCCAATCAGTTTCCCGGCTACCGGATTGTAACCCGCTATCCTGAATACACTTCGGTGTGTCCGAAGACTGGATTGCCCGATTATGGGACGATTACCATCGACTACGAACCACGGAAGCATTGTCTGGAATTGAAAGCACTGAAAATGTACTTGCT